>Ga0075431_100001385_pt1 | contig 22238 bp, 28 predicted proteins | sample RhiMetdeltSRZDD5_FD_75297 | JGI IMG/M metagenome (GOLD analysis project Ga0075431, IMG submission 75297) | Populus rhizosphere microbial communities from Tennessee, USA - Rhizosphere MetaG P. deltoides SRZDD5 | ecosystem: Host-associated > Plants > Roots > Rhizosphere > Soil | place: USA... | reverse complement strand
CGCATGAGCAGATTGAGCGCGGGATTCCGCCAGTCCGCGGCTTCGGGACCGAGCGCGTCGTGGCAATCGTCGCCGATCTGCAGCAGGCGTCCCAGCGGGATCGCGAGCCGCGTGAGCGCCGCGGCGCGAGCGGGATCCGCACCTGCCGCGAGGGCGCCGAGCTCGAGCGCCGTCGCGACGAGCGGCGGAGTCTTCTGATCGACCATCTGCCAGAGCTCGTCGAAGCGCCTTCGACCGTCGTCTCGAACAGTTGTCCGATCGCGGTCTCGCGCGTACCGCGTCCGATCGCGACGAGAGCCGCACGCCACGATGCATCCGCGAATGGCAACGCGACCGCGAGCTCGAGACTCCACGCCAGCGCACCCATCGCAACGTTCAACGCCGCGTGGACACCGATCTCCGTGGCCAGGCACTGGGGCTCTTCATCCTGAACGTCGTCGATGATCTTGATCGCTTCGATGAGCGCGGCGAGCGGCAGGTGCGTGACCGCCGCGGCGTCCGCGTCGCCGAACGCCGCGGCAGCGTCGCGCGCGAAGTCGAAGAAGATCGTCGGCTGCCGATGAAGCACCCGCTCGCGCATCGACGCGAGCAGGTCCGGAGCAGCCGTGCACCGGAGGCTCTCCGCGAGTGCGCGCACGATCGCGCGCGCACTCGCGTCGGAAACAGGCAGCGCCACCGCCCGCTCGATCGCGCGTCCGAACGCAATCGTCGCGGCCCAGGCCGCGTGTGCGCTCAGGCCCTGACTTTCGTCGGCGCGCCGTCGGGCCATTCGATCCAGCCACGAACCGAGAGCGCTCCGGGTCGGAGCAGCTCATCGACGGCGCCGATGTCACTGAAATACTTGCGTTGCTGACGCACGACTTCGCCCATCGGCTCGGAATCACGGAACTCTTCGAAACCCATCAGACGTTGATCGTTGGACATGTTCCGCAATGTAGGAGGCGTTCGCGCGACGTGCAATGAACGCACAGCGGACAAACGGTGAACAAACGGCGGACGTGGGGTTCACCGATTGACGGTGCTGTCCGTCGCTCGCGACGAGCGTCTACCCATCACGGTGAGGCAACCCCACGTTTTCGGATGTGCAGTGGCGGGATCACTGCTCCGGATCGCGTGGAGCTGCGCGTCTCGCACGGCTTGCGCGACCGGCGTACCGCTGGACACGTCACGATGAATGCGTTCGAAGAGCGCTGCTGAACGACGATCGTCGATATCCCATAACGTTCCGATGACGGTTGCGGCCCCCGCGGCAATGAAGGCTCGACCAATGCTGGGCATCCCGTCGATGTGCACCGTCGACCCGCGGATCGTTCCGCACGCCGCGAGGACAACCAGCGATGTGTTGCGCAGATCCAGTTTGGCGATGTCGCGCGCGTAGAACACTCCTGAGTCTCCTTCGGCAGGGGCGAGCACAAGGAACGACTGATTGTCCGAGGTCTCGGACGAGACGGCATGTCCGGCGAAATGCAGAACTTCACACGTCGCAGCTTCGCGGTGGATGCGCCCGCGCGTGGCATCTGCGCCGAGGAGTAGCGTATGCGCCGGGTAGTATTCGGCGATCGTGTGTGCCTCCGCTTCCGCACCGCGCAGGACGGGAAGATCGACGAACGTGGACGTGATCTTCGGATTGCCGACGATCAGCGCACGGCGTGCGTGCGACGAGCCGCCGCCGACTGCGGTGAGCGCAAACAACGTCGCGCTCGGCGCGGACATGACGATCACATCTTCCGCGACATATCTCTTCTGCTCGCGATCGTACAGCGCAGCCCACGGCACTCGCTCGAGGATGCCGCTCGACACGAACACCAGCGTCGAGACGCCGGCGGTAACGGCACCGAGTGGGCGCAAGAGGACGTCGTACAACTCGGCCCCCGCTATGCGCAGTTCCTCTGCCGGAACGTCGTTGATCATCTTCGCGGTGTACGAATCCACCAACCGTTGCAGCTGCGGACGGCCGACATCGAGCTCCTGCATGCGCAGCTCATGATCGATCGTGAAGACGATGAGTCTCTCCGGCAATGCCATCAGCTCCACGACGCGAGTCCCAGTCTCGGCGCGTGTCGGTGGCGACACGTCGACCGTCGTGAGGCGGCTGAGAAGAGTTCTCCCCCGTGACCTCTCGGACAACCGATAGGCGCCTTCCACATCTCTTCGTCGCACCGCCACACGTATGGCTTCGGTGAACAAATCCTCTCCGACGTCACCGACCGTGCTGTGGAAATCGAAGTCCGACAACCTCGCTCTCTGCTCTTCGAGTTGGCCGATTCCGCTGTCGAAATCCGCGAGCGCTTGGACGTCCGCGCCGAGTGCAAGGTGCGAGCGTCCGCGCTCGAGATGGAGCTCGGGGAGGAGAATCGGTCGCGCTGTACGATAGAAATCGATTGCATTCGTCAGCAATCGGATGCTGCTTTTCGGATCGACGGCTCGCAGTGCGATCCCCTCGGAGAAATCGATCGCCGCTACGGCGCGAGCACGTTCCTGAGCATCGTTCACTCGTGCCGCGGCTGCTCGCGCGATGCCGATGTCCTGAAGTGCACCTCTTCCATCGCCGTCGGATGCCTTCGCGCGCGAGATGCGCGCGAGCGCATCGACGAGGAGAGACGTCTGATCGGCGCGCCGCGACTCCGCGATTTCGAGATGGAGCAGCGCGATGGCCCCCGGCCAATCCTCTCGTCGAATTCGTTCGCGCGCGGCGGCCCCCAGCGAAACCTGCAATTGCCTGGCGTTTCCGGCCGCGCTCAGAAGATCGAACGCGACGAGCCGGTGCGCCCACGCCCGTTCTGGTTGGCCGAGATAGTCGTGGAGCTCGGCAAGCATGTTCTCCATGAAGCCGGTGTTCTGCCTCTCGCCGAGGGCTCGAAACCCTTCGACCGCCGTCTGCGTCGCCTCGAGTGCTGCGTCCCAGCGACCGCGAATGCCTTCCGTTCTCGCGACATGCCAGGCAAGTTGCGCGGCCAGGCCGCGATGGCCCGGCGAGGCGCGCTCGGTCCGCACGAGCGCCGCGTAACGCGCAGCCGCCTCCTCCACGCGGTTTTGCTCGAGGATCGCCGTCGCCACGTTGTAGCGTGCGACGTTCGCCATCGGGTTCTTCGCGCGTGCGAAGAGATCCCCCGCCTGCGTCAGTCCTGCTTCCGCGGCGGCCAGTTTCTGGGCGCGCAGCAGTGCACGCGCCTGCCCGTACGCGGAGTACGCCGAAACGATCAACGCGATGCGAGCCGCGTCGCCGCTCTTCGTCGCTGCATCAATCGTGTCGATCGCCTCCGCGGCGAGGGTTTCCCCTGACCGATCGCGCAACGCCGTCGCCACCGCGCGTGCAACACGCAGCTTTCGCTCTGCGGTGATGGTGTCTCGGTTCTGCGCAGCGGTTGCCCACTCAACCGGAAAGACGCTTTCAGCATACCGTCGGGCATCCTGAGGCAGCTGCTCGACTGCCCTCCGTACGTCGTCGAGCGCGTCCGGGCTCAACGTGGCAAAGACTTTCGAAGCGAGGGCTTCATCGACTTCGGACGGGATCTGAGCGATGTGCTTTCGGATGTCGTCGCGCCACTCGGGATCGTTCTCCGCCACGAACGCATGGCGCCACGCCGCGAGCGCGTGGTGCCGCAGGCCCATTCGCTCCAGCAACGCGGCGCGGTTGTACAACGCGGGCGGGAAGGTGGGATCGACGGCGAGCGCCTGCTCGACCGCAACCATCGCCGGAACGATCTCAATGACTTGGCCTGCCGCGGCCGATGCTTCGAGCCGCGCCGCCGCGAGATCATTCCACGCGGCGGCGGATGGCGATTGCTCCACCAGTTGCTCCAGCTCATCCACCGACTGTGTAAGCTGGCCAGCGTAGTAATGAGCGATTGCCGAGGCACGAAGCGAGCTGACGGCATCGACGTACTGTGCACGATCGAGAACCGCGGCGACCGCCGCGTATACGAGGATCGGTTTCGATTCCGCGATTCCGGAGCGCACGGTGGCGCGGCCAACCGGCGCCGCGACACTCAGTCGCGAATACGTGCGAACCTGAGTCGACGCGTCCACGAGGCGGGAAAGATCTCGTCGTAGTGTCGCGTCGCGATACACACGACGTGTGGGACCAATGCCGAACGCGATGCCTACGATCGCGGCGGCCGCGATGAGAATCCCTACCGCTTTTTTCATGCGCGCTCTCATCGGCGCGGCGTCATGAAGAACGCCGCGCCACTATCGTACGCGCGTACTGCATCGTCACGGCCAGTTGGTGTCGGAACAACCGGTTCCCAGACCCTGACCTGGTCTCGGCTCCGGCGGGTTGCTGGGACGAGGATCGGCGAGATCGTAGTAGTGCACGAAGTGGCCGACGGGACTCGGGATGCCGTGAATGTCCCAATCCGTGTGATTCCCGAGCGTAATCGTGTCCGCGCCGTCTTTGAGTACGAGCTCGCGAACCTTTCCATTCGGCCGAAGGTCCGTGACGCGAAGCTTCGGTGCGTTGCCGCTTACTTCGACGTCGAGTTGCACCCACTGTCCCAGATGCCGCACCGGCCAATTCCTCGGCGGTTGGAACACCGTGCGGAATCCCTCCGCCGGACCCGACGACAGGACTCCGGCGGTGATGTCGAAGTAAACCACCTTCTCCGTGGCAGCGATCGTCGGCTTGAGCAGGCCCGCTCTGATTTTCGTGAACCGCGGCTCCACCGCCTTGAGCTTCGGGATGCGCTGATCATACGAAGGCAACACCGTGAAGCTCGCGGACACGATATTGAGAAGCTCGATCTTTGATTCGTCGATCGGAACGTGCCGATAACTGATGCCGAATCGATCGTACTTCTGGGTGAACGAAAAGTCGGGATTCGAGGCGTCGTCGAGGTCGGTCGTGAACACCTCGATGTAGCGGATGTGCTGAGGAACGTTCGGCAAAACGCTTCGGCGTTTCGGGTTGATCGGCGAACCGGCGGGCGGCTCGATGTGGCAACAAATCCCGTCGAACAGAATCGAAACGATCATGGACGCGACTCCTTTCCTTCGGACTGCTTCAGTCCGGGTAGAGTGACCGCGGTGTACAGATTCTCCATGTCCCGGCGAGAAACTCCGCTCGCGCGTCGCTCTTACGTGCGGACAGGAGGACCCCATGACCAGAACGTTCCGACCGAAGGAATGGACGGTGATGATGTTCATCGCCAATGACAACAATCTCGGCGCCTTCACGAAAAAGAAAATCGCTGAGATTGGGAGCGTCGGTTCGACGGCAGCAACGGATGTCGTCATTCAGTACGATTCCCTCGGCGAAAACAAGGTGCGCCGGTTTCGGTTGAGCAAGGGTCAGAAGTACCGCCTTTCGAGGCTTCAGGGAGAAACGAACACGGGCGACAAAAGGGTGATCACTAAATTCGTCGATCACAATCTCGAGGACTTCGATCCGAACCGAATGATGCTGGTCATCTCCAATCACGGCACCGGCCTCGCGATCGCGACCGACGAGTCGCTCGGCACGAAAGCGCCGCTTTTTCGCAAAGCGTTACGCGAAAAGCGCATCGCCCGGCGCCGCGATACCGGCAGCGAGCCGGACCTCGGCAACGACGCGCTCGACCTCATCGAACTGAAGGCGGCCCTGACGGAGACGACTGCAAAGCACGGACGTTTCGAGCTGCTCGCCTTCGACGCATGCCTCATGAGCACATTCGAAGTCGCTCATCAAGTGCGCCACGGAGCGCGTTTCATGGTCGGCTCGCAGAGCAACATCCCTGTTCCGGGATTTCGGTTCGCGCCGGTTTTCCGATTGATGCGCGACAAGGCGATCTCGACCTCCGCCGTCGCGGAGAACATGGCGGTCAGCAGCGTCCCCAATCTTGTCGAAGATGAATACGCGGCGTTGGCCGCGCTCGACCTCGATAAAGCCGACGTCGTCGCCGAAGCGATCTCGGTTCTCGCCGCGGCGCTCACGAATGTGCTCGACGAAAACGACGCGTTCCAAGCGATCTCCCTCGCCCACCTCAGCGCGCTGGCATTGCCTGATTCCGAGACGATCGACCTTTTCGATTTCTGTCAGAGGCTCAGCCGCACCGTAGACAACGACGTTGTTCGGATCGCCGCGACGACCGTTCTCGTGGCATTGGGACAGTTCGTCCTCCGCGCGAATCCCCTCGGCGCCCTCGTCGAAGGCGCACGTGGAGTCTCGATCACGCTTCCGAAGCGAAACTACCTCTCCGACGCCTATAGACAGCTCGACTTCGCTCGCGACACGAATTGGGTTCGGTTTCTCGAGGCGTATCTCGAACGGCGCTTCCCACCTGTCCCGGAAGACCCTCTTCTCTAAAAGGTAAACCCTCGCTTCCTCCCGGCCTCGCGCACCGCGGCGATGATCGCTTCGTCCAGCGTGCTCGCCGCGGGAGGAAGCTTCTTGCGCTGCGCGGCCACGTACTTCTTCCGCTGGCCGTCGAGGACCGTGATCCTCTTTTGAATCTCGATCCGTTTGCGCTCGGTCTGGCGGACGTAGGTCTTCCGCTGCTCGACGTTCATCTTGCGCATCTCCGGGGGCAGCTCCGAGGTCTTGACCTTCTCAACGACCGTGCCGTTCTTCGAGGCATCCACCAGATCCCACGATGAATTCACGTAATTCGCGGAGGACTTCGCGATCTGGCGCTGCACGTTCGCGCTCATCTTCGATTCCAGGTGCTTGTCCTGGATCGACTGACGCATCAGCCCTTCGGCACCTTTCACGCCGTAGGCGATGTAGGTTTCGTTGAGCTTCGCGCCGAGAAGTGCGATCTCGCGATCCTGCGGCGCCTCGAACTCCGCGACCTCGGCGTTCTGATCGATCGCGACGTAGCGTCCTTCGGCCATCGTCGCGCCGACTCCCCACTTCGTCGCCAGTCCCTGCTTCGTCTCGCCGCAGAAGATGGTGTTGACGATGATCCCGCGGGTGATCGCGCTCGCTGTCGCAGTGCGGTAGTCGACCGAGCCCTGCGTGAATTCTTCGTTCCCCGCGATGAAGATGACCTTCAGATCGTCGCCGGACTGGCTCCACTGCAATCCGCGCACGGCCTCCGCGATCACCTGTCCGCAGTACTCTTGCCCGCCGTTCGTGCGCAACGCAAACAACTCCTCGGAGACTCTGTCGAGATCCGTCGTGAACGGAAGTACGCGACGAATGTGTCCGACGCTGGCCGGCAGACCGTCGTTGCCGTACTCGTACAGTGCGACCTGCAGCTCGGGCATGACGCCGTCCTTTTTCGCATTACCGAACTCGTTCACGACGCGCCACAACTGCGTGCGCGCCTGATCGATCAGGCCATCCATGCTGTTGCTCGTGTCGAGCAGGATCGCCAGTTGGATGACGGGTTTCCGCGCAACGGGAGACGCGCATGCCGTCGGCGATGTGAGCGTGAGTGCGAGTGCCGCCGCAACCGACCAGGTGGAGAGCTTCACGTTCCGAGTACCTCCGCGATGCAACGTAGGACTCGGAAGGGTGCTTTGGTGTCAGTCGTTGGTAAAAAAGCCCACGCGCCACAGCGAGGCGCCTTCGTCGGCGTACACGAGCTCGAACGCGGGACTCGCGGGAAGTCGCTGCCAGTCGCTCGGGCAACGCCTTCGCGACACGAGCAGGTAGCGCACGTTGATCCGCGCAAGGTTCGCGGACAGCTCGGCGGCATCGTGGGCGCTGGCGATGATCTTCTCGTTGGACAGCGGACCGTAGACGTCACCGAGAAGATCGGCGCCGACGTAGTCCTTCAACTGCTCCGCTCCACAAACGTAGATCCTGCCGGTGCCTCGCCGCTCGAGCGCGCGATACTCCGGAATGCGCTGCTCGAGATACTGCGTGACCAGCAGTGCGACGGCGAACAACGGCGAGTACGGCGGCTGCTGGCCCACGTGCTCGCGAGCGAAGGTGATGTCCCAGAACAATCGCAGCGCGCGCACGATCGACTTCGAGCCGCCGTTCAGTGGGACGTTCAGTGGGCCGTTCCACGGCGACGAGCCGAGGAGCTGCGGCAGGAACGGGAAGAGCGGATTGCCGGTGAGCGCGACGAGGCATGCGTACATCGGAACGACGGCCAGCGCGAATGTGAGAAGGAAGATCGGAATCGTTCGGCGACGATCGCGGCCGAACAAAACGAGGTACACGAATGCGGCGGCCGCGAAATACCAGCCGAGGTATTTCACGCTGCAGGCGGTGCCGAAGAGGAAGCCCGCGGCGGCGATCGAGCTCGTCGGGTTCTCCGCTGCCGCGCGATCGATGCACCACGCTCCCGCGGCGATGAAGAGCGTCAGCGCCAACTCGACATGCGTGACCGTGCCCATCTGCAGCACGATCGGATTGCCTAGAACCAGCGCGGCGGCGAGGAATCCCGTGTGCCGTTGCCGCGGCCAGGCGATCAGCACCGCCGCGAGCACCAGCACCTCCGCAACCGCGACGAGATGCGTCGCCACATCGCCGGCCACCAGCAATGCAGGGACGCAGAGCAGTTCGTGAATCTGCGGGAACACGGGAAACCGGACATCGGATAGAAAGCGGATCGCGCCGGAGCCGGCGATCGCGCGCACGAACGGCAGGTGGTAGAGCGTCTCGTCGAACGCGATCGGCGGATACAACGCGAGCACGAACAACGGCACAGCCGCAAACATCTCCCACCGCATCGCGATTCGCCGCACGCCAACGAGAGAGATCGCGGCAAAGATGCAAATCGTCCACGGCCGAAAGACGCCAAGCGCTGCGAGGATTGCGAATACCTGACCCGCGACGGCCAGACCCAACGCCGACCGCAACGCGAGCGGCACGCGTGCGCCCGCGACGGCCGTTCCCGTCGCGGCGGCGATGACGAGCAGCAGCACCAGCACCGCCGCGTGTTGGAGGACGAACAACAACGACGGGATGATAAGTGGAACGCCGGCGTCCTCGCCGGCTGGCCCGCAGGCGTCACGCGCCTGCGTTCTGCGAGGCGGCGAGGACGCCGCCTCGCCAGCCGGCGGGACGCCGGCGTTCCTATAACCTCTCGTAGAACTCGAGCAACCCTCGCGCGATCTCGTCGTTGTCATACCGACCCGCGACGGTTGCCTGCGCCGCGTTGCCGATTCGCGTCGCGTTCTCGGGCTCGCCCAGCAGGCGCACGACGCCATCTGCGAACGACGACGCATCATCCGCGATGACGACGTTCCGCTCGTGCTCGACGTCGATGCCTCCCGCGCCGAGCGTGGTCGCCACCACCGGTTTCGCCAACGCCATCGCCTCGAGGACCTTGATCCGCATGCCACCGCCCGCGAACAGCGGCGCGATCACCACCGACATCCGGCGCATGAATGCGTCCGCGTCGTCGACGAAACCGTGAAACTCGATGCCGTCACCGAGCGCGCGCCGTCGCATCCAGGCCGGCGGCGAGCTTCCTCCGATCGACAGCCGCGCCATCGGCTTCAGCTCCATCACCCGCGGCCACAGCTCACCGACGATCCACTCCACCGCTTCCTGATTGGGCCGGAAGTCGAGAGAGCCGATGAAGCCCGCTCGCCACGGCTCCGGCGGATCGTGCAGAGAATCCGAAAGCGTCACGCCGCATGGGGCGACGTGAATCGGACGCTTGCATCCAAGGCGACGAAAGTCTTCGCCGTCGGCGTCGGAGATGGGAACGATGGCGTCGGGCGTATCGAGATGCCTCACCTCGTACGCGCACAGCGACGCGGCGATGAGGCGCCGCGCAATCCTGCGAAATGGATTGCGCTCGTTGCGTGCGAGCGATTCCCAGATGCGGAATTCCACGTTCAGAGATCGGAGAACGACGCGCGCGCGGCTCTCCTCGCGCACGACTGCGGCGTACGGAAGCAGAAACGGACTCTCGATCTGCACCACGTCCGGCTGGAACCTCTTCAGCGTCGCGCGAAGCGCGTCGCGGAATTCGCGGGAGACGAATCGTCCGACGATGTACGGCGCGTCACCGGTCATCGCGCGAAGGAGAGGAACGATCACTCGCGACGTATCGATGTCGACGGCCTGCAGCGGCACCGGTGCTGCGCCGACCGTCACGCGATGCTTTCGCGGATTGAGCGAGAGCACCTCCACCTCGGCACCGACCCGAGCGAGCGACTGCGCGAGGCGCGCCATCGCCACGCGGCCGCCATCGGTCGACGGCCACGGAAGCCGTGGAGTGAGTTGGAGGATGCGCATGGACCCGACGCACGACTATGTACAACGACACCCCTACCCGCGCAATGATTCTTCCGGTACTCTCGCCGTCCGGCACGAAATGATCGTCCACCTCATCGACGGCACGTACGAGCTCTTCCGGCATTTCTACGGCATCCGGCGCGGCAGCAAGATTGATCCGCCGATGGGCGCGGTCGCCGGCGTGCTCACCACGGTCGTGCAGATGCTCGAAGGCGGCGCCACGCACGTCGCCGTCGCTACGGACCACGTGATCGAGTCCTTCCGCAACGATCTCTGGCCGGGCTACAAGACCGGCCAGGGGATCGAGCGCGCGCTGTGGGCGCAGTTCCATCCGCTGGAAGACGCGCTGTATGCGATGGGCGTCGCGACGTGGCCGATGGTCGAGCTCGAGGCGGACGATGCGCTTGCGTCGGGGGCATTTCTCGCTGCGCGCGACGAGCGCGTCGAGAAGGTTTGCATCTGGACGCCGGACAAGGATCTCGCGCAATGCGTGGTCGGCGAGCGCGTGGTGCAGATGGACCGGAGGAGCGGCAAGATTCGCGACGACCGCGGCGTCCGCGAAAAGTTCGGCGTCGCGCCCGCGCTCATCCCCGATTACCTCGCGCTCGTCGGCGACGCCGCGGATGGTTACCCAGGCATCGCGCGCTGCGGCCCGAAGACGGCCGCACGCCTCATCACACAATACGGACCGATCGAAAAGTTTCCCGCTGCGGTCCTCGCCGATCAGATGCAGCACGCGCTGCTCTTCAAGAACCTCGCGACACTGCGCATCGACGCGCCGCTGTTCAGGGACGTCGATGAATTGCGCTGGAGCGGACCGTCACCGGCGTTCGCGTCATCGCTCGAGAGAATTGGGGACGAGCGGTTGGGTGCGCGGGTGCGGGATCTCGCGGAGTGTCATTGAATGCGAGGCCGCTGGTATTTCGTATTGCGCGCGACGGCCACGGTCCTCGACTACGCAGTGTACTGGTCGTTCGTTTTCGCCTACATCCACTATTTCGGAAAGCCGAACGACCAAGGTACTCAAGAAGTCCAAGGGTGTGGCCACTTTCTCGTACTCAGCATCGCTTGGGTGTTGTGGCTGCCGCTAATGGAGGGGCTGCTGGGCAGAAGCTTCGGAAAGTGGACGTGCGATCTCCGCGTGACGACGCTGTATGGAAAGTCGATCAGCGTTGGCCAGGCGTTCGTTCGTCGGTTGCTGGATCCAATCGATCTTCTGTCTTTCTTTGGGCTGGTTGCTTACATCGTCGCGAAGAACACTCCACTGTCGCAGCGGCTCGGCGACCTGGTTGCAAAGACGCGTGTCATCGAAGACGAGACACTCCCGCCGCGAAGAGAGGTCTAGAATGTATGCCGTGCGGGTCCACGCCGTTGAGCGCGGAACCGTTGGACGGCGGGACTGCTACCGGAGGACACGCTGATGCCCCACGGCAAGATCTGTTACCTCGAAATCCCGGCGAACCGCGCCGAGGATTCCGCGCGCTTCTATTCGGATATCTTCGGCTGGAAAGTGCGGGAACGCGGAGATGGGAACCTGGCCTTCGATGACACAGGGGGGATCAGTGGGACGTGGGTCAAGGAGGGCGATCGGACGCCCGATGAGCGGACCCGGACCTACATCATGGTCGACAGCATCACAGAATCGCTGAAACGGATTGAGAGTGCCGGCGGCAAAGTCGTCACGCAGCGCACCGACATTGGAAAGGACATGGGGGCGTTTGCCGCCTTCACCGATCCGGTCGGCAACGAGTTCGGACTTTACGAAGAGCCGAAACGGTAGTTACGTTCGTTCTCGGTTGGCGGAGTTTGCGCGTGGTCGAGCTGCCCGTTGATGACCAAACCATGCTCATTCTTCAATTGCCTCAACACCGCGTTGCTCGAGTTTCTCGAGGTGATCGCGCATTTCTTTGAGTCGGTCGGGGGAGTGACCCTTCCAATCCGCAATCTCGCCGATGATGCGAAATGGATTTCGAGAACGGTATGACTTTGTAGGATTTCCGGGAAATCTCTTATTCGTCAGGTTGGGATCATCCTCAATGGATCCTGTTGGTTCCACGATGTAGATCCTGCCGTGCCCTGCGCCAACGGCCAGCTCGGCTCCCCATATGGCCGCATCCAGTGTGGCGGTCAGGTAAACGAAAGACGCCTGTTTCCTTTTGCCATAGTTGGAGGCATAGCCCGGTTCGATTAGGTCACCCACCTTTAGGTCGGCCTTTGTGCCGTGGTAGTACGTTTCCGAGTCAGTCATCGCATCACTCCGGTCTCCTGCCATTTCGACGGGCCGGCGATGCTACGTTACGCACAGGGTCTTGCCGCAAGCCCCCCTGTGTTGTATACATTCATGGTGGGGAGGCGCGCGGCGCCTCTTTTTTGTTAGTCAGGTGCCGGAATGAAACGAGAGAGCCTCGCTGCCGAAATCGTCTTGATGCTCGCTTTGATGGCGGGCTGCCGATCGGTGGCGCCGCAATTCGCGCCACCGGCGGATGTCTCGCAACTCTGTAACGTGAAGCCAGGAGTAATGGCTTCATATTCGTCAATCCAAAGGGCCTGCAGACCATTCGGACCGTTGGATCGCTCGAGGACGCCATCCAGCTGCGGCGCGCAGGGGATGGGCTGGCGACACTTACGGCTCGCGCAGCATCACGCTGGACGAACGGCGTCACGTACCCGTTCGAGTGGGGCGTTCCCCAAACAATATGGTCGAGCGTGAAGCAGCCCAAAGAATCATGGGAGGCGACCGTACCTGCCGGCAGCTATCAGGCCACGATTCGATACATTTCACCGGGTAACGACTCGGTGGTGTGCGAGGCTGTCTCCGCGGCTGTCGACCTTCCCGAATTTCTGATTCTGACGACAAACTGACACCGATCTACTCGCACACTCGGCGGTGGAGCGGACTTCGGCCCGCCGTCTGATACGCTTACTCTCGAGTTCCTGGCCTGAGCCGAAGCCGCTCACTTGGAGACGTTGGGAGTCAGAATGAAGTTCTTCACCGCCGCCTGGGCAACTGGCGAACTGCCCGACGAAGAGCACGAGGCGGCAATTCCCGCTTACGCGAGGAACCTTTCATCGCTCTGTCTGCCGACCCACCTACAGCCGCTAGTCGACGCCGACCTTCATGATGCATTGGTCGAAGCCGTCGAAAGACAAGGTGACACCTTGACGCTCTCATTGATTGCCGGTGATCTTCAGCGTGGGTACCACTCCACCAGCATCACATATCGCGGCTTCGAGCTCGTCGTCGGTTCAGAGCAACTCGAATCTGGCGTGGAGGAGGAGGCGACCGAGATTCTCTACGATGAGATCGACCGCTACCAGGATCGCTACGTCCATCGTCTCCTGTTTTCAACCTACACTCACGCAGAGATCTCGTTTGATTCGGTGGCCGTCCACATGTCGCCCCGCCAAACGCGCGAGAATGAGCACGGTTCGGCCAGCTAACAAGCAGTTGCACCGGGCGCAAACCGCTGCTTTACTGTGCTCCGAGAGCCGTCATTCATCGCGTCGCGGTTGGCGCCGGTGAACTGCAGGCCGTTGATTGCTGAAATGATCCGCAGATCGCAACTCCTTGGCCTCGTTCTTCTGATGGCATGCGCCGCGACGCCCGTTACGACTGCAGTCGTAGCCGGGCGCGGCGGCTATCGCGACCCGCGAATTGCAGATCTCCCGCGCTGCGCGTACCCCTCGAGTCGCACAAGCGAGTGGAAGATCGTAGTTGCACCTGACCGCGAGTTCGCTTTTCGACTGCCAACGGATTTCGCAGAAGTCGAAAATCCATCGGGCTTTATCCATGGTGGCAAGCTCTGGCAGCGCGGCAAGGCGACTGTTTCGCTTCAGTACGGCCATTGGGGTCTCGAGTCGTTCGCCGGCGCGGCCGAGAAATGCGTTTCGCAGGTCGGCGATTGGGAGACCGTGGTGATTCGTTTTCAGCGAGAATCTCCATCTTTCGTGTTCTGGTTCGTAGGTTCCGGACCGACAGGAGGGCACGAGCTCATCATGGGTTTGAACGGCGAGAGAATCTCTGACGAAGCGCTCCTGCTTTCAGTCGGTCAAAGTGTCTTCCGCGCGGAGCCGTGAAGCGTCTGAGATGCAACTCGAGCAAACACCCATGCCGATGTCTCCTGACGGTGCGCTCCCGCGCTTCTGCCTCGCAAGAAGTGGCCTCGAACTTCGTGGGAGTCTCCTGATCCGTACGACCACAAGCGGACAAGTAATCGAGCATCGGCTCGAGCGTGTCTCCGAGGTCACTTTCGGAGTTGGGAACAACCTCGCGGTGCCTGGAATCGGATTGGTGCTGCTTGGAGCGGCGATTCTGGTGTTCATCGTCGTTCCGGTCCGCTGGATTGCATGGACCGCTCTCGCCGCAACAACGGCGTTCGTGTCATTCGCCATGCTCGGGATGCGTACGCCACTCCTGATCTTCTACGAAGATGGCGTCCGTTTTCGCTACCCGCTCATCGGTCCAGATGACGAAGTGGCGGCATTCGAGCTGGCCTTCAGGCGGATGCTCCCTGGGTCAGACGCCTAATTCGAGCGGTGCAGCCGACGTTGACCGCACGCCCCCTCCCGGCGAGTGCGTTACGATGCGCGTTGAACCGTCAGGTGCTGAATGCGTGCCGTTGCAGCGATCTCACTCGCCTTCATTGTCGCTTCGTGCGCTTCCCGGCCTAGCTGCAGCGCACGAGAGTGGCTCTCGTCCGCAGTGGTAGCGAAGCGCTCCGCCTTCGTCGAAATCAAGAAACAGTACCTCGAGGATGTGGACCTGGAAACACTGCCAGAAGCGGCTCGACCTGGCGTGGTGGCGTGGGTCGACGGTGAGATCGCTCGCGTTCATTCAAAAGAAAAGGCGGGTGACGAGCTCTGGTACTTTCGCGAAGAGAAGTGTCCTGGTTGCGGCTGGTATCGGGAGGGGTTCGCACTCGTCCGCGGTTGCAACGTCATCGACGAAATCACGCTCAAAGACGACATGTAGAGCCAGAACGCCGCTTCTGACTTTGCGGTGGAGCGGACTTCGGTCCGCCGCTCGATATGCTGCACACTTGGTGACTATAGGCGCCTGATGAATCGCATTCTGCTCGTCATTTTCGCCGTGGCCGCATTTGCATGCGCGTCTCATCGCGCGGTCAGAGACGAATTCCTGTTGATCCCCGGAAGGAAGCCTCCTCGAGATGCCCGAGTCTCCCCGATCGCATCCGTCCATCAGGGGGGCAATCTATGCACTCAGGAAGTCTCGTACAAAGGCCACCAATTCAACATCGACCGAACATGCGGACAACCCAAAATCACATACGTTCAATCATTCGATGAGTCATTCGCAACGCCGGAAGGAGTATCTGTCGGCGACCCAATCGCGAAGGCCATCTCCGCCGGAGGTGTGCTTCATCAGCGAGAATGTGACGTGGTTTTACCGTCCAGATGGACAGCTCACGGAACTGGGGGAGACTGTTCGATGGCGAAGATCGTTTACCTGGATCTACAACGCGACGGCGCCTAGCACTCTGGAAGCGTGCGTAGGAGAAACGAATGACGAATGACGAGAATGAGCGGAGGTCCTTCTCGTGGCTGAAAGCCTTTGGTCATTCCGTCGCGTGGCTGCTGGCGTTCCTAGTGCCCTCCCTCGGCTTTTCGATTGCGGGAGTCGTCGATGCCAGAAAGGCGGGAGAGTTCAGCGCCGGTTTCATGGTCGTGGGGCTGCTCGTGGGCTGGCTCTGGTCCTTCGCGCGACAGCGGGGACGAGCCACGAGCGCCGCAGTCTGGCTCTTCATCCTGATTGCGATGTCAGCGTACCAGGTCTTCGTGCTGGCGGCTGCGGCTGGTAGTCGTATGGAGTCGATGGAGTCCCTCCAGGCAAAGCCGCCGGTCGTGCTGAGCTCGCGGAGTGGAGGCGTACTTTGTCAGCATGACTTCGGTCTGAAGTTGCCGTTGGCGGGAGTATCCGTGACACTTGCGCCGGAGCTCGCGACGACCCTCGCTGAGAAGAACCCGAATGATGCCGTAGCTCGGTGGGTCTATCGAGCCGGCGCTGACATCGTCGTTCTTCTCGCGGCCCGAGGGTTTGATTCGAAGAAGTCTCTGCAGAACTTCATGGACGGCGCCAGAGGCACGGCATCCAACCGCAACGTCCAGGCGAATGGATCATTGGACTGGGCTGACGGCTACGGGACGATCCTTCTGTCCTTCGACCAGGGTGAAGCGGTTCGGGCGAACATGCGATGCATTTCGAATCCCGACGGAAAATTGGCCTGTATTCAAACGATCAGTTCCGCGAGCGATCCGCTTGCAGGGTTGCGCCAGCGATTGGAACTGTCGCCATGCCCGTGAGTTGCCAGCGAGAGTCCCGAGTTTGCTACTCTTTCGCGCACGGTTGGACGTCAGAATGAAAACCCTTCGAGTGACGATGCAGGGAATCGCAGCACTCACTCTGGCGACGTGGGTCTTCGGGTGCTGGGCAGCGTGGCGTCACTTGATCAAAATCGCCGCTGATTCGCCCGAGATTTACACCCGCAGTCCGGGGTTTCAGCTCTTCAACTTCGTCGTTCAGTATCTGCCGGTCTACTTGCTTGTACTCGTTGTAGTTCTCGGGCTGGAATGGCTTGCGTACCGGCTTGGCGTCAAGTTGCTGAAGTCCCGCACCTCGAGGACCGGCGTCGCGCTCTCTCTACTGTTCGGACTTCCAGGTTTCTGCGCTGCGCAGCCCGCCTGGCAGCCATTGCGTGGTCATACGCAAGTGCGTATATGGCCCGGTGTGGTCCCTGACGCGCGGGCTCTCGAGGGGCCCGAGGAGTTCGGGACGGTTGTGGACCGCCCCGGCAACAAGAAGCTCGTCGCCGGCAGGCCGTGGGTCTACGTCGCCCGAGTCTCGCAACCGACGATGACCGTTTATTCGCCGAAGGGAAGCAACACGCGCGCTGCAATCGTCGTGTTCCCGGGCGGCGGTTATAACGTTCTGGCCATCGATCTGGAAGGCACGGAAATCTGCGACTGGCTGACGTCAAAAGGAATTACGTGCGTGCTGCTGAAATACCGCGTCCCGTGCGTGAAGTCGGGGCCGTACCGGGATTGTCGGACGGCGTTGCAAGACGCGCAGAGGACGGTGGGGTTGGTGCGCTTCCACGCCGCGCAGTGGCATATCGACCCGCACAAGATCGGAGTGCTGGGCTTTTCGGCGGGCGGGCACATGGTCGCCGCGATAAGCAACCATTTCGAGAAGCGTCTGTACCCGATCATCGACGCGGCCGACAAAGAGAGTTGCCGCCCCGATTTCGCCGTCGCTCTTTATCCCGGACATTTGGCGGTCCCCGAAAAGGACTTCGCCCTCAATCCGGATATTCGAGTCAGCAGCAAAACACCGCCAACGTTCCTGTTGCAGGCGGAGGACGATCCGATCGATCCTGTTGAGAACTCGCGCGTCTACTATGCCGCGCTGAGGAAGGCCGGAGTTCCCGCGGAGATGCATGTGTTCGTGAATGGCGGTCATGCATTTGGGCTGCGCCGCACGGAGTCTCCCATCACGCGCTGGCCTCAGCTGGTAGAGACGTGGCTTGGGACGATCGGCGTGATTCCGAGGTAGGCGTCTGCGATGCAATTCCAGCCACTTCCCGGCGAGTGCGTTACGATGCGGCGTGCGGGTGGCGAATTGGGTTACGACCTCCACATCACGCGCCGAAACTTCTGGGCTGACGACGACGGCCAGGCGATTACGCTCGAGGAGTGGCTCGTCTACGTCGCGCTGGATGTCGACATCGAAGCGGATCCCCAGAACCCAGGTCCGGAAAACTACGTGATCGCTTCGCATCCGGATCGGTGGCCTCTTCGGTGGCATCGACGGAGGGGAGAGGTTTATACCAAGAACCCCGACGATCTCGTCGTTGCGAAGTTGGTCCAGGTAGCACGAGCGCTCAACGCTCGCGTACTTGGTGATGACGATGAGATCTACGGCATCGACCCTTCCGACCCGTTGGTCTTCGAGCGGCGGTGAGGATCTTCCCCAACTGTCCTCGCTACATTCACACCATGCAACTGGTGCAGCACTCGGTCTATGCTCCCGGCCCAGGTCATACGCCGCCCGAGCCCGACTGGAAGCGGCGCACCGAATTCTCTGACGCTCTCCCAAAGCGGCCCAAGGGCGGTATTCTGGAGCCGTAAAGGAACGCCGATGGACATTTTTGCCTTCTTCGCCGCTCTCTTTGATGTCACGTCAGGATTCCCGGGTGGGCGCATCACGGTCAAAGATCGATATGAAATGAAGAAAAAGGTGCGTGAGCTCAAGAGACGGGAAGAAGAGAGAAAGCGCCAGACGAAAACGAAGTGACCAATGCGACGACCGGTGATCATTGCGTTCATCCTGATCGCGAGTATCGCTTGCGCAGGAGCTCGTCCCAACTGCGGCGAAGTGCGCTGGTCCGCGGCTCCCTCGCACATGACGAATCCCATCAAGGCTCCGTTCGTTGTGCGCAAGATCGAGGGCAGGTTGGTGCCCACCTTCACTGACGCGTGGCCCAGCGAGGCCGGTGCGTTCCCCGCCACGTTCGAGATCCATCGAAGTGGCGGCGGACCAGTCAGGGTGCCTGTCGCGCCCGATGGTTCGTTCGATTTCGACGCACCCGAGGGAATCTATTGTTTCCGGGTGTCATCCGATCTGCTGCAGGGCTATGAGGGCACGATCGTCGTCACGCGCAGCGCCCCCGAGGGATCGAGAGTCCACATCAACATCGACATGGGTGCCTGAACGCGAGCAACGCTGTTCATCCTCGTTCGACTGGTCGTGTACTACTAGGCGTTGTCCCGAGTGCGGTACCCTTGACCGTGCGGCTATGACGGCGATCGACGGGATGCCCGATCCGAAGCTCCATCGTCTCTGTAGACGGTGTCAGCGCTGGTTCGAGCCCGAGGCGGGCTCCGTGCTCGGCCCTGAGCTCACGGGCCCCTATGGCATGCTCGATAAACCACGATTTCAGTGTCGGCGATGCACTAACATTCGGCGGCGGACCGAGGCTGGTTTGTGGCTGCTCTTAGGGGCCGTTGTCGGTCTCGTGTTCCTCCTCGTGAAGTTCGGCGTCCTGCAATAGCACATGACTATCGAGATCGGACAAGTGGAAGCGATCTTCCGGTATCCGGTGAAATCCATGGCCGGCGAACCACTTCAAGCCGCCGATGTGGGCTGGCATGGTCTCAACGGCGACAGACGTCTCGCGCTACGGCGGCTCGAGGATCGCGGTGCGTTTCCGTGGCTGAGCGCAAGCAAGCTTCCCGACCTGCTGCTCTTTACTCCCCTCCGACGCGAGGACGGTGTCGCGGGGGATGAGCTTCCTACACACGTTCGGACGCCGGAGGGCAGGGAGATCGGTGTCTTCGAAGAAGAATTGGCTGCGGAGGTCCAGCGCCGCCATGGAGCTCCGGTTCAGATGATGAGCATGAAGCACGGCGTCTTCGACGAAGCGAGTGTCTCGGTGATCACTTCTGACACCATCCGCGAGATTGGCAATGTCGCGGGTCGGAACACAGACGTACGACAATTTCGCCCGAACGTCCTGGTCAAATCGCTGCGACCGACGCCTTTCGAGGAGGACCACTGGGTGGGAGGCGTCCTCCTGTTCGGAGACGGGAACGAGGGTCCCGCGATCAGCGTCACGATGCGGGATGTCCGCTGCTCGATGCTGAACCTCGATCCGGATTCAGCGCGTGTCGATCCGGAGATTCTGAGGGCGGTCGTTCGCATGAACCAGAACAACGCGGGTGTTTACGGCACGGTCATTCGCAGTGGGCGATTGGCTGTCGGGCAGACCATCCGGCTGCGGCCAGCGGATGAATCACGGATCTGAGGCGCGATCATGCCAGATGCACGGAGCAAGACCCTTGAAAAGCCCCAACGCCGAAGCGTTCGCTGGACCTCCTTCGTCGCCAGCACTCGCCGCGGTCGAATCGTGCGCGGCCTGGAAGAAGAAGGGAATCCGATCCACCGCGTTCGCGTGGAGCACAACAAAGACACGTTGTTGATCCACATTTCGGGTGAGGATGGTCCGGGCTGGACTACGCTTGCAATCGACAGGGCCACCCGGGAGTGGTCCATCGCACAACGCCACCGTCAGTTGGATGCAGCGAAGGCGGCGTATGCCAACCTTTACACCTGAACAGCGTTCCGCCTGGCGTCCGCCGATGAGCTTCGTGCTCATCTTCGCGGTGCTGCACTGCATCACGTCGCTCTGGCTTTTCTTTCTGGACTTCGGGCGGGCACTCAGTCACATCGACTCGCCCAGAACCCCGACGCTCGGCGAACGGGTCGTCAGTGGGCCGTCTACCCTGCTGCTGAGTCCAATCGTCCCGCTCGCAGCGAGCTCGAAGCAAATCTCGAGTCTTTTTCCGGGCCTGCTCGGCTACGTGCCCTGGGTGGCCAATAGCGTTCTATGGGCTTTCCTGACCTGGTGGTTGATCGTCCTGGGCCGAAGGTTGGGCGCGCGTCGTCTCGCTCGCGAGCGTTGATCGCGAGGCACAACACGGATGCAAGTGCACAGCGGTCTGAAGCCCCTCACGCTCTCTTCTCGCAACCTGTGGTTCGTCGGGATTGTCGTGTTGCTCGTCGTGCCCATCGTTCTCGGGTTCGCCTTCTTTGATGGCTTGTACGCCTTCTACCTCTCTCGATTCGTCGCACTGGATCTCGAATCGTCGTTAGGGTTCAAAGGTGGCTATGCGATTGTCCAAGGGCGAGATCGGTCGTACGAGACCTACGTCCTTACGCGCGTGATTCCGAACGGTGTCCTCGGCCGCGCGGGGGTGCGCGCCGGCGACGTGCCATGCCGGTTCGTTCACGGAATCGAAGCAGGATTTCTCCGAAGGTTGCACGAGTCCCGAGGACAGCGCATCGCGTTGACTTTCTGCACGCCGCCGGATTGGACTGAGAAGGAAGTCACGATCGTCGTACCGCAAGGCGACAGCTAGCTCGAAGCTCGGTGCGTCCCAGGTCTTGCCCACGATATCTGCAGCATTCCAAGATCGACAGAATGGCTCGCAACCATACGAGTTATCCTTGTCTCACGTACGCCGATCGTTTACAAAAGCCGCCTTCGCGTAAACCGCCGACCCTTGATAAAGACGAATCGCAACTCTAGCGCGTAGAGGAAAGTCTCGATGAAACAGACCCATGACTCCCGATGAACTCGTCCGAGAGAACGAGCAGGCGCTGAACATCGTGCAGGCGATGATCGGTTTGGTCACACCGAACATGCGCGGCGTTTCCTTGGTCTCTCGTCCCGAAGGCGTCCACCTTTACTTCCTGCTCGAGCATGATGACGAGGGAGACCGGGAGGACATCGACGACATCGTGTTCGAGCTCGAGGCGCTCCAGGGGGCCTCCATCGACGTCGAGGTAACGATCCTCGTCTCGTCAGACGATTCCGCGTTCCACCAACTGCTGGGACGCCGGGTCTACGGGCGCAAAGAATGACTTCGATTCGTGCCGCGGCGCGGGCCTTGCACGGCTGAAATCAACGACCCTCCCCCCAGGAACGTCCTTAACCCTTTAACGTTGAAACCGGCGGCGATGCCGCGTGGAGGTTGAGCTCATGGCTACGAAAACCAGCGCCCCGAAACTCATCACCTGGATCATCTGTCTCGTGCTCTTTCTGGTCGCGGTCCTCGCGCACTTCGGAATGATCAAGGTCAGCGCGGACATCGCGAACTGGTCCTGGATCATCGGATATGCCTTGCTGCTGGTGGCCGTGCAGGTGAAGGGCTTGTGAGAGATCACTCTTGTCCCTGTCCCGAGTCGATGACCTGACAGCCGATGAGCGAGAGGCCATCCGGGCCCTCTCCTCGGCGGTCTACCCGTCCGAGGAGTGGGCCGATTGGCCGGGGCGACTGCTGGAGTGGGCCGATTCCGAATGGTGCGTGCGCATCTGGGACGAGCACGGAGCACTGGCGTCGTACACCGGGATCGTCCTGCGACAGGTCACGGTCGACGACAAACCACTGCGCATCGGCGGCGTCGGAGGAATCAAGACTCATCCGGCGGCGCGAGGGCGTGGATACGCACGGACAAGCATCGAGACCCGAGTCATGACACATCCTGTTCGCTCGCACGGACCGACCGAGGGAACAATCAATCTGTGCGGTCCGCCAT
>Ga0075431_100001383_pt1 | contig 22266 bp, 15 predicted proteins | sample RhiMetdeltSRZDD5_FD_75297 | JGI IMG/M metagenome (GOLD analysis project Ga0075431, IMG submission 75297) | Populus rhizosphere microbial communities from Tennessee, USA - Rhizosphere MetaG P. deltoides SRZDD5 | ecosystem: Host-associated > Plants > Roots > Rhizosphere > Soil | place: USA... | reverse complement strand
CAGCAGCATGCGTTGCGCCGTCAGATATTGGTGGGGCGCGTGCCCGGTGGCCTGCTTGAAGGCCTTTGCGAAGTGGAAGAGGCTCATTCCGGCAACGTTGGCGATGTCCCCGAGCGACACCTCGCTGCGGATATTGGACAGCATGAACTCGACGGCGCGCTTCAGCCTGCTCGGAGCGATCACGTGCGGACGCCCCTGATGCTGCGGGACATTGGAGTGGGCGAGGATCAGATGCGCGGCGAGATCCTCTGCGAGCTCCTCGGTCACGAGGCGGCCGGCCGGACCCGGCTCGGAAATCTCCTTGAGCAGCCGATGGGCGATGCTCTCGAGCACGAGATCGCGGATGGCGAACCTTGGCGCGATCTCGACAGCCCCTCGGCAACGACCCGAGCCTTCCGCGATTGCCCGATCGAAAACCTCGCCCCGCAGGAAGACGAGCGCAACATCTCCGGGTTCATCGAACACCCATCGTGTGGCCGTATCGGGCGTCAGGAGGGACAGCTGCCCCGCTCCTGCGCTGGTCCCCACGGTCCGCCCATTGAGCGTGCGCCGCAGCTGCATGCGCTGGCCGTAGTTGACGCCGTAGGCCGGAACGCCGAGGGCAGGCAGAGTCACGTCGATCTTGCCCATTCGAAAGCGCGTTGCGGCAACTGACGTCCAATTGCTTTGAAGACTCGCAAGGGCCATCCGAGCATCGGCAAGCTGATGCACGGTCTCCAACGCTGCCCTTTCTGGCCGGGCGAGCACGCTGTCCACCATAGAGCATCTCCCATGGCAGGGACGGACGGCCTAGCCGGAGCGTCCGGCGCAGACGGGGAGAACTCGAAAGATTCCCAAGACTCCGATAGCTCGCCCGCTGACATCGCAATGGAACGGCGGCAGCATATCATGGCCGCGCGTCGATCGCATCCTACAGTATCCGGAAGAGGAGGACGCGCGCGAACCGGCATGCTCCTCAGCCCGCACCAGGGAGCATGCACAGCGCGAAGGAGGGCGACGACGCTGCGTGTGTCGTCGTCCTCTTTAGGCGTGACCCCCGTGGCGCCCCGGGACCTCCGGGGTAGGCAACTACCCTACGGCGGTCAGAGTGGTCAGGAAAGACTGCGCTGCTGAGCTGCCTTGAGGGCCGCCACCTCAGCCTCCAGCTCCTCGATGCGGCTCTGCAACTGCACGATGGTGCGGCCTACGTCCTCGGCGTGGAACATCTGCGGGATGTGCTGCGGGCAGTTGGTGTCCCAAGCCTCGACCTCGAACAGGATGATCTGCTCCGGCCGCGCCGCATAACCCTCGGGCCAGAGGCGCGCGAGGAGCGCCGGATCGTCCTCCACCACACGCGCCCGGCCCCACAGCTTCACGCGCCGGCGGTGCGCGTAGTCCATGATGAAGATGTAAGCGCGGGCGTTCTCAGCGAGGTTGCCCGTGGTGATGTACTGGCGGTTGCCCTTGAAGTCGGCGAAGCCCAGCGTGCGCTCGTCGATGACGCGCAGGAACCCCGGCGGGCCGCCACGGTGCTGCACGTAGGGCTGACCGCCGGCACTGGCGGTGGCGAGGTAGAACGAGCGCGCCTCGGCCAGGAAGGCGGAGAGATCGGGCGTGACGGCTGTGCGGAAGCCACCCTTCGCCTCCATCCTCGCGTAGCTCGCGCGCGAGCCGCGCTTGTCCTGGGCCGCCTTGACGGAGGCCGTGAAAGCGACATCGCTGGAAGGGTGGGGCAAGTCGTCTGCCATGTGCTGGACCTCGGCATGTTCACAGCAGTCTGCCGCAATGTAGTGTCGGCGCGACAGCACGCAGCATGAGAAAAGCTCGCGCGAGCGTTGAGCATTCTGTAGATTTGGATCCGTAGGTTGGGGTCGAGCGGTAGCGAAGACCCAACTCAGTTGTGCTCCACCGGCGTTGGGTCTCGCTCCGCTCGACCCAACCTACAGGGCTGCAGGGCAGGCTCCCATGACCGACAATCTGGCGATGGCGGCGCAGCTGGCGGGGCAATCGCTGCGTTTCGGCTGGTACTTCGCCCTTAACCGCGCGCTCGACTGGCGTACCGACCAGCTGGCCCGGACTGGCGACACGCCCCGCTACAAGCCGGTGCGCCCGGTGCCTTCGCTGCAGGAGCTGCTGGCCGCGCAGGCTCAACTCCTCATGAGCGACGCCCTCAACGTGCGCGACGGGCTCTACCCACCGATGGACGACGACCCCGCCTCGCTGCCGCGGCACCTGGCGCGCGTGCAACAGATGTTCCGCGACCTGCCCCAGGCCTACGCTCGGCGGGCGCGGAAGGACGCCACCAGCGCCCAGGCGGAGCCCACGGCCGCCGGGGCGCCAGACTACTACGCCCAGGATTTCCATTTCCAGACCGGCGGCTACCTCACCGAGGGTTCGGCGCGGATGTACGACGTGCAGGTGGAGACGCTGTTCATGGGCGCGGCCGGCCCGATGCGGCGCAGCGCGCTTGCGCCCATCGCCCGCTTCATGGCTGGCCGCGACCAGCGGCTGGTGACACTGGTCGATGTGGCCTGCGGCACGGGGCGGTTCCTGCGCCAGGTGCGGCTCGCCTATCCGGCCATGCGCCTCAACGGGCTCGACCTGTCGCGCCCCTACCTCGACGAGGCGCGCCGCCAGCTTCGCGGCCTGCGCGGCGCCGAGCTGATCGAGGCAGCGGCCGAGAGGATGCCGCTGGAGTCGGCCAGCGCCGACATCGTCACCTCCATCTTCCTGTTTCACGAGCTGCCGCCGCAGGTGCGCCGGGCCGTGACGACGGAGATGGCACGCGTGCTGAAGCCGGGCGGCCTGCTCGTGTTTCTCGACAGCCTGCAGATGGGCGACCGGCCCGGGTGGGACGGGTTGATCGAGGCCTTCCCGGAGCGCTTCCACGAGCCCTACTACCGCCACTACGCCATCGACGATCTGGATGGGATGTTCACCGCCGCCGGCCTGGAGCAGGAGCTGACCACGACGCCGTTCCTGTCGAAGCTGATGGTGCGGCGGAAGGCCTGATGGAAGGGGTCAGACCCCTCGCCACCATCGTTACGAAAGAAGCGATTCGGCCAGCGCGAGGGGTCTGACCCCTTTGCTCGCGAAGTTGTGTTCCCCGCGGCTAATCCGGCCGAGCCAGCAGGGGCGTATCCGCGTTCAGGATTCGCCCAGAACCAGATCGCGGAGGTTCCGTCATGACGCGCGCACTGCACCGGCTGCTCTTTGGCGGCGGTCTCATCTCAGCCACGGTGGCCCTGGCCGGCACCGGCGCGTTGGCCCAGGCGGCCAGGTTCGATACCCACGACAACGACAAGCACGGCTTCTCCCTCACCTACCCCAAGGACGCGTTCGTTGCCCTACCGATCTCCACGCCCGACGGGTTCCAGGCTGTGTCCAGGGACGGCAATGCCCGTCTCCTCGTCGGCACCATCGCCAACTTCGACGGCAAGAGCCTCGCAGACTACCGCGCCTTTCTGCTGAATGCGGCGTATCCGGGCGCCAAGATCGACTACGCGCCGGTGCGGCAGACCTGGTTCGTGGTGTCCGGCATACGCAAGGACGGCATTACCGCATTCTACCAGCGCGTGAATTTCGTCTGCGGCGGTCGCAACATCAACAGCTGGGCCGTGATCTTCCCTGCGGGCCAGGAGCCCGTCTATTCCAAGATCATCGACCAGATCCACCGCGACTACGCTGTCGGCGACGGCAACTGCGACAGGTCGGTGATGATGGCGCCACCGGCGACTCCACCCAAGGGCGCCCCAGCGGGGACCCAGATGGGAGCCAAGCCACCCGCCATGCAGACGAAGCAGATGGGTGACATGGAGCGGATCATGACGGGCGCCATGGAGCCCACGATGCCGCCCAAGAACCCGGTCGCGGCAATGCCCCAGATGCCGCCCAAGCAGGCAGCTGCCCCTGAGCCGGCGATGCCGCCGAAGCAGACGGTCGCGATGGCGAGCCAGACGCCGCCGAAGGCGATGGGCAACGCGGCGATGGAAGCGGGCTTGGCCACCTACAGCAACGACAAGAACGGGTTCTCCCTCAGATACCCCACGGGCCAGTTCCTGGCGCTGCCGCAGGCCACCCCGGACCTGTTCCAGGCCGTATCCAGGGACGGCAAGGCTCGCCTGCAGGCGGGCACCGTCGCCAACTACGACGGCAAGAGCCTTGGCGGCTATCGCGACTTCCTGCTCAGCGCGTCGTATCCGGACGCCAGGCTCGGCGACGCGCCGATGCTGGGCAAGGGCTTTGTGGTGACGGGCGTGAGGAGCGACGGCACCACCGGCTTCTACCATCGCGTCAGCTTCGTCTGTGACTGGCGCAACATCACCAGCTGGTCGCTGCAGTACCCGGCGGCGGAGCAGGCGGCCTACGCCAAGATCATCGAGCAGGTGGACCGCGATTACGACGTAGGCGACGGCAACTGCGACAAGAGCGCCATGACGGTGGGCACGAAATAAGCAGAAGGGACTCCCCGCACCGCGCGCCAGCGATGCAATCCGGCCACGACCGGATTGCATTGCTTGCGCTTTTCACCCCTCGCAACAATCCGGCCCGGTGCGCGACGGTTACAGCCACATATCCACAGACTGACTTTTGACGGATGTACTCTATCCTGCGAAGGATATATCGATCGTGCAGCGATCCGAAAGCGGTTGATCCACTCGGGCGAGCGGGGTGCTCGGGTAGGTCGTTGGGGGTCAGGCCCGCAGGGTCTGACCCCTCTCAATTTGGGGCGGCAGCGGAGGAGTCCGGTGCGAAGCTGGCCGACAGCCTGTCGTAGCGGTTGGGCTGGATGGTGTTGAGCGGCACCCGGATGCGGCAAGCGAAGCCCGTGGGGGCGAAGTCGATCACCGGCTCCTCGGTGGGCGTGCTGCCCATGGCATTGATGAGCGAGAGGCCGAAGCCCTGGTGCGAGGCGGGCTCAACCGGCGGTCCGCCCTGCTCCTTCCACGCGAAATCCATGTAGGCGCCGCTGCCGCTGCCGCCGAGAGACCACTCGGCGAACACCTCGCCCTTGTCGTTGGAGAGCGCGCCGTACTTGGCGGCGTTGGTGCACAGCTCGTGCACGATGAGCGCAAAGGTCTGCACGCCCGAGGGACCCAGGGCGACAGGCGGCCCCGAGATGCGCACGCGTTCGGAGAAACCGGCGATCTCGGCCATCACGACGTCACGCAGGTCGGCGCCCTGCCAGCTCGCCTCGGTGAGCAGCTCGTGGGCGTGGCCGAGCGACTGCAGGCGCCCGATCAGCACCTCGTGCGCCTCCCCCAGCGACCGCCCGCCGGTCAGCGTGCGCGAGGTGATCGACTGAAACACCGAGAGCAGATTCTTGACCCGGTGCGTCAGCTCCTGCACCAGCGTCATCAGCCGCTCCTCGGCATGCTTGCGCTCATGCACCTCGGCCCGCAGCCGCTCGGCGGCGTCCTCCAGCTCGGCCGTGCGGTCGGCGACGCGCCGTTCCAGGAGGGCGTGCGACGTCGCCAGCTCCGCCCGCATGCGGTAAAGCTCGACGAACACCTTGACCTTAGCGCGCAGGATCTCCGGCACCACCGGAGTGAGGATGTAGTCGACCGCGCCCAGCGCGTAGCCCTCCACCGTCTGCACGTCGTCGGCGAAGGCCGTGACGAAGATGATGGGCGTGTGGCGCGACTTCCGGCGGCTGCGGATCAGGGCGGCGGTCTCCAGGCCCGACATGCCCGGCATGTTCACGTCAAGCAGGATGACGGCGAAGTCGCGCTCCAGGAGGAGCTTCAGCGCCTCCTCGCCCGATGTGACCGAGACGATGTTCTGCCCGAGGTCCTCCAGGATCACCTGGTAGGCCAGATGCTTCTCGCGCAAGTCGTCGACCACCAGGATATCGACGCGCTCAGACCCGGCGAGGTGGGCCCCCGTCGTGGCAGTGCCGGTCATGCCTGTACGCCCTCCGCCGCTGCTCGCACGTTTCACCGATGCAGCCACGACCGCAGCACCGACAAGAGATGATGCGGATCGACCGGCTTGGAGAGATAATCCCACGCGCCCGCCTCCATGCAGCGCTCGCGGTCGCCCTTCATCGCCTTGGCCGTCACCGCGATGATCGGCAGGTCACGGCGAACCTTGCGCGCTTCCCGCATGGTGGCGATGCCGTCCATCTCGGGCATCATGATGTCCATCAGCACGACGTCGATGGACCCCGGCCCGGCCATCAGGCGAAGCGCGTCGCGCCCGTTGCCTGCCGACTCCACCGCCATGTTGTGCTCCTCCAGTACGCTCCGCAGCGCGTATATGTTGCGGATGTCGTCGTCGACAATCAGCACTTTCCTCCCCTCAAGCGGGGAATCCGACTGATGCAGCCCCTCCAGAACAGCCAGCTGGGCCTCCGGCAGGCGCGTGACGCGCCGGTGCGCGTAGAAGGCGACGAGGTCCACCAGTCGCTCCGGCGACTGCACGTGGCGCACGATCAAGGCATCGAAGCTACGGGCGCTGCGCTCCTCTCCTTCGCGCTTCGCGCCGCCATCCCAGACCAGCACCGGCAGGGGGACGCCGGCGGGGGCGGCCTCCAGCGCGCGGGCGATCGTGCCGACGTCGATGCCGGCGTCGGCGTCGAGAATGACGCAGTCGGGAGCCTCGGCGGCGATCGTTGTGAGCATCGTCCCCGGCGTGGCGTGGGAGACGATGAGATCGTCGCCGACGATCGCCCTGACGAGCGGATCGAGAACGCTCGCGTCCTCGGCGATGGCGACGACGTGCTTCTCCGGCCGCGTGATGCGGGCCAGAAGCTGCTGCAGCCCCGCATCGAGCACATCCTTTGACGGGATCGGCTTGGCGATGAACGCACAAGCCCCGGCGTCGAAGGCGCGCTCGCGCGCGTCCTCGGTGGAAACCACGCAAACCGGGATATGGCGCGTTGCCAGGTCGTGCTTGAGGCGATCGAGCACGCGCCAGCCGTCCATGTCGGGCAGCACGATGTCGAGGGTAACAGCGTCGGGCATGCGGTCGCGTGCCAGCGCCAGGGCGCCCGCGCCCTGCGAGGTGACGAGCCCCTTGCAACCCTTCTCGCGTACGGCATCCAGCAGGAAACGGGCGAAGGTCAGGTCGTTCTCGACGATCAGGAGCACCGTGTCGCCGGGCTGGATGTTGTCGCGGTCGTCGAGGGCCTCGTTGGCGAGCAGGGTCGGCTCGGGCTGGCTCTCGGCCAGCACCTGCATGCGCTGGGACAGATCGTCCAACGGCGCGCCGTCCTCGCCGGTACCGTCGCTCTCCGTCGAGCCCGGCTGGGCCGGCCGGCGGGTGAGCCGCGGCGGGGTGTAATCGATCGGCAGGTAGAGCGTGAAGCTCGACCCCCGGCCGGGACTGCTGACAAGCCTGATCTCGCCGCCCAGCAGCTTCGACAGCTCGCGGCTGATGGCGAGCCCGAGGCCGGTGCCGGCGTACTTGCGGCTGATGCTGCCGTCGGCCTGGTGGAACGCCTCGAAGATGATCTGCTGCTTGTCGGCCGAGATGCCGATGCCGGTGTCGGTGACCTGGAAGGCCACCACGCCAGAGGCGCGATTGAGGTCCTCGTTGTCGGCGCTCCAACCGGCCCTGGCCGGCTCCATCGTCATCGTGACCTGACCGTGGTGCGTGAACTTGAAGGCGTTGGAGAGCAGGTTCTTCAGGATCTGCTGCAGCCGCTTGCTGTCGGTGGTGATCGACGTCGGCAACAGCGGGTCGATGCGCAACAGGAAATCGAGGCTCTTCGACTCCGCGATCGGACGGAAGGTGCGCGCCACATAACGGTGCAGGTCGTCGAAGCGCAGCTCGCTCACATCGACCACCACGGTGCCGGACTCGATCTTCGACAGGTCGAGGATGTCGTTGATCAGCGTCAAGAGGTCGTTGCCCGAAGAGTGTATGGTCTTGGAGAAATCGACCTGCCGCTCGGTAAGGTTGCGCTCGCGGTTCTGGCACAGCTGGTCCGACAGGATCAGCAGGCTGTTGAGCGGGGTCCGCAGCTCGTGGCTCATGTTGGCCAGGAACTCGGACTTGTACTTGGAAGTGCGGGCGAGCTGCACGGCCTTGTCCTCCAGCGCCTGGCGCGCCTGCTCCACCTCGCGGTTCTTGCGCTCAACCTCCTCGTTGCGCTGCGCCAGCAGCATCGCCTTGTCTTGCAGCTCCTCGTTGGTCCGCTGCAGCTCCTCCTGGCGCCGCTGCAGCTCGTTGGCGAGCGATTGCGACTGCTTAAGCAGGTCCTCCGTGCGCATGTTCGCCTCGATCGTGTTGATCACGATCCCGATGCTTTCGGTGAGCTGGTCGAGCAGCGCCTGATGGCTGGTGCTGAATCGCTCGATGGAGGCCAGCTCCAGAACGCCCTTCGCCTCGCCTTCGAAGACGATCGGCAGCACGAGAATGTTGCTCGGCGTCCACTCGCCCAGCCCCGTGACGACGCGGACCGCAACGGCGGACAGGTTCTCCAGGAGCACCTTCTGGCAGGTGATCGCCACCTGGCCGATCAGGCCTTGGCCAAGCTCCACCGTCTTGCCGTGCACCCTCTGCCCGCCGGACGCGTAGCTCGCGAGCAGTCGCAGGCGCGGCTCGCCGCTCTCGCGCACGTAGAATTCGGCCTGCTGCGCGCCCACCACGGGTGCCAGCTCCGACAGGATCATCTGGCCGACCGCCACCATGTCCTTCTGGCCCTGCAGGAGGCGGCTGAACTTGGCGAGGTTGGTCTTGAGCCAGTCTTGCTCGGTGTTCTTGCGTGTGGTGTCGCGCAGGTTGCGGATCATCTCGTTGATGGTGTCCTTGAGGACGGCCACCTCGCCTTGCGCATCCACTGTGATCGAGCGGGTCGTCAGGTCTCCCTGCGTGACGGCCACGGCCACGTCGGCAATCGCGCGCACCTGGGTCGTCAGGTTGGCGGCGAGCTGGTTGACGTTCTCGGTGAGCGCCTTCCATGTGCCTGCGGCGCCCGGCACCTTGGCCTGGCCGCCCAGCCGACCTTCCACGCCCACCTCGCGCGCCACCGTCGTCACCTGGTCGGCGAAGGTGGCGAGCGTCTCGGTCATGCCGTTGATGGTGTCGGCGAGCGCGGCGATCTCGCCCTTGGCCTCCACCGTGAGCTTGTGCTTGAGGTCGCCGTTGGCCACCGCCGTCACCACGCGGGCGATGCCGCGCACCTGATCGGTAAGGTTTGCGGCCATGAAGTTGACGCTGTCGGTCAGGTCCTTCCAGGTTCCGGCCACGCCCTGCACCGCGGCCTGGCCGCCGAGCTTGCCCTCCGTGCCCACCTCGCGCGCCACGCGCGTCACCTCGCCGGCGAAGGTTCTGAGCTGGTCCACCATGGTGTTGATGGTGTTCTTCAGCTCCAGGATCTCGCCCTTCACGTCCACAGTGATCTTCTTGGAGAGATCACCGCGCGCCACCGCGGTCGTCACGTCGGCGATGTTGCGCACCTGGCCGGTGAGGTTGCCGGCCATGAAGTTGACGCTCTCGGTGAGGTCCTTCCAGGTGCCGGCCACGCCCTGCACGTCGGCCTGGCCGCCCAGCTCGCCTTCCGTGCCCACCTCGCGCGCCACGCGCGTCACCTCGGCGGCGAACGAGCGCAGCTGGTCCACCATGGTGTTGATGGTGTTCTTCAGCTCCAGGATCTCGCCCGCCACGTCCACGGTGATCTTCTTGGAGAGGTCGCCCATGGCGACCGCGGTCGTCACCTCGGCGATGTTGCGCACCTGGGCCGTCAGGTTGCCGGCCATGGAGTTGACGCTCTCGGTCAGCGTCTTCCAGGTGCCGGCGACACCCGGCACGTCTGCCTGGCCGCCGAGCTTGCCTTCCGTGCCGACCTCGCGCGCCACGCGCGTCACCTCGGCCGCGAACGAGCGCAGCTGCTCCACCATGGTGTTGATGGTGGCCTTGAGCTCCAGGATCTCGCCCTTCACATCGACGGTGATCTTCTTCGACAGGTCGCCCGCCGCCACCGCCTTGGTCACGTCGGCGATGTTGCGCACCTGGGCCGTCAGGTTGCCGGCCATCGAGTTGACCGACTCGGTGAGGTCCTTCCAGGTGCCGGACACGCCCTGCACGTCGGCCTGACCTCCGAGCTTGCCGTCGGTGCCGACCTCGCGCGCCACCCGCGTCACCTCGGAGGCAAACGCGCCGAGCTGGTCCACCATGGTGTTGATGGTGTTCTTCAGCTCCAGGATCTCGCCCTTCACGTCCACGGTGATCTTGCGCGAGAGGTCGCCGCGAGCCACCGCCGTGGTCACGTCGGCGATATTGCGCACCTGGGCCGTCAGGTTGCCGGCCATCGAGTTCACGCTGTCGGTCAAATCCTTCCAGGTGCCGGCAACACCGGGCACGTCGGCCTGGCCGCCGAGCTTACCGTCGGTACCGACCTCGCGTGCCACACGCGTCACCTCCGAGGCGAAGGCGCCCAGCTGGTCCACCATGGTATTGATGGTGTTCTTCAGCGCCAGCAGCTCGCCCTTCACGTCCACGGTGATCTTCTTCGACAGGTCGCCGCGTGCCACGGCCGTCGTCACGTCGGCGATGTTGCGCACCTGGCCGGTCAGGTTGCCGGCCATGGAGTTCACGCTCTCGGTGAGGTCCTTCCAGGTGCCGGACACGCCCTGCACGTCGGCCTGCCCGCCGAGCTTGCCCTCGGTGCCCACCTCGCGCGCCACGCGCGTCACCTCGGCGGCGAAGGAGCGCAGCTGGTCCACCATGGTATTGATGGTGTCCTTCAGCTCCAGCAGCTCTCCTTTCACGTCCACGGTGATCTTTTTGGACAGGTCGCCCTTGGCGACCGCCGTCGTCACCTCGGCAATGTTGCGCACCTGGGCCGTCAGGTTGCCGGCCATGGAGTTCACGCTGTCGGTGAGGTCGCGCCAGGTGCCGGAGACGCCGCGCACGTCGGCCTGGCCGCCGAGCTTGCCCTCGGTGCCCACCTCGCGGGCGACGCGCGTCACCTCGGACGCAAACGATTGCAGCTGGTCCACCATGGTGTTGATGGTGCGGGCGGTACGCAGGAACTCGCCTTCCAAGGGGCGCCCGTCCACATCGAGGGCCATGCTCTTGGAGAGGTCGCCCTGGGCCACGGCGCCGATCACGCGCGCCACCTCGCTGGAGGGATGCACCAGGTCCTCGATCAGCGAGTTGATGGAATCGACGGAGTCGCGCCAGAAGCCGGTGACATCGCCGAGCGACGCGCGTTGCTTGAGCTTGCCCTCCTTGCCGACCACCCGGCTCAGGCGGGCGAACTCAAGGCGCTTGCGGGCATTGAGCTCGACCACATCGTTGAAGACGTCGGCCACCCGTCCCGCCACTCCGGACCAATCGAGAGGCAGCCTTGTCGTATCGTCGCCCCGCTTGACTGCGAGAAGGCCGTTGAGCAGCGCCAAGGTCTGATCGGCGTTCAGCGCCACCCCGGGGGCCTTGCCGTTGCGTCCGATCCGCGGGCCTGCACGCACGCGCGCGCGGCCCTCGTTGGCCGCGCGCTGGCTGGCCATCTGATTGAAAAGCTTTGCAACCTCGCCGGCCGTGCCGGTCCACTCCTCCGGCAGTCGCGCCGAGCCATCGCCGGCGTTCAGGTCGTTCAGGGCATGGAGAACTGCGCGCAGCTCGGCGTCGGAATCGGTCAATCTGGTATGCAAAATAGCCCCCTCCGGTGCACGCAGGACAGATTCACAGTTAAGTAGAACGCGCTGCCCCGGCGCTGGGTTCCAGGGCCCGAACCAAGGACCAGACATTGCACCTCCCCCTGCACCCCTGGCAACAAGAGCGCTGTCCATGATCTGGCTGGCCGTGCTGGGGCTTGGGCTGGTCGCGGGCACGCTTTCCGGCATCGTCGGGTTCGGCGCCTCCATCATGCTGATGCCCGCGCTGATGCTCACGTTCGGCCCCCACGAGGCGGTGCCGATCATGGCCATCGCGGCGTTGATGGCGAACCTCGCCCGCGTGCTGGTGTGGTGGCGCGAGGTGGACTGGCGCGCCAACGCCTACTACTGCGTCACGGCCGTGCCGGCCGCCGCGCTGGGGGCGCGCACGCTGCTCATCCTCGACCCGCGGGTGGTGGAAGGCATCCTGGGCGCCCTGTTCATTCTGATGATCCCGGCGCGCCGGTGGCTGCAGGCGCGAGGCCTGCGCACCAAGGCTTGGCATCTGACCTTAGTGGGCGCCGGCATCGGCTTCCTGTCCGGCATGGTTGCATCTACCGGTCCAATCAACACGCCGTTCTTCCTCGCCTACGGGCTGGTGAAGGGTGCCTATCTCGCCACCGAGGCGCTGGGCTCCATGGCCATCGGCCTCACCAAGGCGCTCGTGTTCCACCGCTTCGACGCGCTGCCGCCCGACACTGTGGTGCGCGGGCTCGTTGTCGGGGCCTCGCTGATGGCGGGCTCGCGCCTGGCCAAGGGGTTCGTGCTGCGTCTCGATGCGAGTCAGTTTCGTTTGCTCATGGACCTGCTGCTGGCCGGCGCGGGCGTCATCCTCCTCTGGGGGGCTGCCGCGTTACCGCACTGACCGGGGTCAGACCCCTCGCGCGGACTTTTCAGCCGAAACCCACGCGTTGGTGGCGAGGGGTCTGACCCCGGTTGTCCCCGTCGCTACCCCCGTTTGCCCCTCCCGTCCGCTGGCGCTTTCGGCTAGGCTCAAGTCCCTCGGTATCCATTTCTAGAAATCGGCGCACCATGCGCATGGACGGCAAGCATTCGCTTAAGGATTCCTCGGCGCTCTCGCTCATCAAGACGGCGATGATCGAGAAGAAGATGACTCAGGCCGAGCTGGCCGACGCCGCCGACATCCACGAGAAGACCATCCAGAACCTGCTGGCCGGCCGCCCCGTGCGCGACCAGACTCTGTTCGATGTGTGCATGGTGCTGGGCCTCGACTTCGACCGGGTGAAGGCCGCCCTGTCAGGCAGGGCGCGCCCCGTTCGCGACGCGCCCGAGCCCAGCGACGCCGTAGAGGCCCGGGCCGCCCCCGAGTACATGGGCGCCTACACCCGCGCCGGAGTGGACCACTACATCGGCAGCTATCTGACCCTGCGCCCCTCCTTCTCCGTGCCGGACGGCGTGATGGCCTACCGCACCGACATCACCTGGGACGACGAGTGGCCGAGCCTGCTGTTTCAGGAGCGCGACCGGCCCGACAAGCCGTTCCTGCACCGCGGCCGGGTCTACATCCCGACCTCGTCGTCCTACATCCACCTCGTCTCGCTGACCAAGGGCGCCATGCGCATGGTGATGGTCTCGCAGCTGGGCCCCGCCGGCCAGATGCGCGGACTCATCACCACCCTGCACAAGCAGCGCGCCGCCTTCGTGCCGGTTGGCGCCCCGATCGTGTACGTGAAGCGCGACGACTTCGCCGACCTGCCGCTCGGCGAGATCCCCGCGGCCCGCGCCGCCACCGTCGGCTACCGGGAGATCATCGACGAGGTGATTGAACAGGGCTACGCGCGGCTGCTCGGCGATAGTGGCTCTCCAACCGCTCCATCAGTGAAATAATTAACATTGACAGAATAGTGAACGCTGTTGATGGTGACCTGGAAAATGCCATTTTCCACAAGTATTCGACAGGGCATCACGTCGTTCGTGGGGCGCTAGCCCGGGGGTCCGCGGCATGGCAACTGGCAGGACATCCGGCGCACGCTGGATGCCACTTCTTGTTGTGTTTTTGACGATGCTCGCCTCGGCGGCATCGGCCCAGCAGACCGGCTATCGGCAGCCGGCCAATCCCGCAAAGGCAGCCGCGGTAACCCAAAAAGCGCCGCTGGCCGAGGCCGGCAGTACGCGCACACGCTTCATCGTGGGGCTGGAACGCGCGGCTGAGGCGCGGGACGTCAAGATTTCCGCGCTCTCCAATCCAAATCGCGTTCTCATCGACCTGCCACAGATGCGGCTGGACCTGCCGAATCCCCCAGGCCGAGCCCCCGTGGGCGTGGTGAAATCGTTCCACCACGGCCTCTCCGCGCCGGGTCGGATACGGGTGGTGATCGATGTCACCGGCCCGGTGGTCATCGAGAAATCGGCCATCGAGAAGGCGCCGGATGGCGCCTCGGAGCGGCTGGTGCTCGACATCGTCGCCGCCTCCGAGGTAACGGCGACGGCCGCGTCCGACGGGCGGCCCGCGAGCGTCGGCCTGCAGCCCCCCGTACCCAGGCCCGCGCAACGACGCGGCTCCGGCTCCTTCAAACCTGTGATCGTCGTCGATCCCGGCCACGGCGGCGAAGATTCGGGGGCCAGGAAGTACGGCACGATCGAGAAGGACGTGGTGCTCTCGTTCAGCCTGAGGCTGCGCGACAAGCTCAGCGCGACCGGCGCCTACAAGGTGCTGATGACGCGCGACAGCGACGTGTTCGTGCCCCTGGAGGAGCGCCGCAGCTTCGCCGAGCGCCACCAGGCCGCGCTGTTCATCGCCATCCACGCCGACTACACGCAGCGTGCCAGCGCCCGCGGTGCCACCATCTATTCCCTGCGGCCCCAGGTTGCAGATGCGCTGCGCCGCTCCGCGGAGGCCGAGATGCGCGACTCGGTGCTCTCGGGCAAACAGGTGGCCCTGGCCAAGCAGGTGGACGCGGACGTTGATGCCCTGCGGGGAATCCTCACCGAGAAGGCACGCGATCTGATCGAGCGCAACCAGGTGCGCACCAGCGTGTTCGCCCGCTCGGTGATCGACTTCGTCGGCAGCACCACTGATCTGATGGACAATCCCGACCGCGGTGCCGCCTTCGTGGTCCTCAAGACTGCCAAGGTGCCGGCGATTCTTCTGGAGCTCGGCTTCATCACCAACCTGCAGGACGCCGAGCAGCTCAACTCCGACCAGTGGCGCGACAAGGTCTCCAGCTCCGTTGTCACGGCCATCAACCAGTACATGCACACCTGCATCGACATGGCACAATGCTGATGCCAGGGATTAGGGTTCAGGGATCAGGTAACGGCCTGCGATCCCATTGGCTCTTCGAAGCTTGACCCGCCAATCCCTAGTCCCTAATCCCTGAAACCTGACATGATTGTCGTCCATGGAACCAGCGACGTGCCGGCGGCCGCCCGCGGCGGCGCGCTTGCGATCGGCAACTTCGACGGTGTGCATCGCGGGCATCAGGCGCTGCTGAGGGCTGCCAAGGCACAGGCGGCGACGCTCGGCGCGCCTGCTGGCGTCATCCTGTTCGAGCCGCATCCGCGAGAGTTCTTCCAGCCCGACAAGCCGCACTTCCGGCTGACACCGCTCGAGCGCAAGCTGGAGCTGCTGGAGCAGCTCGGGCTGGATGTTGCGATTGTTCTCACCTTCGACGCGACATTGGCCGGCCTGCCGGCGCAGCAGTTCATCGAGAAAATAGTCGTCGAGGCACTCGCTGCCCGCCACATCGTCATCGGCTACGATTTCCGCTTCGGCAAGGCGCGCGCCGGCGACCCAGAGGCCATGCGGCGCGCCGGCGAGGCGCTGGGCTTCGGCGTGACCGTCGTAGCGCAGGTCGCGGAGGCCGGCGAGGTGTTCTCCTCCAACGCCATCCGCGCCGAGCTGGCCCAGGGCGACGTGGCCGGCGCGGCGCAGATGCTCGGACACTGGTGGCGGGTCTCGGGTGAGGTGATCGGCGGCTTCAAGCGCGGGACCGGCCTGGGCTTCCCCACCGCCAACCTAGCCCTGCCGGCCGGCACGGCGCTGGCGCACGGCATCTACGCGGCCCGGGTTTACGCCGACGGCCAGGCTTACGCCGGCGCGGCTTATCTCGGCACCCGGCCAACGTTCGACAACGGGGCGCCGATGCTGGAGGTGTTCCTGCTCGCCTTCGACGGCGACCTCTACGGCCACGAGATTGCGGTGGAGTTTATCGACTACGTGCGCCCTGACACCAAGTTTGCCTCCGTCGAGGCCCTGAAAGAGCAGATCGCCAGGGATTGCGCCAAGGCGCAGGCGGTCCTCGACGCGGCACCAGCGAAACCAGGGCAGTAAGGCAATAGGGCAGTAGGGCAGTAGGAATTTGGCGAAGCCGCCTACTGCCCTATTGCCTTACTGCCCTATTGCCTTACAACACCGCCCCATGTCGCCATCGAAGCCAAAGCTGAGACGAATTATAGGCCCGGTCGCCTAAGGGCGCCGGGGCCTCCCCGCATTTCGCGCGTACCCGCTTCTCTCAGCTTCTCCCAGCTTTTGCAGACGGCACTCCCATGACCTCGACCAAATCCGACGCTCCCGCCACGCGCGACTGGAGCGAAACGCTGTTCCTGCCGAAGACGGCCTTCCCCATGAAGGCCGGCCTGCCGGACCTCGAGCCCAAGCTCTTGAAGCGCTGGGCGGGCCTTGGCATGTATGGGCGCCTGCGCGACGCGGCCAAGGGCAAGCCGAAGTTCATCCTCCACGACGGCCCGCCCTACGCCAACGGCAACATCCACATCGGCACCGCGCTCAACAAGATCCTGAAGGACATGGTGACGCGCGGCCAGCAGATGCTGGGCTTCGATTCCAACTACGTGCCGGGTTGGGACTGCCACGGCCTGCCCATCGAGTGGCAGATCGAGCAGGCCTACCGCGCCAAGGGCAAGCGCAAGGAGGACGTGCCGGTCCTGGAGCTGATCGCCGAGTGCCGCGCCTTCGCGCAGCGATGGATCGACATCCAGCGCGAGGAGTTCAAGCGACTCGGTGTCGAGGGCGACTGGGACCATCCGTACATGACGATGGCGCCGGCCGCCGAGGCGGTGATCGCCCGCGAGCTGGTGAAGTTCGTGGCCACCGGTCAGCTCTACCGCGGCTCCAAGCCGGTGATGTGGAGCGTGGTGGAGAAGACGGCGCTGGCCGAGGCAGAGATCGAGTACCAGGAGTTCACCAGCGATACCGTCTGGGTGAAATTCCCAGTCGAGTCGGCCAAGGCCGCAATGCTGCCGGAAGGCGCGGCGGTGGTCATCTGGACGACGACGCCGTGGACCCTGCCGGGCAACCGGGCGATCAGCTTCAACTCCAAGATCGCCTACGGACTGTTCGAGGTGACGAAGGCGCCCGAGGGCAACTGGGCGAAGCCGGGAGACAAGCTGATCCTGGCGCAGAAGCTCGCCGAGCCGGTCATGAAGGCCGCCAAGGTCGAGGCCTTCGAGCTGAAGGGCATCGTGCGCCCCGACGTGCTGGCCAAGATCGCCTGCGCACACCCCTTGAGGGGCGTTGGCGGCGGCTACCAGTTCGCGGTTCCCCTGCTCGACGGTGATCACGTCACCGATGAGGACGGCACCGGGTTCGTCCACACCGCGCCCGGCCACGGCCGCGAGGACTTCGAGATCTGGATGGCGAGCGCGGCGGCGCTGATGGCGCGCGACATCGACACCGCCATCCCCTTCACCGTGGATGCCGACGGGTGCTTCACCAGGGAGGTGCCGGGCTTCGACGGCAAGCGCGTTATCACGGAGAAGGGCGACAAGGGCGACGCCAACGACGCGATCATCAAGGCGCTGGTGGGAGCCGGCGCGCTGATCGCACGCGGCCGCCTGAAGCACCAGTATCCGCACTCCTGGCGCTCGAAGAAGCCGGTGATCTTCCGCAACACCCCCCAGTGGTTCATCGCCATGGACCGGCCGATTGGGGGTGCCGAGGCGGACGGGGTCAGACCCCTCGCATCGACGCCGGATGAAAACCGGGACGCTGGTGGCGAGGGGTCTGACCCCGCTCCCACCGGGCGCGACCCCATCGAAGGCTTCACCCTGCGCCAGCTGGCGCTGCGCGCCATCGCCGAGACGCAATGGGTGCCGCCGCAGGGGCAGAACCGCATCACCGGCATGATCGAGGCCAAGCCCGATTGGGTGCTGTCCCGCCAGCGCGCCTGGGGCGTGCCGATCCCGATCTTCGTCAAGGACAAGGAGGACGGCTCCTACGAGATCCTGAAGGACGAGGAGGTCAATCGGCGCATCGTCGCCGCCATCGAGGAGAAGGGCATCGCCGCCTGGCACGAGCCTGGCGCCGCGGAGCGCTTCCTCGGCAATGCCTACTCCACCAAGGAGTGGAGGAAGGTCGAGGACATCTGCGACGTGTGGTTCGATTCCGCCTCCACGCACGCCTTCACGCTGGAGGACCCGGAGCACTTCCCGCAGCTTGCCGGCATCCGCCGCAAGCGCGACGGCGGCGAGGATACCGTCATGTACCTGGAAGGCTCCGACCAGCACCGCGGCTGGTTCCACTCGTCGCTGCTGGAGAGCTGCGGCACACGTGGGCGTGCACCTTACGACGTCGTCCTGACGCACGGATTCATCCTCGACGAGAAGGGCGAGGAGAAGATGTCAAAGTCTCGGGGCAACGTGCTCTCACCGCAGGAGCTCATGAAGAAGTCGGGCGCCGATATTCTGCGGCTGTGGGTCGCCTCCTCCGACTACACGAGCGACATCCGCTTTGGGCCGGGAATCCTGCAAGGCACCGTGGAAGCCTACCGCAAGCTCCGCAACACCCTGCGCTGGATGCTCGGCACGCTCGCGCACTACGAGGGCCGCCAGCAGATCGCGCCGGCGGCGCTACCCGAGCTGGAGCAGCTCATGCTGCACCGCCTGACGGCGCTGGACGAGGTGATCCGCGCGGCCTACGCCGAGTACGACTACAGGCGCGTGGTGGCGACGCTTTCGCACTTCATGAACACGGACCTGTCCGCATTCTACTTCGACATCCGCAAGGACGCGCTCTACTGTGAGCCCTATTCCAGCATCAAGCGCAGGGCGGCGCTGGAGACCATCGAGCAGATCTTCCGCCACGTCACGCTGTGGCTGGCGCCGCTGCTCTGCTTCACCGCCGAGGAGGCTTGGCTCGCGCGCTACCCCTCGGACGACGGCTCGGTGCACCTCGAGGTGTTCCCCGAAGTATCCAAGTCGTGGCGCAACGACGCGCTGGCGGAGGAGTGGGAGCAGATCAAGCGCGTTCGCCGCGTGGTGACGGGGGCCCTGGAGATCGAGCGCGCCAGCAAGCGGATCGGCTCGGCCCTGGAGGCGTCGCCGCAGGTGTTCATCTCGGACGACGCACTCCTCGGTGCACTGGAAGGCATCGACTTTGCCGAGGTATGCATCACGTCCAGCATCGAGATCGTCGACGGCGAGCCCCCTGAGGGCGCCTTCACCCTGCCCGACGTGCCCGGCGTCGGCGTGGTGCCGCGCAAGGCCACCGGCCGGCGCTGCGCCCGTTCCTGGCGCTACACCGACGACGTGGGCAGCGATCCGGACTTCCCGGATCTGTCCGCCCGCGACGCCGCGGCTGTGCGCGAGCTCGACGCGCGGGCAAATGCCCCGCGTTGACGGCGGCAGCCCGCGATATTATACGTGTGCTGCATGAACAAGATCAGCAAGATCGGCAAGGGCGAGGTCTATAGGTGGCGGTTGAGCGCCAAGCTCAAGCGAGAGCTTGAGGCTGCCGCGAAGGACGAAGGGACCAGCGTTGAGACCATTCTCAATCAGGCCATTCGGGAGTGGCTCACCAAGCGCGCCCCACGCGGGAAGGAAACTGCAGGTGAGCTAGCCACGAAGCGTGCCGCACTGCTGGCGTGTGCGGGCTATTACGAGGGCGACGGCACATCGGCGACGAGCGAGCGGGTCCGCGAGGTCGTGGGCGAATACCTGGAGGCCAAGCATGGCCGCCGGCACGCTCGTTGACACGAGTGCCCTCTATGCATTGCTGGATGTCAAGGAGCCCTACCACGCCAAGTGCAAGGTCGTGTTTGCTGCAGCTCCTCCCCTGCTTGTGACGACCGCCGCTGTTCTGACTGAGTTGTTTCATTTCCTGGTCCGACGCTTCCGAGATCAGGAAGGCGGCTGGAGACTTCTGCGCGGCGGCCAGATCGAGGTGAGCTCTATCTCCACCGCCGACCTTCCGGCGATCGACAAGCTGATGCACCGCTACGCAGACCGGCCGATGGACTTTGCGGATGCCACGCTGGTGCACGTGGCCGAGCGCGAGGGGCTGCGCACCATCCTCACCGTGGACCATAGCGACTTCGAGACCTATCGCATTGGACGCGGCGCCAAGTTCCGGATATTACCCGCGCGCTAAGCCTGACAAGTCCCATCGGGCACCAGGCTGAACGCCCCATGAGATCCATGAGGGCCCGGAAGCACGGGGAACGCGGAAGCATGCAGGACTCGCGCCTGAGGTCGTGGCTGTGGGGGCCGCTGTCACCCTTGGGGCTCTGGTGCGCGCTGGGCACGCTCGTCGTCGACCAGGCCCACAAGTGGTGGATGCTGGCCGTCTACCGCATCCAGGACCGCGGGCGAGTGAGCCTCACTCCGTTCCTCGACCTCGTCTACGTCCAGAACAAGGGCGTCAGCTACGGCCTCCTGCCGCTCGACAGTCGGCATGGCCAATGGCTGCTCGCCGGCTTCGCGGGGCTTGCCGTGCTGGCGCTGGCCGTGTGGCTTGCCCGCGGCATTGCGTCCAGGCTGGTGGCCGTGAGCGTGGGGCTGATCATGGGCGGAGCGGCAGGCAATGCCATCGACCGCCTGGTGCTGGAAGGGGTGGCGGATTTCTTCTCGCTGCACGCCTTCGGCTTCTACTGGTATGTGTTCAACATCGCCGACGCGGCCATAGTTGCCGGGGTCTGCGGTCTTCTGTACGATTCTCTGGGCTTGAGTCGCAATCGCGCCGTAAAGTCGCTCTAACCCTTTGACAAGGCGCGGACTCGGGGGATGACGCCAATGCTTCCGCTGCACCCAAACCGGACCGTTCTTGCTGCCGCGGTGATCGCTCTCGCGGCCCTTGCACTAGGCGCCTGCGACAGCGTGAGCCTCGAGGGCAAGCTGTTCGACTGGGCGGGCATCAGCGGCTCGGCGCTGGACGAGAAGCGCCGCGATCCCAAGATGGCCGACCGGGCTCCACTGGTGGTGCCGCCCAGCGTGACGCGGCTGCCGGAGCCGGGCTCGGGCAAGACGGGCAGCGAGGATGTCGCAGCCCTCAACGACCCGGAGCTGAAGAAGCAAGCCGCCGCCAAGGAGCGCGAGCGGCTGCATCTGGCCTACTGCCGCGGCGAGATCAAGTGGAAGGAGAGGGCCTTCGATCCCGAAAAGACGGCCAATCGCAGCCCCTACGGTCCATGCCCAGGGCTGTTCTCCGGCTCCTTTGACAACCTCACGAAGTAGAGCAGGACGCACCAAGGACGCGGCTCACTCGGGCCAGGCCACAGCCCTCGCCTAGCGATCCTTCGAGAGATCTGCGGGGGAGACGCGGCATCAACCCTTCGAGGATTGCCGCGCCTCGGCGCTCCCGGCAGGCTCTCCAAAGCCGTGCATCTGGAATGCCCACTGGAGCCCCACGATGGCGCCCTTGACGCGCGGCAGAAGCCAGAGCGACATCACCAGCGCGAGTGGCAGCCACACCAGGGCATGCAGCCACAGGGGCGGCATGTAGGCGCGCTCGACGGGCAGGATCGCCCCCACGACGACGTGCCCGACGATCAGGATGGTGAAGTAGGGCGGCGCGTCGTCGGCGCGATGGTGGTGCAGCGCCTCGCCGCAGCCGGGGCACGTATCGTTCACCTTGAGATAGCGCCCAAACAGCCTGCCCGCTCCGCACGCCGGACAGCGCAGGCGGAGGCCGTTCAGGATGGCGCGCATCCAGTCCCGCTGCGGACGCACCTCGCCGATCTCCATTCGCTCAACCGGCATTGGATCGACCCCGCTGTTGCACGCTGAAAGCCGCTATGCGCGCCCGTCGACCCCTATATAGGCGAATCGGGACGGGACCGGAGCCGCAGGGCGCGACGCGCGTTGAAATGCCTCACGGACCGAGTGGCGGGCGGATTGAAGGCGGGGGTCGTAAGGTGGGTTAGACCCGAAGGGCCGTAACCCTCCCTGACAATCTCGACTGCTGTGGCGGGTTACGCCGCTTCGCGGCTAACCCGCCCTACGAAAATGGGCGGCGCCCATTGGACGCCGCCCCTTGCCAGTCGCTAAGCCGGCCCGGCCGTCAGACCGAGTAGTACATGTCGAACTCGACCGGGTGCGGGGTCATCTCGAAGCGGGCGACCTCGGCCATCTTCAGCTCGACGTAGGCGTCGATCATGTCGTCGGTAAACACGCCGCCCTTCTTCAGGAACTCGCGGTTCTTGTCGAGGTTCTCCAGCGCCTCACGCAGGCTGCCGCAAACGGTGGGGATCTCCTTCAGCTCCGCCGGCGGCAGGTCGTAGAGGTTCTTGTCCACCGCATCGCCTGGGCTGATCTTGTTGGCGATGCCGTCGAGGCCGGCCATTAGCATGGCGGCGAAGCCGAGGTACGGGTTGGCCGACGGATCGGGGAAACGCACCTCGACGCGCTTGGCCTTGGGGCTCGTCGCCACCGGGATGCGGCACGAGGCCGAGCGGTTGCGCACCGAGTAGGCCAGCAGCACCGGCGCCTC
>Ga0075431_100001379_pt1 | contig 22276 bp, 18 predicted proteins | sample RhiMetdeltSRZDD5_FD_75297 | JGI IMG/M metagenome (GOLD analysis project Ga0075431, IMG submission 75297) | Populus rhizosphere microbial communities from Tennessee, USA - Rhizosphere MetaG P. deltoides SRZDD5 | ecosystem: Host-associated > Plants > Roots > Rhizosphere > Soil | place: USA... | reverse complement strand
CACATGGGCAGGGCCCGTCCGCGACCGTGACTAGGTCGGAGAGCTCGTAGCGGATCAAGGGCAGGGTACGATTGAAGAGGTTCGTGACGAACACCTTTGCGCCAGCCACTCCGGCCGGCACGGGCCTGTTGCTTCGATCGACCACTTCGAGGACGAGCAGGTCCTCGACAAGGTGCAGGCCGGTGGCCCATGGACATTCCTGTGCAATCACGCCGGCTTCCGTTGAGCCGTAGCTGTTGAGCACCGCAGCCCCCCAAATCTCCCGACCAAGATCGCGGACATCCGGCGTGAGGGGCTCCGCCACCGAGGCGAACTTCCGCGGCGAGATTCGTAACCGTCCTGCGCTCTGCTCCTCTGCAAGGCGGCGGATGTAGGTGGGATAGGTGATCACCGCCTCCGGCTGGTAGGCATTCAGGGCCTCGACCACCTCGGCGAGTGGCATGGTCACGGCGAGGCGCGGAGTATCAGTACGTCCGGGGCGGAGCTCCGCGAACAATCGGTTCGTCACGTGAAGCGGGGTCGGGGCTCCAATGCCAAGCACGCGGGTCTCGGGTGTGAGGCCCATAGTACCCAACACGCGCTGGACGTTGGCGACGGAAATCGCCCATGCGTCTTGACTGTAGACCACGACGCCGCGCTGCCCGGTTGTGCCGCCGGTCGCAACGATGCGGTACTCGCCGTGCAGGGGCTCCCCGGCCTGGTCGCTTGCGAGGTGGCGTTCGACACCGGCCAGGCGTAATCGCTGGTCAGTGACAATCCGATCGAACTCTCCCATCAGGGTGGTCTTCGTCAGCACCGGCAGCTGCTGCAGGACGATCTCGCCGTCGCGGACATCCCCGAGGATCTCGCCGTAGTAGGGAGAGTTCGCGGCCGCGTATTGTACGATTTCGCGCAAGCGCGCCTGCTGATAGGCGAGGAGGTGCTCGCGGAGCCAGTGCTCCCGCTTGAGCATTCCGGTGCACAATGCGTCCACCTGTTGACGATTCACAGAAACGCGGTGGGAACTCTCGGCGCTCCTAACAGCGTGACTCATGGCGCATTCCTTTGTTGCAGGCGAGATCGATGGCTCTCGGCGATGCAGCCGCCAAACTCGTGACTTGTGGGGGAAGATAGGAACGGACGCAGTGGGGCGTCTTGGGCAGCGCGGAACCGAGATTTGGGAACAAGGGAACGCCTTGGTAGTTGGCGCTTGTGCGTGTTAGTGCGTGCCGGAGGACGCACCGCGCATATCGGACAATGGGAGATCAGGATGGTGCAGACGGCCGCGGATTTGGTGCATCGCCGCTTCTCGACGAAGGATTTCACGCCGAAGGAGCGCCTCCGCGCCTGCTACGAGGCTTTCGGCTCTTCCGCTGCCCGGCGCTCGTGTCGATTGTCAGATCCATCGCGCCACCTGGAGATGACGATCTGGGACCTGGAGCGAGGCACCAACTTGCCTTCGCATGCCGGTGCCTGCGTTCAACGCGTCGTGCACACCGCCGCGTACACAGCTCAACGTACGCCGGAGCTGCTGACCGACGGCAACGATGACATCTCTTTGAACATCCAGGAAACCGGTCATTGCGTTGTGTCGCAGCTTGGCCGGCAAGTGGCCGTACAAGCGGGTGGCGGCTTTTGCACGTCCAACGCGGATGTCAGCACGGTCTATTTTCCGGGAGCTGCGCGCTTTACCAGTATCGGGCTGCCGCGCAAGCTGATGATGGCCATGGTTCCTGGAATCGAGGACGCGCTTGCGCGCCCCCTTCCGTCAGATGTCGGCGCCCTGCGCCTCCTGGCGAGATATCTCGACGTTCTCGAAGACGAGCATGCGTTGATGCCCCGGGAGTTGCGTCGTGCCGCCGCAATACACATCCATGATCTCTGTGCTCTCGCCATCGGGGCAACGCGTGATGCCGCCGACATCGCCAAGGGACGCGGCCTGCGGGTAGCGCGGCTGCACGCCGTGAAGGGCGACATTGTGCAGAGCCTAAGCACCGGTCCCGTCTCGGCCAGCACGCTGGCGATGCGCCACCGCGTAACGCCACGTTACATTCGCAAACTGTTCGAGGGCGAGGGCACGTCGCTGTCGCGTTTCGTGCTGAACCAGCGGCTCGTGCTGGTCCACCGGTTGCTCACCGACGCGCGCTACGGCCATCGCACGATCGGCAGCCTCGCCTTTGAGGCCGGTTTCGGAGATCTGTCGACCTTCAATCGCGAGTTTCGCCGCTGCTACGGTGCGACTCCATCGGATGTGCGTGCCGCGGCAAAGGAGACTCCATAGATTGGGGTCGACTGCGTCCCCTGGGATGTTAGCCGGCGACAAAGAACTCGATCGGTGTACGGCATCGCCCAAATCGAGCCCTGGATATGGCCCCCGCGCTCCTAACAATGAGCTCGCTACGAGTGTAGTGGCGCGATCGCGTAGCTCCCCACTCAGAATGGAGCAGATCGCCGTAATGCCGAGGACTCTCATCTCGGCGTCGCTGCCGCAGTCAAGCCGCCTGCCCTCCGGTTAGCGCTGGCGCGCCCATGCGCGTCGGCACCGTCGTGCTGCGCACATTTCGGACGCAAGCGGTGGCGAGCCTGCACAACATCCAATGCATCATATCCGACAAATATCAACATGATCCGTTATCGTTGTTTCTCCCGGCGGTGTGCCTGCCATGCGTCGTTGAGACAACAGCGAATCATCTAGGCTGCCATCGCTCCGAGTCAGGGCGCCGCAGTGGCTCGAGAAACGAACGGCATATTCTTCCGTATCGCTGGAGACCGCGATGCTCCGATTCGCGCACTGGGCCTTGTTGTGGCTCTCGGCGGTAGCCATCGTCTGTGGTGCACGCACACGAGAAGCGAACGCAGGATGCACCCCGGCACCGCCGTACACAGGGGTGGGCGAGGTAGTCACCTGCAACGCCGCCACCCCGCCAAATCCGGAAGGGGCACTCAATTTCGCCGGCGGCGGCGACCGGGTGACGGTCAACAGCGGCGCCTATGGGGCCTTTACGTTCCCATCCGGAAACAACTCGCTGATCTTCGGACTGGGTGGCGGAGCACCGGTCGTTGCCGGCACAGTCGTATTCGGACCCGGCGCCGACCGGATGGAGGTTCATTCCGGCACCATCACCGGCAATATCAACCAGGGTACCGGCGTCGACACGTTCATCATGACCGGCGGTTTGGTTGGCGGAAACGTTGACCAAAGCGACCAGCTGGACACCGCGGTCATTTCAGGCGGAACCATCGTCGGCACAATGGTCAATGGTGATTTCGTCACGGTTACCGGCGGGAGAATCGGAGCCGTCGACCTCAACGTCGCCAACAACGTCTTTACGATGTCTGGCGGTGCTATTGTCGGCAAGGTCACGGCAGAGCAGAACAACGATACGTTCACCCTTACGGGCGGCAGCATCGGTGGCGTGGTCGATCTGGGCAGCGGCACCGACGCGTTCACCTGGAGCGGCGGGGGCACCATCGCCGGAGCGATCACTCTCGGAGCGGGCAACGACACCGCGATCCTTCGCAATCTGACGGCTGCCAATCTCATCATGCCGCTGATGGACGGCAGCTCCGGCACCGACCAGCTCACGTTCGACAATGTCGTTACGGCCGGGGTTAGTCGGTTCGTGAACTGGGAGACGATCGGCCTCACCAACGGAACCCAGCTGACGCTCGACGCCAACCTCATACTCGGCGACAGCGGCACTGGCACCGGCACGCTCTCGATCGACGCCCGCAGCACCTTGTTTGCCGGCGGCGGGGTGAACCCGTCGATCCTGCCATTCACGGCCGGGAGTCTCGTCACCGTCACCAACGCCGGCCTGATCGATCTGACCAACGGGGGCTCGGGGGCTACGGACACTCTCACCATCGCCGGCAAATACGTCGGTGCCGGCGGCCGGCTCGCGCTGCAGACGGTGCTCGGCGCTGACAATTCGCCGTCCGACAAGCTGGTGATCTCGGGCGCCGGCGCCACCGCCGGCGGCTCGACCAGCATTGCCATCACCAATGTCGGCGGAAGCGGCGCGCTGACGGTCGTCGACGGCATTCAGGTGGTGCAGGCGGCCGACGGCGCCACGACGCAAGGAGGGGCCTTCAGCCTGGCTGGACCGGTGGCGGCCGGCCCGTTCGAGTACCTGCTGTTCAAGGGCGGGGTGACGGCGGGATCGCAGGACAACTGGTACCTGCGCTCGACCCTGCCACCGACTTCGCCGGTCGTCCCGCCGCCCACGCCGGCCCCTGGAACGCCGCCGCTGCCGCCTCCGCCCGAACCGGGCGCCGCACCCGTTCCATTGTTCCGGCCGGAGGTGGCGGTGCACGCCGCGGTCCCCGGGCTTGCGCGCGCCGTGGGACTGGCAACGCTCGGCACCTACCATGAGCGTATGGGCGTGGAGAACCCAACGCCCGGCTGGCGTTCCTGGGGCCGCCTGCTCGGCCAGCACTCGGACCTCGGCTTCTCCGGAACCGTGCGTCCCGACTTCAACGGTACCATCGGCGGGTTCCAGGCGGGCAGCGATGTGTGGACCTTCGCCAGTGCCGGCCACCGCGACCACTTCGGCCTTTACGGCGCTTTTGCGCAAGCCTTCGGCGATGTGCGCGGCTTCGTCATCGGGCTCGAAGGCGCGCCCGCAGGTCGAGTGAGCCTCGATGGGACCAGTCTGGGTGGCTACTGGACGCACATCGGGCCAACCGGCTGGTATCTCGATACAGTGCTGCAGGGGACCTGGCTCGACGGCAATCCGCGCTCCCACCGCGGCATCAGGGCGGATGCCTCGGGAGAAGCGTTTGCCGCGTCCGTTGAAGGCGGCTATCCACTGCCAATCTGGTACGGGCTCGTGTTCGAGCCGCAGGCCCAGGCGATCTGGCAGCATCTCTCCCTCGACGACACTGCCGACCGCTTCTCGACTATCGGCTTTGATAACGACGACGCGTTCACCGGGCGGGTCGGGGCGCGGCTGCAGGCGCGCTTTGCGACTCCGGAAGCGGTGTGGCTGCCTTATCTCAAGACCAACGTGTGGTGGAACTCGGGCGCCAGCGATACGCTGCTCTTCGCGGCCTTCCCAATCGCGGCGGGGAGCCGCAGCACGGCGCTGGAGCTGGGCGGCGGACTCACCGCCAAGCTCGGACCGTCGGTCAGCCTCTACAGCGAGGCCTCCTACCTGTGGTCGATCGATGGCCAGGATGTCGACACCAGCAAGGGAACGGTCGGGCTGCGCGTGACTTGGTGAGGGGCTCGCGGGGTTTTCGCAGGGCGCGCCTTGGTGCGAACTCGGAAGTCCCGTGGCTTCACTGCAAGGCGCGCCCACCGGACCCGAGAGGCACGATCTCCTCGAAATCGCCCGGCTTCCATGCGCCGTCGAAGGCCGGTCCCTCCGGCCCGTACAGGCGGAAGTAGACGAACCAGCCCTTGCCTGGATTGGTCTTGACCCACTTGCGTTCATTGCCCGCCGGTGCAGTTGGGCCGAAATAGAGATCCGTGGCACCCGTTGCTGGCACATCCTTGAGCTCAACCAGCGAGCGCAGGGCCGCCTTGTCCTGGTCCGTCTGGATCTGCGAGCGGGTCGCGCTGTCGTAGACCGTGACCGACCAGAACAGCTACTGCGGAACGGGCTGCGGGACGCTGAGCCTATAGGTTTTGCCGCCGTCGAGGTAGGCGCCGTCCTTGTCGCGCAACCCGAGCCAATAGAGGGAGCCTGCGCCGGCGTGCGCAGAAACATCTTCGGCGAGGCGCCGACGGCTTGCGCGAACCAGCGGTCGCGCGCCTCCAGGTCGATCCCGTGTCGGCCGCCGAGCCGTGGATTTGGTGCAAGTCGTGGATCGTGCGGGCGCGTCGGCGCCGCCGTAAGCGTCTAAACGCGTTGGGATGGTCCGAAATCTCAGGGTTTTCGCGGGCGAGGTCGCCCAGGGGGCCCCACCAGGATCACGGAGATGGGCGTTCGCGCAGGAGCACGCTCGATCACCCCACATTTGGTCTGGCGTCAATGAGGCTGTCGGTCGCTGCGCGCTTGGTGCCCCTTGAGAACTGCGTTCGTGGCGCGTAACAACGTCCAGCGCCGAATGCTAGACTGAGAACGCGCAGGCATCGTCAGGGCAAGCGGGTCCGAGCCCGGTCCTGACCGATGCGGCCTTCAGACTGACACACGACTTTCAATGATGAAAGATAAGCCTGACGGGACAGTTGGGCTACGGGAGGAAAACGGATGAGGATGTCGCGGATGTTAGGCTGGCTCGCTGCCGGCGCCAGCCTGCTCGGTGCCGGCCAGGCGGCGGCCCAGGTCGAGATCCAGTGGTGGCACGCCATGACCGGCGCCAACAACAACGTGATCGTCGAGCTGGCGGAGGCGTTCAACGCCAGCCAGAAGGACTACAAGGTCGTCCCCACCTACAAGGGCAGCTACCCCGATACGCTCAACGCCGGCATCGCCGCCTTCCGTGCCGGCCAGGCACCGCATATCCTGCAGGTGTTCGAGGTCGGCACCGGCACCATGATGTCGGCCACGGGTGCGGTGAAGCCCGTCCACCTGCTGATGAAGGAGGCGGGGGAGGCATTCGATCCCAAGACCTACCTGTCGGCCATCACCGGCTACTACTCGACGACCAAGGGCGACATGCTGTCGTTCCCCTTCAACTCGTCCAGCACGGTGATGTGGTACAACAAGGACAGCTTCAAGAAGGCCGGGCTCGACCCCGACAAGCCGCCCAGGACCTGGCCCGAGGTGTTCGAGGCGGCCAAGAAGCTCAAGGCGGCCGGCCATCCCAACTGCGGCTTCGGTAACGCCTGGGTCACCTGGGTGAACCTGGAGCAGCTCTCCGCCTGGCACAACGTGCCGCTCTCCACCAAGGCCAACGGCATGGACGGCTGGGACACGGAGCTGAAGATCAACTCGCCCCTGCACGTGAAGCACCTGGAGAACCTGATCGAGCTGCAGAAGGACAAGACCTACGACTACTCCGGGCGCACCAATACGGGCGAGGGCCGCTTCACCTCCGGCGAGTGCGCGATCTTCCTCACCTCCTCGGGGTTCTTCGGCAACGTCAGGGCCAACGCCAAGTTCGCCTTCGGCAACGCGCCCATGCCCTACTACCCCGACGTGGCGGGCGCGCCGCAGAACTCCATCATCGGCGGAGCCTCGCTGTGGGTGATGGGCGGCAAGAAGGCGGAGGAGTACAAAGGCGTGGCCAAGTTCTTCACGTTCCTGTCCGACACGGACCGGCAGGTCGAGCTGCACAAGAAGTCGGGCTACCTGCCGATCACCAGGGCCGCCTACGCGAAGACCAAGGAGTCCGGCTACTACAAGGAGTTCCCCTACCTGGAGACGCCGCTGCTGGAGCTGACGAACAAGGAGCCCACCGAGAGCTCGCGGGGGCTGAGGCTCGGCAACATGGTGCAGCTCCGCGACGTGTGGGCCGAGGAGTTCGAGGCGGCGCTGGCCGGCAAGAAGACAGCCAAGCAGGCGCTCGACGACGCCGCGTCGCGCGGCAACGCCATGCTGCGCCAGTTCGAGCGGACGGTCTCGCGGTAGAGGAGACGCTGCGCGGTCCCCTCTCCCCGCTTGTGGGGAGAGGGTTAGCCCCGGCGAAGGCCGGGGGAGGGGCAGCCCCAAGCGCTAACGTCGGAGTGCGCGGCTGCCCTCACCCCGACCCTCTCCCCGCGCTGTCGGAGCGTGAGGAGCGGTCGGCGATGCGCGGGGGGAGGGAGACCGTTGGAAAAACGCGCGATCTTCGGCGGGAAGCTGCTGCCTTATCTGCTGCTCGCCCCGCAACTCGTCATCACGGTCGTGTTCTTCTACTGGCCGGCCAGCCAGGCGGTGTGGCAGTCCTTCCTGCTGCAGGACGCCTTCGGCCTCAAGACCGACTTCGTGTGGCTCGAGAACTACCAGGACCTTCTCCGCCAGGGCGACTACTACCGTGCCATGGCGACCACCGCGATCTTCTCCATCGCCGTGGCGCTGCTCTCCCTGTCCCTCGCGCTGCTGCTGGCGGTGCAGGCCGACAAGAGCATCAAGGGCGCCGGCCTCTACCGGACGCTGCTGATCTGGCCCTACGCCGTCGCCCCGGCCATCGCCGGCGTGCTGTGGCTGTTCATGTTCCAACCCTCGCTCGGGCTGGTGGCACGCGGCCTGCGCTCGCTGGGCATGGAGTGGAACCCGCTCCTCAACGGCAACCACGCCATGACGCTGGTCGTGATGGCCGCCACCTGGAAGCAGATCAGCTACAACTTCCTGTTCTTCCTGGCCGGACTGCAGTCGATTCCGCGCTCCGTGATCGAGGCGGCAGCCATCGACGGCGCCAGGCCCGCGCGCCGCTTCTGGACCGTCATCTTCCCGCTTCTGTCGCCCACCGTCTTCTTCCTGCTGGTCGTCAACATCGTCTACGTGTTCTTCGACACCTTCGGCATCATCGACGCCATGACCGGTGGCGGCCCGGCCAAGGCGACCGAGACGCTGGTCTACAAGGTGTTCTTCGACGGCCGTCTCGGCGGTAACCTCGGCAGCTCCGCCGCGCAGTCGGTGATCATGATGATCATCGTAATCGGACTGACGGCCATGCAGTTCCGCTACATCGAGCGAAAGGTGACGTACTGATGCCCAAGTCCGTGATGTGGAAGGAGCTGACGGCGGAAGACCTGAGGGCCAAAGCGGCGGCCGATGCCATCGTCGTGCTCCCCGTCGCCTCCATGGAGCAGCACGGGCCGCACCTGCCCGTCGGCGTCGACACCATCCTGTGCGAGGGCGTCTGCAAGGCCGGCGCCGAGAAGGCGGCCGCGGACGTGGCCGTCGTGGTGGCGCCGACGCTGTGGTGCGGCATGGCCGAGCACCACATGGCGTTCGGCGGCACGTTCACCTTCGACATCCCGACCTACCGTGCGGTCCTGCTGGCCTTCCTCAGGAGCATGGAGCGCCATGGCTTCAGCCGCGTATTCATCGTCAACGGCCACGGCGGCAACATCGCCGCGCTCAACGCCTTCCTGCCCGACTTCGCGCGCGGGACCAGCCTGAAGGTCCGCTGCACCACCTATTTCGAGCTCGCCGCATCGGATCTCGCGCCGGTGCTGGAGGACCAGAAGAAGGTGCACCACGCCTGCGAGGTGGAAACCTCGCTGATGATGGTGCTCGCGCCCGATACCGTGAAGCATGACCGCCTCCCGGAGGCGTTCGGCGGGGTGGCCGGGTCGAACACGCCCGATGCGTGGTACGCCCAACCCGCGCGCTTCCGCTCGTTCAAGGAGCTGACCGCGAGCGGCGTCAACGGTGACGCGCGCCGGGCGAGCCGCGAGAAGGGCGAGAAGCTCCTCGCCATCTGCGTCGACGGTTTGGCCGATGCCTTGCGCAGCGCCACGCTCTGGAGCTGACGGCGATGGTCGAACGGCGGCGCTTCGGCGATCTCGTACCGCACCTGATCCTGCTGGTCGGCGTCGCCGTCGTCGCCTTCCCGGTCTACCTGTGCTTGGTCGCCTCCACGCTGCCGCAGGACACCATCGCCAACGGCCAGATGACGCTGGTGCCGGGGCCGCTGTTCTTCGAGACCTACTGGCGCACGCTGTTCGTGGGCACCTCCGGCACCACGCGCGAGCCGGTCGGCACCATGCTGCTCAACAGCTTCGTCATGGCGTTGGCCATCGCCGTCGGCAAGATCGCCATCTCGATCATCTCGTCCTACGCCGTCGTCTACTTCAAGTTCCCGCTGCGCATGGCGGCATTCTGGCTCATCTTCATGACGCTGATGCTTCCCGTTGAGGTGCGCATCTATCCCACCTACAAGATCGCCGCCGACTTGAGCCTGCTCGACTCGTATGCGGGGCTGACGCTGCCGCTGATCGCCTCGGCCACGGCCACGCTGTTCTTCCGCCAGTTCTTCATGACCATCCCCGACGAGCTGATCGAGGCCTCCAAGCTCGACGGCGCCGGCCCCTTCCGCTTCTTCTTCGATACGGTGCTGCCGCTGTCGCGCACCAACATCGCGGCGCTGTTCGTGATCCTCTTCATCTACGGCTGGAACCAGTATCTGTGGCCGATCCTGATCACCACGCGCGACAACATGCAGACCATCGTCATCGGCATCAAGAAGATGATCGTCACTGCCGATGCGCTGACCGAGTGGAACGTGGTGATGGCCACCGCCATGCTCGCCATGCTGCCTCCGGTGGCGGTGGTGGTGCTGATGCAGCGCTGGTTCGTGAAGGGCCTGGTGGAGACGGAGAAGTGACAAGCCGCAATGACCGCGAATGGCGAATGGCGAGTGGCGAGTGGCACTCGCAGCCATTCCCCATTGGCCATTCGCCATTCGCCCCTAAGAGGGAATGGAGCGTCGCATGGCCTCGGTGACACTCGACAACGTACGCAAGGTGTACGCCGGCGGCGTTGAGGCCGTGAAGGGCGTGTCGCTCGCCATTCCCGACGGCTCGTTCACCGTGCTGCTGGGCCCCTCCGGCTGCGGCAAGTCCACGCTGCTCAGGATGATCGCTGGGCTGGAGACCGTCACCGCCGGCACCATCTCCATCGGCGGCAGGGTCGTGAACGAGGTCGAGCCCGCCGACCGCGACATCGCGATGGTGTTCCAGAACTACGCGCTCTATCCGCACATGTCGGTCTACGACAACATGGCCTACGGCTTGAGGAACCGCGGCACGCCCAAGCCGGAGATCGAGCGGCGCGTGGCCGAGGCCGCCAAGCTGCTGGCCATCGGCGACTTCCTCAAGCGCAAGCCCCGCGCGCTCTCCGGCGGCCAGCGCCAGCGCGTAGCCATGGGCCGCGCCATCGTGCGCGAGCCGCAGGCGTTCCTGTTCGACGAGCCGCTGTCCAACCTCGACGCCAAGCTCCGGGTGCAGATGCGCATCGAGATCCGCCGCCTGCACAACCGCCTCAAGGCCACCTCCGTCTTCGTCACCCACGACCAGATCGAGGCCATGACCATGGCCGACAGCATCGTGGTGATGAACCAGGGCCGCGTGGAGCAGACCGGCGCGCCCCACGACGTCTACCGCTTCCCGGCGACGCGCTTCGTCGCCACCTTCATCGGCTCGCCGGCCATGAACCTGCTGCCGGGGCGGATCGCGGGACCGGGCGAGGCGGAGATCGCCGGCGGCGGTCGCGTTGCCTTCGATGCGGGCGCCTTTGCCGTCGAGACGGGCCGCCCGGTGGAGATCGGCATCCGGCCGGAGGACCTGGCGATTGCCGGCTCCGGCCAGGGCGGCCTGGCGTTTGCGAAGGATCTCACCGAGGAGCTCGGCGCCACACGCCTGCTCTACGGCACTGTCGACGATGCCGCCGTGGTCGTGGCCCTGTCGGGGCCGGCGCCGGCGGGCGACAGCTTCGGGCTCACGGTGGCGTCGAAGTCGGTGCATCTGTTCGACCCGGACACCGGCAACAGCCTGCGGGTCCCATCCTCTCGTCCGACGTGAGGGGACCGGCACCGGTCCTGAGCCGGCGGCTTGCTGTCCGGGACGAGAGCGGCGCGTCCTGGTTGGCTGATCCGTGCGAGCGGCGGTCACGTAAGCCCCGCATCGCGCACGGAAACTTTCCGATCGGTCCCTCGTTGAAGTGTGGACCCCGCTCGGAGGATCCTGCGTGGACACGCCCGACCGCTACTGGCGAGCCATCGCCGCTCTGGCTCTCCTCCTCTGTGCCGTCCTCCTCGGCGATCGCTACCTGCGGGGCTATTTCCTGTCCGCGACGGTCCCACGGGAGACGGCCCCGCGGACCGACTTCGCGGGAGAGGAGGCGCGCACCACTGCGCTCTTTACCAAGACCGCGCGCAGCGTGGTGGCCGTCTATGCCCGCAAGGCTGGCGGCCTGACGGCTTCCGGCGGCGTCGGCACCGGATCGGGCTTCGTCTGGGACAAGGCCGGCCACATCGTTACCAACAACCACGTCATTGCCCAGGCGAGCGAGATCGGCGTCGTGCTCGGGAGCGAGCAGCCCGTCTCGGCGCGTCTCGTCGGCACGGCACCGTGGGCGGATCTCGCGGTCCTGAGGCTGGCCGATCCGCCCGACGACCTGCAGCCCATTCCCATCGGCACCTCCTCTGACCTCGCCGTGGGCCAGTATGTCTATGCCATTGGCAACCCGTTCGGCCTGTCGCGGAGCCTCACCACGGGCGTCATCAGCGCCCTCGACCGGCGGCTGCCCACCGCGCCCGGCCGCGAGGCAGCCGGCGTGATCCAGACCGACGCCGCCGTGAACCCGGGCAACTCCGGCGGCCCGCTGGTGGACAGCTCCGGCCGCCTGATCGGCGTCAACACGGCGATCTTGGCACCCACCGGCTCGTTCACCGGCGTCAGCTTCGCGATTCCCGTGGACACGGTGAATCGCATCGTGCCGGAGATCATCCGCGACGGGCATGCCCGGCTGCCGGGCATCGGGTTCGTACCCCTGCCCGAGGAGGTGGCCCAGCAGAACGGGATCCATGGCATCGTGGTGCAGGCCGTACCGGCGGGCGGTGCCGCCGCCCAGGCCGGCCTTACGGGCATCGACGAGTCGGGGCGGCTCGGCGACGTGATCGTCGCGGCCGAGGGCCGGCCGGTCGCCACTGTGGCCGACCTCGCGGCCGTCCTGGAGCGCGTCGGCATCGGCAACAAGGTGCGCCTCACCCTTTCCCGCGGCGGCGTCCGCCGCGAGGTCTCCGCTACAGTCCAGGACATCAGCCCCCGCAACGCGCGTTGAGTAAGGGTAGCCCGCTACCGAAAGCCGCCATACGATGGCTTGCCCTGAACGGAGAAAGAGTGCCTCGGACATGGCGCCTTTTTGGGCGAGAGGCGTGTGAAACCGCACATTCTTTTGCACCTGCCGGCATTGACGCGGCCGTCAATAGAGAGCTAGTTGCCGTGCAACTTGCGCAGCATCGGTCCGTCTTCGCACCGCGGGCACGACCTTCCGTAGCCGATCATCTCGCTTGCTGCACCCAAAGGAACGATGATCGACGCCCGGGTCATCTCGGCCAGCATCAAATAGGTCGTCTGCCTCTGGCTCTTTGGCGCGCTGCTCGCGCCGTAAGACGCCATGTCATCCAACAAGCTGCTGTCGCGCTTGTCGCAGGCCGACTTGCGCATGCTTGAACCTCACCTGGAGGCCGTCGAGCTGCCGGTCCGGACCCAGCTGGAAGCTCGCAACAAGCGCGTCGCCCACGTATACTTCCTCGACAATGGCATGGCTTCGGTCGTCGCCAACGGGACGCATGAAATCGAGGTCGGCGTGATCGGCCGCGAAGGCATGAGCGGGCTGTCGGTGGTGCTGGACGCCGACAGCAACAGCCGCGCGGTACACGAGACGTACATGCAGATGGGGGGTAGTGGCCAACGCATATCAGCCGACAGTCTGCGCGAGGCGATGGCTGCGAGCGGCACCGTGCATCAGGTGTTCCTGCGCTACGCGCATGCATTTCTGATCCAGACCACGCAGACGGCTCTCGCCAACGGGCGCAGCAAGATCGAGGAGCGGTTGGCACGGTGGCTCCTGATGGCGGCTGATCGCGTGGACGGCAACGAACTGCCGCTGACGCATGAGTTTCTCGCGATCATGCTCGGCGTCCGGCGGTCGGGCGTTACGGTCGCGCTGCAGGGGCTCGAACGCACGGGCCTCGTCGCACACAGGCGCGGGGTGATCACTATCCTCGATCGCGAGGCTCTAGAGACGGCCGCCAACGGTACATATGTTCTGCCCGACGACCAGTAGCAGAGCACTGTCGTTTTCTGACCGACTCTCAGATTGTTCACGCTCCGGGAGAGGCATACGGTCCACGAGTGGGAAGGTCGCTTCAGATGCGGGGTGACTCCTGGTCCCCTCCACGAGGGCGCTCCGTGCGCGTAGGAGTGAACTTCCCACCCCAGGGTCCTTTGCCGACGGACGGCCGCTTCGGCAAATGTCCGCCTGCAGCAGAGTGAGCGAAACCGATGGAGAAAGGAGATGAAGGCTCGTGCGATGCTTGAGGGGGCCACGTATGACCCCAAGACGCTCAAGGTCGTCTGCCAAGCTTTTGACGATGCGTGGGCTGACATCTCCAAATTGTACTACTATCCAGCCGAGGTCGAGCACGCGCGGTTCCGGCTGGCCAAGTCGGCGCTCGCGGTCGCGCCACAGTGTGGGACCGACGTTCATGCCATCAAGAACGCGGCGCTCCAACACTTCGCGCTCAACTACCGCGACCGCTCGAGCCCAGCCGACCTCTCTTAGAGCAAGATACCGCTCGGCCAGGTGACAGCGAAGAAACTGGGGGTGGGCGCTAACCGGCGTTGGAGGCAACCATGGCGCAGCGGGTGCATAGTCCCCGGCATTGGAGGGCTTGTGCCGAGCAGACGCTCACGATAGCGAACCAAATGACCGACGCCGAGTGCAAGCGGCTCTTGATCGGCGTTGCTCAGGCCTACGCGCCATTGGCACGCCTGGCGGTGCGCCGAGAGGGACCATATGGCACGCGGCGGCCCGTTTGTAAGCCTTAAGCCCGATGTGGGAATGACTGGATTCGGTGAAGGACCGTAAGTCGGATGCAGGGCGCGATCGGCATCAAGCGCGAGCGTTCTAGTCTAGGCAACGGCAGGCGGCTCCGTCCCGACGCGGGAGACGGCGGCGAGGAGGTCGGCCAGGGCGTTGGCCTCGGCCTTGCCGGAGGTGTCCACCGTTGCGTCGGCCTTGGCGTAGAGCGCGGTGCGGCTTTCCAGGATGGCCTTGAGGTCCTCCATGGCCTGGGGACCTTCGGACATGGGGCGCAGGTCGCCCTGGGCCAGCACGCGGTCCATGTGCTCGTGCGGCCTCGCGCTGAGCCACACGACAAAGCACGAGGACAGCAGCAGGTCGTAGGTGGCGGGCTCCGTCACCAGGCTGCCGCCGGTGGCGATCATCGCGCGCTCGAAACGCGCAATCGTCGTCTCCAGGCATTGCCGCTCCAGCCGCCGGTACATGGCCTGGCCGTGGGTGGCGAAGATCTCCGACAGCTCCATGCCGCTCGCCCGCTCCACCTCCCGGTCGAGCTCCACGAACGGCATGCCGAGTGCCGCGGCGGCGCGCTCACCGAGCGTGGTCTTGCCGGCGCCGCGCAGGCCCACGAGCGCAACGCGGCCGTGCGCGGCGCGGGCGCTGCCGAAGCGCTGGGAGAGAAGGCGGCGCGCCTCGGCAAGCTCCGGCGGCGAGAGGCGCTCCAGCTGGTGGAGCGTCAGCGTCAGATCGATGGGCCGCTCGGGCTGGTCGCTAACCAGCTGGGCGACCTCCGCCCCCAGGGCATCGGCAATCTGGCGCAGCACCAGGAGCGAAGGATTGCCGACACCGCGCTCCAGGTCGGCCAGGTAGCGCTCGGACACGCCGGAGGCCTTGGACAGGGCCTTGCGCGACATACCCCGCCGTGCGCGCCCCAGGCGGACGCGCTCGCCCACCCGCTTGAGGTAGGCGGTCGGTGCCTCCCCTCGGCGCGAATCGGGGGCGGCGGTGGCAGTTTCAGTATCAGTCGGCATGCAACCTTGATGCGGTCAGGGCGACGATGCAGGATATCACATCAGTACCCCTTGATGCGGTCAGAGCGACGAAGCAGGATATTACATCGACACCTGCGCTCACCGTAAAGCAGCTGGGCTGATCCAGGCGGATTGGGCATTCAATGCGCGATATTCGAACGCGGAGCGCCGGTCTGTAAAGACAGGAAGCGACAAGGCGGTACGTCAAGTCGCCGAAGGGAGGGAGCATGGCCTATCCGCGCATCTACAACGCCGCGGCCGACATGGTTGATCGCCACACTGCGGTGGGCCGTGCCGCCAAGGCTGCCTTCATCGATCCCAGCGAGACGCTGAGCTACGGCGAGCTTCAGGCGCGGACCAACCGCATGGCCAACCTGCTCGCCACCTACGGCATCCCGCGCGAGTCGCGGGTGGCGCTCCTCATGCTCGATACGGTGGATTTTCCCGTGGCGTTCTGGGGCACGATCAAGGCCGGCGTGGTGCCGGTGTGCCTCAACACGCTGCTCACCTCCGAGCAGTACGCCTACATCCTGGGGGACAGCCGGGCCAAGGCGCTGCTCGTGTCGCCGCAGCTTCTTCCCGTGGTGCAGCCGATCCTGGGCCAGTTGCCGTTCCTGCGCCACGTATTCGTGGCCGGTAGCGAGCCGCCGGCCTTCGCCCTGTCCTTCCGCGGCGAGCTGGGCTTCCAGCAGCCCCAGGCCGAGATTGCCGACACCTGCGCCGACGAGACCGCGTTCTGGCTCTACTCGTCGGGCTCCACCGGCATGCCCAAAGGCGTGCGTCACGTGCATTCGAGCCTGATGGAGACGGCGCGGCTCACGGGCCAGGGCTGCCTCGGCATGCGCGAGGACGACGTAGTCTACTCGGCGGCCAAGCTGTTCTTCGCTTACGGCCTCGGCAACGCCATGACGTTCCCCCTGTCGGTGGGCGCCACCGCGGTGCTGCGGCCGGAACGGCCGACGCCGGAGCTGGTGTTCGCCACGCTGAAGCAGCACCAGCCGACGTTCTTCTTCGGCGTTCCCACGCTCTACAGCGCCATGCTGGCCTATCCCGAGGGCACGCCGGAGAACAGCTCGGCGCGCCTGCGCATCTGCGTCTCGGCCGGCGAGGCGCTGCCGGCCGAGGTCGGCAAGGCGTTCCGCGCCAGGTTCGGCGTCGATGTGCTCGATGGCGTGGGCTCCACCGAGATGCTGCACCAGTACGTATGCAACAGCCCAGGCGCGCTGAAATACGGCACCTCCGGGCGGCCGGTACCGGGCTACGAGGTCCGCCTGGTGGACGAGCAGGGGCGCGACGTGGCGGACGGCGAGGTGGGCGAGATGCTGGTGAAGGGTCCGAGCGCCGCCGACGGCTATTGGAACCAGCGCGAGAAGAGCCGCGCCACCTTCGAGGGCGGCTGGGCCCGCTCCGGCGACAAATACACGCGCGATGCGGAAGGCTACTACATTTACCAGGGCCGCACCGACGACATGTTCAAGGTGTCCGGCATCTGGGTGTCGCCGTTCGAGGTGGAGAGCGCGCTGATCGGCCACGACGCCGTGCTGGAGGCGGCCGTGGTGCCCAAGGAGGATGCCGACGGCCTCCTGAAGCCCAAGGCCTTCGTGGTCCTGAAGCCCGGCAAGAGTGCCGGCAACGGTCTGCCCGACGAGCTGAAGGAGCACGTCAAGGCCAAGGCCGGCATGTGGAAGTACCCGCGCTGGATCGAGTTTGTAGATGGGTTGCCCAAGACCGCCACGGGGAAGATTCAGCGGTTCAAGCTGCGGGAGGAATAGGCGCAGCTCGCTCCCAGAGGGAACCGACGTGAAGCTTTCGTTCAAGTTGAGGCTCATGGCCGGAGCGCTCTTCCTGGCTACGTCGCTCGCTCACGCCCAGGACTACCCGACCCGCGCCATCACGCTGGTGGTGCCCTACGCGGCCGGCGGGGGCAACGATGCGATGGCGCGCATCGTGGCGGATCACATGGGGCGCACGCTGGGCCAGCAGATCGTCATCGAGAACCGCGGCGGCGCCGGGGGAACCATCGCCACCCGCGCGGCGGCCAAGGCGGCGCCCGACGGCTACACCCTGGTGCTCGGCGGCACCGGCACGCTGGCCGTCAACCCGACGCTCTACACCAACGTCGGCTACGATCCGCGCAAGGACTTCGCACCCGTCGGCCTGATCGCCACCAGCGCGCTGGTCCTGCTGGTGCACCCGGCCGTGGAGGCCAGCACGGTGCCCGAGCTGATCGCGCTCGCGCGCAGGGAGCCCGGTAAACTCAACTACGCCTCTGCGGGCGTGGGCAGCGGCATCCACCTGGCGGCCGAGCTGTTCGCCAGCATGGCCGGCGTGAAGCTCGCGCACGTGCCCTACAAGGGCAGCGGTCCCGCGCTCAACGATCTGCTCGGCGGCCACGTGCAGATCTATTTCAGCTCGCTGCCGCCGGCCGTCGGCATGCGGGCCGAGGGCAAGGTGCGCGCGCTGGCCGTGACAGGCCCCGCGCGCTCGCACGTCTTCCCGGACCTGCCGACCGTGGCCGAGGTTGCGCTGCCCGGCTACGAGGCCGTCCTGCACTACGGCATCGCCGCCCCGGCCGGCACGCCGCCCCCGATCGTCGGCAAGCTCAACGCCGCCCTGCGCGCCGCGCTGGCCTCGCAGGAGACCAAGGCCGTGCTGGTCGCAACCGGCGCCGACCCCATGCCCAGCACGCCCGAGGAGTACGCCGCCGACATCGACCGCGAGGAGACGCGGTGGTCCCGCATCGTGCGCGAGGTGGGGGTGAAGGCGAACTGACGCTCCACATCGGGTTCGACCTCGCCTGCGAAAGCTGCCTGCCGACATGGCTCACCGCAGCAAGCCAGCCCGGCTGCTCACCCTTACCGAGAGAATGCAGCCTCACCACAAACTGAGCTGCCCACCCCTGGCGACCGGTCGTTGGAACAGGTCCGTACGCAGCCTCAGGTGGCGCTCGTTGAGCCCCAACCGCCTCGCGGCGAGCCGGAAGCGCAGGCCGATCTGCTCGGCGTAGGGCCCCGCCCCGCGCTGGCGGTGGCCGAAGGCAGCCACGTAGTCCTTGCCGCCGTGCATGGAGCGCAGGAGGCTGATCACGCGCGAGGCGCGGTCGGGGAACTCGGTGGCGAGCCACTCGCGGAACAGCTCCTTCAGCTCCAGCGGCAGGCGCAGGAGCACCCAGCCCGCCTCCAACGCGCCGGCATCGCGCGCGGCCTCCAGGATGCGCTCCATCTCGCTGTCGTTGATGGCCGGCACGATGGGCGCAACCATCGCGCTCACCGGCACGCCCGCCTCGCTGAGTGCGCGGATGGCGTCGAGCCGCCGCTGCGGTGTGGCCGCCCGCGGCTCCATCTTGCGGGCGACCATGCGGTCCAGCGTCGTCACCGAGATGGCGACCTTGGCGAGGCCGCGGGAGGCCATGCGGGCCAGGATGTCCACGTCGCGCACCACAAGCCCCGACTTGGTGACGATGCCGACCGGGTGGCTGGCGGCATCGAGCACCTCGAGCACCGAGCGGGTGATGCGGTGCTCCCGCTCGATCGGCTGATAGGGGTCGGTCACGGCGCCCAGCGCGATCACTTTCGGCGTGTAGCGCGGGTTGGCCAGCTCGCGCCGCAAGAGCTCGGCCGCGTTGACCTTGGCGGTGAGCCTGGTCTCGAAGTCGAGCCCAGGCGAGAGGCCGAGATAGGCGTGGGTGGGGCGAGCATAGCAGTAGATGCAGCCATGCTCGCAGCCCCGGTACGGGTTGATGGACTGGTCGAAGCCGATATCGGGGCTGTCGTTGGTGGCGATGATGCTCTTGGCCGTCTCGCGCGCCACCTCGGTCTTGAACGGCTCGAACTCGCCCAGGCTCTCCCAGCCGTCGTCGAACGCCTCGCGCAGCTCGCTCTCGTAGCGGCCCGCGCGGTTGGAGCGCGCCCCCCGGCCACGGCGCCGCTCGCTGTCGATCAGGGTGGAATCGTCGGGCATTGACGGCAGGATAGACTTGGTCATAGAACTAAACAAGAACAAATGGCGGCGAAGGTCTCGCCAATGCCACATCAGGACGACCTTGACATGCTTAGCACATGTGTTAATGCTAGTGACATGTCCGTGATGATCCAGATCCGGAATGTCCCTGAGGACCTCCACCGCCGCCTCAAGGCTCGCGCGGCCATGGCCGGCATGTCTCTCTCCGATTACCTGCTCAAGGAGATCCGCGAGGTATCGGAGCGGCCCACGCTGGAGGAGCTGCGGTCGCGTCTGGCGAGCCGCAGGGGGACGACCCTTTCGATATCGTCAGCCGAGGCGGTTCGGGCGGAGCGCGACAGCCGGTGATAGTCGTCGATGCATCGGCCTTGGTAGAAGTGCTGCTGGGCGGACCGGCTGCGGACGTCGTTGAGGCGCGGCTGCTGGGAGCAGGGCAGATGCTGCATGCACCTCACTTGGTGGATGCGGAGGTCGCGCAAGTCGTGCGCCGTTTTGCAGCGGCTGGCGAGATTGCTGCGGAGTTTGGGCGCGAGGCTCTGGTCGACCTCGCCGACTTCCCGTTGCGGCGGCATCCGCACGAATTCCTCCTGCCACGCGTTTGGGAGCTGCGGCACAATCTCAGCGCCTACGATGCTATCTACGTGGCTTTGGCAGAAGTGCTCGACGCGGCGCTTGTCACGCGCGACAAGCGTGCCGCTAACGCACCCGGACACTCTGCGAGAATCGAGGTGGTGTGAGGCGCCCCGCGGCCGGCCGCGGCCCCGCAGGTGCGGCCGGCCGCGACGCCGCAGGTGCGGCGGGTCCGCAGGTTGCCGCGCCGCAGCCGAGAAGCTAGCCTGCACCGAAGGGGTCGGGGGCAGGCTCGGAAAGCCGCGTTGTCGGGTGCGCGCCAAGTCCTCCACGACGAGCGATCATAGGGGGCGAGCACGCGATGGGATCGGCAGTGTCGGTGATTGGTGCTGAGGCTGAGCCATGCTCCAGCAGTCGGCGCCGCCATCCTCTCGTGGGGTCGTGTGCAGGGATACGGGCCATCGCGGTGGCCGCGACTCTGCCGATCGGCCTCTGTCTCGCGCTGACATTGCCCGCCGCCGCTGCATCTGCTGTGTCCTCGGCGGAGCCCATTCTCCTCCTCGGCATCCCGGTCGACTTCATCCTGTTCGGCCTCACCCTGCTCGGCGTGGCGGTGTTCCATCATCACACGCTGCAGGTGGCGCTGACCGGGCTCGGCGCCATCCTCGTCTACAAGCTTGCCTTCACCGGCTTCAAATTCGGCGCCGGTCTCGGTGGTCTCGCGCTGCACATGCAGCACGAGTGGGTGATCCTCGCCAACCTGTTCCTCCTGCTGATGGGCTTCGCCCTGCTGTCGCGGCACTTCGAGACCAGCAAGCTGCCCGACGTGATGCCGGCCTTCCTGCCCGATGACTGGAAGGGCGCCTTTGCGCTGCTGGCCATCGTGTTCGTGCTGTCGAGCTTCCTCGACAACATCGCCGCGGCGCTGATCGGCGGTGTCATGGCGCGCGAGGTGTTCAAGGGGCGGGTCCACATCGGCTATCTCGCCGCCATCGTCGCCGCCTCCAACGCCGGCGGCTCCGGCAGCGTCGTGGGCGACACCACCACCACCATGATGTGGATCGCCGGCGTCAGTCCGCTGGTGGTGGTCGAGGCGTATGTCGCCGCTGTCGTGGCACTCTTTGTGTTCGGCATTCCGGCGGCCAGGCAGCAGCAGCGGTACTCGCCGATCATGAAGGACATGCCGCCCGGCATCCGCGTGGACTGGTCGCGGGTGGCGATTGTGTTCACCATCCTGATCGTGGCCATCCTGGCCAACGTGATCGCCAATCTGCGGTTCCGCGAGCTCCTCGACCTGGTCCCCGTCATCGGCCTCGCCGTCTGGGTGGCGCTGCTCGCCACCGCGGCATGGCGGCGGCCCGACTGGGGCGTGCTGCCGGAGACCTTCAAGGGCACGATCTTCCTGCTCGCGCTCGTCACCTGCGCCTCGCTGATGCCGGTGGAGAAGCTGCCGGCCGCGGCCTGGGCGACCGCCCTGGGGCTCGGTTTCGTCTCGGCCGTGTTCGACAACATCCCGCTCACGGCCCTCGCCCTGAAGCAGGGCGGCTACGACTGGGGCTTCCTGGCCTATGCGGTCGGCTTCGGCGGCTCCATGATCTGGTTCGGCTCCTCGGCCGGCGTGGCGTTGGCCAACCTCTACCCGGAGGCCAAGTCGGTGTGGCCATGGCTCAAGCACGGCTGGCACGTGGCCGTCGCCTACGTCATCGGCTTCTTCGTGATGCTGGCCGTTCTCGGCTGGCACCCCGACGCACCGCACTAATTGGGGCAACGCGTCCCCTCTTCCCCCTTGCGGAGAGGGAGCCCCACGCGCCGAACAAAAATGGCGGATGGCGCCACGAGGACCATTCGCCGGCAACTATTCCCGTGTCAGGAGTGTCAGTAGGTGAACTTCAGGGTCGCCACGAAGCGCTCGTCGCACTGGAAGGTGGACAGGTCGCAGAACCTGCCGAGGTTGGAGACATCGGTGTCCCAGTAGCGCAGGTCGAGGGACCATTTCTCCAGGAAACCGAGCGCAACGCCTGCGTTCCAGTAAAAGTACTCGTCGTCTCCGTTGCCGAAGGAGAACCGGTAGCTGGCGGTGCCCTCGTTGGTCTGGTAGCCGATGAGCGCGCTGATCGAAGGTGTGACCCCCCAGTACGCGGAGAAGGCCTGCACGAAGCCGGCCTCGATGGTCCAGGTCTCACCCGATTCCAGCTGGTAGTCCGGCGCGTAGAAGGCGGTCACACCGAGCGTGCCGCCCTTCCAGATCTCGGCGCTGGCGCCGAGCTTGAACTCGTACCAGTCGAGGTTCAGGAACGGCGTGGAGGCGTCGGGGTAGGCGTAGTAGATGAA
>Ga0075431_100001377_pt1 | contig 22302 bp, 20 predicted proteins | sample RhiMetdeltSRZDD5_FD_75297 | JGI IMG/M metagenome (GOLD analysis project Ga0075431, IMG submission 75297) | Populus rhizosphere microbial communities from Tennessee, USA - Rhizosphere MetaG P. deltoides SRZDD5 | ecosystem: Host-associated > Plants > Roots > Rhizosphere > Soil | place: USA... | reverse complement strand
CGAAGAAGCGCCGCTTCCATCCGATGCTCCCCCTCCGCCTCCGCCCGACGATGCTCCTCCGCCCCTTCCCGAATTACCTCAGGCCAACGCTGATGTATCTCCTCCGACCCCAACGGAGGAGCAGCAGGCCGGTAAAGCAAATATCGACGTCCATGGTGCAAAGCCAAGGCCACGGCTCATGTCGAATGCTGTAAAGCCAACGGATTCAGCGCAGCAGAAGGAGGCGGAGGCCCTGAGCGAACCTTCACTACCGGCTCGGCAGCCTCGCAAGCTTGGACATACACGGTTCAGAAGCGAAGGAGCCGAACCCAAGCCGAGGCTCATGACGAAAGCTCAAATGCAAGGTGGTGGCAAAGCGAAGGAAACTGAGGATCTCAATTCGAAGAGCAGAGAGCAGCGCGAGGAAGCACTCTTTAAGAACCTCGTTGCGGACCGGACGACGTTAAAGCGCCCGCAAATTCCGCCAAAGATCGACAAAGCGGTTGAGCCCTGGGACAATGTCGGCGATGTCGATGCTACGCCTCCTCGACAAGCGCCAGCGGAAGCGAAATTACCGGATATGCCTACACCGATGGGCGCGCAAGTCCCGGACTGGCTCAAGGATTTCGAAATTCGGGCCACTCCGAAAGAACGAGCTCATGATCTTGCGGAGGGTCTGCTGAGGGCGATCGATCACAGCCAGAGGGCAAAGGGAGAGAACGGGCCAAAATGGATCTTCCTGTTCTTGAACCGGCTTGCCGATCCGGCTCTCGATGACTTGGTTGGCGAAGCGATCGGGGCCGCCCTCGCCAGCCGCGTCAGGGACAACCAAAATCCAGGCATTGACCTTCACTATCTCAACAGCGCAATGCGCAGTCTGGCCGTGCGAAGAGAGTTCTGGGAATTGGGTATATCCGCGCAGAAATCCACGCGCCTCACAGCGATCCTGAGCCTCTGGGAGAAAATCAGGGAGCCTTTGGCTGTTTCAGCAGATCCGCTCGAACCGCCCGATTTCAACAGACTCATGCTCATACTCCAGTCGATGGAGTTGCCGGCGCCCGCCGCAGCTCCGCCAGCGCCCAGGCCTCTTCGCCGGGAGTGGTCTCAGAGCAACACATGACGTCCGGCAGGACTGGGGAAATCCGGCATCGCCCATTCGGGGCAGCCCGATTTCCCTTTGGAAACAACGAGCATTTCGCTTGAAGATTGCGCAAGGCGTCCATATCCTCCCGCCATGAGGGGTGTGGGAGAGCGACCGCCATGGAGATGCGCAGCATTCTAATCATCCTGCTGGTCGGACTGGTGGCCGGCTGGCTCGCCAGTTTCGTGGTCGGCGGCGGCGGGATTTTCCGCTACATCATCTGGGGCGTGATCGGCTCGTTCGTCGGCAGCTTCCTGTTCCGCCAGTTCAATATCAATCTCGGCATCGGCAATGAGCTGGTCAGTGATATTCTGGTCGCGACCGTCGGCGCCATTGTCGTTGTCCTGCTGGCGCGGCTCATCGCCTGATCACCCGTCCGGGAGGGGTAAATGGAAGCGCAGCATCTCATGGATCTCGGTGGCGGGGTCGGCTTTTTCGGCACGCTGCTGATCGGCGCCCTGGCGGGGTGGATCGCCGAGAAGGTCACCCGGGGCGAGCACGGTCTGATCACCAACCTTATCATCGGCATTCTCGGCGCCTATATCGGGGGGTTCCTGGCCAATGCGCTGGGTCTCAGGCTTGGGGAGGTGTTTCAAGGCTGGTTCTGGGGCAATCTGTTGGTGTCGGTGGTCGGTGCGGTGCTGCTGATTCTGGCGTATCGCTTGGTGGTGGGACGGCGGGCCTGAGGGCCGTGATCGGAGGTTGAAATGGAAGGTGTGGGCTGGATCGGAGCGATCATCGTCGGCGGTCTTGCCGGCTGGATTGCTGAAAAGGTCATGAAGTCCGACATGGGGCTTCTGACCAATATCATTCTCGGCATTGTCGGCGCGGTGGTGCTCAATGCCATTCTCATGGCGGTGCTGGGCTACACGCTGGCCGGCTGGATCGGTCAGCTGGTCGTTGGCGCGATCGGCGCGTGCCTCCTCATCTTCATCTATCGCGCCTTGAGACGCTGAGGAAAGGGCTTCGGTTCGTTGGTTACGGTGCTTGACAGTACAAGGCCGCGACACCCGGAAAAGGTTGGCCGTCCGTCGACACCGTTGCTGCGCAAGCCGGACTGGATCAGGGTGAAGGCGCCGGGCTCGGCGGTGTTCAACGCCACCCGGGCGATCGTGCGCGAGAATGGCCTCGTCACCGTGTGTGAGGAGGCCAGTTGTCCCAATATCGGCGAGTGCTGGTCGCAGAAGCACGCGACCTTCATGATATTGGGCGACACCTGCACGCGCGCCTGCGCCTTCTGCAATGTCAGGACCGGCCTGCCGGGGCCGGTCGACCCCGACGAGCCGGCGCTGGTGGCCGATGCGGTGGCGCGGATGGGGCTGCGCCATTCGGTGATCACCTCGGTCGACCGGGACGATCTCGACGATGGCGGGGCGGGTCACTTCGCCGCCGTCATCGCCGCGATCCGGCGGCGCGCGCCGGAAACCACGATCGAGGTTCTCACCCCGGACTTCCTGAGGAAGCCTGGGGCGATGGAGATGGTGGTCGATGCCCGGCCCGACGTGTTCAACCACAATCTCGAAACGGTGCCGGGCCTTTATCTGACGATCCGGCCGGGTGCCCGCTATTTTCATTCATTGCGGCTGCTGCAGAGCGTGAAGGAGCGCGATCCCTCGCTGTTCACCAAATCGGGGATCATGGTCGGGCTTGGGGAAACCCGCGAGCAGGTGCTCCAGGTCATGGACGACATGCGCTCGGCCCAGGTCGATTTCATCACCATCGGGCAGTATCTCCAGCCGACCCGCAAGCATGCCGCGATCGACCGGTTCGTCACGCCGGACGAGTTCAAGGCTTTCGAGACGATCGCCTATGCCAAGGGCTTCCTGATGGTGGCCTCGAGCCCGTTGACCCGCTCCTCGCACCATGCCGGGGAGGATTTCGCCCGGCTGCGCCAAGCTCGGCAAACCGCCGGCGGCTGAGCAGAGCATGCCCCATGCCGCAATTCCGGACGGGCCGCGTCCTTCCCCATAATCCGGCCGATCTCTATGCCATAGCGGCGGATGTGCAGTTCTATCCGACCTTCGTGCCGCTATGCCGGTCGGTCCGGATCTGGAACGTCAGCACCAGCGAGGATGGCAGCAGCGTGTTCACGGCGCGGATCGACATCGCCTATTCCAAGCTCGCGATCACCGAAAGCTTCGAGAGCGAGGTGACCTGCGATCCCACTCAGCTGACGGTCAAGTCCTATTCGCTGAAGCCGCCTTTCCGCTATCTCGACAGCAGCTGGCGCTTCCTGCCGCAGCGGGGCGGCGGCACCAAGGTGATGATCGCGATCGATTACGAGCTCAAGAGCCGCCTGCTGCAGATCCTGATGAATGCGAGCTTCGATCTGGTGATGAGCCGGGTCATTGCGGCATTCGAGGCGCGGGCGGGGGAGTTGTATGGGAAGGTAGGCAGTGGGCAGTAGGCAGTAGGCAGTAGGGAAGAGCGCAGGTCACGGCCTATTGCCTAATGCCGACTGCCTCACTTCACCCACCCTTCAGCAACCCCATCGCTGCGAAGCGAGCCTTCGAGATGCAAGCGCCGAAGCGCCTGCCGGGCTGTGCCACCCGCCGGAAGCAGTCCCGCTTCTTCTTGACCGGGCCTGCTGTACCGTCGGCGTCGGCGGTGAACGCGGCATCGGTGATGACCGGCACCGGAACGCCGAAGGTGGCGGGCGGCAGGGGACCGTCGATCGGGAAGCCGAGGGTCGCGAGATGCGCCCTGATCCGGCGGCAATATTCGACCGAGAGGTAGGAGAAGCGGGTCTCGCCATGGCCGGCGCGGTACTTCATGACGGTGGTGCAGAGGTCGCCGCCGGCCAGCCTCCAGGCCTGCGACAGATAGGCGACGCCGAGCCTGATATTGGTGGTCGGCTCGCGGAGCTCGTCCATGGTGCCGCGGAAGCCGAGCATGGCGGCGGTCCCGGGCAGGATCTGCATGAGGCCGACCTCGCCGGCGAGGCCCGATGCCATGGGATTGTAACCGCTCTCGACCCGCATGACGGCATCGACGATCTGCCGCGGCACGCCGGCCCGCCGCGCTTCGCTCTCGGCGATCAGTCGGTAGGCGGCGATCTCGGTCAGCCCGGCGGCATGGGCGGCGAGCGGGGTCAAGGCTCCGATTGCCGAGAGCCCAGCCAGCGCCAGGAGAACCGTTCCTTTCATGCGACGAGCCCGCCCGAGTCGATCTGCGCAATCACCATGACCAGCGCCGTTCTGACGGCAAGCAGGCGGATGCGATCGCGCCCCTGCTCACCAAACAGCATGCGGCGATGCAATGTAGCATGATCGCGGCGTGCTGCAGCGATGTGAACGAGGCCCACCGGCTTTTCTTGGGTGCCGCCATCCGGGCCGGCGATCCCGGTGATGCCGACCGCGATGTCGGCGGGCGAGCGTTCGAGCGCGCCTTCGGCCATGGCGCGGGCAACTGTCTCGCTCACCGCGCCGTCGCGGCGGATCAGCGCCTCGGGCACGCCGACCATGTCGGTCTTGGCGGCGTTGGAATAGGTCACGTAGCCGCGCTCGACCACCGCCGAGGAACCGGGAACGGCGGTCAGCGCCGCCGCGAGCAGGCCGCCGGTGCAGCTTTCGACGGTCGCCAGCATGAGCCCGCCGTCGCGACAGCGGTCGAGGACGTCCTTGACCTCGCGGATGAGCTTTCGATCGAATTCCATGCTCTACTCCCAAGGGAGCCTGACGGTGGCGGTGGCCATGGCGACCAGGCCCTCGCGGCGTCCGGTGAATCCCAGCCTTTCGCTGGTGGTGGCCTTAATTCCAATCCGGTCTCCCTTGATCCCGAGGATCGCCGAAAGTCTCTCCCGCATGGCGGCGACGTGCGGTGCGATCTTCGGTGCCTCGGCGACGATGGTGATGTCGACATTGGCCAGCCGGCCGCCGCGCGCCGCCAGCAACTGCACGGCATGGCGCAGAAACACCGCCGAGTCGGCGCCCCGCCATTGCGGATCGGAGGGCGGGAAGTGGATGCCGATATCGCCTTCGCCGATGGCGCCGAGAATGGCATCGGTCACGGCATGGAGCGGCGCATCGGCATCGGAATGACCGGAGAGGCGGTACTCGTGGGGAATGCGGACGCCGCACAGCATGACGGCGTCGCCCGGCTCGAAGCCATGGACGTCGAAGCCCTGGCCGACCCGGATATCGCCGGTCGCCAGCATGGTCTCGGCGCTCAGGCGCCACTCGGCGTCGCTCAGATCGGCGGCGGTGGTGAGCTTGCGGTTGTCGGGCGCGCCGGCCACGACGACAACGGTCAAGCCGGCCCATTCGGCGATGGATGAATCATCGGTCATGTCGGTGACTCCAACCTCGGCGGCACGGCGGTGAGCAGCGCGTATGAGGTCGTAGCGAAATCCCTGGGGCGTTTGCACCGCCATCAACCCGACGCGGTTAATGGTTGAGCGGACAAAGTGCTCCTCGACGCGCTTCAGAGTGTCGGCAACGGGCAGCCCGGGAATCGCCGCCGGATGGCTGTCGAGCGCCGAAATTACCCGTGAAATCAATTCGTTGCTGACGAAGGGTCGGGCCGCGTCATGAATCAGCACGCGCTCCGGCGGATTCGCCGCCAGGGCCTCGAGACCGTTGTGGGCGGAGGCCTGCCGGGTGGTCCCGCCCAGCACCGGCGGCGGCAGGTCGAGACCGTCCAGCGCCTGGCGGCAAAGCGGCTCGTGACCTTCGCCGATCACCAGCTGGATGCGATCGACGGCAGGATGGCGGGCGAAGGCGAGGGTGGTCATCCGGAGCACAGGCTGCCCACCAAGATTATGATATTGCTTGGGAATCTCACCGCCCACGCGGCTGCCGGAGCCAGCGGCGACGATTATGGCGGCAGTTGTCATATGGGAGTGCTCCTCAAGCCAGATAAGGCAGTCGGCATTAGGCAATAGGCAGTTGTAGAGCACAAATCACGGCCTACTGCCTATCTGACTACCGCCTCGTCGCTAATCGCGTCCATTTGACGAGTTGTTAGCCGGTCGAGGCCGCGCTACGGTCGTTGCCGCAAAACTAATCATGATCTGGTGCTGCACAATTTATGGGCATTACCGCCGCCAATCTGATCGAGGCGTTGCCCTGTCCGGTGATCGTGGTCGATGCCGGGCAGGCGATCATCTATGCCAATGGCGCGGCCGAATATTTCTTCGCCGCCAGCCAGAGCGTGCTCAAGCGACTGCGCCTCATGGATGTCGTGCCGTTCTCGAGTCCGCTGATGGGGCTGCTCGCCCAGGTGCGGCAGGAGAACGCCCGGATCAACGAATATGCGGTGCATGTCGGCACCCCGCGCACCGGCGGCGAGCGGGTCGTCGATGTCCAGGCGGTGCCGGTGCCGGACGAACCGGGCACTATTCTCATGGTGTTGCTCGAGCGCGCCGCTGCCGAGCGGCTGGACCGACAGCTCACCCACCGCAAATCGGCCCGCTCGGTGTCCGGCCTCGCCTCGATGCTGGCGCATGAGATCAAGAATCCGCTGTCCGGCATACGGGGCGCGGCACAGCTGATCGAGCCGGCGCTGCCGGCGGAGGATCGCGAGTTCACCCGGCTGATCTGTGCCGAAACCGACCGCATCCGCGATCTTCTCGACCAGATGGAAGTGTTCTCCGACGATCGCCCGCCGCAGCTCGGGCCGGTCAATCTCCATGCGGTGCTCGACCATGTCGAGCAGCTGGCGCGGGCGGGTTTCGCGCGCGGCGTGGCCATCCGCCAGGAATATGACCCGTCCCTGCCCTTCGCCCAGGGCAATCGCGATCAGCTGGTGCAGGTGTTCCTCAATCTCGCGAAGAATGCCGCCGAAGCGATCGAGGAGGGCGCGAGCCAGGGCGAGATCGTGTTCCAGACGGCGTTCCGGCCGGGCATCCGGATGGGGGTGCCGGGATCGCCGGAGCGCATCTCGCTGCCGCTCGAGGTCTGCGTCCATGACACCGGCGCCGGCATTCATGACGACATCCTGCCGCATCTGTTCGATCCCTTCGTCACCTCGAAATCCAACGGCAAGGGGCTCGGCCTGGCGCTGGTCGCCAAGATCATCCGCGACCATGGCGGCATGATCGACTGCCGCTCGGGGGGCCGCCGGACGACCTTCCGCGTCCTTCTTCCGATGGCCGGACGCCAGGCCGAGCCATGACGCCCGCGACCATTCTCATCGCCGATGACGACAGCGCGATCCGCACCGTGCTCACCCAGGCTTTCGGTCGGGCGGGCTACAATGTGCGGGCCACCGGCAATGCCGCGACGCTGTGGCGTTGGGTGGCGGAGGGGGAGGGCGATGCGGTCGTCACCGATGTGGTGCTGCCGGACGAGAGCGGCTTCGACCTGCTGCCGCGGCTGAAAAAGGCGCGGCCGCTGCTGCCGGTCCTGGTGATGAGCGCCAAGAACACCATGATGACGGCGATCACCGCGGCCGAGCGCGGCGCTTATGAATATCTGCCGAAGCCCTTCGACCTCAATGATCTGATCCGCCTGACCGGACGGGCGATCGAGGATTCGCGCCGCCAGCGGGCCGGCCACCGGCCGCCGGCGAGCGAGGTGGCGGGCGACAATCTGCCGATCGTCGGCCGCTCGCCGGCGATGCAGGAGATCTACCGGGTCATCGGGAGGATGACTCAGACCGATCTCACCGTCACCATCATCGGCGAGAGCGGCACCGGCAAGGAGCTGGTAGCGCGGGCGCTGCACGAGTTCGGCAAGCGGCGGCGCGGTCCGTTTGTCGCGGTCAACATGGCGGCGATCCCGCGGGAGCTCATCGAATCGGAGCTGTTCGGCCATGAGAAAGGCTCGTTCACCGGCGCGGCGCAGCGCTATGCCGGGCGTTTCGAGCAGGCCCAGGGCGGCACGCTGTTCCTCGACGAGATCGGCGACATGCCGATGGAGGCCCAGACGAGGCTGCTGCGCGTGCTGCAGGAGGGCGAGTATCACACGGTCGGCGGCACCCGGCCGATCCGCACTGATGTCCGAATTATTGCAGCGACCCATCGCGACCTCCGCCAGCTGATCGCCCAGGGGCAGTTCCGCGAGGATCTGTTCTTCAGGCTCAATGTCGTGCCGATCCGGCTGCCGCCCCTGCGCGAGCGGCCCGGCGACATCCCCGATCTGGTGCAGTATTTCCTGACCGTCGCGGCGCGCGAGGGCCTGCCGCAGAAGACCCTGTCGCAAGGGGCGATCGAGCGGATGATGGAGCATCGCTGGCCAGGCAACATCCGCGAGCTCGAGAATCTGATCCGGCGGGTGGTGGCGGTTCATCCGGGCGAGGAGATCTCGGCCCAGGTGATCGAGGAGGAGCTCAACAGTGCCTTTCCCGCCACGCGGCCCGCCGACGAGGTCGAGGCACCCGAGACGCTGTCGGAATTCGCCGAAGGCTATCTCAACCGCTATTTCGCCCAGCATGCGCCGGCCCTGCCGCCGCCCGGGCTTTATCAGCGAATGCTGCGCGAGCTTGAGCTGCCGCTGATCAGCGCGGCGCTTGCCGCCACCCAGGGCAACCAGATCCGCGCCGCCGAGCTTCTCGGCATCAACCGCAACACCTTGAGGACGCGGATCCGCGATCTCGGCATCCGCGTCGTCCGCGGGGCAGGCTAGCCGAAAATCCTTGGGCGGGCTGTGCCGAACGGCACAGCTGTGCAGCACTTATCGCGATATAAGTTCTGCTGATCGAAGGTCAGCCGGGGGGTCGTTGTGCCGCGCATCAACAGGGGGATTCAAAATCCCTCCATCGGTCAATCGGAACTTTATGGCGCCTCTGAGTCCAGGGCAGCCCGCGCCGCCGCCAAGTTCATGCGCGGTGTGAAAGATCTGCAATATCGTTTTCTCAATGCGGCCAACTGGAAATGCAAGACGGCGCCGCCGCGCGATGGCCTGACGCGCGCCGAATTTCGCGAGCAGGATTTCTTGAGGAAGCTGTCGAAGGGCAGGATGGACCCCTTGGACAGCATGCTCGGTCTGGTCCGCCTGACGGACGTTCAGCCCAACGCCTTTTCAGATCTCGCGGTCACCCGCCATCAAGCCCAGCGCATGCTCGACAATCTCGATGCGCATGGCGAGATCTTCGTCATGCTTCGCGAAGGGAGTGAGAATGGAGGCCCGCATCAGAAATTTTTCCAGGACCTGAAGCAAAACTACCACTCACTTGTGACCCAACTGATGAAGTGCGCCGGCTCCAGGGACAAAGAGCACCAGCCTGTTCCTGTCGCTGGCGACAGGTTTGATACGGTGAGGATTCTCGCGGGATTCGGGTCCGCCGTTGGTGTTGACACCAGACGCCCTGCCATCATCCTCGCAGAGCAGCTCGTTCTCGAAAAGGATCTTCGCAGGGAACTCGACGGTACCCCCAAGCAGAAGGAATTCGCCGCGCAGCTCGCGGAAGTCAAGGATACCTTCAAAAGGTACAACGAGATCCGACCCGAACTGCTCACGGAAATGATGACAAGCGCCCTGCGCAAGGTCGGGGTCGATGCGCCAGACTCGATTGTGCAGACGAATGTCGAATGGTTGACCAAAGTGCCGAAGCATATTCAGGCGAGTCTTCTTCCGCCCCTGCTCGAGGCAATGTCGGATGTGATCGACGGCACAGGCTCCGCCAAGCATGACCTCAAAAGGGCGCTCGATGCTGTTAAGAGAGCCGCCAAGCACACGCAGCAGCACATCATACGGCTAGATAACTTGGCTGTTTCGATCGCGATGCAGGAACTTAGGACTGATACAGAATTTGTTCAGCTCGCAGAGAAGCATCTGCGCTCGCTTACGTACGAAGCGCGAATGAGCTTCTTGACGCAGGTTGATACAAAGTCGACGGTTTCGGCCGCCTTACCCCTTCAAAAGGCGGTGCAAAATCTGGCGAACGAAGCAGCACTCGATCTCATCAATCAACGCTATTTAGATTATAATGAAGGCGAAGACCTGAATGCCGTTTGCCAGAAAATCAGAGCACTTGACGACGACTCCTTGATCGTCATTGCGTGGTTCTTCGATAGAAATCCTTGGATGCCCGCCTATTTCTATGATTTGGCTGCGAAACAACCAATTGCGCAGCCGCTCTCGGCGATCATCAATGAATTCGGCAATACGGCTAGTGAGAGGCTTGGGTATGAGACGCCGACAGAGATATCGGGCAGCCAGGACAAAGATTTGAAGCGCTTTTTCAGAGACTTCGAAAGACTAAATCCCTGGGACGATCTCTACAGCTTCTTCGGCGTTCCCGATGAAACAGAAACCACAAGATCGGGGCGATGAATGAGCCGCCTCACCAGAGTCATCGCTCGCTATGTCGGCAAAATCACTCAAAGCTCCGTTGCCCGGGAGCATTGGCCACGCGCCCGGGCGCGATTCAAGAGCGAGATCGCGAAGATTCCCCTGCGCGCCAATCTCGGCAATGTGAAGGTCCCGGGTGGAACGACACCTCAGGCATTTCTTGTCCAGTCCCTGTCGCGCGGCCAGAGAACATCGTGCCAGATCATGATGGATCTGGCCGACTTTGTTCTCGACAACAAGAGCAGGGCCATCGACAGGACCGAGCTCGGAGCATTGGATAGGCTGCAGCTCTATCGCTTGTACAAAAATCTCAAATGCAAGGGAGAAATGAAGGCCGCCCTGGACGATCAAATTCAGGAAATGAGTCGGCGACCGCTCGACGACAAGGCGTTAGATCTCCTGATTGATCTCAAATCGATGCGCAATGCTTTGGTCGATATCGAGAGCGTCGTCGAGGACCTGCTCAAGCAGAACGATATTGAGGTCAGCCTCGACGATGCCGCTATGGACGAGTCGGTGAGGGACCGCATTCTCGATGCCCTGGAGGGTGCGTGGGATTCTGTCAAGCAGAAAACCGATCTACCCGCCTTGGAACTCGTCAAGATCGAGCTCGCAAAGCCGCCGGTCGAAACTCCATTCGACTGCGGATTCAATCTCGCCCATCTGACAAAGATGCTCGCAGACGATGGGCACATTAAACCGGCTCTTCTTCGAAGGACTCTCGTGCCGGCGCTTCGCCAGGCAGGGGAGGCGCATCCCGAGGCGACGGCGCGCGAGGCCGCAGCAATCTTGTCGCGCAAGCACGAGCGGATCCATCTGCACGGTCTGTTCTACGGATTGCGGAATGCGATGTACCAGCAGTTCGAGGGGAAAGAAGGCGCTGGGGCGGATCTGCTGAGGACTGTCGCAGCCATCAAGGTATCAAACGGGCATTGGGAAGAGCTGCGCGTGCCGAAACTTGCCGAGGCAGTGGAGTCTGGCGGGCTCGGGGTCTGGGCAGCGGTTCATGATCTCGCCTCCTATGCGCATGCTTCCAAAGATCTCGATGCGGCCGTGAGGGAAGTGATCGAGTCGCAGATGACGACCTTTCACGGAAAGACGGCAAGCGCCTTTCTGAAGATCGCTGGCGAGTATTTTTTCCAGAACGAGGCCGGCCGGGTCCGTCACATCATAAGGGACGTTCACGAAGCAAAGCATTGAGGGGGGATCGATGAACGATCAGATCACGGGGCCGGTTGGCCGTTTGCTCAATACAATCTCGCAGGGCGTGAGCATCCGCAATCCATTGCCGCGCGCCGGTGCCCGATTCAAGAATGAGATCGCAAAGCTGCCGCTGCGCCTGGCGCATGCCGCGGGTCTCAAATGTGCGACGGTCGCGCCAGGGCAGGATGAGCAGAGCCGCTATTTGAGCAGCCTGTCGCAAGGCGAGATGAACCCGATGCGGGTCATGATGGAGCTTCCGGATCTCATCGGGGACAATGGTCAAGCCTCCCTCGATGACGAAAACCTAAGAAAGCTCAGTGATTCTCAATTGTACCGAATCTATCGAAACATGAAGGAGCATGGCGAGCTCTTCAGCTCTCTCCGGGACTTCATTGGCGATAAGGTTCGAAGTGAGTACAGCGATGATCAAGGGGAGGTGTTAAGATCTCTCCGAGGCATGCTCGCGACGCTGGAGAACACGCGGAATGCGGTGGAGGTACAGCTCGCTGAAAGGAACATTGCGATCGATTTCAAAGTCGATGCAACGGTCGATGATGAAGAAAAACAAGCGATCTCGCTGGCCTTGAACCAAGCGTGGAAAGCTGCTGGCGATCTTCCCGAATTGCCGGCATCGGCTCATCTTGACAAGGGGTTCCGTGATGTGATGCTCGAGCGCTCCGCCGACGGCGGTAACGAGCGCGCCGCCAAGCTCATAGGATTGCATAAAAAGCTCTGGCAGGAGGGCAAGGTCGATTCGGCAGCTTTAAAATTGCTTCTGACAGACGCTCTCCGGCGGGCAGGGGTCAAACATCCTGAGAAAGACGCAGGCAGAATCACGGATCTGATGGTTGCGAAGCAGGATATGTCGCTGCTCGCGGAACTATACGAGCCTCTTTATCACGAATTCTCCCAACAAATTGTCGGACTAAGGACGGACAAGGTCCGTCTACTCGGGACGATTGAAAAAATCAGGCAATCGGCAGGAGCTGGTGAAAAGCCAAAGGCTCCTGATCTGGGTGCAGCCACGGTCCAGAAGCTGCCCAATGAGCAGGCTGCCCAGTCGACAAAGGGCAATGCTGCAAAGGAAGTCGAAGCGAGCCCCGAAATCACCGCGGTGAACGCCAGCGGAGTGGAGCCGGAGGACACTCATCTGACCATCCCCGAGGTCGATGGCAAAGTTTTCAACGACTATCTCGTGAAATGTTTCACTGAGGTCGCCAAGGATGCCAATGCAGGCAAAGTGATCAAGAGTCATGAAATCGACGCGCAAATCAGCCGACAGCTGAAGTCATTACCGCGCAAGGAAGTCCTCCAGATTCGCGATTTTTTCAATCGTCATTTATGGATACCGAGCTACTTCGCTCAGGGTGATACCAACGTCGAGGATGTGTTTTCCCATATCGCAGCATCATATGCCCGTCATTCGAACATCATCATGCTCGATGGCCGTACGTATGAGCCGGTCCCGTGGGCAGAAAGGCAGGACGCCAAGATGGAGCGCTTCGAACGCGCACTCATGTCCTATGGACTTCTGAAGGGCGCCGATCCGGATCCATCCATCATGCTTCAGGAATATGTGAACGGCCTTGGATCGGGTCGCGAGGTGACCCAATGGTTCGACCCGTTCCTTAAGTATTTCAACGACGAGGAACGGCAATTCGGTGCGGATCTTCTGACGGTCAGAAACCGCCTCGACTATATCGAGATACTGTCGGACATAGCCGATTCGGCGCGCGCCGAGGCGTGGGATTCCGAACCGGAGACCTTCAGAATCCTCGCCGGAGCGATCGTCGGCTCAATCGCCTGGCGCCCGGGGATCGTGGAGATTGCAAGGAGATACTCGGCAGTTGCCGAGATCACGCCCGTCGCCACCAGGGCAAGGGAAGAGAGCCGGAGAACAACCGTCAGAGCCCGGCAGAAGGCAAACGAGATCGCAGAGTCCTGGCGCAAGGCGGACGAGATCGCAATCGTCGCCGGCTGTATTCGGGACCATTTGGGCGGCATTGCACCGAGCCCAAGCCGCGAGGAGCGCCTGGAGTTCGAGCGCTATCAGAAGAGAATCGCCGATAGAAAAGGCGACGTTTACCAAGCGCTATGGGAGTTGCGGGCCGAAGAGGCCAAGAGGCCAGCGCGGCCTCGTCGGATGGCACGCGTCAAGGCCAAGCAACCACCCGTGGCACAGTCACCATCCGGCCTGGAGACGCCAATGTTGTCGCCACGATCGCGGTCTACCCTCGATTCGATCATCGATGACCTCGGGACGCCGCGCCTCGGGCAGACCCCGTCTGAATTGGCGGATGAAACCAATGAAGAGCTCTAAGGAGATTTGACCGCAAGGCGCGGAGTGTCCATATCCTTGGCTTGGCCTAACTGTTGGACATGACCAACAGGGAAACCAAAGTCATGGACACCAAAGTCACCAAAATGACCGGAATTCCGGCCGTGAACGACGACCGGCGCTGGGATGCCGTGCAGCGGCGCGACAAGGCGGCCGATGGGCGCTTCGTCCTCGCCGTCAAGACCACCCGGATCTATTGCCGGCCGTCCTGCCCGGCGCGGCAGGCCAAGCGCGAGAACGTGCTGTTCTTCCCCGACCCCGCGACCGCCGAGCAGGCGGGATTCCGCGCCTGCAAGCGGTGCCGGCCGAATGAGGCGAGCCTGGCCGAGCGCCAGTCCAAGGTGATCGCCGAGGCCTGCCGGACGATCGAGCGGGCCGTCGACGACGGCGAGCCCGTGCCGCAATTCACCGCATTGGCGGAAGCCGCCGGGCTGTCGCCGTTCCATTTCCACCGGCTGTTCAAGGAGACAACCGGGGTGACGCCCAAGGCCTTTGCCGCAGCGCACCGCGCCGGGCTCGCCCGCGACGGCCTCGAGAGCGGCGACAGCATCACGGCGGCGATCTACGGTGCCGGCTACTCCTCCTCGAGCCGCTTTTATGAGGGCTCGACCGCGCGGCTCGGCATGCGCCCGTCCGACTACCGCGCGGGTGGGCGCGGCGCCGAGATCCGCTTCGCCGTCGGCAGTTGCTCGCTCGGCGCCTTCCTGGTGGCGGCGACCGACAAGGGCGTCTGCGCCATCATGCTCGGCGATGCGCCGGAGCCGCTCGTCGCAGCGCTCGAGGATCGCTTCCCCAGGGCCCGGCTGGTCGGCGGCGATGCCGATTTCGAGGCGCTGGTGGCGCGTGTCGTGGGGCTGATCGAGGCGCCCGGCCAGGGCAGCGATCTCCCCCTCGATCTCAAGGGCACCGCCTTCCAGCAGCGTGTGTGGCAGGCGCTCACCGCCATCCCGCCCGGCACCACCGTCAGCTATGCCGAGATCGCCAGGCGGATCGGCGCGCCAAAGGCGGTGCGCGCGGTGGCGCAGGCCTGTGCCACCAACCCGGCCGCCATCGCCGTCCCCTGCCACCGGGTGGTGCGCAGCGACGGGGCGCTGTCGGGCTACGCCTGGGGCATCGAGCGCAAGCAGGAGCTGATCCGGCGCGAATCGACAGAATGAGTTAAGGGGTGTGCCAAACAGCACACCCCTTCTGCTTAATCTCTGTATTAATGATGCTGATGTTAGGCGGCTGTCGGGGGGCGCGATGGGCGATCGGGGTAGTGTCCGCTATTCGAGGAACTCGCTGGCTGAGCCTTCACCGCTCGTTCAAACTCAACCAGCGCTGACCAAGCGGGCACAAACCCATTTTCCCAAATGGGTCCTGCAGCTGGCACACAAGATCAATCTGAAGTTCTGCGTGGCTTGGAATAGGTCGCCGCTTCTTGTGGCGCTGACGAAAAAAACAGCGAATCCGTCGATCGTCTTGCAGGAGCTGCTGAAGCGCGCCAGCGGACGGGCGCCAAGCGATCTCTCCATTCTCGATGATCTCAGCGATCTTCAGCTCTACCGGCTTTACAAGAGCCTCAAGTCCTATGGCGCGTTGTTCGATGCGCTCGAGGGTTACTCGAAGGAATTACTCAAGGATCCCGAGCTGGACGGAGAACAGCAGAGATTATTCGAGACCCTTAAGTCAATGGGAACAGATCTGGGCGAAATCTGGATCGAGGTGAAGAAAAGGCTGGACGACTGTGGAATCCAAGTCAAAGGCGAGCGCCTGCCTGCCATTCCGGAGGCGATAGCGCAAATCAGGCAAATCCTGGAGATCACATTTGAGGACCTTCGCGATCCAACTGTCGATGCTGTCGGCAGGCTTATGCTGAACCTGCAGTGGGTCAGAACCCCGCCGTCTGCAGATAAGGCTAAGAGAATTGAAGACTTCAAACAGTTTACGCTCGACTTGATAACGAAAGGCGTCATCAATCGAACAGTATTGATCAACTATCTTGAGCAAGCCCTCTTCGCAGCTGGCGAGAAGGTCGTCGAATTCGATCCCATATTCGATGCTCTCGAAAATGTTCGTCAATCGGAGCGCATCAGACTTGTTGAACCTCTTCTGAGCGCGCTCCGCCTCCAGGATGATGGCGCGGTCTTTCGCCAAGACCTCTACAAAGCACTTGCTGACATCCAGGACGCCGGAAAGGCCGCGCTGCCGCCGCGCTCATTCGAGGATCTGTGGACTGTTGAAAACGCACAGCAAGCCGCCAATGCCATTCATGATGTTTCCCGACAAATCGGCGAGGGCCTAGACGAACAGGCGTTCAAGGCCGCCGTGAAAGATCGCCTGGCGTCGCCGAGCTCAGGCTTCACCGCGGAAGGCGCGCAGAATTTCCTGAATTCATCGAACCGCTCTCAGCTGTTTCTCCGCGGCTACAGCAGGTTCCTTCGCGAAGCAATCGATGAGTATGCGAACGATCTGAGCGCGCGTTGAGAAATCAAGCGTCAGGGAGGGGGAAATGGGCGACGTCCATCGTTTGGGATCACGACAGTTCAGCGGCCAGACCCAAGCCGGGAATGCCGACCAGGGGGTCGTGCGGGCGACAAAGATCCGCAATGCCGGGAAGATCAGTTTCGGTGTGAACCTGAAGCGGAAATTACTGAGCATCATGGGTGTCCGCAGCGAGCCCAAGGCGCCGCCACGGGCAATGCCGAACGGATTCTTGACCCAACTCAGCCGTCCTGGTCTACGCTACAAGAATATTGCGACGCTCCGAGAGCTCATTCCTCTCTCGGACCCGGAATCGGGCAAGAAGCTTGAGTTCGGCAATCTGACACCGGAGGAGGCTTCTCGTCTTCGGAAGAATCTCCTCGATCATGAGGAGCTTCCGCTCGCGATCCAAGCCGCAAGGAAACACGTCGAGCGATATCCTAAGGATTCCAAGAAAAAGGATGAGTTCTTGGAGTTTCTCGATGGGCTCTCGAAAACGCTGAAGGAGAGCTTCAACGAGCTTTCCAAACAGTCTGGAGAAGTCGGCATCGCGAATTGGAAATGCAATAAACAAAAGCGAGAACTGCTCGAAAGGGAATTCATCAAGGTCTTCAATCAGTTTGTCCTACAGGGCGGCTCTCCTGCCGAGCTGGTCCAAGCACGGCTCTCGAAACTCGACGGCAAACCGGCTCCTACAGCGGCACCGCCATCACCGGAGACCTACGACTTCTCAAAGATCAGGCAAACCTTTGAGAGATGGGGAGTCATTGTGCCTGAGTTCCTCAAGACGCTGCTGCGAGTTGCTTCTCAGATACTCGAGTCCAATGGAATCTGTGGAACGGGCGAGGATATCGATCGATACCTCGATAGCTTCGAGAAGGCAGACTCGGCGACGCGCAACCTGTTCCTTGTGGCGTTAACAGAGACATTGCAAAGACAGGACCATCTCGGGATCCAGGTGGCATTGGCGGATCTTGAAGAAGCAGCCCCCCTCGGGTGCGCCATGGATGTGAAGACATTCACCACGGTGAACCGTCCGGATGGCGACGGTGAACCGACGAGTCAGTATTTGCGGGCCCGGTACTTGATTCACGACATTGCCCGAGGGCTGTCGGATGTCAAAGAAGAGGACCTCGCGCAGGCTGTCGGTGCGGCCCTCCTCAAGTCAGAGGTGACCAACGATGAGGCGGCGGCATTCATGAAATATGCGGGTGCGCTGCAGCTTGGTGGGCGAAGCAAGATCGTTCGCGACACGATCGCCGAATACGCCGAGAAGATCGACGGCTATGCCGTCAAGAGAAGGTTCCAATCAACAGGTCTCGTCGATCCCGATGTTGCAGAGAATCTGACACGAGACGCCGCCTTTCATCGGCAAGGAAAACCGGTCTCCGAAAGGGAGCTTCAAGAATTCCTCGCCGATTTTACCAGAGCCGCGACTGGACTCCGCGACTATGTTCTCAATCGCCTCCTCGATGCTCGGGATAAGGAGGTCGGTCTCGATCACTTGATGCAGATCGTCAAAGATAGTCGCCCTTGGACTTTCACCCATCTGCCGGCTATCTCGAACGGCGATCTCGCAACCTATGCCATTCACGACATTGCGCGGTCGTTTACACCCACTCTTCAAGGAGAAGACTTCAAGAGAGCCGTGTCCGATGCCTTACTGCGTTCAAGTCTGACGTCGGAGCAGGCGGCGGCGTTCATGCAGCACGCGAAGGATCTGCCGCTTGCAGGGAGAAGCGTCATCGTTCGCGAGGTGATTGCGGAACGGGCCGAGGGGAAGCTCTGATCACTCCGCCAGGAAGCGCGCGACCGCCGGATCGCGCTGGAGCGCCGCCAGCTCGTCCTTGGTCGGCAGCTGCGGCTTGTCGCGCTCGGCATTGACCATGCAGAGGAAGCCGAGCGGCTCGCCGGCGGTAGCGCGGAATTGGTGCCAGGTCATCGACGGAATGTAGACAAGGTCGTTCGGCGCGACGGCGCGGACCTCGCTCCCGACCAGGCACTGGCCATGGCCGCGCAGGATCAGCACGGCATGGACGTGGTCATGGCGCTCGAGCGTCGAATAGCCGCCGGGCGCCATCTCGAAATAGCGAAGCTCCGCGGCAAGCGCCGGTGACGAGAAGAGCACGCGCCGGGTGATGTCCTTGAAGGGGACGCCCGCCTCCTGCTTATAGGCATGGATCGGGACCTCGGCCCAGTCGCCGGGGCCCTGGGCGGCGCGGAATTGGGGGAGGGGCTTGTCGTTCATCGTCATGCTTCTCGGCCGTAGCGGTGGGCGGCGACCCGGTCCTGCAGGCGGCGCGCCTCGCTGGCCAGCCGCTCGCCGGCTGCCAGCAGATTGCCGCCGATCAACAACATGGTGTCGGGGCCGTAGAAATCCAGGATCTCGTCGACCCGCTCGAGCGTCATGCCGCCGGCCGGCACCGGCATGGCGTCTCGCTTGCCGGGAACAGCCTCGCGGGCATTGGCCGCAAGCGTCCGGCATTCGGCGCGGCTGTAGCCGAAGCGGCCGCCATGATTGGGAAAGACCTGGGCATCGCCGCCGAACAGGCGGAACAGCTTGCCGATGAGGAGCGCCGGCGCGATGCGGGCGGCACCGGCAAGGGCGGGATGGGTCATCACCGCCATGTCGGGATTGTCGCGGGCGATCGCCGACAGGGTGGCGACGCCCGAGATCATCGGCGCGATCATGATCATGCTAAGGCCATTGTCGCGGGCGAGCGCCACGCCGCGGCGGATGTCGTCGAGGGTGCCGGTGAGGCTCGGTATGTAGGTCGTGCCGGCGCCGGTCGCGCGGACCGCCGCAGCCACCGCGGCGATGCGCTCGGCAAGCGGGCTGTAGCGCTGGTCGGCAAGCCCGTGATCGTCCTTGATGAAGTCGAGGCCGCCCTCGGCCATGGCGGCGGCGAGACGGCCAAGCTCAGGCGCGCTCAGCCCCTGCGGCTTGAGCGCCGAGCAGGTGAGGGCGCGGCGGTCGGCGCGTGCCCGTGCCCTGAGCCCGGCGATGCCGGCATTGGGTCCAGTCAGGGCTGAAACCATCTCGGCCGGGAACACCGTATCGACAAGCGTCACATCATCGAGGATGGAGGCATTGCCGAACAGCATGTTCATGATCTGTCCGGGCTCGTTGCCGGTGGTGGCGAGGCTCAGGCCGATCCGCACCGCGAAGGTGCCGCCGCCGAGATCGATGATGTCCTCCACCGTGCCGACGATGTCGTCGCGAATCGATTGTGACGCGATGGCCTCGACGGGCATCTCGACGCTCTGCTCGACGGCCAATGCGCGGGCTCGGGAGGCGATTGATTCGGCATCTGCCGCAATGTGGTAAACCGCGGTCAGCTTGGGCATATTTTGGTCACATCCCAGTGGCTGTGCTGCACGATAAGGACAAATAGTTGACGGCAGAGCACAGTCCCATTGTCGTTTATCAACCCTGCAGATTCGCCGCTTGCAATGGGGCTCGCTCTTTGTCAATCCTTGTTTCGAGGATGTCGCGATGATGCATGTTAACCGCACGGCAAAGTTCGGTATTGGTCAGGTGGTTAAGCATCGCCTGTTCGCCTTTCGCGGCGTCATTTTCGATGTCGATCCGACCTTCGCCAACACCGAAGAATGGTGGCTGTCCATCCCGGAGGAGATCCGGCCCGCGAAAGACCAGCCGTTCTACCATCTCCTCGCCGAAAATGAGGAGACAGAATATATCGCCTATGTGTCGGAGCAGAATCTGCTGGTCGATGATTCGCGGGAACCGGTGCGCCATCCCCAGGTCGGCGATTATTTCAGCCGCTTCGACCGGTCGCGCGGCTCCTATGAGCGGCGCCAGCGCGGTGCGCATTGACGGGCTCGGCCGCTTTCTTCTCGTCCTTCTGAGCGCTCTTGCCGTCACGGCTTCGGTTGCCGTTGCCGTTGCCGAGCCGCGGCACGGCATTGCCATGCATGGCGAGCCCGCTCTGCCGGCGGATTTCACCGCCTTTCCATGGGTCAATCCGGACGCGCCGCAGGGCGGGGTCTATCGCGAGGCGCTGACCGGCACATTCGACAGCACCAACCCCTTCATCGTGCGCGGCAAAAGCGTGGCAGGCGTCCGGACCTATGTGTTCGAGAGCCTGATGGCGCGCAACCGGTCGGAGCCGTTCTCGCTTTACGGTCTTCTTGCCGAGACCATCGACGTCGCGCCGGACCGCCGCCGCGTGACGTTCCGGCTGCGGCCCGGGGCGCGCTTCTCCGACGGCGTGCCGGTCACCGCCGCCGATGTCCGCTTCTCGCTCGAGACGCTGCGCGAGCATGGGCGGCCGAACTACCGGGCTTATTATGACAAGGTGGCGCGGATCGCCACGCCCGATTCCCGGACGGTCTCCTTCTTCCTCGACGAGGCCGACCGGGAGCTCGTGCTGGTGCTCGGGCTGATGCCGATCCTGCCGGAGCATTTCTTCGCCGGGCGCGATTTCGAGGCCTCGACGCTCGATCCGCTGATCGGCAGCGGGCCCTACCGGTTCGAGGAGATCAAGCCCGGCGAACGGGTGATCTATCGCCGCGATCCTCACTGGTGGGGCAGGGGGCTCGCGGTCAATCGGGGCTTGTGGAATTTCGACGAGGTCCGCTTCGACTATTTTCTCGACGGCTATGCGGCGCTCGAGGCCTTCAAGCGGGGACTGGTCGACATTCGCGCCGAGGGCGATCCGGCGCGCTGGGCGGGTGACTACGAATTCCCGGGGGCGGCAGGCGGCAAGGTGGCGCGCGATATCGTGACCTCCGGCCTGCCGCGACCGGCGGCGGCGATCGCCATCAACACCCGCCGGCCGCTGCTCGCCAATCCGCGGATTCGCGAGGCGCTGATCCTCGCCTTCGACTTCGAATGGGCCAATTCCAATCTGTTCCACGGGCTGATGCAGCGGACCCAGGGCTATTTCGCCGGCTCTCCCTTGAGCTTTGTCGGTCACCCCGCCTCGGCCCGCGAGCAACGGATGCTGGCCAAGGCTCATGCAACGCTGCCCGGGGCGATCCTCGACGGCAGCTGGCGGCTGCCGGTGAGCGATGGCCGCGGCCGGGACCGTGCCAATCTCCGCAGGGCGGTCGAGATCCTGGCCGAGCAGGGTTTCCGCCTCGAGGGCGGGGTCATGAGGGAGGCGAGGACGGGGCGACCGCTGGTGCTCGAGCTCCTGGTCCAGACCCGCGAGCAGGAGCGGTTGGCGCTGCACTATCAGCGCTCGCTGCGCTCGATCGGGATCATCCTTGCGGTGCGCCAGGTCGATCCGGCGCAGTTCCAGCGGCGGCTCGACATCTATGACTACGACCTCGTGCCGGTGAGCTGGTACAATTCGCTCTCCCCCGGCAACGAGCAGGCATTCTATTGGGGCAGCGCCGGCCGCGAGACACCCGGGACCCGCAATTACGCCGGCGTATCCGATACGGCGATCGATCACATGATCGGCGAAATCGTCAAGACGACCGACCGGGAGACCTTCGAGGATGCGGTGCGGGCGCTCGACCGGCTGCTGGTTGCCGGCAACTACGCCATCTTGCTCTATGCCCCGCCAGGCCAGTGGATCGCTCGCTGGACCCGCATCGGGCGCCCGGCCAAGCCGTCGCTCTATGGCTTCGACCCGGAGGCAAGTTGGTCGAAGTGAGGCAGTAGGCAGTCGGGAAGTGCTCCGCTCACTGCCTAATGCCTATTGCCTACTGCCTCGCTTTCCCTCGATCACGCAATTGTGTGTGCGCTATTGATTCGACGAAGGTTGTTTCACTGTGATACGTTGGGCTGTGGCGAAATTGTGGCGTTGTGTACGCGTATAACCTAACGAAATAATTGGACTTTTTCAGTTCGTGACAGGACTGTGTCATGTCAAAACTGCTGTCGCCGTTATGGCGGCAACCGTATTCACAATGGTGGGCGCGGCCTTGCTCGCCACCAGCTACAGCATGAGCGCTCCCTCGCATTGGATCGC
>Ga0075431_100001375_pt1 | contig 22327 bp, 19 predicted proteins | sample RhiMetdeltSRZDD5_FD_75297 | JGI IMG/M metagenome (GOLD analysis project Ga0075431, IMG submission 75297) | Populus rhizosphere microbial communities from Tennessee, USA - Rhizosphere MetaG P. deltoides SRZDD5 | ecosystem: Host-associated > Plants > Roots > Rhizosphere > Soil | place: USA... | reverse complement strand
AACGCGGTCGTCCAGCTCCGGGCCGATGCCGCGCTCGCGGAGGCGCGGGCCGCCGATCGCGTGCCGGTGGGGGAGCGCGGTCCGCTCCACGGCGTGCCTCTGACCGTCAAGGACTCGCTCGACACCGCGGGCCTCGTCACGACCGGAGGGACCAAGGGTCGCGCCGCGTTCGTGCCCAGCGAGGACGCCACCGTGGTCCGGCGCGTCCGCGCCGCGGGCGCGATCGTCCTGGGGAAGACCAACACGCCGGACCTGACCCTCAACTACGAGACGTCCAACCTCGTGTACGGCCGCACCAACAATCCGTTCGATCTCGAGCGTACCTCAGGCGGATCGAGCGGCGGGGCGGCCGCGATCGTGGCCGCGGGCGGGTCGCCCTTCGAGATCGGGAGCGACACCGGCGGCAGCATCCGGCTCCCCGCGCACCTGTGCGGGATCGCGGGGCTCAAGCCCACGGCCCATCGCGTTCCGCGCACCGGGCACATCATCAATTACGAGGGAGCCTCGCAGTTCCTCACCCACATCGGCCCGCTCGCGCGGCGGGTGGACGACCTCGCGTTCGTGCTCGGTATCATTGCCGGGCCCGACGGCGTGGACCCGCACGTGGTGCCGATGCCGCTGGGCGATCCTTCGGCGGTGCGCGTGGCCGGGTTGCGCGTGGGGTATTTCACGGCTCTGCCGCCCCTGGCGCCGACGTCCGAGACCGTGAGCGCGGTCGAGGCCGCGGTGGCGGCGCTCGGGCGCGCGGGGTGCGACTGCCGCGGCGTCGCGATTCCGGACTCGGCGCGGATATTCGAGACCTACATGGCCGTCCTGTTCGGCGACGGCGGAGCCGCGGTGGCGCGCCTGCTCGACCGATGGGGAAGCCGCGAGTCGCCCCTGCGGCGGCGCATCGAAGGGATGACGGCGCTCTCCAGCGCGGAGCTGACCGCGCGCTACGAGTGGCTCGACGGCTGGCGCAGCCGGATGCTGGGCCTTTTTGCCGGGCTGGACGCGATCGTGTGCCCGGTGAACGTGAGCCCCGCCGTGCGCCACGAGACCTTCGACCGCGCGACCGCCGCCTACACCCAGGTCTTCAACCTGACCGGCTGGCCGAGCACGGTCGTGCGCGCGGGAACGTCCGGTGAAGGACTGCCCATCGGGGTGCAGGTCGTTGCCGCCCCCTGGCGCGAGGACGTGTCCCTGGCCCTCGCGGCACGGATCGAAGAGGCGCTGGGGCCGCTGCCGGGGCCGGCCCTGTAGGGCGAGCGCTTACCTGGTCAGCAGCTCCGCGAAGCCACGCCAGGCGGCGGTGCCCGAGATGGCAATCCGCAGCGGCACCGATGCCACCATGAGCGCGGCGCCCCAGAGATAGACCTTGTGTACCCGCCGGCGCGACACGAAGTCGTAGAGCATGGCCACGACCGCGAACAGGTAGCCGAAGCCGAAGAAGGCCAGGGGGCCCATGGGCAGCACGCCCGGCAGACGTGCCACCGCCGCGACGATGATGCTGATGTAGGCGAGCAGCATCAGCCGCTTGTGCGCCTCCTTGTCGCGGCGCATCACGAGGGCAGCGACGACGAAGGTCGCGAAGAGGGCCATGTCGAACACGGGAATGGCGAGGAAGGCGAGCGGCGGCACGCCGGGGGGCGCGGCTCCGCGGGCCGCGCTGGCGATGGCCGTCGACAACCCCACCACGAACATGGCCGCGGCCAGGACCGCTCCCGCCACACCCAGACGCCGGTGCACGGCCACGCGGTGCGTGGCGACGAGCGCGGTTTGCACCACGAAGAGCAGCACCCACGAGGTGAAGAGAGCGCCGTGCAGGTGGACGAGGGACGTGAAGGGTCCGCCGCTCAGGGTCGCCTTGGGCCCGTCTCCCACGAGCCGCAGGTAGTAGGTGGGCGCGAACCCGATGAGGGCGGTGAGCGCCAAGGCGATGGCCATGCCGCCGTAGAACAGGTGGTCGTACGCCCCCGCCGGCACCAGCGCGCGCGACGGCGGAGAAGGGCGAGTCGCCGCGGCAGCCGCCATGGTCAGGCCTCCAACAGCGCGGGAGCCTATCACGGACACCGGCTGGTCAGACGAGCGTCGCGAAGGCCTCCTCGATGGTCTGGAACCGCATGTCCGGGTAGACCTCGGTCGCCTCCAGCGCGCTTCCCGCGCGCTTGGCGCCGTCTCCGCGAATCCACAGCGAGCGGTGGAGCTGGGCGGCGGTCCGGATCATGCCCTGCTCGGGGCCGGTGGCGGCCGCGATGATCTTCTCCAGCTCCGCGGCCGGGACGCCCGTCCTCGCGACCGTCCGGCCACTGGCGGTCTGCCAAAGGGCGATGAGCATGTTCTGCGTGATCGTATTGGCCGTGATGCGGAGCTCCTGGTTTCGCATGCGGGGATCATGCACGGCCCGCACCGCGATCGTGGCGACGTCGGGAAGGCTCGTGAACACGCCCTGGACGTTGCCGTCGCCGTAGACGTTGACCTCGTCGGGCGGCAGCTTGCCCCCCAGCCGGGTGAGGTCGCCGAGGGAGAAGACCCAGTAGCTGAAGAAGCCGTTCGAGTGGATGAAGGTGTACGGGATCGCGGACTTCTCGACGGACTTCTGCACGGCCGCCTTGGCGTCGAAAAGCCCGCAGGAGCCGGAGCCGGCCGCCGCCGGATCCAGACCGAAGCCGGACGGAACGAAGCGCTGGACGCCCGCCTCCTTCGCGGCCTTGACCAGCGCCGCTTCATCGCCGATCTGCATGCCGCCGACCGCGGAGATCACGACGTCGACGGCGCGGCAGGCGCGGAGCAGGCTCCCTTCGTCTGTGAGGTCGCCTTCGTGGATGGTCGCTCCCGCCGCCTGCAGGGACTTCATCTTCGCCGGATCACGGCGGGCGGCCGGACGGACGAGGGCATGGACTTCGGCACTCTGCCGCTGGCAGGCGGCGACCAGCTCCTGGCCCAGGTGTCCCGTCGCACCGACGATCAGGATTCGCGCCATCGCCGCCTCCGTGTCAGAACGGCCACGTTTTCGTTCCGGAACGAAAATTTACGCGATCAGAAAGTCCGATCATCCGCGGAGGGGCCGTAGACGGACGGAACCTTCGCCCCGTTGAGGCGCAGGTACACGGTGAGCTGGCCGCGGTGGTGCCCGAGATGCGTGAACGTGCTCGCGATGGCCATGTGCCGCGGGCTGTCGTCGACCACGTTTCCGCCGACCAGGAGCTGCCACTTCGTCTCCAGGAACGTGTCGTTCGTGGAGCGGAGGGCCTCGCGCGCCTGCGCGACCGATTCGTCGGCGGCGGCCAGGAGCAGGGCGCGGGTATGCGTGGCCGGCGGCTTGTAGCCCCCGCCGCCCACGGGCCGGAGGTCGAGGGAGTCCTGGCGGATCATCATCGCGATCCAGCCGGGCATGGTCGCGACCAGCTGCGCCAGGTAGCCCATCGGCATCGACTTCTCGTGCGGCTTCCACTCCGCCTTGCCCTCGGGCACCTGCTCCAGCACGCGGCGCGAGATGGCGGCCTCGCCCTCGAGAAGCTTCCCGAAGAGCTGGGTGATGGTCATGGGTCCTCCGCTTCTCCAGGCATCCTGTGCCAAGACGGCGCCCTCGTCTACGGGACTCGGTCCCGTCGACAGGCGCGGCGCCAGAGAGGAAGATACCGCCCATGATCGCTGCCACGCCGCTGCTGCTCCTCCTGCCTCTCGCCGCCGACCCGGCGCCGGGCGCGTCCTGCGAGAGCCTGGCCAAGCTCGTCCTTCCCGCCACCACGATCGCCAGCGCGCAATCCGTGGCCGCGGGTCCGATGACGATGCCGCAAGGGCCGCCCGCCGACGTGCCCGCCATGTGCCGGATCGCGGGGTCCATCAAGCCGTCGGCGGACTCGGACATCCAGTTCGAGGTCTGGCTGCCCGCCTCCGGATGGAACGGCCGATTCAAGGGAATAGGCAACGGCGGGTTCGCGGGATCCCTCAACCCGCGTGGCCTGGCCCAGGCCGTGGCCAGCGGCTATGCCACGGCGGCCACGGACACGGGACATCGTGGCCAGGCGGCGACGGACGCGAGCTGGGCGCCCGGGCATCCGGAGAAGGTCGTCGACTTCGGCTACCGCGCGATCCACGAGATGACGGTGGTGGGGAAGGCGCTCGCGGCCGCCTTCTACGGCCGGCCCGTGCAGCGTGCCTACTTCCACGGCTGCTCGAACGGCGGGCGCCAGGCCCTGATGGAGGCCCAGCGCTTCCCGGCCGACTACGACGGCATCATCGCGGGCGCGCCCGCCAACGACTTCACGCATCTCCTGGCCCAGGCGGTGTGGAACCGGCTGGCCACGGAGGCCGATCCCGCCGCCTATATTCCGGCCTCCAAGGTGCCCGCGATCGAAGCGGCCACGCTGGCCCAATGCGACGCGAAGGACGGGGTCGAGGACGGCGTCGTGGACGACCCGTCGGCCTGCGCTTTGCGCGCGTCGAGCCTCCTTTGCAAAGGCGCCGACTCCGACGCCTGCTTGACCGCGGCGCAGGTCGGGGCGGTGGAGAAGCTCCTGGCGGGGCCGCGAGCCACGGCCGTACCCGTCCACCCCGGACTCGTGGCCGGAGGCGCGACCGGCCCCGGCAGCTGGCCGCTCTGGATCACCGGTCCCGAGCCCGGCAAGAGCCTCATCGGAACCTTCGGTACACAGTTCTTCCGGAACATGCTCTTCGAGGATCCGAGCTGGGATTTCCGGAGCTTCCAGCTCGAGCGCGACACCCGGGCCGCCGATGCCAAGCTCGCGCGCGTGCTCAACGCGACCGATCCGGACCTCTCCGCCTTCCGCCGTCGCGGCGGGAAGCTGATCCTGTGGCACGGCTGGAGCGACCCCGCGATCTCGCCCCTCAACGCCATCCGGTACTACGAGAGCGTGCAGGCGAAGCTGGGTGCGCGCGAGACGGACGAGTTCGTGCGCCTCTTCATGCTCCCGGGCGTCCAGCACTGCGACGGCGGGCCGGGGCCAACGGGGTTCCACGGCGCGGGGGCGGTGAAGAGGGACGCGCAGCACGACGTCAACCTGGCCATCGAGCGCTGGGTGGAGGAGGGCGTCGCGCCCGCGCAGATCGTCGCCGCCGGCTTCAAGACGCCGGCCGAGCCCGCGAGCGGCGTCGCGCGCTCGCGGCCGCTCTGCCCGTATCCGCAGGTCGCGCGCTACAAGGGGACGGGGAGCACGGACGAGGCCGAGAGCTTCACCTGCACCACCCCCGGCAAGAAGTGAAGGGGCGATCGCTCGCCGGCTAGGGTTTGCGCTGGACGGGCTTCACCGTCGTGAGCGCGGGCAGGGAGCGCGCGGGTCCGATGCGCCGCGCCTCGATCTGCTGGAAGCTCGTGGTCCAGGTCTTCCCGCCGTCCGTCGAGCGGTCCGCCGTCCACGAAAACCGGTCGGGGCCGATGTCGTAATACCGGATGCGCAACGTCGACGGCGTCTGGGCGGCCACGCCGAACGTCTGCTCGATCTTCATCTCCTTGCCGTCCCAGTGGCCGGTGCCGAAGTCCAGGAGCCCCGAGCCGCCGTCGGCGCCGATCAGCTCCCAGCGGTCGCGGGCGCCGTTGTAGTTGCGCAGGGTCGTGGTGACGTAATAGGTCTCGCCGTCGTCGCCGGTCACGCGGTATTCGTCGAGGATCTGGCCCTTGTCCAGGCGGACGGCGCTCCAGAGCCCGTGGAACGCCCCGTACTGCTTGCTCGTGGCCGTGAACTCCCAGTCGCCGAGCAGGTAGTCGAACTCGCCCTTGTGCGCGGCGTAGGAGGCCTGGATCTGTTCCGGGGTCCGCTTGGGCGGGGTCTCCGCGGACGGCGCCGGCGCCTGCGCCTGCGCCAGCAGGCCAAGCACGAGCACGGCGATCGCTTCCCTCATTCCTTCGTCTCCACGTGACGGGCGAGCCGCAGCTCGAGGTGGCGCTTCACGTCGCGCCATTCCGCGGCCAGGATGCTGTACATGACGGTGTCCCGCACGGTGCCGTCGCGGCGGGCCGCGTGATGACGGATCACCCCGTCCTTCTTCGCCCCCAGGCCCTCGATGGCGCGCTGGGACCGGAAGTTGAAGTTGTCCGTGCGCAGGCCGACGACCTGGCAGCCCAGGGTCTCGAACGCGTGCGCGAGCAGCAGCAGCTTGCAGGTCGTGTTCACGTGCGTGCGCTGGCGGCTCTGCGCGTACCAGGTATAGCCGATCTCCACGCGGTCGATGGCGGGCACGATGTCGTGATAGCGCGTCGAGCCGATGACGGCGCCGCCGTGCAGGTCGCGCACCACCCAGGGGAGCATGTGGCCCGCGCGCTGCCCCTCGAGCGCGCTCGCGATGTAGTCGCGCATGCCCTCGGGCGCGGCCACCGCCGTGTACCACAGATCCCAGAGACGGCCGTCGGACGCGGCCGCCACCAGCTCCGGGTGATGCCCCTCGGCCAGCGGCTCCAGGCGGATGCCGCGGCCTTCGAGGACGGCGGGGCGGACCTCGATCATCCCTCCATCACCCGTCCAGCTTCGCCGCGAACGGCATCTGCCGGTTGTCGCCGACCTCTTGCCTCAGCTCCAGAGGCGGTCCCAGGACCTTTCGTTGTCCCACTCCGGAGTGGGGGCGAAGTACTGGGTGCCGGGCTTGAGGTGCGCCTTCACGACCTCCTCGACGAGCTCCACGCCGAGGCCGGGACGGTCCGACGGGCTGGCGTATCCCTTCTGGAAGATCGGCTTCGGCACGCCGGTCACGAGGTCCTCCCACCACGGGACGTCGACGGAGTGGTGCTCGAGGGCGATGAAGTTCTCGGTGGCGGCCGCGCAGTGCAGGTTGGCCATGAAGGAGACGGGCGTGCCCGCGAAATGCATGGCCATGGCCACGCCATGCTCCATGGCGTAGTCCCCGATCTTCTTCGTCTCCAGCAGGCCGCCGGACGAGGCGAGGTCGGGATGGATCATGTCCACCGCGCCCATGTCGATGAGCTTGATGAAGTCTTCCTTCAGGTAGATGTCCTCACCGGTGAGGATCGGGATGTCCACCGCGTCCTTGATCTGCTTCATCAGGTGGCCCAGCTGCCAGGGCACCATGTCTTCCATCCAGGCCAGGTGGTGCTTCTCCATGGCGCGCGCGAGGCGGATGCAGGAGTTCACGCCGATGTGGCCGTAGTGGTCGGAAGAGAGGGGGATCTCGGGGCCGATCTCCTGGCGCACCGCGGCCACCCAGTCGGACAGGAACGCGATGCCCTTGTCCGTGATCTCGATGCCCGTGAAGGGATGCATCACGAGCGCGCCGCCCGACGAGGGCGCGCCCGCGGGCATGGTCAGCGCGCCGGGCACGTTCCGGAGCAGGTTGATGCCGAAGTCCTGCTTGAGGAACGTGAAGCCCAGGTCCATGCGCGCCTTGAGGCGCCGGCCCTGCTCGTGCGGCTCCTCGTGCTCCGTGGTGTCGGCATACAGCCGGACCTGGTCCCGGAACTTCCCGCCCAGCATCTGATACGCGGGCACGCCGTAGGCCTTGCCGGCCAGGTCCCACAGCGCCATCTCCACCCCGCACACGCCACCGGCCTGGCGCGCGGGGGCGCCGAACTGCTTGATCTTGCGGAAGAGGCGATCGACGTTGCAGGGGTTCTCGCCCAGGAGCCGGCTCTTCAGGAAGAGGGCGTAGGTGGCGGAGGCGCCGTCGCGCACTTCGCCGTAGCCGACGAGGCCCTGGTTCGTGTCCAGGCGGATGAGCGGACACGTCATGGGCGCCTTCTCCACCACGGCCACGCGCAGGTCGGTGATCTTGAGCTGCGAGGGGATCGAGTTGCGCTGCACGTTCTGCGGCGCCGCCTCGAGGTCGGCGTCGGTGAGCAGGCCGAAGGCGGACGCGCCCGCGGCCGCCTTGCCGACGGACGTGAAGAAGGAGCGTCGATCGAGCAGGCGCTCGACGGCAGGCTTCATCGGACCCCCTTTGGACCCGGGAGAGGTCACAGGAGACGGCGTGGTACGGCCGGGCGACAACGGTTGGATTGGTTTCGTTAGCTTATACGCGCCGGCGTCCCTGTCAACGAAGCGGACGTACAATCCGCCATCCAAAGAGGTGATCGCATGAGCGTCCGACGGGGCCTCGCGGGGCTCGTCTGGCTGGTCGCCCTGGCCGGCTGCCGCGCGCGGCCCACACCGTCCGTCATCCGCCTGGCCGACATCTACCGGCCGGAGGCCGTGGTCGGCCGCGTGGCAGACGTCCCGCCGCGGCCGCGCACGGAGTGGCGCTTCGACGCCTCGTCCGGGGGCGCTGCCGCCGCCGCCACCACCCCCGCGCCGCGATGGGATGCCCTGGCCGGCGTCTCCGGGCTCGCCGTGCGCGACGGCCGCCTCACCGGCCGCAGCACGACGGACTTCCCGGTCCTCCACGTGGAGCGGGATTCCGTCGCCGGCGATCGTGAGCTCCTGCACGAGCTGCAGGTCCGGGCCCGCGTCTCCAAAGGCGCGAACCTCGCCGTCGCCTGGCGGGAGTCCGAGAAGCTCGACATGAAGGAGATCCTGGAGCGCGCCGACGTGTTCGGCTGGCGGACCCGCACCCCGCTGGTCGCGGGTCCCGAGATGCGCACCTACACCCTGCGCAGCCCGTTCCCGGTCAGCGGGGCCGAGATCCGGCATCTGTTGCTGCGGCCGAGCGACGCGGCCGACGCGACCTTCGAGATCGAATCCGTCCGCCTGGTGTTCCGGCGCGAGCACCTGGCCACCGTGCCCTCCGGCCTGGGCTGGCAGGGCCTGTCCGAGGTCTACCGCGAGACGCTGGTTTCGCGGGCGCCGGAGGCGCTGCGGCTCCGTGTCCGCGTGCCCGCGCGTCCCCGCCTGGACCTCGCGGTGGGAACCCCGGAGGACCGTCCGGTCACCTTCCGCATTGCCGTGATCGACAATCCCGCCCGCGCGGAGCGCACCTTGATCGAGAGAACGGTGACGCGCCCGCACCGCTGGGAAGACGTCACCGTGGACCTGGGCGCGGAGGCGGGGAAGGAGGTCACCCTCGCGCTCTCGCTGCGCGCCGAGACGCCGGGCACGATCGGGTTCTGGGGCGCGCCCATCCTCCGCACGCGTGAGGTGGTTCCCGCGGCGGTGGTGGCGGGCGCGCCCGAGCCGCGGCCCCAGGGCGTCATCGTCGTCTGGGCGGACACGCTGCGCCGCGATCACCTGAGCCTCTATGGCTACGCGCGCCCGACCAGTCCCGTGATCGACCGCCTGGCCGCGGAAGGCATCCTCTTCCGCGACTGCATCGGCCACGCGAGCTGGACGAAGGTCGCCACCCCTTCCCTGATGACCTCGCTCTACCCGACGAGCCACGGCGTGCAGGACTTTCCCGATCGCCTGCCCGCCTCCGCCACCACCCTGGCCGAGGTCTACCGGGCGGCGGGCTACGCGACCCTCTCCTTCTCGTCGATCCTGTTCACGGGGCGGTTCAGCAACCTCCACCAGGGGTTCGACGTCGTGAACGAGGACAGCTCGCTGCCCGATCGCAACTCGAGCAAGACCTCGCGGGAATACGTCGACCGTCTCCTGGGCTGGCTGCAGACGCACGCCGACGTGCCCTTCTTCGCGTTCCTGCACGTCTCCGATCCGCACGATCCCTACCGGCCGCACGCGCCCTACGACGCGATGTGGGGCGACCTCGCGAAGGCGGGCGAGCACGAGCGCCAGGGGAAGGACGTGAAGAAGTTCGTGGCCGACCCCCTGATGAAGCTCTTCGGGATGCCCAACCGCGCGGAGCTCGTGCGCGCGGGCATCGACGCCGACGCCTACGCGGCCTTCGACCGCAACTGGTACGACGGGTCGATACGGGAGATGGACACCGAGATCGGCCGGCTCGTGGAGGGGCTCCGCAACCTGGGCCTGCAGGGCAAGGTGGTGGTGGCCTTCACCGGGGATCACGGCGAGGAGTTCCTGGAGCACGGCCGCATGTTCCACGGGCAGACCGTGTACGGCGAGATGAACAACGTGCCGCTCGTCCTCTGGCGCCCGGGCGCGCTGCCCGCCGGGCGCGTGGTGGAGGAGACGGTTCAGGTCGTGGACATCATGCCCACGCTCCTCGAGATGAGCGGCCTGCGCGCTCCCGCGGAAGCCCAGGGCACGAGCCTGGCTCCGTTCTGGACGGCGCGCCGGGGCACGGACGCGGTGCGCGCGGCGCCCGCGGAAGGCCGGACCGCCATCTCCGAGAAGGCGCTCACGACCGACATGGGCGGCCCGCCGCCGCGCGATACGGAGTCGGTCGCGGTCCTGGCGGGTGGATGGAAGCTGATCCACAACCTGCGGCGCCCGGCCGGCGCGCCCGAGTTCGAGCTCTTCGACCATCGGCGCGACCCACTCGACGCGCACGACTTGGCCGCGGCCCATCCCGACGTCGTCGCCCGGCTCGCGCGGGAGGAGACGGCGTGGAGGGCCCGCGCCACCTCGGCGCGGCTCCGTCCGGACGGGGAGACGCAGCGCGCGCTGAGCCCGGAGGAGCTCGAGCGCCTCCGCGCCCTCGGCTACGTGCAGTGAAGGGGGATCGGGAAATGAACGTCGGCGTCGTCGGTCTGGGGTGGGCGGCGGGGGCGCACATCGAGACGTTCAAGCACGTCGAAGGGGCGCAGGTGACGGCGGTCTGCTCGCGCCGCCGGCTCGATCCCGCCGATCTGGAGAGGACGTACGGCCTGCCGCTCCAGGCCTACGACGACTACCGGCGAATGCTGGCGGACGAGTCGATCGACATCGTCGACATCTGCAGCCCGCCCTGGCTGCACGCGGAGCAGGCCATCGCCGCCGCCCGCGCCGGCAAGCACGTGCTGCTGGAGAAGCCGATCGCCCTTCGCTGGGACGACGCCAAGGACGTGCGGGACGCGGTGCGCAAGGCCAAGGTGCAGGCCTGCGTCTGCTTCGAGGTGCGCTTCAGCCGCCAGTTCCAGATGGTGAAGGCGGTGGTGGAGCAGGGCCTGCTCGGCCGCATCCATTACGCCGAGGTGGACTACTACCACGGCATCGGGCCCTGGTACGGACAGTTCCCCTGGAACGTGAAGAAGGACGGCGGAGGGTCGAGCCTGCTCAGCGCGGGCTGCCACGCCATGGACGCGCTGCTCATGGTGATGGACGCGCCGGTCGAGGAGGTGACGAGCTACGCGACGCGCTCCGCGAACAAGACGTTCGCGCCCTACGAATACGACACGACCTCGGCCACGATCCTGAGGTTCAAGGGCGGCGCGCTCGGCAAGGTCGCTTCCGTGATCGACTGCCTTCAGCCCTACTACTTCCACACGCACCTCGTGGGCAGCGAGGGCAGCCTGCTCGACGACAAGTTCCACTCCGCGAAGCTCGGCACCGACAAGTCCCGTTGGAGCTCACTGGCCACGCCGCTCGTGGATTCCGGAGACGTGAAGGACCATCCCTACCAGCCCCAGTTCCAGGCCTTCGTGGACGCCATCCGCGCCGGCCGGCGGATGCCTCTCACCGACTTCGACACCGCCCTGGAGAGCCATCGCGTGATCTTCGCCGCCGACCTGTCCGCGAAGAAGGGCGAGCCGGTCCGCCTGTCGAAGATCCGCTGACCATGCGGGTCCTGGCCGTCATGGCGCACCCCGACGACATCGAGTTCACCTGTGCGGGAACGCTGGTGCTGCTCCGGCGCGCGGGTTGGGACGTCCACCTCGCCACCATGACCGCGGGCGACCTGGGCACGGCCACCCTCTCGCGGGCGGCCATCTCGCGCATCCGCAGGAAGGAGGCGGCGGCCTCGGCGCACCTGCTCGGCGCCGCCTACACCTGCCTCGGCTTCCGGGACCTGACCATCGTCTACAACGAGACGACCAAGCGCCGGGTGTCGGCCCTGCTGCGGCTCGCGCGTCCGGACCTCGTGATCGTGCCCTCGCCCGTCGACTACATGGCCGACCACGAGGAGACGCCGCGCATCGTGCGCGAGGCCGCGTTCGCCTCGACCATCCCGAACTGGAAGGCCTCCCTGGGCGGCCGGCGGCCGCCTCCCTGCAAGAAGCTGCCGGCCATCCTCTACGCCGACCCCATCGACCACGTGGACCATTTCGGACGGCGCGTGGCCGCGCCGCTCGTGGTGGACATCACGGACAGCATGGACCTCAAGGAGAAGATGCTGGCCTGTCACGACTCGCAGCGCTCCTGGCTGCGCCGCCAGCACGGCGAGGACGAGTACCTGCTCTGGATGCGCCGCGTGGGCGCGGACCGCGCGCGCGATTTCGGCCGCCCGGCCGTGAAGTACGCCGAAGGGTTCCGGCCTCATCTCGGTCACGGCTTCCCACGCGAGGATCACCTGACGGCCGTTCTGGGGAAGGGGCTCGTGAAGAGCCTTCCCTGGCCGTAGGAGGGGAGTGATGGCTTTCCGGTACGCGATGTCCCGCTTCATCCCGTTCCGCGACGAGCAGGCCTGCGCGCGCGTGCGCGCCATACGGCGCGCGGACATCACCAAGCACGCGAACCCGGATTTCCGCATCGAGGTGATCGAGGACCGCACGCAGTTCTACTCGCGCTTCGCGATCGACATCGTGGAGCGCATCCACAAGGCGAGTCAGGAGGGGAAGAAGTGCGTCCTCATCCTGCCCGTGGGACCCGTGCCCCAGTACGCGATCGCGGCGGAGATGATCAACCGGCTCTCCTTGTCCTGCCGCCACCTCGTCACCTTCAACATGGACGAATACGCGAACGATCAGGGGGAGACGGCGCCCGCGGACTGGCCGGGCTCCTTCGCCACCTCGATGCGTCAGTCGTTCTTCGCGCGCATCCGCGAGGACCTCCGGCCCCTGGACGAGAACATCCATTTCCCGACGCATCGCAACATCGAGACGTACTGGAAGCAGATCGAGGACGAAGGCGGCGCGGACTGCTGCTACGGCGGGATCGGCTGGTGCGGGCACATCGCCTTCTGGGAGTCGCACCTCGGCCTCGAGTTCGGGGACGACCTCGCCGCCTACAAGCAGGCCCACGGCCGCATCGTCGAGCTCAATCCCATGACCATCATGCAGAACGCGCTGCACACGTTCTCGAGCGACTGGTCGTGGGTGCCTCCGCAGGCGGCCTCCATCGGGCCGCGCGAGATCCTGGGCGCTCGGGACCGGAGCTTCTGGCTCGACGGCGAGTGCGGCGGCCCGACGATGTCCTGGCAGCGGTTCATCGCCCGGCTGGTCGCGCACGGGCCCGTCAATACGCTGGTGCCCGGCTCCATCCTCCAGGAGACGAACTGCGGGTATCACATCCTGGGCGGCGTCGCCCAGGACGTGACCATCGATTTCAGCTAGCCATGGCGCCACGAGAGGAGAACCCGACCCTCGCTTTCGCGTCGCCGAAGGCGTGGGAGACGTGGCTGGCCAGGAACCATGCGAAATCACCGGGCGTCTGGCTTCGCATCTACAAGAAGGGCTCGGGCCAACGCTCCGTCACCTACGCCGAGGCCCTCGACGGCGCCCTCTGTTACGGCTGGATCGACAGCCAGAAGCGCCCGATGGACGAGGTGTCCTGGCTGCAGAGGTTTGGCCCTCGCCGTCCGCGCGGCGGCTGGTCGCGCATCAACACGCGGCACGTGGAGCGGCTCATCACGGCGGGGCGGATGAAGCCGGCCGGTCTGGCGGAAGTGGAGGCCGCCCGGCAGGACGGGCGGTGGCAGCGCGCCTACGACTCACCGAGCGCGGCCACCGTCCCCGCGGACTTCCTCGCGGAGCTCGCCAAGACCCGGAAGGCACAGGCCTTCTTCGATGGGCTGAGCCGCGCGAACGTGTACGCGATCGCCTACCGCCTGCAGACGGCGAAGAAGCCTGAGACGCGCGAGAAGCGGATGCGCGCGATCCTGGCCATGCTGGCCCGAGGCGAATCGTTCCACTAGAAGAGGCGATCCCGACGGCTAGGACGAGACGGGCAGGGCCTCCAGCCCGCGCAAGGGCAGCGTCGGCCGCCAGCGCAGTGACGTCGCGGGCCGGGTCAGCCGCAGATGCGGCCGCTGCCGAAACAGTGTCCTCAACGCGATCTGGCCTTCCATGCGGGCCAGGTTCGCTCCGAGACAGAAGTGCAGGCCCTGGCCGAAGGCCAGGTGGCGATTCGGATCCCGGCCGAGATCCAGGGTCTCCGGATCGGCGAACCGTGTCTCGTCGTGATTGGCCGAGCCCAGCACGAGGGCCACGAACTCCCCGCGGGGGATGGTCACGGATCCGAGCGCGACGTCTTCGCGCGTGACGCGCGGCGGGGTGACCTCCACGGGGCTGGTGAAGCGCAAGAGCTCCTCGATCGCGGAATCGGCCAGATCCGGATCCTCCGCGAACCGCCGCCGCTCCTCGGGGTGCTGGAGGAGGGCCAGGGCGCCGCTGGCGATGAGGTTCACGGTCGTCTCGTAACCGGCGAAGAGGAGCAGGACCCCCATCCCGAGCAGCTCGTCCTCGCTCAGCCGATCTCCGCCTTCCTCCGCCTGGACCATCGCGGTGATCAGGTCGTCCTGCGGGCGGAGGCGGCGCTCCGCGAACAGGCGCCGGAAGTAGCGCGTGAGCAGCCAGACATAGGGCAGGGCGAGCGGAACGTCCAGGAAACGGGTGGGGGCTCCGATGGGAAGGCTGCCCCGCGTCAGGACGTGGAACCGGTGGCGGTCCTCCTCCGGAATGCCGAGCAGGTCGGAGATGACGGCGAGCGGGATGGGCAACGCGTACGCGCGGACGAGATCGAAGCTGCGCCCTTCGGGCACGGCGGCGAGCAGGTCTCCGCACACGGTTTCGATGCGCGCGCGGAGCTGCTCGATCCGGCGGGCGGTGAAGGCCTGGCTCACCAGGGCCCGGAGTCGCGTGTGATCCGGAGGGTCCCGGTTCAGCATCTGGTGGTTCAAGGCCCGGGCGAACGGAGGCAGCCACGTCATCTTCGCGGAGATGTCCTTCGCGAACCGCTCGTCCTTGATGACGCTCACCACGTCGTCGTAACGCGTGACGAGCCAGGCGCGGATGCCGAAGGGACCCGTGATGGGGAAGACCGGCGCGTCCGCGCGCATGCGCGCGTAGAAAGGATAAGGATCGGCCTTGAACTCAGGCCGGGCGAGCTCGGACGCCTTGACAGGTTTCAGGTAGGTCTCGCGCCGTAATAATGGCGATTTTCGTTCCGGAACGAAAACGCGTCATCCCTGACACGCTCGACCCGCCCGCGGCCATGGGGCCGTCCTTTAATATGTCCGACATGCGCCTTCGAACCTTCGGACGTCTGGGCTGGCGGGTCTCCGAGGTCGGTTACGGGATGTGGGGGATGGCGGGCTGGACCGGCTCCGACGATGCGCAGTCGGCAGAGGCCCTCGATCGCGCGGTGGAGCTCGGCTGCAACTTCTTCGACACCGCGTTCGCCTACGGCGACGGCCGGAGCGAGCGGCTCCTGCGCGACGCGCTCGCGCGGCATTGCGGCACCCGGATGTACGCGGCCACCAAAGTCCCACCCAAGAACCGCCGCTGGCCGGCCCGGGCGGAGACGCCGATCGCGGAGGTGTTCCCGTACGACTACATCGTGCAGATGACCCACGAGAGCCGCCGCAACCTCGGCCTCGAGCGCATCGACCTCCAGCAGCTCCACGTCTGGAGCGATGCCTGGGTGGAGGACGACGGCTGGAAGCGCGCCGCGGAGGACCTCAAGAAGGAGGGCGCGATCGAAGGGTTCGGGATCAGCGTGAACCGCTGGGAGCCCGCGAACGTGCTGGCCGCCCTGGAGACCGGGCTCGTGGACAGCGTGCAGGTCGTCTACAACGTGTTCGACCAGGCGCCGGAGGACGCGCTCTTTCCGGCCTGCCAGCGCCTGGGCGTCGCCGTGATCGCGCGCGTCCCCTTCGACGAGGGCAGCCTCACGGGAGGCATGACCGTGAACGACACCTGGCCGGAGGGCGACTGGCGCAACCTCTACTTCACGCCCGACAAGCTGAAGAAGACCCTGGAGCGCGTGGACCGTCTCCGGCCGCTCGTACCCGCGGGCGGCTCGCTGCCGGACCTCGCGCTCCGGTTCATCCTGCACCATCCCGCCGTGTCCACCACGATTCCGGGCATGCGCCGCGTCCACCACGTGGAAGCGAACCTGGCCGCCAGTGACACACCGCCCTTGAGCGCGGAAAAGGTCGCGGCCTTGCGCGCGCACCGCTGGGATCGTGACTGGCCGATCCCCTGAGGCGGCCGCGCGACGGCCCTAGCGCGCACCGCGCTTCATCTTCGAGATCGTGATCTTGAAGCCGTCCGGATCCTCGACGGAGAACACGCGGGCGCCCCAGGACTCGTCCTTCGGCTCCTGGGAGAGCGTGCCGCCGCGGGCCTTGATCTGATCGGCCAGGCGATCCACGTCCTGGGTCGTCTCGCAGTAGAGGCGGAAGCCTTCGCCCTTCACGCGATCGCGGCCCTTCTTCCAGTCGTCCTGCGCGAGCATGAAGAGGACCGCGCCCGCGCGCATCTCGACGCCCATGAGCTTGCCGTCCCACTCCCAGCGGTCCTTGACCACGCAGCCCAGCACGTCCTGGTACCACGCGATGCTCTTCGGGAGGTCGCCGACGGTGAAGCTCGGGGCGACCGAGCTCAAGATCAAGCCCTTCGTTTGCGTTCCCGCCCGCCGCGCCTTTCGCGCGCCCGTCGCGCGTTTGGCCGCCGTCCGCGCCCGGCCCGTCGTCTTCTTCCTGGTGGCCATGATGAATGCCTCCCCGTGCCCCCGCACGCGTCTTCGCCGAGCGTAGCACCGCTCCCGTCCGTCATCCGTCCCCGCGGAGCGGAGTTCGTCACAAAGCGGATGGCGAATCTCCGCCCTGCGGGAAAACCCCGGCACGCCTCAGGGCATCTCGTAGCACCCGATGTCGTAGGCCGTCCGCTGCGGGCGCGTCACGCCCACGATGTCCGCGACCACGTCCGGGCTCAGGTTCGTCCCCGCGTCGATGGCGGGGGAGCCGGTGCGGAGCTGGTACATGGCCGTGGCCGGGTCCACGAACAGCGCGGACGCCGTGGAGATCAGCGAGTGCGCGTCGAAGCCGAGGCCCTGCCACTGGGCGAGCGTGCTGGTGACGGAGGTGCCGCCGTTCGTGCTGAAGCGGTCCACGACCACGTTGTAGTCCGAGGTCAGCACCCCGGCCGCCGTCGAGTAGACGGCGATCGCGCCCTTGTCCACGCGCTCCGTGTAGAGGATGTTGTTCTTGACCACGTTGCCCACGGGGTTGTTCTTGTTGCCCTTGCCCGGGATGTTCACCACCCAGCGCCCGTTCGAGGCCATGACGAACGTGTTGTTGTAGACCTTGTTGCGGCTGGAGCCGTGGGCGCCGTCCGTCCCGAAGAGCGAGATGCCGGAGGCGTGGTTCTGGTAGACGAGGTTGTTGCGGAAGACGCTGTCGTCCACGCCGTCCGCGTTGATGGCCGACCCGCCCGCGGCGCCGTTCTCGTAGATCACGTTGTTCTCGACCACGGCGAACGAGATGATGCCGTCGCGCACGGTGGTGCCGCAGGGGCAGCGCGAGCTGAGGTCGCCGTTCATGTGGATCCCCGCGCTCTGGTTGTGGTGGGACCGGTTGCCACGGATGGTGGGGAAGTCCGCGCTGTTGCTCTGGTAGATCCCGTGCTCGGTGTTGAACGCGGTCTCGTTGTTCTCGAGGGTCGGGTGGGCGGAGAAGGCCAGGAAGATCCCGGTGCCGGTGGCGGAAGGCGCGCTGTGGTGGACGTAGCAGTTCCGGATCGTGATGCGGTTGGTGATCCGCAGGTCGATCCCGTGGTGCGGGGAATTCGCCACCTCGAAGCCGTCCACGATCCAGTCCGTGACCTCGGAGCCGGAGCCGTTCTCGATCTCGATCAGGCTGGAGTGGCCGTTCTGCGGTCCGGGGGTGTTGATCAGGACGGCGGCGCCGACGTCGCGGGCCAGGGTCTTGGGCGCGGCCGTGGTCCCGGAGTTGCGGATCCGGCAGCCCGCGTAGGTGCCCGACCGCACGAGGATCACGTCCCCGGGCGCGATCGTCTCCACCGCGTGCTGCAGCGTCTGCCAGGGCGCGGTGGAGGACCCGTTGTTCGAGTCGCTGCCGGTGGTCGCGACGTAGTAGGTGGCGGCGGAAGCCGTTCCCCCGAGGCACAACATCGCGGCGGCGGCGGCGATGGAGGGACGTAGCAGGTTCATGGTGCTCCTCCTTTCCCGCCATTGTGGGAGACATGGGCGCCGGAAAAGGGGGAGCCCCCGCGTTTTCCGCGAGGCATAATCCGCCCGGAGGTGTGCCCATGGATTCCGTGGCGAGCCCGGACGACCGGGTTCCCTCGACCCGTTACTCCTTCGAGCCCGAGCTGACCGGACCTCCGCCGCGGCCCATCCCCGACCGCCTGAGCGAAGGGCCCTACCCTCGGGAGCAGCGCACGCGCGCCCTCCTCCTCCTGGCCTTCGGCCTTCTCTGCCTGCTCCTGGCCCGGGCTCCCGGGATCGACGTCCTCGCGCTCTACGTCCTGCCCCTGGGATACCTCTCCTGGATCGGACTCGTCCTGCTGGCCGGGGCGGCCGCCGCCTACCTTCCCCTCGCCCTCCACCGCGGCCCCTATCGTTACGTGCGCGACGGCCTTCCCCTTGCCGTCCGCGTCCTCGACCTCGTGAAGGGGCCGCGCACCATCATCAACGGCCAGCCTTCGACCCACGGCTTCGTGGCCGCCGTCGGTTTCCCGGATCCGCAGACGAGAGAGGTGAAGGTCCTGGCCGTGAAGTCGAACGAGTTCTCGTCCGCGCGCAAGGACGCCTACGACACGCCGTTCAAGGTGGGGGACGACGTCACGGCGGTGTACCTGCCCGGCCCGCTGGAGAAGACGCTGCGGCTCTACGCGTTCCTGGAGCTGAGCCCGGAGGTCAACCTCCGGACGCCGTCGACGGCACCCGCGCCGGCCTCCCCCGGCCGCACGATCGCCGTCCTCCTGGCCATTCCCCTCCTCCTCCTCGGTGCCCTCGCCAACGTGTACGCGTTCGGACGGTACGAGCCGGTTCATTTCGAGTTTCGCCGCGCCGCCGTTCCCTTCCTGGCCGGAGCGGTGGTGATCGGCGGCGGCGTCTTCGCCGCGCTCTACCTCCGCCACCGCCGCGAGCAGATCCGCGTCCGCGAGCGGGCGATGGTGGCCCGGGCCACGGGCAAGGCGGTCGAGGTCGAGACTCCATTCCTGGGCCACGGCCTGTACGGCGGGGTCCTGCGCGTGGTCGTCGCCGCCGGCTCGCTCCTGCTCGGCGGGGTGACCGCGGTGTGCTGGTGCTTCATGGCCAACGCCTGGCTGGACCCTTCGCCCGCCAGGGCGGTGCCCGCCACCATCGCCGGCATGACCATGACGACGCACGCGTTCCTGTTCCGCGAGTACCAGCTGGAATACCGGCTGGAGGGCTCGACGGAGAAGCACAAGTTCCTGACCACGCCGCAGCATCTGCTCTCGCTCCGCGACCGCGAGGCGGTGGCCCACCTTCGCGAGGGCCGGCTCGGCTGGCCCTGGGTGGAGACGGTCACGACGCCATGACGCGGGGACGCCTGGAAGCCTTCACCGACGGCGTCATCGCCATCCTGATCACGATCATGGTCCTGGAGCTGAAAGTCCCGGAGGGCGAGGACTGGTCGGCCCTCCGGCCCTTGACCCCGCGGTTCCTCACCTATGTGCTGAGCTGGGTCTTCCTCGGGATCTACTGGAACAACCACCATCACATGTTCCACGCCTGCGAGCGCATCAACGGCAAGGTCCTGTGGGCGAACCTGCACCTCCTCTTCTGGCTGTCGCTGGTCCCGTTCGTCACGGGCTGGATGGGAGAGAACCACTTCGCGGCCCTGCCCACCGCGGTCTACGGGTTCGTCCTCCTGATGGCGGCCGTCGCCTACACGATCCTCCAGACCGTGCTGCTGGCCGCCCAGGGTCCCGGCTCCCGGCTCGCGGAGGCGCTGGGCAGCGACACCAAGGGCAAGGTGTCGCTGGCCCTCTACCTCTGCGCGATCCCGCTCGCCTTCGTGAACGAGTGGGTCGCGGACGCGATCTACGTCGCGGTCGCCCTCATCTGGCTGGTGCCGGACCCGCGCATCGAGGCCCGATTCAGGGACTGACGCCTTTCTCCAGCGCGGCCAGGGCCGCGCGCGTGCGCCGGAAGTGCAGGACCTGCGCCGCGGCCAGGGCGATCAGGGAGAGGACGCCGATCCCGACGTAGCGTGAAACCAGCTGGTCGACCGTCCACCCCGCCTGCAGGAGGACGGTCGGGTCGGTGTCCGCGCGGCCCTCGATCTCGCCGAAGGCGATGACGTCCGGCTCGTGGCGGGCCGTCCACCAGTCAGGGAACGTGTCCGCGAAAGACGCAGCGCCGATCACGAGGAAGCCCCAGCGCAGCCAGTCGCGGTGCAGCTTGTGCCCGGGCGGGACGAAGAACGCGGCCATGAGGGCGGCGCCGAAGACGAGGCTCCCAGCGTCGCCGCTAAACGTGATCAGCGTGTGGGCCCCTGAGGGCGACAGCACGACGGTCAGGCTGAGTTGGACGAGGAGCACGGCGATGGCCACGCCCATCCACAGCCGTTCGTCCTCCGTCCAGGCCCGCCAGATGGCAAAGGCGAGCCCGGCGCTGAGGGCCAGCGCGAAGACGAAGGAGCGTTCCTCGCCGACGCTCGTGAACCAGGGGCCGGGGAAAGCGGGGAAGCCGCACAGCCAGGCCGCCACCGCGTGCCCGAGCTCGTGCAGCCACATGCCGAAGAAGGTGCGCAGGAAGAACTGCCCCATGTCCGTCCGCGCCAGCACGAGGCTGGTCAGGAGGGCGGCGGGCACGGCGAAGCGCGCGAGCTGCAGCTCGGAACGCGCCTGCGCGAGCGCGTGGCCCCGGGCGAACTCCGCGGCCGCGGACAATGGGAGCGCCGGAGCCTCGTCATCGGCGGAAGCGGCGGCGGCCACGATGGGCGGCGTGGCCGAGCGCCGCTCCGCCCGCGCGTAGACGACGCCGCAGTGCGGGCAGTCCACGCCGGCGACGCGGGGGGCGCCGCAGCGCGGGCAGGCGGAAGAGCTGGGGGCGGGCGCGGACACGGGCCGCGCGTAGCCTACAACGGCTACCGCCAGCGCAGGGAGAGGCTCGTCCGGAAGAAGCCGCGCAGACGCGCGGCCAGGACGCGGCGGTCGCCGGGGCGGAAGGTGCCGCGCAGGCGCTCGGTGCGCACGTTGTCGTCCCAGGCGACCTCGACCTTGACGTCGTGCACGCCGGGCTCCAGGTCGATGACGCCGCGCGAGCCCTGCGGCCGGGGACGCAGAGCGACCTTGGCCACGGTGCGCGGGGCGAGGGCCTTGTCCAGGCGCAGCACGCCGTCCACCCACAGCCGCAGGCGGCCCTGCTTGAGGGAGTGATCGACCTCGATGGCCAGCCGCGCGACCTCGCGCCGGGGCGGAGTGGGCGAGGCGACGGGCGCGCCCGCACGCGAGGTCGTCGCCGGATCCGCGGCCGGGCCCGAGAGGGATGTGGCGGAGGCGGACTCGATCCGCCGGGCCGAGAACCCCATCACGCAGGTGGCGACGAGGGCGACGGCGGCGGCCAGCATCGACAAGCGCGGTCGCGCCCTCGGCACGGCCGGTCGCCCGGCGCCGCGCGCGAACGCCTCGGCGTCGAGGTCCGACGTGGCGTCCTCCGCGCTCGCCGCGGCCGGGGGAGCGGGCGCACCGGGACGGGGCAGCTCCACCGTCGGCATGAGGGCGCGGGCCGCGCTGCCCGCGATGGTGTGACCGAGGCCGAGCTCGGATTGCAGGAAGGCCAGCGGATCGTCGGTGTCCGCCACCGTCCCCGGGTCCACCGCGGGCCGCATGGGCGCGTTCCACGCCGCGCGATGGCGCGCGACCCGTCCGGCCAGGATGTCCTCGATGTCCTCGGACATCGACCGGCCGTCCGGATACCGATGGTCGGGATCCTTGGCCGTCGCCCGCGCCACGACGTCGTCCACCACGGCCGGGATCTCGGGGTCGAGGAACGACGGCAGCGGCGGGTACTGGCGCACGACCCGCACGAGGATGGTCGGGATGTTCTCGGCCGCGAAGGCGGCGCGGCCGAGGAGGAGGAAGTACAGGACGGCCCCCAGCGCGAACAGGTCGGAGCGCCCGTCCATCGGGCGCCCGAGGGCCTGCTCCGGCGACATGTAGAGCGGAGTGCCGAAGAAGTGCCGCCCCGGCGTAAGGTGCCCCTGCTCCTGGGCCAGCCGCGCGATCCCGAAGTCGAGGATCTTGGGCTCGCCCGAGGCCAGCCGCAGGATGTTGGCGGGCTTGACGTCCCGGTGCACGACGCCCTGGCCGTGCGCGTGGTGCAGCGCCTCCGCCACCCGCTGGACGATGCGCAGCGCCTCTGGCCAGGGCAGGGGAGAGCCGGGGGTCACGAGGGCGGAGAGGGGCTGCCCATCCAGGTGCTCCAAGGCGATGAACAGGGTCCCCGACTCC
>Ga0075431_100001374_pt1 | contig 22332 bp, 18 predicted proteins | sample RhiMetdeltSRZDD5_FD_75297 | JGI IMG/M metagenome (GOLD analysis project Ga0075431, IMG submission 75297) | Populus rhizosphere microbial communities from Tennessee, USA - Rhizosphere MetaG P. deltoides SRZDD5 | ecosystem: Host-associated > Plants > Roots > Rhizosphere > Soil | place: USA... | reverse complement strand
CGCGATTTCGCTGAGGCGCGGCAGATTCGGCGGCCCGATCGCCAGCAGCACGCGCACGCCGGCGTAGGCGAGGCCCGCTCCGAGCGCGCCTCCGAGCAGACCGAGCAGCACGCTTTCGACGAGGAGGCTCCCGACGATCCGCCCGCGGCTGGCGCCAAGCGCCGCACGCACCGATAGCTCTTTCTGGCGTACCTCGCCTCGGACCAGCAGCAGGTTGGTGACGTTCGCGCAGGCGATGAGCATCACCAGGCCGATCGTGGCCATGACGACCCACAGTACGTCCGTCACGCCGCCGATCACGTCGTCTTTCAGCGGGCGAAGGGCCGGGGCAATGTTCCAGCTCTCGTAGGATTGTGGGCTGGTGCCCGGTCCGTCCGACCACGACTGCATCCAGATCGGGATCAGGCGTGCCAGGTCGGCGTTGGCCTGGGCGATCGCGACGCCGGGCCGCAGCCGGGCGATGCCCTGATAGTTGAAGCCTCCCAGCGTGAACCGACTCACGTCGAACGCCAACGGAAAGATCATGTCGGCCTCGGCGTTGACGATGCGGAATCCTGCCGGCATCACGCCGACCACCTTCTTCGGGAGCCCGTCGACGGTCAGCGTGCGTCCGACGACCGACGGATCTCCGCCGAAACGCCGCTGCCAATACCCGTAGCTGAGCATCATGGTGGTGTACACCCTGAGGACGGTCGGCGGCGGCCGGGTGGCGCCGAAGAAGTCTTCCGTGGGAAACCAGCGGCCCGCCGCGGGCGGAACGTTGAAGGTCTCGAGGAGGCCCTCGCTGACGCCGATGGCGCGAACGTCTTCCGGTTCGCCCACTTCCGTGATCGTCCCTCGGGTCGCGATCCACACGCCGAGCGACTGAAAGACGCGGTTCTGGTCGGCGAACGTGCGATACATCGACGGGGAGAGACGCAACCCGTCCGTCAACCCTGGCGCGCCGGGCGCGCCGAGCCGCAGCGCCACCAGGTCGTCGGCGCGCGGATACGACAGTGGTTTGAGCAGGACGCTGTTGACGACGCTGAACACCGCGGTGTTCGCGCCGATGCCGATCGCCAGCGTCGCCACGGCCACCAGGTTGAACGTGATGTTGTGGCGCATCGCGCGAACGGCGTACCGGACGTCCTGCCGGATCGTGTCCACCCCTGGTATGCGGAGTTGATCGTGGTACGCGTCCTTGACCTGAGTCAGGCCTCCGATCGCGCGGCGAGCTGCGGCGCGGGCTTCGTCAGGCGCCAGCCCTTGCGCGCGGAATTCGGCCTCGAGCGCGTCGAGATGGTAGGCCAGCTGCGCGTCCAAATCCGCGTCGAGCCGTCGGCGACGAAACAGATCGATGATGCGTCCCCAGATCATGGTTCGCCTGCCTGTTTGGCGAGAAACTTGGCCATCAAGGCCACGGTCAGCTCCCAGCTCGCTGTTTCCTCGCGAATCTGCCTGCGTCCACGCGCCGTGAGCTCGTAGAACTTCGCCTTCCGATTGTTTTCCGAGACGCCCCAACGAGATTTAATCCATCGTCGCTGTTCGAGCCGCAGGAGCGCGGGATAGAGCGTTCCCTGATTGAGGTCGAGGAGGCCCTCCGAGACCTGGAGGATGCGCTTGGCCAATCCAAACCCGTGTTGCGGTCCCATCGCGTCGAGCGTCCGCAACACCATGAGATCGAGTGTGCCTTGTAGTACTTCTGTTGACATTCTAAATGAATGTGCCACTATCTCATTTAGAATGTCAACAGGAGCCGTTCATGGTGCTCATCGGACTGGTTATGCAGGTCGCTGCGTCGGCACCCTCGCACGCCGAACGGGTCACGATTGATGGCGTCTGCCGACGCGAAGGATTCGATACCTACAGTAAGTGGTTGTAAGCGACTGCGACGGCTTGAGATTTCTGGTACCGGTACGGGGTTATGACGAGAGTTGGAACGTGGAATTCAAAGGGGTCGCCGTCTGATCAATCCATCGTGATCGAGGCGCGACACGGCGCCGAAGTACTGCGCGACCTGGATCACTTCATCGTGTCGAGCAGGCATCGAGCTCGTACCAGTCGACGCTGAACACGGCAAACTGGCGTGCAGCGCGTTCAGCCGTTTTGGAAAGGATCTCGACGGGAGAGCATGCGGTCGAACCAGCGACGTCCTAGGGTCTATCGAACGTAGCCCGACCCACGCTCAACCTTCTGCCGTGCAGCCTTCGCACCGATTCCGGCTAGTCTAGTCCCGGATCGCAACCGCTGGCGAGAGTCGCGACGCTCGCCACGCCGGAACCGCCGACGCCGCCAACACCACAACACCGACGATCGCGGCTGCCGAGACGAACGGAACAGGCGCGATGTTCCCGATCTCAAAGACACGCGCCAGTAACAGCGCCGCGACGAGTCCCAGCACACTCCCAACCATTACTCCAAGGGCGGCCATCGTTACGCCACCGCCGACGATCAGCGAGAGCACGCTACGGCTGGTGGCACCCAGTGCCATCCGCGTCCCGATTTCGGCCCTTCGATGCCGCACGAAATAGGAAACGATTCCATAGACCCCCAACGTGGTGAGCAGCAGTGCGGCGAAGGCAAAGAACGTCGTCAGGACAGACGCCGCGCGCTCGAGCGTCATCGATCGCTGAATGATGTCGCGCATGCTCGCGACGTCATGAATCGCCAGCTCGGGATCGACGCTCTGGACGGCACGACGAATCTCGGGTAGGAGCGCTGCGACCGGTCTCGCTGAGCGCACGACGAAGTTCATTGTCTCGAGTCTTCGCAGGGCGCTCAGAACGTAGACATCCGGCACGGGCGGATTGCCCAGGCCGTCGTTCCGCACATCGCCGACGACTCCGACCACCTGGAAGCGCGCGCCGCCCGGATTGCCAAACCTCCCATACGTTCCGATGGGGTCACGGTCACCCCAATAGCGAATCGCCGCGGACTCACTGATGACGGCGACCGTGGGGTCACTGCGCACGTCGATCTCGTTCAGCAGTCGCCCGCGGCGCATTGGAATCCCCATCGCCCGAAAGTAGTCGGGACTGACGGCCATCACGCTGGTCCGTTGTCCCGCGATGAGATCGGCGGCAGTGCCCTCGGGATAGATGTCCGCGCCGAGACAGCACCCGTCGAGCGGCAACTGGTTCGCGACGGCCACGGCGTCGACGCCGGCGATCGCTTGCAACGACTCGACCAGCCGTCGCTGGAGCGGGATTGGCCTCGCCTGCGCGTCAGCGGTGGGCGGCGGGACGGCGGGGAGCCCCGGAGGGTTAGTCACGAACGTCAAGACGTTATCAGCATTGAGCCCGGCGGACGTACGTGACAGATTCCTGAGGTGGCTGATGAGGGTCGCGCTGACCACGAGCAGGGCACAAGCGAGCGCGATTTCGCCGACGACTAGCCCCTGCGACAGTCGACGGCTGCGCGCGCCTGCCGACGTGCGGGCCCCCCTGCCGAGTGTCTCCGCGGGCGCAGTCCGCAGCGCCTGCCAGAGCGGAGCCAGGCTGGATAGGAGGCTTGCGAGGATCGCAGATCCTGCTGCGAACGACACGACCGTCCAATCGACGGCAATTTCATCCGCACGGGGGACGTAGCCCGCGACCATCGACACCGCTCCAGGTGTCAGCGCCAGGCTCATGACGATCCCCGCGGCTGCACCAAGGAGAGCGATCAGCAGGCTTTCGGCGAGGTAGTGTGCGGCGAGCCGCGAGCGATTGGCTCCAAGCGCCACGCGCATCGCCGTTTCTCTCGCGCCGGCAACCGACCGCGCCAACAGGAGTCCGGCGGCATTGGCACAACTAATCAGAAAGAGGAGTGCTGCCGCTGCCAACAGGAGCAGCAGCGTGGGTTGGATGTCCTTAATGACGGTTGTCCGAAGATCGAAGACGCGAGCGGTATACGCCGCATGATTGGCGGCATCTGCCGCGGCGATCTCTGCAGCCACGCGTTTGACGTCGACCTCGGCGACTGCAAATGTCACGTCTGCCCGCCGCCGTGCGTACGCGAAATAGACCCCGCCCCCTTCGGGTTCCCCTCGTCCTGATGGATCGAGAGGGATCCACACATCGGCCCGCGCTCCAGCCGAGAGTATGCCGTCGACCGGGAGTTGGAAATAGTCCGGCATCACGCCGGTGACTGTATAACTGCGCCGATCAAGGGCGAGCGGCTTGCCGACGATGGCGGGGTCCGATCCCAGCCGCCGCCACAGGGCTGCGGAAATCACGATACCAGTCTCGTCCTGGAACCATTGGCCCAGAATCGGATCGACACCGAGCTGGCGGGCCAGAGGCGGCGTGACGGCGACACCCTCGACGCGGTGGGGTTCACCGGCGAAGGTCAGGGTCTGGCCGGCATATCGGAACCACCCGAACGCATCGAAGACGCGAGTTCGCTCCTGATAGGTCTGCGCGTCCCTCAAGGAAAGCGACCCGTAATGCTCGGGGTCGTTGACGGCTGCGCTGAAGATGGCGACGAACCGCTCGCCATCGCCATATGGCAACGGCTTCAGCATGACCGCATTGACGACGGTGTATATCGAGGTGGCCGCTCCGATGCCTACTGCAAAGGCAGCTGCGGCGAGGAATGCAACAGCCCGGAAGGCCGGATTGAGGCGCAGCATTCGCAGCGCATACCGCAGGTCCTGCCAGAAATCGCGCAGAACGTGTCCGGTCGGCGCTGCGGGGGTGATGGGCGTCGGTGTCTGCGCCTGCTGCAGCGGCGCCATGTACCGCGCGAGCAGGTTCCCTTCCTTGAACTCGGCGAGCGCCAGGCGCGCGGCATCGTCCTCCGGCGTCCCGCCGGCTACCAGCTCTCGCCAGCGGTCCTCGAGATGTTGCGCGAGCTCTTCGACGATCTCGTGCTCGCGAGTTGGCGAGAGGCGCAGCGACGACAAGCGCGGGCGAACGTGTGATTCCCAATCACGCATGTTCATTTCCTGTCACGCGCCGCACGGCCTCCACGAAGGCCTCCCCGGTCTTCCGCTGCTGGGCGAGAACGCGCCGCCCTTCGGGCGTCACTTTGTAGAGCCGGCGGCGGCGTTCGTCGGCCTTCTCGACCCAGGTGCCCTTGATCCAGCCGCGCTCCTCGAGGCGATAGAGCAGGGGGTAGAGGGAATCGATGTGAAACTTCAACTGGCCGCCCGATCGTGTCTCGATCAATTTGCTCAGGTCGTACCCGTGCCGGGGGCGCGCGTCAAGCAGCGACAGGATCAGCAGTTCCGCCGACCCGCGCTTCAGCTCGCGGTCGAGCGCCTGCGTCGATATCTGACATGCACAGATAGTATGCAGACAGACATTAGAGCGTCAAGCCGCGACCTCGTGTTCGCGCGCGTCGTATTCGGGAATGCTCTATGGAGTCTCGCCGTCGGCCCCGACGACACTCTCCGCCGTCGTCGTGATCGTGCTGACAGTATCGGCCGTCGCGCTGACGGTGCCGGCGGCCCACATTGCGTTCGTCGCCGCGATGGAAGCGTCGCGTGAAGAGTAGCGAGGCGTTAACGGATCTTCCACCAACTGGGCTCCATCGCAATTCTGCGTGTGCCGCGCACTGCTTGCGGACAGATGCAACGGTATAGGAGCGCGATGATCTGAATGAAATTGCTGAACTGGTACCGGTACGGGGATTCGAACCCCGGTTTGATGGCTGAGAACCACCCGTCCTAACCCCTAGACGATACCGGCCCCGAGCAGGAACTTCGTATGTTACTCCGATCCTCCTGCTCGAGGCCAGCCTGAGCACGCCCTACCGGCGGTAGCGAGTACCGTTCCGGTAGCCTTCCTCGTAACCCTGCCGGAATCCGGCGCGATAGTTGTTCTTGTAGGCGTCACGTGACCCGTAAGAGCGCGAGTACCCGTCATCGCCGTCGCGATAGTCGCCGTGGCGCACGGGGTCGTAACGATCGCGATCACGCTGATCCTCGGCGCCGTGGTCCCAGCCGTCGCTATAGCCCCGAGCGAACGCCGGATCCTGATATCCGCGAAGCACGCGCGGATCGCGGCGATTGTCTCGTCGTCCCTGCTCGTAGATGTTCACGCGATATCTGTCGTACCCTTCACGATACCCAGACGTGAAGCCACGCCTGAATTCGTCTCGGTAGACGTCACGATTTCCGTAGCGGCCCTGATAGCCGCGGTCGCCGTCACGGTAAATCGAGTTGCGCTCGGCCTGCGGCGCTCGTCCATCCCGGCCATCCTCCTCTCCCTGCTGGATGCCTTCGCGGTAGCCGCGGTCATAGGCGTTGCCGATGCCTTGCGCCGACGCAAGCGTGGAACTCAAGAGCGCGAAACACAACACGCCGATCAGGAACGGTCTCCTGTACCGATACCCCATGGCCGTTTCTCCCCAGTGCTGGCTGTGCAGGTAAAGTGCAAACGACACGCCATAGCCGCGACGCCATTTGTCACACGCTCGGCCCGGAAAACGTGCGGCGATCGTCCTCTTCAGGCTGCGTGAAAAGACACCGGGTGTGATTTCCTTCTGATACAAGTGGAAATCACACCCGGTGTCATTCCATGGTCAGACTCATCAAGGCAATTGACGCGCACGTGGGTGGCCAGGCACTTCGACTCGTCGTCGAAGGCTTTCCGCGGCCGCACGGACGGACGCTGTGGCACCAACGCGACTCGGTCAAGCGGAACGCTGACGCGCTGCGTCGCGCGGTCGTGCTTCCACCTCGCGGTCACGCCGACCTCGTGGCGGCGCTGCTGACCGAACCGGCATCGCCGCACGCGCACGCGGGTTTGCTGCTGATGGATGCGACCGGCTATCCATCGATGAGCGGCCATGGCGTGATGGCCGCCACCACCATTGCGATCGAACGCGGCCTGATTTTCTCTCGCGAGTTCGATCAGGCTGAGGCGATCGTCGTCCTCGACACGCCGGCAGGTACGGTCCGGGCTCGCGCCCGGTTGATCGCACACGGCCGCACCCAGCGCGTCGACGCCGTCACGATGACCAATGTTCCGGCATTCGTGCACGCGGCATCGGAAGGCGTCAGAGTTGGAACGCGACACCTGCGCGTCGACATCGCGTTCGGCGGCGCGTTCTACGCCATCGTCGACACTGAAGCGACGGGCATTCCTCTCATGCCTTCGCGTCTGTCCGAGTTGCGCCGACTCGGTATCGACATCTGTTCTTCACTTGCTGCCTCTATCGAGCCTGTGCATCCCGCCGACGCAAACCTCAAAGGAATCAGCGGGGTGATTTTCACGGGACCTCCCCAGGATCCAGAAGCTCATCTTCGCAACGTCACAGTCAGCAGCGGCGGCTCGATCGATCTCTCGCCGGGCGGGACAGGCACGTCTGCGGTGATGGCCGTACTCGATGCCATGGGTCTGCTGCCGGAAGGGCAGCCGTTTGTACACGAAGGACTGGGTGGCTCACTCCTGCGTGGGCGTATCGTCGGCCGATCTCAGGTGCGGGACACGCCGGCGATCGTCACCGAGATCGAAGGGTCCGCTTGGATCATCGGCGAACACACGTTTCTGCTCGACGACGACGATCCTTTCAGGGAGGGATTGAGTTTTTGAGTCCCTTGGCTGGTTAAGGGGTTCAAAGGTTAAGGGGCGCCTCGAACCAGTAGAATGTTGCCGTGTTTCGCAGAGTTCTCCTTGCCTTGACCCTCGCCGTGACCAGCGTGAGCGTAGCCTGGGCTCACCCTGCTCCGTTCAGCTACCTCGATGTCGTGTTCAGAAACGGCGGCATCGAAGGCACGCTCGTCGTGCACGTCATCGACGTGGCTCACGAGTTGGGCGTCCCGCCGGAGCAGGTGATGGACGCTGGCTATACGGCTTCGCAACAGCAGCGCATCGGCCAAATCCTCGCGCCACGGCTCGAGCTCCAGGCCGGTCCGCGACTGTCGATCGAATGGCTGGATCTGGAGGTGATGAAGGAAGAGCAGGCGATACGCCTGCGTTATCGGATCCCGAACGTCGATGCCGGCGCCCTGAGCATCGATACGAACCTCTTTCCCTACGATCCGATGCATCAGACGTTCATCAACGTCTACGAAGAGGGCGAGCTCCGGCAGCAGATGATCTTCAACAACGAGTCGAGCGCGCACGTCTACTACCGCGGCACGACGCAAGGTGCGCTCGAGGTGATGAAAGTATTCATTCCCTCGGGCACGCACCACATTTTGATCGGCCCCGATCACATTCTCTTCCTCATCGGCCTGTTGCTGCTTGGCGGCACCTGGGGCGCGCTCGTGCGCATCGTCACCGCGTTCACCATCGGGCACAGCATCACGTTGTCGCTGGCCGCTCTCGATATCGTCACGCCGCCCCCCAGCATCATCGAACCCGCCATCGCACTCAGCATCGTCTTTGTGGGCGCCGACAACCTCGTCAGGGGTGACGGCCGCGATCTCCGCGCGTGGGTCGCGCTCGTCTTCGGGCTCGTGCACGGCTTTGGCTTTGCCAACGTGCTTCGTGAATTCGGCCTGCCGCGCGAAGCGCTGGGGTGGTCGCTCTTCTCGTTCAATTTCGGGGTCGAAATCGGTCAACTGATGGTCGTGTTGCTCGTATCGAGCCTGCTCGCGGCAATTCGCCGGCGCAACCAGCTCCTGGGTTCGCGCGTCGCGTTTGCTGGCTCGATCGTGGTGATCGTCGCGGGCACGTACTGGTTCGTCCAGCGCGTTTTCTTTCCCGTCGGCGCCTGAACGTCATGGCTGGCTGGTTCATCGCGATGATGCTCATTGCGGCGATGCAAACACAGTCGTCGGGTGAGCGTCCGATCGATCCAGGTGTTTCGCAGGCGTTGGCTCGGGAGCGCGCATCGACGATTCGCGATCTGCGCTACGACCTGTCCTTCTCGATTCCAGCCTCGAAGAGCGAACCCGTTCAGGGTCGCGTCGTGGTGAGCCTCACGCTGACCGCGCCCTCGCGCATCGTGCTCGACTTCGTGCAGCCACGCCAGAATGTTCGGCGCGTGACCGTGGGCGGCGCCGACACCGCGGCCGACTTCGTCAGCGGCCACATCATCATCCCTGCGCGGGCCACGCGTGCCGGTGCGAATCGCATCGAACTGGATTTCGTTGCCGGCGATGATGCGCTCAATCGGAACGACGAGTTTCTCTATACGTTGTTCGTTCCCTCGCGCGCGCGACTCACGTTCCCGTGCTTCGATCAGCCAGATCTGAAGGCCCGCTACCGGTTGACGCTTGCCGTTCCGGAGGGGTGGCAGGCAGTGGCCAATGGCGCGCAGCGGGCAGCCGATACGTCTCGTCCGAGTGAGTCGGGCGCAACCCAGGTCGAGTTCGAGGACACATCACCGCTCCCGACCTATCTGTTTGCGTTCGCGGCGGGGAAGTTCTCGATGGAAACGGCGACACGCGACGGTCGCCTCTATCGCATGTTTCACCGCGAGACCGACGCCGCCAAGGTTGCCCGCAACCGTGACGCGATCTTCGATCTGCACGCCAAGGCCCTCAGCTGGCTCGAGGCGTACACGTCGATTCCATATCCATGGGGCAAGTTTGATTTCGTGCTGATCCCGTCATTTCAGTTCGGCGGCATGGAGCACGCCGGCGCCATCCTCTACAACGCGTCGGGCCTGATGCTCGACGAGTCGGCCACCCAGAACCAGTTGCTGGAACGTGCGAGCGTCATCGCGCACGAAACATCTCACATGTGGTTCGGTGACCTGGTGACGATGCGCTGGTTCGACGATGTGTGGATGAAGGAAGTGTTCGCCAACTTCATGGCGGCGAAGATCGTCAACCCATCGTTTCCGCTGGTCAACCACGAGCTGCGGTTTCTCTACGCCCATCATCCGGGCGCCTACCAGGTCGATCGAACGGCCGGCACCAATCCCATTCGCCAGCCGCTGGCCAACCTGGACGATGCGGGTCAACTCTACGGGTCGATCATTTACCAGAAGGCACCGGTCGTGATGCGGCAGCTGGAGCTGATCGTCGGGGAAAAGGCATTCCGCGACGGTCTGCGCGAATACTTGAAGCGGTATTCGTTCGGCAACGCCACGTGGGCCGATCTCGTTCGCATCCTCGACGGGCGAACGAAACAGGATCTCGTTCAGTGGAGCCACGCCTGGGTGGAGGAACGGGGTCGCCCAACCTTCACGACCCGTACTCGCGTGAACGCACGAAATCAGTTGGAGGGACTCGAGTTGACGCTCGAGGATCCGTTCGACCGTGGTCTCGTCTGGCCTGAACGCCTTCATGTCGTGCTGGGCTATGGAGCGACGGCCAGACGCGTCGCGGTTGATGTCACCGGAAGCGCCACGTCAGCGCCCATTCCACGCGGCCTTGGGCGACCGCTTTACGTGTTGCCGAGCGGCGACGGTCTAGGCTATGGGCTGTTTCTTCTCGATGAGGCGAGTCGTGACTATCTGCTCGCGCACATCGAGGACATTCCCGATGCGCTGGTGCGCGGAACGGCCTGGGTCACGTTGTGGGACAACCTTCTCGAGCGACGCGTCGACGCAAGTCGCCTGCTGGCGGCAGCGATGCGGGCCGTGCCACACGAACTCGACGAACAGAACGCGCAGCGCGTTCTCGCCTACGCGACGCGAATCTTCTGGCGCTATCTCTCGCCCGATCAGCGCCGAACCGAAAGTCCCAAACTCGAGGCCGTTCTTCGTGCGGGCATCGATCGTCGGCAGACGCAAAGCGAGAAGGCCGCCTGGTTCAACGCCTATCGCGACACGGTTCTGTCCGAGGATGGGCTCGCATGGCTCGAGCGAGTATGGCGGCGTGAAGAATCGATCCCGGGACTGACGCTGGCCGAACCGGACGAGATCACGTTGGCCCTCGAATTAGCGGTGCGTCAAGTGCCTCGCTGGGAGGACGTCTTGCGCATGCAGGCAAGCCGCACGCAGAATCCCGATCGCAAGGCTCGTTTCGAGTTCGTGATGCCAGCGCTGTCCGCCGATCCGACGGTTCGAGAGCGCGCGTTCGCGCGCCTGTCCTTTGTCGAGAATCGACGGCGGGAGCCGTGGGTGCTCGAGTCGCTTCAGTATCTCAATCACCCACTTCGAGAGGCGCACGCCAGGCGCTTTGTCCTGCCCGCGCTCGGGATGGTGCGCGAGATTCAGCGAACCGGCGACATCTTCTTTCCGACTCGCTGGACGGAGGCGACGCTCGGCGGCCATAACTCCTCGGAAGTGGCCGGCATCGTCGAGGACTTTCTGGCCAGGGAACTTCAATATCCTCAGCGGCTTCGGTGGACGATTCTGACCGCCGCCGACGAGTTGTTCCGCATCACCCGCCGTTAGACCTGTACGGCATCGGTAGGCGCGTCTAAATGACCCGCCTCTCTACACGAGAGCGTTATTTCGGACGATACGCGAGGCGAGCGACCTCGGAGATCGGCACCGGCGCGACGGTCGCCCGAATCTCGGCCTGGCCATGCCGCTCGACCGTTGGTTTCGTCGACCCACGTCCTTGCTCTCCCCAGACGAGCGTGACCTCCGTGCCTGGTGTGGCGTGAGCGTTGTCGAGAATCGCGAGCGAGATGATGGCGCGTTCGTTGTAGATGTAGCCGGTATAGGTGGACAACCCAATGGTCTTGCCGTTCCGCGCCACTCGGTCGTACGGCAGCGTCGCGTAATTCGCAAGCGGCAAATCGATGTACTTCGTGATGTCGCCGTCGCTGAAGAGCGACCGGAACGCGCGCGCGACATCATCGCCATTCCAGACGAGCGTGACCTTTTGCCGAGGCGCGGCCACCGCCATCCTTTCGAGCGCCTCGCGACCGACGAACTCGTGATCGAATTTTACGAACGGACCGTAGCCCAGATCGAACGGCGTGAGGTAGTAATCCCTGATGTCTTCAGAATAGAAGCTGCCTCCGAGCGAGGCCATGGCTTCATAGCTCTTCGACGTCAACCACTGTCGGTACGGCTTGAGTTTGTCGCCGGTGTATACCGCGGGAAGCGGTGAAGGAATCCACCCTGACTCGAGGCAACTCGTTGGATAGGTCCGCGCGCCGACCTGCCGAATCCCGTACTCACGTCCGGCTTCGAGGATGGCGCCGCGCACGGCTTCGGCTTGCGCCCAGGGCCCGAAGATCTCCCATCCGGGCTGACCGACCATGCCGTGGCGCAGTGCATGGACTTCCTGTCCGCCGATCGTCATGGCGCCCATGTTGAAGAATCGAATGTCGGGGGCCGGCTTACCGGTGACCTTCTCGATGACCTTCAGCGCGTGTGGACCCTGCACCTGGAATCGAAAGAGTTTGCGCGAGCCGCGATTTACCGCAGAGCGTTCGTCGCGCTCGACGTTGACTTTATAGCCGCCAGCGCTCTGGTTGTACTCCACCCAGTTGAGCGCAGACGGGCGCCCGACGAGGCTGAGCCGGTTGTCACTCAGAAAAAAGAGAATGGCGTCTCCAATCACGTAACCATCGTGATTGCAGGCGACGAACTGTTTGGCCTGGTTGACCTTGAAATTCTTGAAGCTGTTCACGCCCAGATCGGAGAGCAGTTTCAACGCGTCCGGTCCCTCGAGATAGAGGTCCGTCATGTGATGAGACTGGTCGAAAAGTGCGCACGTCTCGCGCCACGAGCGCTGCTCGTCGCGCCAGTTCGTGAACTCCAATGGCACTACCGGAAACGCGTACGGACCGATCTGCGAATTGCGCAACAACTGAACCGCGCTGCCGGCGCGCTGCAGGACATCATCCAGACTCTCTTGACTCATAGCGACTCGCCACTCCTGAATCCGTTAGATTGGGGCGCGGGCTGCCCTTCGGCTTTGCTCAGGGCACCCGAGCACGTCGAGGGTTGAAACCTGCGCCTACGGTTGGTATGAATTCCCACGCTCAACGAAGAGCAGGAAATTATACTCGCTGCGATATCAGTCTGTTATGCGGCTGAGAAGCTTAACTTTCGCGCGAATCGGCTCGGCGCTGATGCGCGAGCGCGCGGAAAATCAGCAGGTGTCCGGCGAGCGCCGCCAGCACCATCACGGCGGGCAGCCAGACGAATGGCGGGTAGGTCACCCATACGTTGAGGTGTTCCTCGCCGAAATACCGGAAGCGTGGAGTTCCGAGAATCGCGACCGTCACAACATTGATCAGCAGCGCCAGACCGAGGATGTTCCACGCTGCTACGAGGCTGCCGCCACCTCCTCTCGCCGCGAGGAGAGCGACCGGGATCGCGGTGATGCCGGTGAGGATGTCGAAGTTGAGGCCCGTGTAAGTCATTTGCATCGGCATGATGCCGCGCGTATACATCCCGTGCATAGCCAGTTCGAGCGGGAACCTGAAGGCCTGCACGAACACCAGCGCCCAGATCGGAATGCCGGTCGCGATGCGCGCGCCGAAACGGCTGTAGGTCATCGCTGACGCAAGGGCGACGATCGAGACCACGAACAGGGCGAACGGGGGAGGAGTGCGCTCCCACTGCCGAAGGACTCCGGACGCGGCCGCGAACCAGGTGACCGCCATCCATGCGGATGCCCCAAGCAGACTTATCACGCTGGCGCGTCGAGTCGCGTTCGTTGAAGCACTTGTCCGACGCCATGCGGACGCGGTGCCCCATGCCAGCACGCACACGAGCAGCACGGGAATGACGATGAAAGTCAGTGGCGCCAGTTCGAACGCACTGTATTCACGCACCTTCGAACTATAGCGCGCCAGTTTTGATCTCTATCATGCAGTTGAGCGGTCGCGTCGTTGTATCCTGAAGTTGGTGAGTTGTGGCTTCTGCGTCGACTTCAGCAACCATTCTTATCGTTGGCGACCCGGGTCACCGGCTGTCGCTCTCCCTGGCTGCGCACTTTTGCACCGATACCATTGACGGTTCACGAGCGCTCGAGCACGCACGGGACAGCCGCCCGGATTTGATCGTGGCACCGCTGCGGTCGCCGGATCTCGATGGTGTCGGGCTCTGCGCCGAAGTCAGGCGAGACTCGGTGTTGTCTCGGACCCCCGTCGTGCTCGTGGCGGGAGAGAGCGATTCTGCCGACGTGCTGGGCGCGTTTGCCGCAGGTGCGGACGATTGCTTCGACGCATCTGTCGATCCCGACGTCCTGGTGGCGCGGACAGCAGCCTTGGTTGCGCGGCGCGCGAGCGATCTCGAGGCGGCGGCACGGTATCACGCGCTCGAAGATCGCGCGGCGCATCTCGAGGCGGAGCTGCGAGCCGTTCACAAGAACGCGCATCAGATCGAGGCGATCGGTCGACTCGCGGGTGGCGTGGCGCACAACTTCAACAATCTGCTGACCGTGGTGCTGGTTTCCTCCGAGCTGCTGATGAATGACCTCGAGGAAGGAAGCCCTGAGTGGATTCACGCGCGTGAAACGTACGAGGCCGCCACCCGCGCGGCCGGTCTGACGAATCAGTTGCTGGCATTTTCGCGGCGCCAGATGCTCCGGCCGGTGCAGGCGAATCTGAATACCGTGCTCGCGGAGCTGGAGCCGGTGTTGATGGAAACACTGGGCGATCGAATCGAATTGAAAGTGGTTCCGGAAGCGGGGCTGCCGCCGGTATACGTCGATCCCAGCCAGATGCGTCGCGTTGTGCTGGATCTCGCGATGCACGGGCGCGACGGGATGCTGCAGGGCGGCGTCCTGGTCATGGAAACGCGACGCGTGGTATTGACGGAAGCGTATGTCGCCGACCGCGTGAACGTGCAGCCAGGGGTGTACGTCCTGCTGACGATCAGCGACACAGGTCCCGGGTTGGACGTCGACACCCAAACCCGCCTCTTCGAGCCTTTCTTCACAACGAAGCCCGCGCAGAGCGGCAGCGATCTGGGCCTCTCCACGGTCTACGGCATCGTGAAGCAAAGCGGAGGATACATCTGGGTCTACAGCGAGCGAGGTCGAGGTACGACATTCAAGATCTATCTACCAGAGGGGAGCCCAACACACACGGGCGTGACGACGGCCGGTGCCAGTCACCCACTCCCCCGTGGTCAGGCGTCGGTTCTGCTGGTCGATGACGAGGCAGGTGTGCGAGCCGCCGCCAGCCGCGTGCTCGAGGGTTGCGGCTACCATGTCGTTACGGCCGGCAGCGGCGAAGAGGCGCTTGCCAAGTGTGCCGATGACGGGCTCGAGCCCGATCTCGTGATCACCGATGTCGTCATGCCTGGTCTCAACGGTCATCAACTGGTCGATCGACTGCGCGCCCGACGCGCGGGTCTGCGCGTGTTGTACACGTCGGGCTTCAGCGCCGAAGCCGTCGTGAATCACGGCGTGACCGCGGCCGAGCACTTTCTCTCGAAGCCCTTCACCCCGTCGGACCTTGCCCACAAAGTGCGCGAGGTGCTGAGCTGGGGTCAGACCCCTTGATACTTGGGGACTCAAGGGGTCTGACCCCAGCGTCCCTTCTGGATCGCCTCGCGCATCGCGGCAAGTTCACTCTCCTGCATCCCTGCCTGACAGATGACGCGCCATGCCTGTTGACGATCGTCCGGGGTTGCGCCAAGGTGAAGATAGACGTCGTGGGTAGCTAGCAGGGGGTCCTCGTCTCCGCAGACGTGTGCGCGTGCACTCGACCAGGGATATGTCTCTGATGTTGCGGCCATGCCGGCACGAACCGGGTTCAGTTCGACGTACCGCAAGCACGTGAGCCAGTACGTCTCGTCTTCGATCATGAAGCTGCGATAGCGACCCTCCCACAATCCGCCGGTCCTTTGATGTTTGAAGTTAAAGACCGGTACATAGGTTCGGCCGATCCCCTGCATCATGGCTGACAACCCGGTGGTATCTGTCGGCGTAGCCATCAAGTGAAAGTGGGTCGTCATGAGCGCATAGGCGTGAATTGCCACAGCGTAACGAAGGGATTCACGTTGAAGCAGCCCAAGAAAGAGCTGATAGTCGGACGTGTTTCCGAATACCGCGCAGCGATTGTTGCCGCGTTGCACTATGTGCTGCGTCATTCCGGGAGGGCAGACCCGACGTCCTCGAGCCATGCGATCAACCAGTCGCAAGTCTCGTGCTCACACAACGACAAAGAGTTGCTGGCTACTTTGACGGCGCAGTCGTCGTAAGTATTGGAGTTCTCGCAGCGTTCGGCAGCCGTTGGTTCGGCGTTTTGTGAAGGGGTCAGACCCCTTGATGCCGCCCGACTCAAGGGGTCTGACCCCGATCTATTTCTCAGTTCGCAACATCCGAATCAATTCGATCGGAAGCGGGAAGACGATGGTCGAGTTCTGCTCCGCGGCGATTTCGGTCAGCGTTTGTAGATAGCGCAGCGTCATCGCGGCGGGCTGGCGGTCGATGATGGCGGCGGCCTGTGCGAGCTTGTCCGAGGCGATCAATTCGCCTTCAGCGTGAATGATCTTCGCGCGCTTCTCGCGCTCGGCTTCCGCCTGCCGTGCCATCGCACGTTGCATGTCCTGCGGCAAGTCGACATGCTTCACCTCGACCGACGACACCTTGATCCCCCACGGCTCGGTCTCGCTGTCGAGGATCTGCTGCAACTGCTGATTCAATTGGTCGCGCTGAGCCAGCAGGTCGTCGAGCTCCGCCTGCCCGAGCACGCTGCGCAGCGTCGTCTGCGACAGTTGCGACGTCGCATACATGTAATTCTCGACTTCGACGACGGCCCTGCTCGGATCGAGGACGCGGAAATAGACGACGGCGTTGACCTTCACCGAGACGTTGTCGCGCGTGATGATGTCCTGTGGCGGGACATCGAGCACCACCGTCCGCAGGCTGATGCGAACATACCGATCGATCGGACGGAACACGAGCACCACGCCGGGACCTTTTGGCTGTGGAAGGAGCTTGCCCAGACGAAAGACGACGGCCCTTTCGTACTCGTTCAGGATCTGAATCGAGCTGATGACGTAAAGCACCAGCAGGACCAGAAACACCAGCATCGGGGATATCGCCAAGCCCTCCATCAGTCAGCTCCTTTCGGTGCGATGAGATCCGCCGGTTCAACGGTCAGCGTGAGCCCATCCACGCGCGACACGCGAACGGGATGACCGGGAGGCAACGGCCCCTGGCTGACCGCGCGCCAAATCTCGCCGCGTAGGTCGACGAGCCCGGGTTCGTTCGGCACCAGCGGCGTCCGGACGCGGCCGACCTGTCCAATGAGTGCCTGGGCACCGGTGACCGGAGGCCGCATCTGCGCTCTCAGCGCAAGCCTGCCAAGGAATAGAAACAGCGCAGCGAATCCGATTGCCGCGGGAAGGATCACCCCGAGGCCAACACGAACGCCGGGCACGACGTCGGTCAGCATCACCGAGCCGAGAATGAGGCTCACCGCCCCGCCTATGCCAAGCGCCCCGAAACTGGGTACCTTCAGCTCGAGAACGAGCAGCGCGATGCCAAAGACGACCAGAAGCAATCCCGCCATGTTGACCGGCAGGATTTGAAACGCGAAGAAAGCCAGCAGCAGACACAGCCCGCCAATGACGCCCGGGGCAATGAGTCCCGGATTCCAGAGTTCAACCGTGAGGCCAAGGAGGCCGAGCGTCATGAGGATGTACGACACCTGCGGATGCGCAATCGCACTCAGGAAGCGCTGTCGGCGCGTCAGGTCGACCCGGCGGACTTCGGCATCCCTGGTGTGCACCGTCGTCGAGCGTCCGTCGAAACGCTTGATCGTGCGCCCGTCGAGTTGCATCAGGACATCGTCCACATCCTTGGCGCTCAGATCGATGAGTGGCGGTCCGGCGTCCAGTGCTTCTCGATCGGTGAAAGCGCGACTCTGCAGGACCGCTTCTGCGGCGAGAGGAACGTTGCGTCCACGAGCTTCGGCCAGCGTTCGCACGTAAGCCGCTGCGTCAGACGCGGCTTTCTGCGAGGTCGTATCATCCATCTTCTCGCCTGAGCCCGAGACGGGATGAGCCGCACCAGCATGTGTGGCCGGCGCCATCGCCGCGACGTCGGCTGCCATCAGGAGAATGAACCCGGCGGATGCAGCACGTGCGCCGGACGGCCCCACGAAAACGACCACCGGCGCTCGCGAGGTGATCATGCGCGACACCATCGTGCGCGTGGAATCGAGCAGCCCACCCGGCGTTCGTAACACCAGGACGACAAGCTCCGCACCCGACGTGTCCGCGGCGTCGATGGCGTCCGTGAAGTACTCGGCCGTTATTGGCTGAATGATGCCGTCGATCTCGGTGACGATGACGTGGCGAGGCGCCGACTCTGTCTGCGCCCAGACCGCCTCGATGACAACGCAACAGAGGACCGCTGCAGCCACGAGCGGTATGCGAGGCATGGCGGCTCGATTGTACGTCCTGGGTGCCGGGCAGGCGAGCGGGCAACCTGCACTTAGACTGAGGCGGAGCCTCGCTAGCTGTTACACTGTGCCCGCTTCCCCACCACGTTCAGGAGGGCTACATGCTCAAGGAATTCAGGGAATTCGTTGCTCGCGGCAACGTGATAGACCTGGCCGTGGGCGTCATCATGGGCGCCGCCTTTGGGCGGATTGTCACCACGTTGGTCGAAGGTGTGATCATGCCGCCGCTCGGGCTTCTGCTCGGCCGCACCGATTTCTCGGGGCTTTTCTTCGTGCTCGACAGTGCCAAGGGCATACCGATGTCACTGGCTGAAGCCAAGGAAAAAGGCATCCCCGTCATCGCCTACGGGCAATTCATCAATGACATCGTGAGCTTCCTGATCGTGGCGATCGCCGTGTTTTTGTTGGTCAGGCAAGTCAATCGGATCAAGGCGGCGTACGAGCGTCCCGCCCCCGTTGCCGCAGCGACAACCAGGGCGTGCCCGTTCTGCGCAATGTCGATCCCGATCGCTGCCAAACGGTGCCCGCACTGCACTTCACAACTGTAGCTGCAACCTGAAACGGGCAACGCCCAAATTCCAGCTCCCAACTCCCAAGGTGTTTGGTTTGTTTGGGAGTTGGAGATTGGGAATTGGGAATTGACACTCGCCTCGTTCGGGCCTCCTACATCTCTACCTGTACTCCAAGTTCAACAACGCGCTCTGGGGGCAGGTGGAAGAACGCCGTCGCGCGCACAGCGTTGCGTGCCATGACGACGAACAGCTTTTCGCGCCATGCCGCCATGCCGGGACGCTGAGTGACGATGATGGTCTCGCGCCCGAGAAAGTAAGTCAGATCCTCGACGTCCAGCTCGACGCCCAACTCCCGCGCCATGAGCAGCGCGCTCGGTACATCTGGGTCCTGCATGAAGCCGTACTGCACGCGCACGCTGTAAACGCCATATCCGAGCGACTGGACCTCGACCTGGTCACTTGGTGGCACGTATGGAGTGTGCGCCGTCCTCACCATGAGCACGATCACGTGCTCGTGCAGGATCTTGTTGTAGCGAAGGTTGTGCGCAAGCGCAGGAGGCGTGCCCCTGGGCTGCGCCGTCATGAATACCGCGGTGCCCGATACGCGAGTCGGCGGATCGGACGCGACCGCCGCCATGAAGTCCTCAAGTGGAAATGCGCGGGCCGTCAGACGTTCTGCAACCAGCTTCCTGCCCGTCTTCCACGTCGTCATCAACGTGAAAAGTAGCGCGCCAATCACGAGCGGAAGCCATCCACCCTGCAGAATCTTTACGAGGTTGGCGCCGAAAAGCGAGAAGTCCACGGCGAGAAAAATCAGCGCTCCGACGATGACGGCCGGTTTGGGCCAGTTCCAACGTTTGATGGCGACGACGGAAAGCAGGATCGTGGTGATGACCATCGTCCCGGTAACGGCGATGCCATAGGCCGCCGCCAGTGCGCTCGAGGACTGGAAGCCGATTGTGATGAGGACGGTGCAGATGGCGAGAAACCAGTTCACCTGCGGCACGTACACCTGGCCCATCGCCATCGACGACGTGTGCTGGATGTCGAGACGTGGCGCATAACCGAGCTGAATGGCTTGGCGCGTCAGCGAGAAGGCGCCAGAGATCAACGCCTGGGAGGCAATGATCGCGGCGACAGTCGAGAGCCCGACGAGCGGCAGCAGCGCCCACGATGGCGCCATCATGAAGAAGGGTTGCCTCGCCGCGTCACCATTGATCAGGACCAGCGCGCCCTGTCCAAAGTAATTGATCAAGAGCGCCGGCAGAACGAGACCGAACCATGCCATGCGAATCGGCCGGCGCCCAAAGTGCCCCATGTCGGCGTAGAGGGCTTCCGCCCCGGTGACGACCAGTACGACCGCGCCCAGCACGGCGAATCCGTGCCATCCGTGCTCGACGAAGAAGTTCACTGCGTGCCGCGGGTCGAACGCCTGCAGCACCTCCGGGGCGCGAATGATCCAGCGGAATCCAAGGATGGCAATGGTAATGAACCACACCACCATCACCGGCCCGAACAGTCCCCCCACTCGATGCGTCCCGTGTCGTTGAATCAGGAACAGCACCACGAGAATCGCCACCGAAATCGGCACGACCCAGGCCGAAAAGAGAGGTGTGGCGACCTGAAGCCCTTCGATGGCGCTCATGATGCTGACCGCCGGCGTGATCATGCCTTCGCCGCAGAGCAGTGACGCGCCGATGATCCCGAGTGCGACCAGGAACGAATAGTTCAGTCCGTTGCGCGTCCCGGTGCGCGAAGGCAACAGGGCCGTGAGCGAGAGGATGCCGCCTTCACCCTGGTTGTCCGCTCGCATGACAAGGCTCGTGTACTTGACCGAGATGACGAGCAGCAGTGCATAGAGGACGAGTGACAGCACGCCGAGGACGTTCTCGTGGGTCGGGCCGACCGAGTGGGAACCGAAGAAGCACTCACGGATTGCGTAGAGTGGACTGGTCCCGATGTCGCCATAAACGACGCCGAGGGCCGTGAGTGTGAGCGGAAACAGCGTACCGTATCGACCGGGGCTCGTGCCGCCGTGCGCGTTCATCCGAAGAGCCGAGAATAACATCGTTTCACAAGAACATGGTCTGGAACCGGAGCGCGCGGTAGTTGAGTCCGGCGGCTGTGCCGAGCAGACGAACGACGGATGGAACTTCGATCGTCATTTTCCATTCATCGGTGCGCCCGCCACGTTCAATCAGACGCTTGGCCGTGCCGTCCCACCACGGTGCCACGCCGCGCGCCAGTGGTTCGACGATGAGCAGGCGAGCGCCTTTGCGCGCGCGCTCGAGCAACTGCTGTTCGACGCGGGTGCGAGCGGTATCTGACAGCTCGTTGAGCGTATAGGCCGCGACGATGCCTTCGCTCGAACGCGCGGGGGGAAGTCGCTCGACGTCGCCCTGCGTCGCGTGGCCATTCAGCCCGAGCTGCGAGAACGTCCAGCGCGCTTCGGCGACGGCCCATGGATGGCGGTCGATGCCGATGACACTCGGTCTCGATTCTGCGGCAATTGCCCAAGCCGCCCCGGCCGCGCCCGTCCCGCAGCCAAGGTCGGTGATGTGGTTCAGCGCAGTGTCCAGACCATGCAGGGCCCGGACTGCTTCAATCACCGCGATGAAATGGAGCGGAGCGTAATAAAGCGCAAAGGCTGCACGTTTTCCAGCGGTATCGAGCGCTCCATGGACGCGCTGGCCGGTGCCTCGCTCGCGGCGTTCGACATATGCGGACGACAACGCACGGAGCGCGCGCGTGATCTCCTGCACGCGCATGTCAGCAAGATACCGAGCTTCAGCCGCGCCCAGCCACTGGCCTAGTTTCTCTTGATCGTCTTTTTGCACAACGTTTGTCTTCGCCAGAAAATGGGGGCCGCAGCCAAAGCGCAGAGATATCAGCGCCACGGCATGGCTGGTTCGCTACAATGGTCGTCCGAGGAGGCTACTCACGCATGCGCACGCCAGTTTCCGTTCTCGCGATCCTGTTGACAGTACTCACTGCGGTTCCCCGCGTCCACGCTCAAGAGTCGCACGCCGCCACGCAGTCGGCGATCGACTCCGCGCTGCAGCAGCACGTAACGAGCGTGGCGGCCGACCGCGCCGATGTATTGCGCGTTCTCGAGCACGCCGCGGTGAAGGAGGTTGCCTCGCAGACTGGGATCGATTTGCGCCGTGCGGCAAGTGCTGTGGCGACCATCGATGGTCAGCAGCTCGGTGCCGTCGCCGCACAGGCGCGGCAGGCGGAACAGGCCCTGGTTGGTGGTCAGTCGAAGGTCACCATCTCCACGACGGTGATCATCATTGGCCTGCTCGTGATCATCCTGTTGATCGTTGCGCTGGATTGAGTGTGCGCGTCTCGCTTTCTAGATCGTGATGGCAATTCCCATTCGAGGACGACGTGCCTGGCCGTCGTCCTCGTGTGCGCTTCTCTCGTAACGACGGCGCACGCACAACCAGAACACCAGCCCTTCCCGATTCTCGACGTTCCCTTCATTTCACAATCCGAAGCACTGTGCGGTGGCGCCGCCGCGGCGATGGTCCTGCGTTACTGGGGGGAGCGCGGTCTCGACGCCGAGTCGTTTGCCTATCTCGTCGATCGCAGTTCCGGCGGTATTCGTACGAACCGGCTCGTCGCGGATCTGCGTCAACGCGGTTGGAACGCGCTTGCCGTCGATGGGCGAGACGATTTGATCG
>Ga0075431_100001372_pt1 | contig 22337 bp, 15 predicted proteins | sample RhiMetdeltSRZDD5_FD_75297 | JGI IMG/M metagenome (GOLD analysis project Ga0075431, IMG submission 75297) | Populus rhizosphere microbial communities from Tennessee, USA - Rhizosphere MetaG P. deltoides SRZDD5 | ecosystem: Host-associated > Plants > Roots > Rhizosphere > Soil | place: USA... | reverse complement strand
GCTCGGCCTGCTCACGCTCGCCTCGGCCACGGGGCGGTCGCCGTTGATGGCGTGGCGTGAGGCCGCCGCGCGGCCGGCGCTGGTGTTCAGTGCGCACAGCCCGTGGGTCACCGACGGTGGCTGGTTCGCGCGGCGCGCGACGCTGGCCTTCGACGAGGGCCACCGGATGGTGGCCGTCGCGGCGGCGACGTTCCGCGTCGTCGAGCACGACGGCAAGTCGGAGGTCGTACGCGACTGGCGACTGGCCGCAGGCGATCCATTGAGCGTGCGGCCCGGCGACCGCGTCACCGTGGAGGCGGGCAGTCGCGTGCGATTCGAGGCGGGCAAGCGCGTGCCGGGCGCGGCGGCGTCGGGAGCCGCGTGGGCCGACGCCGGCGTGTCGCCGCTCGTCGGCTCGGTGGCCGCGCTCATCACGCTCGTGCTCGGCGCCGTCGGCCTCGTGCCGGCGGCCGGACGGCGCGGTTTTGCGGCGCCGGCGACGCTGCTCGTGGTGGCGCTCGCCGCCACCGGCTGGGGTGTGTTCGCGGTGGCCACGGCGCCCGAGGTCATGCTGAGCGGCTCGGTCGCCGAGCCGCTGCTGCGCGTGTCGAGCGCGGTGCCCGGCGCGCGCGCGTTCGCGCCGCTCGGCGTCCTCGCGCTGCTGGCGCTCTTCGTGGCCGCCGCCGGCGCCCTCCGCGAGCGTGTGACGAGCCTCGCCGGCGTGCGCGGCACGATGGCCTGGCTCACGGCGGTCGCGCTGGCGGCGGTGGCGAGCCTGTGGCCGTTCGATCCGTGGTTCCTTCTCATGGCGGGCCTCGGCGTGGCGGCGGCGACGCTGGCCGCGCCGCGACTCGCGGGCGCCGGCGGCGCGCGCGTGGCGGGCTGGCCGGTGCACGCGCTCGGCGCGCTCGGCGGCGGTGTCGCCTTCGTGGCGGCGGTGGCGCTCGGGCCGCGACTGCCCGTCGCGCTCGGTGTGGTGGCGGAGTGGCCGGTGCTGCTGGCGGCGCCCGCGGCGTGGCTCATCGTGAAACTTTTACGCTGACGCGCGCGCGGACAGCGCGCGCCGCGACGGCGGCCGAGCCTTGACGCGCGGGGGCGATCCGCCTATTTTGCGACCATGACGTCTCCGCTTCGATCGGCCCCCGCGTGGGTTATCGCTCTCACGATGGCCGTCGTGCTCTCCGCATGCGCCTCGTCGCCACCGACTCCGGCGCCGCGGGCACGCCCGAGCGGCGCGGCGCTGACCGACGTGCGCCGCGTGGTCGTCGTCACCACGGGCGAGAGCCGGTTCACCGTGATGCAGGAGGCGAAGGAGCCGGGGCGCGGCTTCGATGAGGTCATGAAGTGGCTTCCGGCCAAGGACCTTCTCGTCCCGATCGCGCGCGCGGTGTACTCCGGCCTCAGCTGGCTCATCGAGTCCGACCGCGCGGCCGGCACCGTGCCACGCGACGTCGTCCCCGGAACGGTCGTGGCCGACGCGTTTGCGCGCGCGCTGCAGGTCAGCGGCCCGTTCAACCAGATCGTGTCCGTCGATCGGGAGCCGGTCGGCGACGACCGCCGTCTGGCCGATGCCATCGTGCGGCTGACGGTACCATCGTGGGGCCTCATGCGCGTGCGCGAGGGAGACGCCGACGCGGTGGCCGGCTTCGCCGACGTCCGCGCGCAGATGGTCGTGCGCGAGACCGGCGTCATCGTGTGGGAGCACGAGGAGGACGTCACCCAGCCCGGGCGGCTCTCTCTCGACGCCTACAAGCGCGATCGCGGTCTGACGCGCCAGGAGCTGGTGGACGTGCTGGAGCGAGCGGGGCGTCGGCTGGCCACCGAGCTGCTCTACGCGCAGGACGGCCGGCGGTGATGGCGCGCGCGGCGGCACGCGTCGCCACCCTCATCGCCCTGCTGAGCCTCGTCGGCGGATGCGCAAGCCGGACGCTCGATGTCTCATATCCGCAGACGGAGGTGAAGAAGGCATTGCTCGCCAGCGTGGCGCCGCGGCGGGTGGTGGTGGCGCCTGTCACCGACCGACGAGGCGACAAGGATCGCATCGGCGCCACTCCCGAAGACAAGAAGCCGATCATGACGGCGCGCCCGGTCGCCGAGATCGTGCGCGAGGCGGTCGTCCTCGAGATCGAGAAGAACGGGCACCAGGTCGTCCCCGGCCCGGGCGATGTCGTGCTCGCCACCGACGTCGAGGAGTTCTGGCTCGACGCCGTCGGGCGCTCGAAGAACACGCAGTACGTCGGGCGCGTCGCCATCGCCGTGTCCGTCGCAGACGGTGCGACCGGCGAGCGGCTGTGGAGCCGCCGCTACGTCGGTATCCGGCGGCAGAATGCCGAGGCCGACTCGAAGGCGACGTGGCGTGAGGTCATGGACACCGCGCTGGCACGCACCATCCGCGACCTCGCCACCGATCCTGATCTCGCCCTGACCGTTGCCCGAACACCGCGCTGAGGCGCAGTCCGCGTTGTAAGCCCCGCCCTAGTTGGAAGTAGATGGGGACAGGCCGCATAATGAGCGTTGCTTATGGCCAGTGACCGCATCATCGTCCGTGGAGCACGCGAGCACAATCTCAAGAACGTCGACGTCGAGCTTCCCCGTGATCAGCTGGTCGTCATCACGGGCCTGTCCGGCTCCGGGAAATCATCGCTCGCGTTCGACACGATCTACGCCGAGGGACAGCGCCGCTACGTCGAGTCGCTCTCCGCCTACGCCCGGCAGTTCCTCGAGCAGATGGAAAAACCGGAGGTGGACTCGATCGAGGGCCTCTCTCCGGCCATCTCGATCGAGCAGAAGACGACGTCGAAGAATCCGCGTTCCACCGTCGGCACCGTCACCGAGATCTACGATTACTTACGGGTGCTCTTCGCGCGCGTCGGTGTTCCGCACTGCCCGTCCTGCGGCAAGGTCATTGCCGCCCAGACCGTCCAGCAGATGGTCGACCGCATCATGCTGCAGCCGGCCGGCACGCGGCTGCTCGTGCTGGCGCCGGTCGTGCGCGGCCGGAAGGGCGAATACAAGAAGCTCTTCTTCGATCTCCAGCGCCAGGGCTTCTCCCGCGTGCGCGTCAACGGCGTCGTGCGCGAGCTGGGCGAGGACATCGAGCTCGACAAGAACCGCAAGCACACCATCGAGGTCGTGGTCGACCGCCTGGTCGTGAAGGATGGCCTGTCGGCGCGGCTTGCCGACTCGCTCGAGACCGCGCTGCGCCTGGCCGACGGCCTCGTGCATGTCGAGCCGATGACGGAGGCGGTGGCGACAATAGCCTTCTCCGAACGGCTGGCGTGCTCGGAGTGCGGGATCTCGTTCCCCGAGGTGTCGCCGCGGATGTTCTCGTTCAACAACCCCTATGGCGCCTGCCCGGAGTGCGGCGGCATCGGCACGCGGTTCGAGATCGATCCCGAGCGCGTGGTCCCGAACACCAGCCGCTCGCTGAAGGCCGGCGCGCTGGCGCCGTGGGCGGGCCGCGACAGCGCCTACTTCCGCCAGACGCTGGCTGCCCTCGCCAAGCGCTACAAGATCTCGCTCGACGAGCCGTGGGCGAAGCTGAAGAAGAGTGCCCGGGACGTCGTCCTCCACGGCGACCGCGACGGCGGTTTCGAGGGCGTGATCAAGCTGCTCGAGCGGCGCTATCGCGAGACACAGTCGGAGGAGGCCCGGCGCGAGATCGAGCACTTCATGGCCGAGCGGCCGTGTCCCGCCTGCGGCGGCTCGCGCCTGCGTCCGGAGTCGCTCGGCCTCCGGATCGCCGGCAAGTCGATCGCCGACGTCGTGCGATTCACCATCAAGGAGGCGTCGGCGTTCTTCAACGGGCTCCGGCTCGCCGAACGTGAGGCCGCCATCGCGCGGCGCGTGCTGAAGGAGATCCGCGAGCGCCTTGGCTTTCTCATCAACGTGGGGCTGGACTATCTGACGCTGGACCGGCCTGCGGGCACGCTGTCCGGGGGCGAAGGCCAGCGCATCCGGCTCGCCACCCAGATCGGCTCCAGCCTGGTGGGCGTCCTTTATATACTGGACGAGCCGTCCATCGGCCTCCACCAGCGCGACAATCGCCGCCTGCTCGACACCCTCAAGCGCCTGCGCGACCTCGGCAACACCGTCCTCGTGGTGGAGCACGACGAGGACACGATCCTCGCGGCGGACTACGTGCTGGACCTGGGCCCCGGCGCCGGCGAGCTGGGTGGGCACGTGGTGGCCATGGGCACGCCGGACGAGATCATCGCCAATCCGCGCTCGCTGACCGGCCAGTTCCTCTCCGGCGCGCGCGCCATCCCGGTCCCGGCCGAGCGGCGAAAGGGCAGCGGACAGTTCATCACCATCCACGACCCGCGCGAGCACAACCTCAAGGGCATGGCGGTGAAGATCCCGCTGGCGACCTTCACCTGCGTGACCGGCGTCTCGGGCTCGGGGAAATCGACGCTGGTCAACGACATCCTGTACCGCGCCCTCGCCCAGATGCTGCACCGCGCGCAGGACCGGCCGGGCGCGCACACGCGGATCGAGGGCGCCCAGCACATCGACAAGGTCGTCGACATCGATCAGTCGCCGATCGGCCGCACGCCGCGCTCGAACCCGGCCACCTACACGGGTGTCTTCGCGTTCATCCGCGCGCTGTTCGCGCGCACGCAGGAGGCCCGGATGCGCGGGTACCAGCCCGGGCGCTTCTCCTTCAACGTGAAAGGCGGCCGCTGCGAGGCGTGCCAGGGGGACGGGCTCGTGAAGATCGAGATGCACTTCTTGCCCGATGTCTACGTCACCTGCGACGTGTGCAAGGGCAAGCGGTACAACCGCGAGACGCTGGACGTCCACTACAAAGGCAAGAACATCGCCGACGTCCTGGACATGACCGTGCATCAGGCGCTCGAATTCTTCGACGCGGTGCCGGTGATCAAGAGCAAGCTGCAGACGCTGCACGATGTGGGCCTCGACTACATCCGGCTCGGCCAGTCGGCGACGACGCTCTCCGGCGGCGAGGCGCAGCGGGTGAAGCTCGCCACCGAGCTGTCGCGCCGCGCCACCGGCCGCACGCTCTACATCCTGGACGAGCCGACCACGGGGCTGCACTTCGCCGACATCGAGAAGCTGCTGGAGGTGCTCAACCGGCTGGTGGACACCGGCAACACCGTCGTGATCATCGAGCACAACCTCGACGTCATCAAGACGGCCGACTGGGTGATCGATCTCGGCCCCGAGGGCGGCGACGAGGGCGGCCGGGTCGTGGCCGTCGGCACGCCGGAGACGCTCGCGCGTGAGGCCGATCGTTCCTACACCGGCCAGTTCCTGGCCGGCGTGATCGAGGCAATGGCGGGTTAACGACGGGCGCCCCGGTGATGCCGGGGCGCGCGGAGCGTGTGGGTGTGGGAGCCATATCGCGGCCCCCACGTCGAAAAGGAGCACGATGCGTCGCACCAAGATCGTCTGCACCATAGGCCCCGCCTCGTCGAGCGTCGCGGATCTCGACCGGCTGGCGGCCGCCGGCATGGACGTGGCCCGGCTCAACTTCTCGCACGGCACGCACGCCGAGCACGCGGAGGTCGTCCGCCGCATCCGTGACGGAGAGGCGCGCTGGGGGCGGCCGGTGGCCATCCTCCAGGACTTGCAGGGACCCAAGATCCGGCTGGGGACCTTCGGCGACGGCGGCGGCGGCCGCGTCGATCTCGAGGCCGGACGGAGCTTCACGCTCTGCCGCAAGCCGTGCGTCGGCAGCCAGGAGCGCGTCTTCGTGGCGCCGCCCGAATATCTGCGCGACGTCAAGCGGGGCGACGAGATCTGGATGGACGACGGCATGATCCAGCTGCGCGTCGAGGAGACGACGCCGCAGGAGGTGCGCTGCCGCGTGGTGGCCGGCGGGCGCATCAGCGATCACAAGGGCATCTCGCTGCCGCACGTCGATCTGCCGGCCTCGTGCCTGACCGAGAAGGATCGCGAGGATCTGCGATTCGGCATCGATCAGGGCGTCGATTTCGTGGCCGTGTCGTTCGTGCGCTCGGCCGCCGACATCGCCGAGGTCCGCAAGTTCATGGAGGACCAGGGCGCCGACCTGCCGATCGTCGCCAAGCTGGAGCGGCAGGAGATCATCGAGAACCTGCCCGGCATCCTGAACAGCGTCGAAGCGGTGATGGTCGCGCGCGGTGATCTCGGCGTCGACGTTCCGCTCGAGGACGTGCCGCACATCCAGAAGGAGATCATCCGCCAGGCGCGTGCGGCCAAGGTGCCCGCCATCGTGGCCACCCAGATGCTCGAATCGATGGTGACTCACATCCGGCCCACCCGCGCCGAGGTGTCGGACGTCACCACCGCCATCTTCGACGGCGCCGACGCCATCATGCTGTCGGCGGAGACCGCGTCCGGTCGCTACCCCGCCGAGGCGGTGGAGGTCATGGCGCGCGTGGCCGAGCGCGCGGAGCAGGCGACGCTGGCCCTCGACGTACCGCGCCGGCGGCGCGACGATCTGGCGGCACCGGTGGGCTTTCCCGAGGCGGTGTCCGACGCAGCGGCCAGCGCGGCGCGGCGTCTGCGCGCGCGCGCGATCGTGGCCTTCACCCAGTCCGGCTTCTCGGCGCGGCTCATCTCCCAGGAGCGTCCGGCCACGCCGATCATCGCCTTCACGCCCTTCGTCGCCGTGCAGCGCCGCCTGGCGCTGTCGTGGGGTGTGACCTCGCGGCTGATTCGCAAGGTCGAGACGACCGACGAGATGGTGGAGGAGATCGAGACCACCCTTCTCGGCGACGGCACCGTGCGCGCGGGCGACGTTCTCGTGATCATCTCGGGCTCGCCCATGTGGGTGACCGGCACGACGAACCTCATGAAGGTCCATCGCGTCGGGGAGCATCGCTGAGCCGGCGCACCGTCGCCGCCTTCTCGGTCGTTCTGGCGGCGGTCTGGCTCGCCGGCGGCGCCCTGCTGCTGCACGAGACCTCCTCCCGTCGTATCGCCCAGCTCGACGCCGAGCTGCAGCGCTTCGAGGCGCTCGTGCAGGGCCTCGAAGCGGTCGTGCGCCGGGAGGCGGCGCTGCTGGCGCAGGACGCCGCCGTCGTCGAGGGGGCGCGCCTCTCCGACTGGGCCGTGCTCGCGCGCGGCGCGCCGCGCCTCCGCACGCTCACCACCGAGCGCGTCGCCGATCTGGTCATGGTGCTGGGCCCCGGGGCCGTCGTCCTCACCCAGGTTCCGCCCACACCCGCGGTCACGCTGCCATTGCTCGCCGGCGTCGAGGCGCCGACGGTGCGGCTGGTGGAGCTCGAGGGTGAGCCGTTCGTGCTCGGCGTGGCGCCGATCGGCGGCGACCGGGCGGCCGGCCTCGTGGTGGTGGGGCGGCGCGCGGCGCCGCTGACGCCGTCCAGCGCCGGCGGCTTCGCGCTGTTCCTCGTCGCCGACGATACCCTCCGTCACAGCACGCTCGCGGCCGCCCCATCGACCGGCTGGCGCGCGGCGACGGCGGCGGGGGAGCGCGCCATCGACGGCGTGCCCTGGCGGCTGCGCCCGGCCGGACGTCTGGGCGCGGACCTCGTCTGGGTCGGCGCGTCGTCGGCCGCGGTGCGCGCGGACGTGCGTCGTCTCGCGTGGCGCATCGGCGGCGGCCTGGCGCTCGTGCTCGCCCTCCTCATCGTCGCGCTGAGAGTCGCCGAGAGCCGCCGGCGCACACCGTTGCGCGACCACGCCAACCTCCAGCTGGAGACGCTGTACTCGGCGGCGGTGGCGATGGGGAGCGGCCCGGAGCTCGAGGCCACGGCCACGCGCACGCTCGGCATCGTGTGCGCGGTGGCGCGAATCGACGTCGGCCTGCTGTACCGGGCCGACGCCGTCAGCAAGCAGCTGGTGCTGGTGACCAGCCACGGAGTGCCGGCCGAGCTGCGGGCGCTCGTGGATGCGCGGCCGCTACAGGGCACGCGGATCGGCGACGTGGTGCGGACCGGGCGGCACCAGGTCATGGACCTCACCGGCGACAACATCAAGGACGCGGCGCTGCGCGCGGCGGCCACGCGCGCGGGCTACACGACCCAGCTCGCGCTTCCGGTCCTCGTCGAGGGCGTCACGTGGGGTGTGCTGGCGCTGGTGACGCAGGCGCGGCGGCGCTTCGCCGGCGACGAGCTCATCCTGCTGCAGGCGGTGGCGCAGCAGGTCGGCCTGGCGGTGACACGCGCCGCGCTCCACGCCGAGAGCCAGACGAAGGCCCGGCGGCTCGAGACGCTCACGCACGTCGCGCAGCGGCTGACCGCCCGTGTCGCCCCCGACGAGCTCCTGAAGCGTGTCGTCGACGCCGCCCGCGAGACGTTCGACGCGAAGATGGCGCGCCTCTGGCTGCTCGAGGACGATGGCCAGACGCTCGCGTTGCGCGCCGCGTCGGGCGCGACCGCCGGCATCGATCGCCTGCGCGTCGGCGAAGGCCTGGTCGGCCGCGTGGCGGCCGACCGGACGCCGATGGTGGTGGCCGACATCCAGACCGATCCGCGGGCGGTGAACGCCAGCATCCTCCGGAGCGAGGGGCTGCGCTCGTTCGCGGCGGTGCCGCTCGTCGTCGGCGATCGCCTGCTCGGCGGGCTGGCCATCGCCACCGATCACGAGCGCCACTTCGGCCGCGACGACGTCGACCTCCTCGGCTCGCTCGCGAATCAGGCGGCGGTGGCTCTCGACAGCGCGCGGCTCCTGGCGGACGAGCAGACGCGGCGCCAGCACCTGGGCGCGCTCCTCGACATCAACACGAAGATCGGCGCGCTGGTGTCCACGGAGACGCTGCTCACGTCGATCGCCGAGGAGGCGGCGCGGCTGCTGGGGCTCGACAACGCCGGCTTCCGGGTCGTCGAGGGCGACGATCTCGTGCTGGCCGGCCTCGCGGGCACCGCGCCCCAGACGATGCTCCGGACGCGGCTCAAGATCGGCGAAAGCCTCAGCGGCAAGGTGGTGGCCGCCGGGCGGACGCTGGTGCTCGCGATCCCGGCCGCGACGGACCTGGTCGCCGAGCACGCCGCCGCCGATCGGGCGCTCGGCTACACGACGTACCTCGGCGTGCCGCTGCGCATCGGCGCTCGCACCATCGGCGTGCTGACCTTCCGCGCGCGGCGCGCGTTCACCGCGTCCGACCAGGAGCTGGCCGAGGCGTTCGCGGGGCAGGCCGCGGTGGCCATCGAGCACGCCCGGCTCTATCGCGAGGCCACCCACCGCGCCGAGCGCATGGGCGCGCTCGCGGAAGTCAGCCGCCTCGTCGCCGGAACGCTCGAGCCCGGTCCGCTCGCCGAGCGCATCGTGCAGAGCGTCGCCCGGCTGTTCGCCGCCCGCTCGGCGACCCTCTTCCGTCTCGACCCCACCGGCGTTGATCTGATCTCGGTGGCGAGCGCAAGCGAGCAGGGCCCCATCGCCCCGATCGTGTTTCCGCTCGGGATCGGCGCCGCCGGCCGCGCGGCGCAGACGCGGCAAGCCGTGACCTCGGCCGACGTGCTGACGGACCCGGAGATCAGCCTGACGCCGGCCGTGCGCGACTGGATCGAGCGCGGAGGCCGCCGGGCGGCGCTCGGCGTCCCGCTCGTCGCGAACGACGCGGTCGTCGGCGTCCTCAGTATCGGCGACTCCGCCGGCCGGGTGTTCGACGCCGAGGACGTGCAGGTCGCGCAGGCGTTCGCCGACCAGGCCGGCCTCGCGCTCGACAACGCCCGGCTGTACCAGGAGGCGCGTGCCTACGCCGAGCGGCTGCGCGCCCTCGAGCAGGTGAACCGGCTCATCTCCTCCTCGCTCAACGTCGGCGAGGTCCTCGCCAATCTCGCGCGGGCCATCGCGCAGTTCTTCGACGCGCCGTACGTCAGCGTGTGGCGCTTCGACGCGGCCGAGGGGCGGCTGCGCCGCGCGCTCGCCCATGGCGACGCCGCGCTGGCGGCCGAGCTCCACGACAACCTCGCCGTCGGCGAGGGGGCCATCGGCTGGGTGGTTGCCCACCGCCAGCCGATATTGTGGACGGATACGCGGACCGACGCGCGGTATGGCGACGCACCGGCCCTCGTGCGCCGCGGAATCTACTGGCTCACCGCCTATCCGATCGCCATCGGCGATCGCATCCTCGGGGCCTTCGCCGTGCATCGCGCGACGGCGTGGACGATCACGCCGGAGACGGAGTCGCTGATGGGCTCCCTGGCCGCCCAGGCGGCGGTGGCCCTCGAGAACGCGCGCCTGTACTCCGACACGACGGATCGTCTGGCGGAGACGCGAGCCCTCCTCGAGGTGGCCGAGATCCTCGGCTCCACCCTCGACTCCACGCGGCTGCTCGAGCGCGTGGCCATCAAGATCGCCCAGGTGTGCGCCGTCGACCGATGCTCGATCGAGCTGTGGCAGGGCGAGCGCGCGGTGCCGCTGGTGTCGCAGTTCGCCGACGGGCGCGCGATGCCAGCGATGTGGCGCGACATGACCGCCATCGATGCCGACCCGCTCCAGGCGATTCCCGTCAACGCGCGGGCGATCGAGACGCGGCGGCCGGTGATCGTGCAGGACGCCGCCACCACGACGATGGTGCCGCGGGGGTGGGTCGAGCGCTTCGGTCTCAAGGCATTCATGACGGTGCCGATGGTGTGGCAGGAGCAGGTCATCGGCGTGGTCACGCTCGACTACTGCGAGCGTGCGCTCACGTTCGAGCCGTGGCAGGTCGATCTCGCCACCGCCGTGGCCAACCAGCTGGCGCTGTCGCTGGAGAACAGCCGCCTGTACGCGGAAGCCCAGGAGCGGCTGCGTGAGACCACGACGCTGCTCGCCGTCGGTCGCGTGCTGTCACAGCCGGATGCTGGCCACGACGCGATGCGGCGGGTGGCGGGGGAGGTCGCGCGCGCGTTCGGCGCGGATATGGCAGGCGCCTATCTGCTCGACGCGCGCCGCGAGCGGCTGTTCCCCGTCGCCGGCTACCACGTGCCGAAGGATCTGTTCGAGTCGCTGATGAGCCGGCCCATCGTGCTCGCGCGGTTTCCCTGGCTGCTCGAGGCGTGGAACAGCGGGCGGGCGGCGTGGAGCGCCGACGTGCTGCACGATCCGCGCTTCGACGCCGAGTGGACGCACGCCCTGCCGGACCATTCGGTGCTCTTCGTGCCGACCATGGCCCATGGCGCGCCGGTGGGCGGTGTCTTCCTCGTCTGGTGGCGCACAGGCCGCGCCTTCACGTCGGCCGAGATCCGGCTGGTCGAGGGCGTGGCCGCGCAGATCGGCCTGGCCATGGAGAACGCCGAGCTCACGCGGCAGACGCAGGCCAAGCTGGCCGAGACGGAGACGCTGCTGTCGGCGAGTCGCGCGGTGTCCTCGACGCTCGATGTCCAGGGCGTCCTGCGCCATTTCCTGCGCTCGGTCGCACAGACGATCGGCGCTGATTGCGTCGGCTCGTGGATGCTGCAGGAGGACGGCGAGTGGCTCGAGCCGCTGGCCGGGTACCGCGTCCCGCCCGAGCGACTCGAGGCCTTCCGCGAGTACCGCATCTCGATCCTGAAGCACGCCTTCTACGCGGAGGCGGCGCGGACGTGCCGCGCGGTCTACACCACGGATGCGCGCAGCGACACCAGGATCCCGGCCGCCATCCGCGAGCAGGGGCCGCACCGGACCCAGCTGTTCGTCCCGGTGGTGGTGAAGGACCGCATGATCGCCGGCTTCGCGGCCGTGTGGTGGGAGCAGGCGCGGGAGTTCACGGAGGGCGAGCTGGCCCTCATGGAGGCGCTGGCCAGTCAGGCCGGCGTCGCCCTCGAGAACGCGCGGCTGTTCGCGGAGAACGGTCGCCGCGTCGAGGAGCTGTCCGTCCTCCACGATCTCTCGCGCGCGGTGACCGGCCAGCTCGATCGCGCGGCGCTCATCGCGGCGCTGCGAAGCCAGCTCGCGCGCGTGCTGGCGGTCGAGAACATGGTCGTGATCCTCAAGGACGAGGAGCACGACGATCTCGAGGTGGCGTTGCGCATCGCGGGCGGTGTGGAGGACACCGCCGCACCCCGGCGCTTCCCGACCCACGCCTGTGGCCTGGTCACGGTGGTGCTGCAGCAGAACGAGCCGGTGCGCACCGACGATTACGCCGCCGAGTGCGCCCGGCATGGCGTGGAGCCGGTCACCACGTCGGCCGGGCTCCGGCACTGGCTGGGGGCGCCCATGATCGCCGGCGATCGGGCCCTCGGCGTCCTCGTGGTGCGCGGCGGCGACCGCGTCTTCACCGACGCCGACGAGCGGCTGCTGATGAACATCGCGCATCTGGCCGCGCTGGCGCTGTCGAGCGCGCGACTGTACGAGGAGCGGACGCGGGCCCTCGGCGAGCTCGGCGCCGCCCAGGACCAGCTGGTCCGCACCGAGAAGCTGCGCGCCCTGGGCGAGATGGCCTCGGGCGTCGCGCACGACTTCAACAATCTGCTGGCCGCCATCCTGGGCCGCGCCCAGCTGCTCCTGCGCCGCGTGAAGGAGCCGCAGCAGCGTCAGTGGCTGCAGGTCATCGAGCGCTCGGCCCTCGACGGCGCGCAGACGGTGAAGCGTCTGCAAGATTTCACGCGCATCCGGCGGGACGAGCCGATGATCCCGCTCACGCTCAGTGATATCGTGCGCGACGCGCTGGAGATCACCCAGTCGCGCTGGCAGGAGGAGCCGCTCAGCCGGGGCGTCAGCATCGAGGTGCGCACCGCGCTGCCGGCCGTCCCGCCGATCCTCGGGGACGGCGCGGAGTTGCGCGAAGTGTTCACCAACCTCATCCTGAACGCCGTGGACGCCATGCCCGAGGGGGGGACGCTGACGCTTCAGACGGCGGTGGCCGAGCGGCAGGTCGTCGCCACCGTGGCCGACACCGGCACCGGCATTCCCGAGGCCGTGCGGGACAAGATCTTCGACCCCTTCTTCACGACCAAGGGCGCGCGGGGGACCGGCCTTGGCCTGTCCCTCAGCTACGGGATCGTGTCGCGGCACGGCGGCACCATCACCGTGGACAGTGCCGAGGGGCGGGGGACGACGTTCCGGGTGGCGCTTCCGGCCGCCGTCACGGCGAGTCCGAGCGCCGTCCGGCCGGCCCCGGCCGACGGCGAGCCGCTGCGCAGCCTGCGCTGTCTCGTCGTCGACGATGAGTCGACCGTGCGCACCGTGCTCACCGACGTCCTGACGGCCGCGGGCCACCAGGTGATCGAGGCGGCCGACGGCGCCGAGGCGATCGAGCGCGTTCACGCCGAGACCTTCGACCTCGTGCTCACCGACCTCGCCATGCCGCGCGTCTCCGGCTGGCAGGTGGCGCGCGCAGCCAAGCAGGCGGCGCCCGGCGTGCCGGTGTTCCTCGTGACCGGCTTCGGCGTCGAGCTGTCGGCGGACGAGCGCCGGGCCAACGGCGTCGACGCCGTTCTCGTGAAGCCGCTTCAGATCCAGGACATTCTCGATGCGGTGGCCCAGGTGGCGCAGACGCGACCGCCGGCCGGCCCGCCGGAGGAGCGCTGATGGCCTACGAGCACATCACGATTGCGCGCGCGGCTCACGTCGCCACCGTCACCCTCAACCGGCCGGACGCGTTCAACGCCCTCAACCTGGCTCTCGGCCGCGACCTCTTCCACGCCTCCATCGAGCTCGACGAGGATCCCGACGTCCGCTGCGTCGTCATCACCGGCAGCGGCAAGTCCTTCTGCGCCGGCGGCGACGTCAAGGACTTCGCCGACAACCTGCCGCGGGTCGGCGTGCTGATCAAGGAGCTCACGACGTACCTGCACGGCGCCATCTCGCGGTTCTGTCGCGCCGACAAGGCCGTGATCATGGCCATCAACGGTGTGGCCGCCGGCGGCGGGCTGAGTCTCGCGCTGTCCGGTGACCTCGTGGTCGCCACGGAGTCGGCGAAGCTGACCATGGCGTACTCGAAGATCGCGGCCACTCCCGACGGGTCGTCGTCGTACTTCCTGCCGCGCCTGGTCGGGCTGCGGCGCGCCATGGACCTCTACTTCACCAATCGCGTGCTCACGGCCCGGGAGGCGCAGGAATGGGGGCTGGTGACGCGCGTGTTCCCCGACGCCGAGTTCAAGACCGGCGTCGACACGCTGGCCCGCGAGCTCGCGCAGGGGCCATCGAAGGCCTTCGGCGGCGCCAAGCGGCTGTTCCACGAGTCCACCTGGCAGAGCCTCGAGACACAGATGGAGCTCGAGGCGCAGGCGATCGCGAGCTCCGGCCGCACCGAGGACTTCGCCGCCGGCGTCACCGCCTTCGCCAGCAAGAAGACCCCACCACCCTTCAAAGGACGCTGACCATGAAAGCGCGCTTCTTCTATCGCCCGGGCTGATCGTCGTGCGCCAAGACGAGAGAGCTCCTCTCGTCGTGGGGGATCGAGTTCGATCCCGTCGACGTCCAGTCCGACCCGGCCGGTCGGCTCGAGATGGAGCATCTCGGGGTGCCACGCGCGCCGGCGGTGGCGCTGGGCGACGCGGTGGTGCACGGCTGGAACCCCACCGGCTATGCCGCGCTCCTCGGCGTGGAGTACCGCGCCGCCGCGCGCTTCACGCCGCAAGCGCTGGCCGGCCGCCTGGACCGCGTGCTGGAAAGCGCCCAGCGGCTCATCGATCGCTTCGATGCCGAGCGCATGAGTCACGTGCCGCCGGAACGGAAGCGTACCGTTCGTGATCTCGCCTTTCACGTCTATCGCGTCGGGCTGTCGTTCATCGACGGCGTCGACAGCGGCGAGCTGCCCGAGACCTGGTTCGAGGAGCGCGCGCCCGCCGATCTCGTGACCGGCTCGGACGTCGCGCGCTATGGCGCGCTCGTCCGTGCGCGCATCACTGGCTGGTTCCAGGGGGCCGGCACCGACGAGTTCACGCGCACCGTGGTCACGTACTACGGACCACAGGCCGCCGACGAGCTGCTCGAGCGCACCGTCTGGCACGCGGGCCAGCATCTGCGTCAGCTGTACGTGCTGGCCGAGCGCCTCGGGGTCCCCGCCCCGGCGGCGCTGCCGATGGACGCGCTCGACGGACTGCCGCTGCCCGAGGCGATCTGGTAGGCTGCCGGGCATGACGACGGAAGAGTGGTTCGACGGCCTGACCGCCGAGCTCCTCGCGCAGAGCCCGTTCCGGCGCTCGGATTACTTCAAGCGCTTTGCCTCGGGCACGCTCACGCGCGCCCAGGTCTGGGCCCACATCGCACAGCACTATCTCCTGATCGCCTGGTTCCCGCGAATCTTCAGCGGTATTCACACACGCTGCGAAGATCTCGAGGTGCGGAAGGACTGCGCGCGCCATCTGCTCGTGGAGGACCTCGGCTACTTCGAGGGGCGGGTGGGCGGCACGCCGGACCACGACGAGCTGTTCCGGCGGATCGGGGACGATCTCGGCTACGACCGCGACGAGTACGCGCGCATCGTGGCCGTGCCCGAGATGGCGGCCATCGTCGACTTCTTCCGGCGCCTGGCGCACGAGGTGCCGTGGAGCGCCGCCCTCTGTGCCACGGCGTTGCTCGAAGAGGAGGTGGTCGAGATCGCGCAGACGGTCGGCAAGGCGCTGGTCCAGCACTACGGCGTGCGACCGGAGTGGGGCGCGCTGAACTACACGGTCCACGAGGCGATCGAGAAGGAAGAGTCCGGCGAGACGAAGAAGACCATCCTGAAGCACCTGCGCACCGCCGAGGACCGCCGGGCGGCCGAGGCGGCCATGCGCGAGATGCACCGGCTGCTGGAGGCGTACGCCGACTCGCTCGCGCGGAGGATCTCGGCATAAAACTCCGCGCGTTCGTGCTCCTCGCCGCCCTCGCCGCCTGCGCATGCTCGCAGGTGGCGCTCACGGGACGGTCGCAGCTGCTGCTCGTGCCCGACGCGCAGGTGGCCGAGCTGTCCCGACAAAGTCGCGCGAAGTTCTTCCAGGACGCGGAGCGTCAGCACGTGCTCGTCAAGCCGGAGGACGCGGACAGCGGTAAATACCTCCCGATGGTCGAGCGCGTATCGAACCGGATCGTGCAGGCGGCCGGCGTCGCCCAGCAGGCGCAGTGGCGTGTGGCCGTCGTCCGCTCGAAGGATGTGAACGCCAACGCCTCCGCCGACGGCACGATCGTCGTCTATACCGGCATCCTGCCCGTCGCCGAGAGCGAGGCCGGTCTGGCCGTCATCCTGGGCCACGAGGTGGCGCACGTGGTCGCGCGCCACTCGGGGGAGCGGCTGAGCCAGATGGTCGTCGCCCAGGGCCTGACGAGCGTGGCCGCCGCCTTCGCGAGCCCGCAGTACCAGGCGCCGCTCGGTGCCGCGCTGGGCCTCGGGGCGCAGTACGGCGTGCTGATGCCCTTCAGCCGCCATCACGAGTCCGAGGCGGATCACCTCGGGATCTACTACATGGCGAAGGCTGGCTACGACCCCGCCGAAGCGCCGCGCCTCTGGGAGCGCATGAGCGCCAGGGGAAAGTCCGGCACGCCGGAGTTCATGTCGACCCACCCGAGCGAGGCCACCCGCATCGCCCAGCTTCGCGCGTGGCTCCCGGACGCCCGGCGATACTACGAGGATCCGAGCCAGCCGCTGCCGGCCGTGCTGAAGCGCTGACGGCGGTCAGCGCGCGGGGGCGACCCGAAGGGCGCTCCTGATCGCAGCGCCGAGCTCGTCGTACTCCGCCGCGCGCAGCGGCACGCGGCCCTTGAGCAGCGTCAGGCCGCCGATTCCCACCAGGGCCACGAGAATCGCGCTGGCCAGCCACCGGTCCGCACCAGGCCCGACGCCGATCGTCCACAGGAGCGTCATGCCCATGATCCCGAACACGATGAGCACGACGGAGAATCCAAGGATCAGGTTGCGGCGGAGCGCTTCGTCGACCGCGCAGGGGACGTCGAACGACGCCGGCGCGGTGGGGAAGCGCGCGCGCCGCGAGGCGCGGCGCGGGGCCTCAGCTGTCGTCATCGGCCCAGGCTGCCGTCAATCGGTGCGCGAGCGTGCGGTGACGGCGGAAGTAGTAGGCGAGCATGGCGGTGGCGGCCAGGATGTTGCCCACGAAGATGGTCCAGCCGGCCACCTCGTCCAGCACCCAGGAGGCGGCGATCAGGATCAGGCCGAAGAAGAAGATCTCGAACGATGTGAACATGATCACCAGGGCGAAGATCAGCATGGGCTGCCGCTCGGCGCCGGCGATGAGCAGCGCGCCGACGAGACCGAAGGCGATGAAGGCGAGGCCGTGGACGATGGTGTAGCCGGCCACGGCGCCCGTCGGCGTCGGCTGGCGCAGCAGCGCCTTGCCGAGCAGCTCGGGGGTGCGCAGCGGGTCGCCCTGGATCGCGTCGATGGCGAAGAACCACAGCGCGACCACGGCGGCGCCGATCACGCCGGCCACGATGCCTTCGCGCAGGACCAGGCCCCAGGAGCCGACGAGCGAGCGCGGGAGCGCGCGATGGGCGCGAAAGAGATACCAGAGCATCGCCAGCGAGGCGAGGAGATTCCCGACGAGCACCGCCCACCAGACGAGCGCGCCTTGCATCGACTGACCGAAGGCGCCGAGCACGCCGAAGAAGAACGCTTCGAAGCAGGCGAACAGCACCACGAAGCCGATGAAGAGCGCGGGTTCCCGCTCGCTCATGGCCATGATCGTCGCTGCCACCACCCCGAACGCCACGAAGGCGAGGCCGTGGAGAATCGTGTAGCCGAGGACCGGCCCGAGCGAGGGCTCCACTCCGGCCGGTGTGTTGACGCCGTAGAAGACGAGAGCGCCGAGGAGGCCGGGCGTGAGGAGCGGGCGCCCGCGCGCCAGGTCGAACACGAAGAACCACACCGCCACCGCGGCCGCGCCGATCAGGCCAGCCACGATGCCTTCCTTCAAGACCGACCGCTCGCCCGTCATCGCCGTGGCGCCATGGTAGCAACGTCTCCAGCCAGGCGGAAGCCGTAGTCGGAATAGCGCAATCCCGGCGGCAACGACGAGCGGTGCGCGACGCCGCTCCACGGATTGGCGTGGCGCCAGGCGCCGCCGCGGCTCGCGCGCCGCGTGCCGCCGTCGGGGCCGCGAGGATTCCTCGCCGGCGAGCGCGCGTAATACGTCTCGTCGTACCAGTCGCTGCACCACTCGTGACACACGCCGGAGAGGTCGTAAAGGCCCAGCGGGTTCGGCGGCGTGCTGCGCACGCGCGGTGGGCGCTCGAAGCGCGCGACGGGCGTCGCGCCCGTCCACGGCAGTCCGGCGCCCGCGGCGCCAGCGCGCGCGGCTTTTTCCCACTCCGCTTCCGTCGGCAGCCGCGCGCCGGCCCAGGCCGCATAGGCGCGCGCGTCCTCCCAGGCCACGCCGACCACCGGCTGATCCGGCGCGTCGAATCCCCGTGCCTCCCAGAACGCCGGCGCGGGCGCCCCCGTGGCGCGCAGGAACGCGGCGAAGTGCGCGTTCGTCACCGGGATGGTGGCGATGCGGAAGGCGTCGAGCCAGACTTCGTGGACGGGCCGCTCGGCGGGGGGGCCCGCGGGATTGCCCATGAGGAAGGGGCCGGCCGGCACCGTGACGAAGTCCACGAGGCTATAATGCGCCCCATGAAGACGGCGGATCGGATGGGCCGGCTCGGAACGGAGTCGGCGTTCGAGGTGCTCGCGCGCGCCAAGGCGCTCGAGCGGCAGGGCAAGCAGATCGTGCACCTGGAGATCGGCGAGCCCGACTTCGACACGCCCGCCCATATAAAGGAAGCGGCCAAGCACGCGCTCGACGCCGGCGCCACCCACTACGGGCCGTCGGCCGGGCTGCCGGAGCTCCGCGAGGCGATCGCCCGGCACGTCAGCGAGACGCGCGGCGTGCCGGTGGCGCCGGACCAGGTCGTGGTCACTCCGGGCGCCAAGCCCATCATGTTCTTCACGATCATGGCCCTCGTCGGTCCGGGTGACGAGGTGATCTATCCCAACCCGGGATTTCCGATCTACGAGTCGGTCATCAACTTCGTGGGCGGCACCGCGGTGCCCATCCCGCTCCGCGAGTCGAGCGAGTTCGGCTTCGACCTGGACCTCTTCGAGCGCTCGATCTCATCGCGGACGAAGCTGATCATCATCAACTCACCGGAGAACCCGACGGGCGGTGTGCTGGATCGGGGTCAGATCGAGCGCATCGCGGCGCTGGCGGCGCGGCATCACGTGCCCGTGCTCGCGGACGAGATCTATCGCCAGTTTCTCTACGAGGGTGAGTTCGTCTCCATCTTGCAGGTGCCGGGGCTGCACCGGCAGACCATTCTGCTCGACGGGTTCTCGAAGTCGTACGCGATGACGGGCTGGCGCCTCGGCTACGGCGTGTTCCCGCCGGAGCTCGTGGAGCACATCACGCGGCTCATGGTGAACTCCGCCTCGTGCACGGCCTCCTTCGTGCAGCTGGCCGGCGTGGCCGCGCTCCAGGGCGAGCAGGCGCCGGTCGGGCGCATGGTGGCCGAGTTCAAGCGCCGGCGCGACATCCTGGTGGACGGCCTGAACAAGCTGCCCGGCGTGAAGTGCCTGCGGCCGCGAGGCGCCTTCTACGTGTTTCCGAACATCACGGGCACGCGGCGCTCGTCCGCCGAGGTCGCCGAGCGCCTGCTGAACGAGGCCGGCGTGGCCGCGCTCTCCGGCGCCGCCTTCGGAGTCCATGGCGAGGGCTATCTGCGCTTCTCCTACGCCAACTCGGAGGCAAATCTGAAGACCGCGCTCGAACGGATGCGGCCCGTCTTCGAGTCGTTCGCGCGCTGACTCGTCGGCGGCGGCGCCTGGGATGAGCCGCACCACCGTCGCCGCCGTGATCGCCGATGGTCTCGCTCGCGCCGGCACCCGGCGCGTCTTCGCCGCTCCGGGCGCCTCCGCGCCGGTCCTCGACGCCGCGCGTGCGCGTGATGTCTCCGTCATCGACGTGGGCGGTGCGACCGCCGCGTGCATCATGGCCGCGGTCACCAGCGAGCTCGAGGACGCGCCGGGCGCGGCGGCGGTGTCGCTCGCGGGTGGCCTCACCGCCGTCGTCGACGGCGCTGCGCACGCCACCCGGGATCGCGCGGCCGTGATCATCGTCTCCGACGGGGCCGCCGACGCGGGGCTGCTTTCGCCGGTGACCAAGGCCAGCCTCGTGGCCGAAGGGGCGTCGGCCGCTCACTGGATCGCCCACGCCGCGCAGCTGTCGATGGCCGCGCCCCGTGGCGCCGTGCACCTGGCGCTCCCGGGCGAGATCGCGACGGCGCCCACGCTGCCGGTGGCCACAGCGTGCCGACGCGCGCCGCTGCCGGCGCCGGCCACGCAGACGCTCGACAGCCTGGCCGAGGTTATCGCGGCCGCCGCGCGGCCGGTGCTCGTCGTCGGGCTCGGGATCGCCGAGGACGACGCGAAGTGGGTGCGCGCGCTCGCCGAGACGCTGCCGGCGCCGGTGCTGACGACGGCGAAGGGAAAGGGCGCGCTGCCGGATCCGCATCCGCTTGCGCTGGGCCTGCTCGCGCCGGATCATCCGCTGGCGGCCCGCGCCGATCTGCTGGTGGCGCTCGGCGTCGACCCGGTCGAGATCAGCCCGGGGGCGTGGCCGGTCGGCGTGAACACCGTTCACGTGAGCGCGGCTCCCGCGGACGCGTTTCTCTATCGTCCCGTCCTCGACGTGGTGGCCGACATCGGCCTCGTGATCGAGGAGCTGGCGCCGCGTCTGCGCGGGCGTACCGGCGCCGACTGGGACGTGGCCGAGCTCGACGGCATGAAGCGCGCTCTCGGCGGTGCCTCCGGCGCTGCGCGCGGGCTCACGCGGCGGCGGGTGGTGGCCATCGTGCGCGAAGCGACGCCCGCCGGGACGCTGGCGACGCTCGATGTCCCGCTCGCCGATGCCTGGCACTCGGTCGCGCCGCGCGAGCTGCTGATCCCGAACGGCGTGGCCACGGCCGGCTTCGCGCTGCCGGCCGCGATCGCCGCCGCGCTTGCGCGCGAGCAGCGCGTGGTCGCCATCGGCTCCGCGTCGGGGATTGTCGCCATGCAGGCCGAGCTCGCCACCGCCGTGCGCCTTCAGCTGCCCATCGTCATCATCATGCTCGCTCAGCAGCCGGTCGCGACGGAGTACCCGCGCGCGGCCGGGCTGCCGGTCTGGGACGCCGGCGACGAGGCCAGCTTTCGCACGGCGCTGGAGCGGGCCTGGAGCCTGGGGCGACCGGCGCTCGTGACCGCGCAGGTGACGGGCTAGCGTCTCGGGAACGGAATGGCGGGGCGGGTCACGTGATCGAGTGACCGCGGCGGCGGCTTCCGCCGCCGCGGTCGCAGATGATCAGGCGGCGCGCCGTCCGCGGCCGCGCTCCCAGGCGTAGCGCACCGCCGGGCTGAAGCGGTCCCACGTTCCGGGATTGCGCTCCTCCCACCGGCGCTGCGCGTCGGCTTCGGTCGACTTCCAGTCGGACTGCGTGGACCGCCGGTCGCTGCCCAGGCGGTAGCCATAGCGATAGGCCGGCGCGCACTGCTCGTAGGTCAGCCCCTGGCTGCCGAAGTTCGTGTTGCAGTGCGTGCGGAAGTCCTGCTCGAACTCGCCGGCCTCGGCACGGTCGACCTCGACGTCCGTGCGACGCACGGTGTCGCGCACCTTGGCCGTGCGATCCTGCACGTCCTTGCTGACGACAACCTCCTCGACGATCCGCGCCTCCTTGGCGACCACCGGCTCCTCGTGCATTTCTTCGACCTCGAAGGAGCGCTCGCGAAACGCGTCGGTGCCCGCGGGAATCGCATGGTCGGCAGGGCGGCGCTCGACGTGCACGCGCTCTTCCCGAAGATGCACGTCTTCCTCGACGGGCCGCTCGGTCACGCGCGTGTAGATCCGCACGCCGCCGCCAGTCACCGCGCGCTTCCCGATCCGCAGCTGCTCTTCCGCGACCGGAAGCACCTGCTCGCCGCCGGCGCCGGCCTGGTGGCGGCCACCGGCTTCGACGCGGGCGCCGTGCGCCTCCAGCAGCTGCTGGACGCGTCCGGCCCGAGCATCGTCGGCGTCGACGGTCAGAACCGCGCCCCCGCGGCCCAGTCCCTCGCTGTAGTAATCCACGTCGCTGTTCCAGGCGGCGTCGGTCTCGTCGGTGCCGAAGAGCCAGCTCCAGAACCCGCCCGAGCGGCGCTCGCCGTCCCGCTCGTACTCCTGGCGCGTCGACGTATCGGCGATGCGCATATGGCGCCGATCGACGCCTTCTTGCTCGAGCGTCTGCGCGACGCGCTCGGCCTCCTGACGTGATTCGAACACTGCAACCATTGTTCTGGCCATGGTCCTAACTCCTGTTCTTGCTCGGGCGTTCATTGCTCGCGAGACGCTCGACGATCGCGGTCTCGCGGCGTAACTCGACTCGCTGGGGGCGGCGCTCCACCGAACGCCGCAGGGTGATGGCGACTTCTTCCACGATCTTCAATCGCGTGGTGAGCACTTCTTCCACGATCGGCACGATCAGGGTGTCACCCTCCCGACGGACCTCGGGGGGGCGGTCGACGAAGCGGTCGACGCGGCGCCGACGGATCTCGATCCGTT
>Ga0075431_100001368_pt1 | contig 22367 bp, 18 predicted proteins | sample RhiMetdeltSRZDD5_FD_75297 | JGI IMG/M metagenome (GOLD analysis project Ga0075431, IMG submission 75297) | Populus rhizosphere microbial communities from Tennessee, USA - Rhizosphere MetaG P. deltoides SRZDD5 | ecosystem: Host-associated > Plants > Roots > Rhizosphere > Soil | place: USA... | reverse complement strand
GAGGGGGATCACCACATGAGGTTCGCGCTGTTCTACGAGATCCCGGTGCCCCGGCCCTGGGATGCCGACAGCGAGCGCATCGCCTACCAGAACACGATCGAGCAGGCCGTCGCCGGCGACCGCTTCGGGTTCGACGCGTTCTGGACCGTGGAGCACCACTTCCTCGAGGAGTTCTCGCACTGCTCCAACCCCGAGGTGCTGTACGGCGCGATCGCCGCGCGCACCGAGCGGATCCGGTTGGGCTACGGCGTGCGGCTGATGCCCAAGCCCTACAACCACCCGGTGCGCAGCGCCGAGTCGGCCGCCGTCCTCGACCTCGTCTCGGGCGGACGGGTGGACTTCGCCACCGGCCGCTCCGCGACCCGGGCCGAGCTGGAGGGGTTCGGCATCGACCCCCACCAGACCCGGGAGATGTGGCGGGAGGCCATCGGCCACGTCGTGGGCTGCTGGACCAACGACGAGTACGAGTTCCACGGCGAGCACTGGGAGATGCCCCGCCGCCGCGTCCTGCCCAAGCCGCTGCAGAAGCCCCATCCGCCGCTGTGGGGTGCGACCAGCAGCGACGACGGCCACCGCGAGGTCGGCTCGCTGGGGCTGGGCTTGTGCTCGTTCGCCGTCGGTGTGCCGCCGGAGGAGGTCAAGCGCAAGGTCGACATCTACCGGGAAGCGATCGCCCGGTGCACCGAGCCCATCGGCGCCTACGTCCACGAGGATGCGGCGACCTTCACCATGACCATCTGCGACGACGACCGGGCCAGAGCCATCGACATCGCCACCGAGTCGTTCGAGTGGTACCCCAAGGCCGGCGCCCGCCAGATCGCGTCGGTGGCCGGATGGATGGCCGAGCGGCAACAGGACCTCGGCAACTACGGCTACGCCGCCGACCTCAAGAACATCGACGACACGGGCCTGCTGGACCAGCTCAGCATGGACTACCTGGTCGGCTCGGGCGCCGCCGTCTGCGGTACGCCGGCCGACTGCGTCGAGGCCATCGATCGCTACCGGGAGGCCGGGGTCGACACTCTGCTCTGCCTGGTCAACCCGTACAAGATCCCCCACGAGGCGGTCATGCGGACCATCGAGCTCATGGGTACGGAGGTCCTCCCCCACTTCCGGCGGTAGTGAAGCGGGGGAGAGCCTCCGTTGGGGTTGTCAGCGAGAGTCAGGCGTCAGGCACCCATGCCGGTCGCGCAGGGCCGGCGCCGGTGGTCGCCTTGACAGGTCCAGGGCTGCTGGTCGGTATCGGCGGGCGGGGCGGGTGTGTCGACCGTCCCGTCGTCGGTGCCAGGATCGCTCGGCGCGTCCGCCTCCTCCTCGGGTGCGAGGAACACGTTCTCCCCCAGCTCGTCGCGAGGGACGTCGGTGTTGCGGGCGATCACGTCGCCCAGGTTGGTCCGGAAGTCGACGCCGAAGGCGCCCCGGATCCAGCGCAGGATCTGGTCGTTCCCGTAGAAGAAGCGGTCGCCGTCGCGCAGGGCCTGGAACTGCTGGGCCCACATGGCCAGCTCGAGCGGCCCGAACTCGGTGCCGGGGACATGCGCTTCGGCGGACATGCCGACGAAGGCGTCCACGTCGTCCACCGAGCCGTAGATCGCCGCCAACCGGGCGGCGACCGTGGTGCGGCGTGTGGCGCTGAACACGAGCTGCTCCTCCTCGCTGTCGGGATCGACGATGTTGCCGTCGAAGTCCCGCAGCTCCAGGAAGTCCAGGCTCTCCGGGTCGTCGATCTCGGCGCCCGGGGTCAGTTCGGGATCGGCCGGGAACTGGTCGGTGTCCTCGCCGGTGATCTCGGTGAACGAGGTGACCCGGGGGAGCCCGAAGGCTTCGCGCAGGTCGTTGTAGCTCGGCATGCCGTGGTCCCGGCCCCGCTGGATGTCGAGCGCGGCGAGATCGACGACGCCCTGGAAGCACTCGGGCAGACCTTCGCCGTCCAGGCACTGCGGGTTGTTGCTCACCGGGATCTGGAAGAGGACGCTGCGCAGCTGGTTGTCGATCATCGAGTCGTTCTGGTACTCGGGCTCGACCCCCATGGCCTGCAACAGCGGACCGTACCCGACGGTGTCAGCGAGGCTGGGGTTGAAGAACAGGACGCCGAGCGGGATCTCCGCGGCGATCTCGTCGGGGTTCTCCTCGCTGGGCTCGAACTCGACCCCCTGCTCCTCGAGGCTCTGGAGCTGCTCGTCGGAGTAACGGTCCGCCGCGACCTCGATCTCGACTCCACCGTGGATCATGCTGTGACCGCGAAAACCGACTGTGGCGAATTCGTTGCTGAGCGTGGGATTCACCCGCGGGTTGTAACCCCGGTAACGGGGCAAATCGACACCCACGGCGGGCAGGAACTCGTTGTAGGTGATGTACTGCTGTTCGGCAATGACCACCCGCCGCGCGATCTGGAACTTCTGTTCCTCGGTCAACGAGTCGGGCAGCTCGCCGACGATGCGGTTGTGCTCCCGGGCGAACAACGTCTGGGTGGCGGTGAGCGCGGAGTTCTCGTTGGCCCGCACGTCGCCGGCCACCCGCGCACTGGCGGGGTCACCGCGCAGCCGCCCGTCGACGGCCATGGTCGGTGCAGCCGCTGCGTCGCCACGGGCGTCGGACCGCGGCAGCACGTCGTCGGGCAGCAGCAACAGGGCGCTGTTGTTGCTCATGTCACCGTCGACCGGGCCTTCGCGGAGCCACTCCAGGCGCTCGGGGGTCGTGCCGTAGACCGCCTCGGCGTCGATGTAGGAGCTCTCGGTGTTGGTCTGCTCCCGCGGTGTCGTCTCCCCGGTGCCCGGGGTCGCGGCCGATCGGCTGAAGGGGATCACGCCGAGCGTGTTGGTGAACTCCTCCAGCGGGTCGTCGGCGTTGAACGGCAGGTCGGCCGCCTCACCGGCCTCGTCGCGGTGGCCGATCGTGTGGTCCACGAACTGCGCCCAGAGCCAGCCCCACTGGGTCACGCGGTTCTCCGAGAAGATGTTCTGGTGGCTGTCGTTGAAGATCCGGTTGCTGATCCCGCGGGCGTCGGGGCCCTCCGGCTGGACGGCGAGCCCGTCGGCGTAGACGGCGGGTGCGACGCGTGAATAGGCCAGCCCGGCCTGGCCCCAGGTCGGGTTGCGGCGGTTGTTGGCGGAGCCGTCGAGGCTCTCGGGCCGGGTCTCCAAGGTGCGGAGGTAGTCGCGCCCGCGGCGCCAGTGGATCGAGTCCGGCGAGCTGTCGTTGCGGACGACGAGGTTCGAGTAGCTGACCGCGGCCGCGATGACGGCCAGCAGAGCCAGGACCCCCAAGGCGATCGATCCCCGGCCCCGGAGTCGCCGGCCCGGCTTGCGGGACCGCCCGCCCGGCGGCCGACCGCTCCCTCCGGATCCTGGCGAGACCCGAGCTCGCTCGGACCGCTCTGGCCGGACGCGCTCGTCCGGCGCTGCGATGAGATCGCTGACGCGAGTGCCCACGGTGCCCTCTCTCCCCCTGGCCACGCAGGGTGGCCATGTCATCGCAGGCTCAGCGGTTGAACGCTCCCCCGTCTCCGCTACTTGTGGGCCGTCCGCCGTTGATGTCTTTTCCCCCAGCACAAGCCAGCTGCGACCAAGTCACAGTCGACCCTGAGCCTCCCCATTTGCCCGCACATATTGCGCTTTGTTGCAGCCGGTGTCAACGGATCGTAATGAATTGGTCACCGCTGTAATGGAGCGGCGGCCACTCAGGGGGCGACGACGGTCACCTGCTCGCCCTCCTCGGGCGCGACCTCGAGCCGGCGGCGGAAGAACTCGGGTCGCCTGACCCACCAGGCGATCATGATCGGGATGCCGAGCAGCAGCATGCCCACGCCGATGACCAGCGGCGGGCCGAGCCCGAACCACGAGTCACCCGACTCCGAGTTCTCGGGCTTGGCCAGGTCCACCGCCGACTTGGCCAGCGCCCAGAACAGCCCGACGGCCCCGAGCAGCGGGACGATGCCCATCATCAGGAAGTTCTTCCAGCTCCGGAGCAGCTGGCGGCGGTAGTAGACCACGCAGGCGATGCCCGTGATGCCGTAGTAGAAGGCGATCCCGAAGCCCAGGGCCAGGATGGAGTCGGCGAGCACGTTCTCCGACAGGATGGTCAGGCCGACCAACCAGATGCAGGACGCCGCACCGAAGAACACGGTGGCGACGGTCGGGGTGAGGTGCTTCGGGCTGACCCGGGCGAAGCTCTCGGGGAGCGCCCGGTGGGCCCCCATCGACAAGGCCGTGCGTGCCGTCGGCAGGATCGTGGTCTGGGTGGAGGCGGCGGCCGACGTGAGCACCGACAGGATCAGAAGCTTGTTCCACGGGGTGCCGAGGACCTCCCGCCCGAGCACCGACAGGACGTCGTCGGCGTTGTCGACCAGATGGCCCGGGCCGCGGAACGCCGTCGCCGCGATGGAGACGACCACGTAGATGGCCACCAGGACGACCGTCGAGAGCACGGCGGCCAGCCCCGGGCCCCGCCGGGCGTCGTGGGCCTCCTCGTTCACCGACACCGCGGTGTCCCAGCCCCAGTAGATGAACAGCGCGATCAGCACCCCGGCCGCGAGAGCCGTGCCGGAGTGGATCTCGAAGGGGTTGATCCAGCTCCACGATGGATCGAAGGAGCCGGCGGGCGAGTCGACGTACACCTTCCACAGCGCGGCCACCGTGAACAGGACCAGCGTGAACAGCTCCAGGCTGAGCAGCACCACCTGGTTCCGCTCGGTGAGCTCGATGCCGATGTAGCAGATCCAGGTCATGGCGACGATGAAGGCCACCCCGAGGGCCGTGACCCAGAAGGTGTCGGCCGCCAGGCCGTCCGCGCCGACGAGCAGGAAGGTGTAGCTCGAAGCGATCGTCGCGAGGCTCGGCATCACCAGCAGGTCGGCGATGAAGATCCCCCAGCCACCCAGCCATCCCAGCTGGGGGCCCATCGCCCGGGTGACCCAGGAGAACGTCGTCCCGCAGTCGGGGTCGGCCCGGTTCAGGTAGTAGTACGCCGCCGCGATGAACAGCATCGGCACGAACGCCACCAGCATGATCGCCGGCGCCTGGAAGCCCACCTCGTCCGAGACGAACCCGAGCGACGCCGCGATGCTGTAGCCGGGCGCGGTCGACGCGACGCCGATGACGATCATCGCGACCACCCCGAGCGCACCGCTCTTGAGACCCTTCGTGCCGGGTGCGGCCGAAGCCTCCGGCACGGTCACCGTGTCCGCCATCCTGCGAACCTCCCCCCTCAGGATTGGCACGAGATTCGCAGAGGAATGCCAGGCCGGCAAGTGATACCGTCGCTCTGACGCTCTATTGCAACGGATTTCGCAGGTTCGCCGGCGACATCCGACGACCGCAGGGGGAGGCCGTGCGCAACAACCTCATCGGCGGAGAGTGGCGGGAGCCGAGGGAAGGCAGAGCTGACGCAGTCGTGGACCCGTCGACGGGCGAGGCCTACGACGAGGTAGCGGCAAGCACGGCCGACGACGTCGACGCGGCCGTTGCGGCGGCGGCCGCAGCCTTCCCCGGATGGGCCGGAACCACCCCGGCCGACCGGGCGTCAGCTCTGCTGGCCCTCGCTGACCGAATCGAAGCCGACGCTGCGAATCTCGCGGCCCTCGAATCTCGCAACGTCGGCAAACCGATCGCGGCAGCCGAGGAGGAGATGCCGGTCGCGGTCGACAACCTCCGCTTCTTCGCGGGCGGGGCGCGCTTCCTGGAGGGACGGGCGGCCGGCGAGTACATGGAGGGCTACACCTCGTTCCTACGGCGAGACCCGCTCGGGGTGGTGGCCTCGATCGCGCCGTGGAACTACCCGTTGCTGATGGCGATCTGGAAGATCGGCCCGGCGCTGGCCACCGGCAACACAGTGGTGCTCAAGCCGTCCGAGCTGACGCCCCTGACGGCCCTGCGGCTGGCCGAGCTGGCGGCGGAGGTCCTGCCGGCCGGGGTGCTGAACGTCGTCACCGGCCAGGGCGAAGCGGCCGGCGCGGCCCTCGTCGAGCACCCGGACGTCGCGATGGTGTCGCTGACCGGCGAGGTCACGACGGGACAGGCTGTGGTCCGGGCCGCGGCGGACACGCTCAAGCGGGTCCACCTCGAGCTGGGGGGCAAGGCTCCGGTGCTGGTGTTCGACGACGCCGACCTGGAGGCGGTGGTCGAAGGGGTCAAGATCGGCGGCTACTACAACGCCGGCCAGGACTGCACGGCGGCCTGCCGGGTCCTCGCCGGCCCGTCGGTCTACGACGATCTGGTGACCGGCCTGGCTGACGCCGCCTCGTCGCTGGCCGTGGGCGATCCGGGGGACGAGGCGACCGAGCTGGGCCCGCTGGTGTCGGCCGACCAGCGCCAGCGGGTCGCAGGCTTCGTCGACCGGGCCCGCGGCAACGGTGCCGCGGTGGTGGCGGGCGGTCAGGTGCCGGAGGGGTCGAGCGGGTTCTTCTATGCCCCAACGGTCATGGCCGGCGTCGACCAGAAGGACGAGATCGTGCAGCGCGAGGTGTTCGGGCCGGTCGTGACGGTGCAGCAGTTCGCCGACGAGGACGCCGCGTTCGCCTGGGCCAACGACGTGGACTACGGCCTGGCCGCCAGCGTCTGGACCAGCGACGTCGGCCGGGCCATGCGCGCCGCCAAGGCGCTGCAGTTCGGGACGGTGTGGATCAACGACCACATCCCCCTGGTCGCCGAGATGCCGCACGGCGGGTTCAAGCAGTCGGGCTTCGGCAAGGACATGTCGATCTACGCCCTCGAGCACTACACGGAGCTGAAGCACGTCATGGTGAGGCACTGAGCGCTGGTGGTCATCCTCGACGACGCGGCCAAGGCCATCATCGAGCAGTTGCAGGAGGACGGCCGCCGTCCGTACACCCGGATCGCCGAAGCCGTCGGGCTGTCCGAGGCCGCGGTACGGCAGCGGGTGCAGCAGATGATCGACGCCAGGGTGCTCCAGGTCGTGGCGGTGACCGATCCGCTCACCCTCGGGTTCCACCGCATGGCGATGGTGGGCCTCAGGGTCGACGGCGACCTGCGGTCGGTGGCCGAGGTCCTCAGCTCGGTGCCCGAGATCGACTACGTCGTGCTGACCGCAGGGCGCTTCGACCTCCTCTGCGAGGTGGTCTGCGAGAACGACGACGCCCTCCTGGCGCTGGTCAACGACAAGATCCGGGCCGTGCCGGGGGTGCGCGAGACCGAGAGCTTCATCTACCTCAAGCTGATGAAGCAGACCTACACGTGGGGGACCCGATGAGCTCCTGGCAGTCCTGGCAGGACGACGCCCGCCGCCACCTCTGGATGCACTTCACCCGGCTGTCGAGCTATGCCGAGGCCGAGATCCCGGTCATCGTGCGGGGTGAGGGCCCCTACGTCTGGGACCAGCACGGCCGCCGCTACCTCGACGGCCTGTCCGGCCTGTTCGTCGTGCAGGTGGGCCACGGTCGGCAGGAGCTGGCCGAGGCGGCGGCCGGTCAGGCGGGGCAGCTGGGCTACTTCCCGATCTGGAGCTACGCGCACCCCAAGGCGGTCGAGCTGGCGACCCGGCTGGCCCGCCTGGCGCCCGGCGACATCAACCGGGTCTTCTTCACCACCGGCGGATCGGAGGCCGTCGAGTCGGCGTGGAAGCTGGCCCGGCAGTACTTCCGGGCCGTCGGTCAGCCGCAGCGCACCAAGATCGTCAGCCGCAACATCGCCTACCACGGGACCTCGATGGGGGCGCTGTCGATCACCGGGATACCCGAGCTGCGCACGCCGTTCGAGCCGCTGGTGCCGGGGGCCCACAAGGCGGCCAACACCGACCGCTACCGGTGTCGCTTCTGCGCCTCGGCTCCGGCGTGCACGCTGGCCTGCGCCGACGACATCGAGGACGTGATGGAGCGCGAGGGGCCCGACACCATCGCGGCCGTCATCGTCGAGCCGGTGCAGAACGCCGGCGGCTGCTTCACGCCCGGCGAGGGCTACTTCGCCCGGCTGCGCGAGATCTGCGACCGCCACGGCGCACTGCTGGTGTCCGACGAGGTGATCTGCGCCTTCGGCCGGCTCGGCTACACCTTCGGCTGCGAGCGCTTCGGCTACCAGCCCGACATCATCACCTGCGCCAAGGGGCTGACCTCGGGCTACTCGCCGCTGGGGGCCATGCTGTGCAGCGACCGCCTGGCCGAGCCGTTCTTGTCCGGCACGGCGTCGTTCGTCCACGGCTTCACCTTCGCCGGGCACCCGGTGAGCTGCGCGGTGGCGCTGGCCAACCTGGACATCTTCGACCGCGAGGATCTCCTGGCCCACGTCCGGGCCAACGAGAGCGAGCTGCGGAGCCGGCTGGAGTCCTTGAGCGACCTCCCGATCGTGGGCGAGGTGCGAGGAGCCGGCTACTTCTACGGCATCGAGCTGGTCAAGGACCGCGACACCCGGGAGTCGTTCAGCGACGAGGAGAGCGAGTCGCTGCTGCGCGGCTTCCTGTCCGGCCGGCTGTTCGAGTCGGGGCTCATCTGCCGGGCCGACGACCGCGGCGACCCCGTCGTGCAGTTGGCGCCGACGCTGGTGTCCGGGCCCGAGCAGTTCGAGCAGATCGAGACCACGCTGCGGACCGTGCTGTCCGAGGCCTGGCAGCAGCTGCGCGCGGCGTGAGTCGCCGGCCGAGCCGACGATCACCGTGAGCACGGTCGCGGTGCTGGGGGCGGCGGGGACGATCGGGCCCGCGATCGTCCGGGACCTGGCCGAGAGCGGCGGGGACGCGGGCATCGACCGCCTGCTGCTGCTCGACGTGGCGGCCGAGCGGGCGGCGGCCGTCGCTACCGAGCACGGGGTGGGACGGGAGGACGCCGTCGCCGTCGACGCGTCCCAGCCCGAGGAGCTGGCGGCGGTCCTGGCGGAGGCGGGCGCGCGGGTGCTGGTGAACGCCGCGTCCTACCGTCTCAACCTGGCGGCGATGGCGGGCGCCGTCACCGCCGGCTGCCACTACCTCGACCTCGGCGGGCTGTACCACACCACCCGCGAGCAGCTGGGGCTCCACGACCGGTTCGTCGCCGCGGGCCGGACGGCGGTCCTCGGCATGGGCGCCAGCCCCGGCAAGACCAACCTGCTGGCCGCGCGGGCCGCAGCAGAGCTGGACGTAGTCCATGGCTTGCACGTCACGGCGGCCGCCACCGATCCGACGCCGACGGGACACACCGGGCTGGCGGCGCCCTACGCGATCGAGACCATCCTCGACGAGCTGACGCTGCCCGCGATCGTCCTGCGGGACGGCGACGTGGAGGAGGTCGCCGCGCTGACCGACGGCGGCGAGGTGGACTTCCCCGAGCCGATCGGGCGGCGGCGTTCGGTGTTCACCCTCCACTCCGAACTGGCCACCTTCCCCACCTCGTTCCCGGGCCTGCGCGCGGCCTCGTTCCGCTTGTCGCTGGCCCCCGCGCTGGCCGAGCGGGTCGAGCTCCTGGCCCGCTGCGGACTGGCCGACCTCGAGCCGCTCGAGGTGCCACCCGGCATCACCGTCGTGCCGCGGGCGGTGCTGCTGGCCTCGCTGGCCCGGCGGCGTGCAACGACGCCGCCCTCCAACCGCACCACCGCCGTCCACCAGGTCGATGCCGCGGGGATGCACGCCGGGCAGCCGATGACCGTCCGAGCGGTCGCGTCGACCGTCCCCCACGACCGTTGGGGCTTCGGCGGCGGGGTGGTGTCGACCGCGGCGCCGGCCGCAGAGGCAGCCCGCCGGCTGCTGCGAGGCGACGTCACCGGCCCGGGCGTGCTGCCCCCCGAAGCCGCCTTCGACCCGGTCTCCTTCCTCGCCGCCCTCGCCGCGACCGGCTGCACCGTGAACCTGGCCGCGGACCCGGCGCCTCCGTGACGTCGCTGGCGGGCACCATGGGGACATGGAGCGAAACGACGTCGAGACATGGATCGCCGGCTACGAGGCGGCCTGGCGCACCGGGGGAACCGAGCGGCTGACCGAGATCTTCACACCCGACTGCTCGTACCTGCCGTCGCCGTGGTCGGAGCCGCTCCGAGGGATCGGGGAGCTGGCCCCGTTCTGGGAGGGCGAGCGCGACAGTCCCGACGAGGCGTTCGCGATGGGAACCGAGATCGTCGCCGTGGACGGCGACACCGCTGTCGTCCGGGTCGAGGTGAACTACCGCGTGGGCCGCGACTGGCGCGACCTGTGGGTCATCCGCTTCGCCCCGGACGGTCGCTGCGTCGCATTCGAGGAGTGGCCCTTCGCTCCCGGACAACCAGACGGGCACTGAGGGCCGTCTGCCCGGTCAGGGCGTCAGGAGGATGACGAGGAGTCCGGCGTGGACTTGAAGCGGTAGGTGATGCGGCCCCGGCTGAGGTCGTAGGCGGAGACCTCGACCTGTACCCGGTCGCCGGGGAGGATGCGGATCCGGTTCTTGCGCATCTTGCCGCTGAGATGACCCAGCACGGTGTGCCCGTTGTCGAGGGAGATGCGGAAGTGCCCGCCCTTCAGGGCTTCGTCGGTGCGGCCTTCGAGCAGGATGGCGTCGTCTTTGGGCTTCGGCAAACGTTCAATCCTCGTGTCGGTGGTCGTGAGGGAAACCAAGCCATGCTAGGGCCAGCAGGGGGGTTGTACTCCCAATCGCCGTGAAAACTCGGCCTTTCCGCAGGTCGCAGCTACTCGTCCCCGGCGATGACGGTGTGCTCGTCGGTCCGGTCGCGCAGCTCGGACACGACGTAGTCGTCGACCGCGTCGAGGGTGTCGACATCCCGGCCCTGCTCCTCGCCCAGGTACCACCGGTGCTCGAGGATCTCGTGGAACAGCTCGGCCGGGTGGAGCTTGTCGGCCAGATCCGGGGGCACCCGGGCCATGGCGGGCTCGAACACGTCGGTCAGCCAGCGGTAGGCCGCGACCGCGTCCGGCCACTCCCGGCCTTCGCGGTCCTGGCGGCACGCCCGGTACTGGGCGATGTCGTTGAGCAGGCGACGGGCCTGGTTCTCCTGGACGTCGAGTCCGGTCAGCTCGGCCAGGCGGCGCCGCTGGTGGCCCTCCTCCAGCACCCGGGCCACCATGCGCACGTCGCGGCCGCCGGGGACCCCGACCAGCTCGACCTCCTCGACGTCGAAGCCCAGCTCGTTGAGCCGGCGGAGGCGGGCGACGATGCGGTGGCGGCGGTCGTCGAGCCCGATGACCTCCTCCCGGGTCAACTCGTCCCACAGCTCCGTGTACCGCTCCTGCAGCTCCTCGGCCGTCGCCAACGGATCGACATCGGAGGGCAGCCGCCTCGCGGAGCCCAGGTCCAGCAGCTCGCCCGCCACGTTCTCGGTCGCCAGCGTGAGGTCGTGGGCCCGCTGCCCGGAGGTCAGCGTCGGATGGCGGTCCGCGGTCTCCGCGTCCACCAGGTAGGCGGCCAGCGCGCCGGCATCACGGCGGAACAGCACGTTGGACAGCGAGCAGTCGCCCCAGAAGAACCCGGCCAGGTGGAGCCGCACCAGCAGCACGGCCAGGGCGTCGATCAGCCGCCGCCGCAGGTCCGGCACACCCCGCCCCGTGAACAGGGTGCGGTACGGCAGCGAGAACTCCAGGTGCCGGGTGATCAGCACCGCGGCCAGCGGCTCGCCGTTCGGGCCGACGCCCCGGCCGCTGACGACCCCGACCGCCTCGACCACGGGCAGGTCCTCCTCGGCCAGCGCCCGGAGGAGCCCGTACTCCCGCTCGGCCAGCTCCAGCGACGTCTCCTTGAGCGCGTAGGCCCGCCCGCCGTCGGCCACGAACCGGACCACGTGGCGCGAGACGCCCTTGGCGTAGTCGACCAGCCGGGGGTCGTCCCAGTCGGTCAGCGGCTGGTCCCACGGGAAGTCCAGGAAGTCCGGGTGACCGGTCCGCGCCACCAGGTGGAAGGGAGGGACCTCGACCGTCATGCGTGCGGTGGCTCCGGGTCGAACAGCCACGCCGGACCGGCGGCGGTGCCGTTCTCGGCCGGCCGTACCCGTCCCCCGGACAGCGTCGGGAAGTGGGTGCCGAACACGAGGACGTCGGGCCGCGCCGCGGCCTCGAGGACCTTCTGCCGGGTGACGATCGCCTCCTCGGGTCGGTCGTCGGACACGAAGGCCACGGTGGGGTGCGCGCACTGGTACGGGTGGTGCATGACGTCCCCCGTGACCAGCACGGCGTCGGCGCCGGAGTCCACCCACAACGAGGCATGCCCCGGCGTGTGGCCCGCGGTCGGCTGGAAGCGGAGGCCGTCGCCGAGGTCGGCGTCCTGGGCGACGACGTCGGCCAGCCCCGCCTCCACGATGGGCCCCACGGAGTCGGCGTAGATGAGGTCCGCGTCCTCGTCGTCCCGGTTCCGCAGCCAGTCGAGCTCGGGCTCGACGTACACGTAGCGGGCGTTGGTGAAGGTCGGCACCCAGCGCCCGTCGACCTGGTGGGTCGCCCAGCCGACGTGGTCGCCGTGGAGGTGGGTGTGCACCACCAGGTCGACGCGGTCGGGATCGAAGCCGGCCGCGGCGAACCGCTCCATGAACGGCCACTGCTGGTCGTTCCAGAAGAACTGGGCGCGGGTCTTGCCGTTGCCCACGCAGGGATCGACGACGACGGTCCGGCCGCCGGTCTCGATCACCAGGGCCTGGACCCGCAGGCTCAGGTTGCCGTCGGGATCCGCGAAGTGCGGCAGCAGCCAGCGCTCCTGCTTGATGTCCTCGGTGGTCACCGAGGGGAGGAGGAGCTCCGGTGGGAGGTGGTCGGTCTGTGCCTCCAGGACGCTGGTGAGCGTCACGCCCCCGACTCGCCATCGCTGAACCCCGTCAGTCATGGGGCCAGTCAAGCGCGCGTCGGCGCCAACGGCTCAGGCCGCGTCGATCTTGGCCAGCTCGTCCTGGTCGAGCTGCAGGGCTGCGGCGGCCACGTTCTCCCCCAGGTGCGCCACCGACTTCGTGCCCGGGATGGGCAGCATCTGCGGCGACCGGGCCAGCTGCCACGCCAGCGCCACCTGCACCGGGGACACCTGGCGCCGGCGGGCCACCGACTTCAGGGCCCGGCTCTTGCCCACCCGGTGGCCACCGATCGGCGCCCAGGGGATGAACGCGAAGCCGAGCTCCTCGGCCAGGTCGATCACCGCCTCGGACTTCCGGTCGGTCGGGTTGTAGCGGTTCTGCACCGAGACCACCGGCGTCAGCGCCACCGCCTGGCGGACCTTGTCGACCCCGACGTTCGACAGCCCGATGTGGGCGATCTTGCCCTCGTCACGCAGTTCGACGAGCGTGCCGACGGACTCCTCGAACGGCACCGCCGGATCGGGGACGTGGAACTGGTACACGGGGATCTGCTCGAGGCGGAGACGGCGCAGGCTGCCTTCGCAGGCCTCCCGGAGGTGCGAGGGCCGGCCGTCCTCCCGCCAGCGGTTGGGCCCGTCGCGCCGGTAGCCGCCCTTGGTCGCGAGCACCAGGTCCTGCGGGTAGGGGCTGAGCGCCTCGGCGATGAGCTCCTCGCTGACCTCGGGGCCGTAGGAGTCGGCGGTGTCGATGAAGTCCACCCCCAGCTCGACGGCCTCGCGCAGGACCCGGATGGCTTCGTCGTGGTCGGGCGGCGGTCCCCAGACCCCGTCGCCGGTGATGCGCATCGCGCCGAAGCCGAGCCGATTGACCGTTCGATCGCCGATCGCGACCCGGCCCGCAGCGGCGGCTGGTGCTGAGGGTGCGTTCTCCACCATGAGGAGGCACCGTACCGGGGCGCGGGCATGCGGCCACGCGTGGGCCTTACAGTTGCAGTCACCGGCCCTGCGCGTCTTGACTAGCGGCCGGAGAGCGGCGTCCTGTCAGGGCGACTACCTCGGCCTATGGGCCGAACACCGGGAGGCAGGACACCCTCGGAGCGAGCGGACCACCGATCTGACCGTTCGGGAATCGAGGAACATCCCGATGCCCCGCCCCTTGTCGGCGTGTTGGCTGCATCTCCAGGTCGATGATCCGGCGGACCCCACAAAGGACGGACACACGATGAGCACACCGAACTGGCCACCCTCCGACCCGCCAGGCCCGCCTCCGTACGGCGGCGGCCCGGGCGGACCCCCTCCGGGCCCGGGGGGCTGGCAGCCCGAGCCGCCGGGACCCCCGGGTCCGCCGAGCTGGCAGCCCGACCCCTACGGTGGACCGCCGCCGACCAGCGGCCAGTTCGGCCCGCCACCCCAGAAGTCGGGGCCCTCGACCGGCATCATCATCGCCATCGTGGTGCTGGTGGTCGCCGCCATCGGCGGCGGTGCGTTCCTGCTGACCAGCGGTGACGACGACGACTCCGCCGGCGGCAGCACGACCACCAACCCCGACGGCGGCCAGGTGACCACCCTTCCCGGCAACCCCGGGACGACGCAGCCTGGCGGCGGGTCCGACCCGACCGATACCCCGGTGACGACCGGCGACACGCCGGTGCCCAGCGGCGACGTCCTGGCGACCACCGCCTCGTGGGTCTACTCGAACACGCCTGGCAGCGTCGACCAGGAGGAATCGACCTGCATCGCCGGTGTCGTCATCGGCGTGGTCGGCGAGGACCGGGTGGCCCAGGCCGGCGGCAACCTCCTCAGCGTCTACGCCACGACCGGCCTGGACGAGGACGCGACCATCAGCAGCGGGATCTCCCAGTGCGTGGACTCCGAGTCGGCCGCCGAGCTGAACGACGATCCCGCCTGGCCCTGGCCCGTCTGACGCCCGGCCCGAGACGGCCGCGAGTCACCAACGAGCACCAGCGACATCAGGGGTGGCGTCGCCACCCCTGATGGCTGGAGGGCTGGTTCGCAGCCGCAGCCGCAGCCGCAGCGGCTAGGGGAACGTGTCGGCGCTGCGAGCCGACGCGACGCAGGACCCACAGGTGTAGGCCGCCGTCCCGGCGACCCAGCCTCCGCTGCCGAGGTACTGCAGGTGGCCGGTGCTCGCGCCGCTGCGGTGGTACACGATCACCCGTCCCGGCTGGGCCGCCGCCGCGAGCGTCGCGCCGGCCGGCACGGTGGCGTCACGGCGGAACCACCCACCCCAGCTGGTGCCGTTGTACGTGTTCTGGTACACGCCGCTGACGCCACCCGACACGAACACGTCCAGGCGGTTGGTGCCGTAGCCCCAGGCCACGGTGGGCGGCGCCGACGTGAGGCCCGTGCCGACCCGCGACCACGCGCCCCACAGACCGGTGTCGCCGAACCTCGCGTACACCCCGTCGTTGGTGCCCCGGCCGAAGATGGCGATGCCGCCGCCCGACCACGCGGCCACGGTGGGCGAGCCCACGATGGCCCCGCCCAGGTTCTCCCAGCCCGACCACGTCGTGCCGCGCCGCGTGGCGTGGTAGACGGCGCCGGTGGTCCCCCGGACGACCATGTGGACGACGTCGCCCGAGGTGACGACGATCGCGGGCGCATCGCTCGATGCGCCGGCCGGGAGGCGGGACCAGGCACCGGCGCTGGACGAGGTCAGGGTGCGCTGCCACAGGCCGTTGTCGGCGCTCCGGGCGAACAGCCCGATGAACGAGCTGCCGACGCCGATGGCCGGCGCCCCGGCCGAGATGCCGCTGTAGCACTCCAACGGACCGCTGCCCGGCGGGGCGGTGCGGCCGTCGGCTGCGGCGAGGTAGTACCGGCCGTCCGCGCCCAGCGTTCCGTACACCATCCGGCCGTCCCGCAAGGGTGCCGCGGCTGGTGGTCCTGCCGGGGTGGGGATGGTGTGGAAGAAGTCCGGCGTGGCTGCGCAGCCGGCCACGACCTGGCGGTAGGTCGCCGTGTAGGTGGTCGCCCCCGCGGGCGCGACCACGTTGTGGGCGGCCGTGCCGCCGTCGGACCAGGAGTCGAGGGCGTAGGGCGTCCCTCCGAGCGTCTGGCCGTAGGCCGCGCTGATCCCGTTGGAGGACCCGATGATGACGCGGCGGGTCTCCGGGGCGGTCACGGCATCGGCTCCCACCCCCAGCTGCAACCCCGCAGGGTTGGTGGCGAAGGTGAGGTCGACGGTGGCCGGGTCGAGGGTGACGCTGGTGCTGACCCGGACCCCGGCGGAGTCGGTGGCCGTCAGGACCAGCGAGAGCGTCGTCGGGTACTCGTGGTCCGGTGCCGGGAAGCTACCGCTCGCGACCCCGGCGAAGTCCTGCATCGGGTGGGTGTGGCAGTTGCTCGGGCAGTGGTTGAGCACCAGCGACCAGGACAGGCGGCTGGCCGCCAACGTGCCGTCCTCGGCATCGGTGGCGTGCCCCGAGAAGGCGATCGGGTCACCGACCCGCCAGCGCAGGGAGGATGCCGGCGCATCGATGACCGGGACGGGCGCGTTGTTGGGCGGTCCGACCACGATCGTCACCGCCTGGATGTCGGTCGCGCCGGCCTGGTCGATGACCCGTAGCCGGGCGGCGACGGTCCCGTTGGTGGTGTAGGTGCGGCTGGCGGTCACGCCGTTCCCGTCGTCGAACTGGCCGTCGGCGTCGAGGTCCCACGCGTAGGTCAGGGTGTCGCCGGGATCCAGGTCGCTGGAGCCGCTCCCGTCGAAGGCCACGGTCAGCGGCGGGCTCCCCGCGGTGGGGGCGGCCGCCGCGACGGCGGTCGGCGGATGGTTGGCGCCGTTGTAGGACACGCGGTGCAGCGCACCACCGGCGAGGTCGACGTAGAACAGGTCGCCACCGGGCCCGCTGAGCAGCTGGACGACCTGGCCGGCACCGCCGACGAACTGGGTGACCTGCGCGGGGTTCGGCGCGCCTCCGCCTCCGGCGGCCATGGCCCAGATGCACCCCCGCGCCGCGTCGGCGAAGAACAGGGCGTTGTCGTAGGCCGCCGGGTAGTTGGAGCCGTTCTCGAAGCTGATCCCGGTGATCGCCGAGCTACCCGGGTCGCACGCGTCGCCGGCGACGACCTTGGCGGTGTGGTTGTAGGCGTAGACCGGGGCCGTCTGGTTGCCCGCGCTGTAGAGGGTCTCGCAGCGGTTGACGTTGAGGCTGTCCCACACCGGCTGGGCCGCGGCGCCCTCGTAGCAGGGCCAGCCGAAGTTCTCGGCCACGCCGTCGTTCATGTCGGGGATGCGGTCGATCTCCTCCCAGGTGCGCCAGCCGACGTCGCCCACCCAGAGCTGGTCGGTGCCGGGTCGGGCATCGAACCGGAACGGGTTCCGCAGGCCGTAGGCGATGATGCGGCGGGCGTTCTGGTCGGCGCTGGAGGCGAACGGGTTGCCGGGCGCTCCGGCGCCGGTGCCGGGGTCGATGCGGATGATCGAGCCGTTGAGCAGCACGGGCTGGCCGGGGGCCCGCCGCACGGACTGCGCCCGCAGTGCGCCACCCTCGGCCGTGGGGGTCGTCAGGCTCGTCCCCGCCGGGAAGGGTGGGTCGCCGCAGGGGTTCTTGGTCTGCCCGTAGTCCGCGTAGTTGTAGCTGGCTGCGTCACCCGCTCCGGCGTAGAGGTAGCCGTCGGGGCCGAACATCACGGTCCCGATCGAGTGGCTCGGGAACTGCTGGCACCACCCGGTGACCAGCGGTTGCTCGGCGCCGGTCATGTGGTCACCGGAGGCGGTCAGCCGCGACAGCCGGGCCTGGGCGATGCAGCCGTCGGTGGTGGCGCCGGGCGGGTCGGGGCAGCCGTCACTGCTCGCTCCCGGTGTCCCCCACCGGGGCGGTGTGCCGCCGGGTGCGGCGTCGTAGGTGTAGAGGACGTAGACGTACGGCCGGGCCGGGAACTGGGGATCGAGGGTGAGGCCGAGCAGACCCCGGTCGATGAAGTTGTAGACCTGCGTGCGCAGGTCGGCGAACAGGGTCGGCGTGGTGTCCGTCAGCGAGTCGTAGACGTTGACCAGACCACTCTTGTCCGCGACGAAGACCCGGCCGTCGCCGGCGAAGGCCACCGCCGTCGGCTGGCCGAGGCCGGACATCACCACCTGGTCCGAGAACCCGGCGGGGACCACGCCCGCCGTGGCTCCGCCCGATCGTGCCGGCCACACCGCCAGGCCGGTGATCACCAGCGCCGCTGCCACCAGGGCGCGGAACGCCAAGGTCCAACTCGCCTGCCCAGCTCCGCCCATCGGGACAGGATGTCACGGACCGAGAGGCGCCGCAGAACGGCTGCGAACACCGGTCCGGCGGGAGCTATGGCGGATCGGGCGCCTCGCGGGCCCGCGTGCGGGCCGTCACACTGCTCCCGCGCGGCGGCACTCGACGGCGAACCGTCCGGCTCCGGTCCGACCGGTGGCCGTCACGGCCAGGCCGGCTTCGGCCGCCCGCTGCCGGAAGCGAACCAGCGAGTCGGTCCTCCCGCCGAGCAGCACCATCTCGATGACCAGGCCGTGGGGGGCATCGTCGGGTGCGACACCACCTACGACCAGGATGCGGCCGGTCGGCGGGACGGCCTCCGCGCAACGGCGGAGGATCGCCGTAGTCACATCGTCGGGCCAGTCGTTCAGCACCTTCATCAGCAGGTAGACGTCCGCGCCGGCCGGCAGGGGATCGAAGAAGCTCTGAGCCACGGCGGTGGCCTGGTCGGTGACCTCGGCGGCAGCGAAGGTGGGCGCCGATCGAGCCACGGTCCCCGGCAGGTCGACCAGGGTCCCCTCCAGGTGCGGGTGGGCCTGGAGCAGGGCGGCGAGCAGCGCTCCCGTCCCGCCGCCGACGTCGACCACCGTCTGCACCCCCTCCCAGCCGCCGGCCAGCGGCAGGTCGATGTCGGGAGCGCCGTGGCCGGCGGGGCCCATGAGCGCGTCGAAGCTGGCGGCGACCTCGGGATGGGTGGCGAGGTCCTCCCAGAAGGGCGCCCCGAAGACCTCGTGGTACGCCGGTCGTCCGGTCCGGACGTAGGTCAGCAACGTGCCCCAGGCGTGGGCCATGCGGCCCCCGATGCCGTCGAGGTCCAGGAACGGCGAGGCCTCGAGCAGCTGCTTGCCCAGGTCGGTGAGGCCGAAGCGCCCTGGTGGCCCCTCGGCCAGGACGCCCTTGGCGGCCAGGTGGCCGAGCACGCTGTGCAGGACGTCGGGGTCGCAGCCGGCCTGTTCGGCCAGCTCCGCGACACCGTCGGTGCCGTCGGCGATCAGGTGGGGGATGCGCAACGTGGCGGCCACGTGGATGCACCACGGCGTGCAGAGGTCGGTGAGGGTCTCGAGCGACGGCGTGTCGGATCCCGCCATGGCCGCACGGTAACCGCGGCGAGCCAGGCGGGATCCGCGGGCCATCAGGGCTCGCCGTGGGGGAACTCGTCGCCGGTGTAGGGCTTGCGCTCCACCAGGACCAGCCAGTTGCCGGAGTTGTCGCGCAGGATGGCCTCGACGCCGTAGGGCCGGTCGGCCGGCTCCTGGATGAACTCGACGCCCCTGGCGACCAGCTCCTCGTGGGCCTGGCGGCAGTCGTCGGTGGCGAGGCCGACCGCACCCAGGCTGCCCTTGTCGAGCATGCGCTGGAAGAAGGCCGCCGCCTCGTCGTCGAGCGGAGGTCCGGGCTTCATCAGCGTCAGCTCCAGCTCGGGGTGGTCGGGGTGGACGACGGTCAGCCAGCGGTAGCCGTCGCCCATGGTGATGTCGGTGGCCTCCTGGAAGCCGAGCTTGTCGGTGTAGAAGGCCTTGGCGGCGTCCTGGTCGGTGACCCAGACGGTTGCGAGGGAGACGTGGGTGATCATGCGAGCAACGTACGGATCAGCCGTCGCCGGGGCTTCTCCCAGGTTGCTGACCTTCGGGTGGCTCCGGTGGCTCGGGTGGCCAGGGGTCGATGCCCCGCATGAACAGGAAGCAGCCGGGGATGTACGGGCCGCCGCTGGCCGTCCACCGGTCGCGGTACTCGGTCGGCGACTCGCCCACCAGCTCCCGGAACCGGGACGAGAACGAGCCCAGGCTGGAGAAGCCCACCAGCATGCACACCTCGGTGACCGTCAGGTTGGCCGACCGCAGCAGGTCCTGCGCCCGCTCGATGCGGCGGCGGGTCAGGTAGCGGATGGGCGTCTCTCCGTAGGTCGCCGCGAAGAGCCGGGTGAAGTGGTACTTCGACACGTGTGCCGCGCTGGCCAGCGCGTCGAGGTCGAGCGGCTCCGCGTAGTGCCGATCGGCCAGGTCCCGGGCCCGGCGCAGATGCGGCAGGATCATCGACATCGACCCCAGTATGAGCTAGGACCCGAGCGGCTCGGTGAGGTCGTAGAGGGTGACGCCGTCGATCTGGACCGACGGGAAGGTCCGCTGCACCCAGTTGCTGATCTGGCCGGCATCGTTCGGCGGACCGTGCATGCGGTTGCCGATGAAGTAGTGGATGCGGCCCCGGGCGACGTAGCTCTGGAACTGTGCCAGGGTCGGCGCGGGGTCGGTGCCGTTGAAGCCACCGATGGCCATCACCGGCTTCCTCGTCGCCAGCTGGTACCCCGCCGCCTGGTTGGCGGAGATGGTCGCCGCCACCCACGTGTAGCGGCCGGCGTCGGTCGCGAGCAGCGCGGACAGCTCGCCCGACGGGTCGGTGGCGTCGAGGATCCCGCCGATGGTGCCGGACGGGAACCGGGGGATGAGGCCGCCCCCGGTCGTCGTGCCGAGAGGACCGCTGGTGGTGGTCGTGGTCCTCCCAGTGCCGAGGTTGGGCGGTGTCGGCCGGCCGACTCCCCGACCACGCCCGACGCCGCCGGTCCGGGTCGGGATGCGCACCTGGCCGTGCGGCGTGTGGACGACGAAGCGCCCGAACCGTAGGCCCGACGGCCCGGCCGACGGGAGCGCACCCGAATGGCCGACGGACACCGTGGCCTCGCTGTAGGCCGCCGGTCCGGCCAGGACCACGGCGACCACCACGGCGACCACCGCCGCCGCCACGCCGCGGGCCCTCGCCTGGCCCACGAGCAGGACCCCGGCCACGGCCACGACGCCGCCCAGGGCGACAGCGGTGCGGAGGTCCGGATGCCAGAACGGCGTCCGGGACAGCAGCCGGTACGACCACCAGGCGCTGACGGCGAGCACGCCGGCGCCCACCATCCGGGCCCAGAGCTCGTCACGGCGCCGCCACAGCCACACGCTGCCGATGCCGACCAGCGCGCCGATCGCCGGGATCAGGGCGACCGTGTAGTAGGTGTGGATGATCCCCTCGCCGAGGCTGATGGTCAGCCCGGTGACCATCAGCCACCCTCCCCAAAGCAGCGCGGCGGCCCGGGTGCGGTCGGTCCGAGGGGCCCGCCACGTCCCCACCAACAGGACTCCCAGCAGCAGCAGCGCCGCGGGGATGAGCCACGACGCCTGGCCGCCGTAGGTGTCGTTGAACAGCCGGGTCAGGCCGGTGATGCCCCAGCGCCCGCTGGTCCCCACCGGACCGCCGCCCACGCTGCCCCTCTCGTTCCCCGTGAGCCGGCCGAAGCCGTTGTAGCCGAGGATCAGGTTGATGAGGCTGTTGTCCTGGGAGCCGCCGATGTAGGGGCGGGAGGACACGGGCCAGAGCGAGACGATCGCCACCCACCACCCGGCGGCCGCGACCATGGCGAGCCCGGCGATGCACAGCTGGCGGATCCGGGTCCAGAACGGCACCGCGGCCGCGACCAGGTACACCAGGGCGAAGGCCGGCACCACCAGCAGTGCCTGCAGCATCTTGGCCAGGAACGCGAACCCGACCAGGACCCCCACCAGCACCACCCAGCGGGTGGCGCCCGACTCGACGGCGCGGGTCACCGCGTAGGCGGCCAGGGTCAGCAGCAGGACGAGCAGCGCGTCGGGGTTGTTGAACCGGAACATCAGCGTCGCCACCGGTGTCAGCGCGGCGACCGCTCCGGCCAGCAGCCCGGCGGCCGGGCCGAACCAGCGCCGCACCGCGAGATACAGGACACCGACCGTCGCCACGCCCTCCAACGCCTGGGGGACGAGGATGGACCACGAGCTCACGCCGAAGATCCGGGCCGAGAGGTCCATGGGCCACAGGAAGGCCGGCGCCTTGTCGACGGTGATGAAGTTCGCGGCGTCCGACGAGCCGAAGAAGAACGCCTTCCAGCTGGATGCGCCGGCCTCGACCGCAGCCGAGTAGTAGTCGTTGGCCCAGCCGGACTCGCTCAACTTCCAGAGGTACAGGGCGGCCGTCGCGGCCAGCAGTCCCAGGACCGCGGGGCGCACCCAGGCCGGATCGTCCGGCGGCGCGACGGTGGAGGCCTCGCTCATGGGTCCCGCCGCACCTGGCCGAGCGGCCGGGCGGCGGCCCGGACCGGGATCGTCGCCAGCGCCGGGGACGGCGAGGCGCTCTGCGGCAGCGAGGCCGGCCGCAGCCGGACGGGCGGCGGCGGCTCCTGGTGCGGGGCGAAGATCCAGTTCCGGAACAGCAGGTAGCGGACCACGGTCCCGGCGATGCCGCAGCCCAGAGCGACGAAGGCTTCGACCACCGCCGTCGGCGAGTCGACGACCAGGTGGAGCAGCCCGAGCCCGGCGCTCGACGCCGCCAGGCCGGCCGCGAAGGCCACGGCGCCCTGCAGGTGGTGGCGAACCTGCCCCTCCCGGCCCGTGACGCCGAACGTGTAGCGGCGGTTCGCGGCGGTGTTGCCC
>Ga0075431_100001366_pt1 | contig 22379 bp, 18 predicted proteins | sample RhiMetdeltSRZDD5_FD_75297 | JGI IMG/M metagenome (GOLD analysis project Ga0075431, IMG submission 75297) | Populus rhizosphere microbial communities from Tennessee, USA - Rhizosphere MetaG P. deltoides SRZDD5 | ecosystem: Host-associated > Plants > Roots > Rhizosphere > Soil | place: USA... | reverse complement strand
GACGGCCGTGAACGCGGGCGACGTCCTGATCGTGATGGCCTGAGGAGGACACGAGTGATGGCAGCCGATCGCGACCGCTTCGGAAACCCCTTCGCGCCGGGCCTGCCCTACGCCCGCGGGGCGATGATCCGCTCCACGGAGGACGATTTCCGGAAGCTGCAGCGCGCGCAGGCGATCATCGCGCGGCGCGGTCCCGAGCGCGTGTTCAACTTCACCGGGCTCGAGCGCGCGCTGCCGCTCGCCAGCGACGAGCTGGCCCTGGCCGACGACGAGCTTGCGCCCGCGCTCTTCGGCGAGCGCTTCCGGACGCTGGCGCTCGATCATCTCGGCGGCGCGGCGGCGCGCCACGACGCGATGCTCTTCAACCGCCTCACGGCCGCCACCTTCGCCACGCACCTGACGCTCGTGCAGCCCGGCGAGACGGTGATCGGCGTCTCGCCGACCTACACCCACCCGACGGTGATCCGCTCGGCGACCCAGGCGGGCGCGCGGTTCGTCGAGGCCGACGGCGTCGGCGGCCTCGAGCGTGCCCTGACCCGCGAGCCGCGCGTGAGCCTCGTCGTGCTGACGCGGCTGGCGGTGACCTACGACCTGCTGCCGCTCGACGACGTGCGCGCCGTCGTGCGCCTGGCGCACGCGGCCGGCGCGCGCGTCTACGCCGACGATGCGGGTGGGGCCCGCGTGGGGCCGGCCATCTTCGGGCAGCCGCCCACGCTCGCGCTCGGCGTCGACGTGGGCGCGACCGGCATGGACAAGTACGGCACCGTCGGTCCGCGGCTCGGCCTCCTCGCCGGCGAGGCCGCCCTGGTCGCGCGCATCCGGGCGCGCGCGTACGAGTTCGGGCTCGAGGCGCGCCCGATGCTCTATCCGGCCGCCGTGCGCTCGCTCGCAGGCTACACCCCCGAGCGCGTCCGACAGCTCGTCGAGACGACGCGCCTCGTCGGCGACGCACTGGGTGGCGTGTTCGGCGCCCGCGTGCACCTCACCCCGGTGACCGCGCAGCTTCGTGCTGACGAGCTGCTCGCGCTCGCGATGGAGCGCGCCGGCCTCGCGTCTCCGCCCTGCGTGCCCATCGAGGCCACGGCGGCGGTGGCGATGCTGCTGCTCGAGGACTACGGCGTCATCACCGTGCACTTCGCCGGCATGCCACCCGGAACCTCGAGCTTGCTGGTGAAGTTCGTTCCACCAGAGACACTCGAGCGCTTTGGCGGCGCCGAGGCGCTCGCCAAGGCCGTGGACAGCTCCGTCGACCGGCTGGCCGCCCTGCTGCGCGACCCGGCGGCGCTCGGCGCGCTGCTGATCGGAAACTAATGGCCGAGACGGCCATTGTGTTCAAGGACGTCAACAAATGGTTCGGCAAGCTGCACGTGCTCGACGACATCAACCTGTCCATCGCGGCCGGCGAGGTCGTGGTCGTGTGCGGCCCCTCGGGGTCGGGCAAGTCCACGCTCATCCGGTGCGTGAATGGCCTCGAGCGCGTGCAGGGCGGCGACATCGTGGTGCTCGGCGAAACCATCACCCGCCGCGGCGTGAACCTGCCGGCCCTGCGCACGCGCGTCGGCATGGTGTTCCAGTCGTTCAACCTGTTCCCGCACATGACGGCGCAGGAGAACATCATGCTGGCGCCGATGAAGGTGCGCCGGCTCTCCCGCGCCGAGGCGGCACGGACGGCGGAGGCGCTGATGGACCGGGTGGGGCTGGCCGACAAGGCCGGCAACTACCCGGCCAACCTCTCGGGCGGCCAGCAGCAGCGCGTGGCCATCGCCCGCGCGCTGGCCATGCAGCCGAAGATCATGCTGTTCGACGAGCCGACGTCCGCGCTCGATCCCGAGATGATCAATGAAGTGCTCGACGTCATGACGACGCTGGCGCGTGACGGCATGACGATGATGTGCGTGACCCACGAGATGGGGTTCGCCCGGCGCGTCGCCCACCGCGTCGTCTTCATGGACGCGGGGCAGGTGGTGGAGGTCGGCACGCCGCAGGACTTCTTCGCGTCTCCGAAATCCGACCGTGGCAAGCAGTTCCTCTCGAAGATCCTCACTCACTAACGCATGGAGGCTTTCATGTCTCGCATCCTTGTCGTCATCCTGGCGGTGGTCGTCGCCTTCGGAGCGGCTGCGCCGTCGGTGGCCCAGCCGGACACGCTCGAGAAGATCAAGTCGTCCGGGGCGCTCACCATCGGCACCCGGACGGGCTCGCCGCCCTTCGCCTACGTCAACAAGAGCAACGAGTGGGTCGGCTTCACCATCGATCTGGTCGAGCAGCTCGTGAAACCGTCCGTCGAGAAGGCGGTGGGCCGGCAGATCAAGATCGAGAAGAAGGAGTCGACGCCGCCCACGCGCATTCCGCTGCTGACCTCCAACGCCGTGGACCTCATCGCCGGTACCATGACCGACACGCCGCAGCGCCGCGAGTCGGTCGACTTCAGCCTGACGTTCTTCTACACGGGCGCGCAGTTCCTCGTGAAGAAAGGGAGCCCCATCAAGGGCATCAACGACGTGAGCGGCAAGCGCGTGGCCGCCCAGCAGGGCGCCACGAACGCAAAGATCCTGCGCGAGAAGTATCCGCAGGTGCAGCTGCGCGAGTTCCCGGATCAGCCGGCCGCGTTCCAGGCGCTCGCACAGGGACAGGTCGACGCGTACACGAACGACGGGATCCAGCTCGCCGGCTTGAAGGCCAAGGCGCCGAACCCCAACGAGTGGGACGTCGTCGGCGACTTCTACTCGGAGGAGCCCTACGGCATGGCGATGCGCAAGGGCGACGCGAAGTTCAAGGCCGCCGTCGACGCCGGCCTCAAGAACGGCTTCGAGTCGGGCAAGTACTTCGAGCTCTACGAGAAGTGGTTCGGCCCGAAGGGCGAGGTGCCGTATCCGCTGACGCCACAGGTCAAGGCCTATCTCCTGAAGCAGGTCGGCAAGTAGCGGCGGGCGCCCCGAGGGCCCGTGAGCTACACGTTCAACTGGAGCGTGCTCTGGAGCGGCCAGTCGGGACACTGGCTGCTCCAGGGCTTGCTCACCACGCTCGAGCTCTCCGCGCTCGCCTGGCTGCTTGCGGCCGCCCTGGGGATCCTGTCCGGCGCGCTGCGCACGGTCCCGTTGGCCCCGCTGCGATATGCGGCCATCTCGTATGTCGAGTTCTTCCGCAACGTCCCGCTGCTCGTGTGGATGTTCTTCTGGTATTTCGGCGTGCCGCCGCTGCTCCCGCGCCCGCTGCAGGACTGGCTCTTCAACCACGCGGCGGAGTTCTGGGCGGCCATGGTCGCGCTCGGCGTCTATCACGGCGCGCGCATGTCGGAGGTGATCCGCTCGGGGATCCAGGCGATTCCGCGCACGCAGTTCGAGGCCTCGCTCGCGATGGGGCTCACGACGTTCCAGGCCTACCGCCTGATCATCCTGCCCGTCGCGCTGCGGCTCATCGTGCCCCCGGGCACCAACGAGTCGCTCAATCTGCTGAAGAACTCGTCGGTCGCGCTGACGATCGCCGTCGCCGAGCTGACGTTCCAGACGCGGCAGATCGAGACGTACACGGCGAAGGCCATCGAAGCGCTCACCGCCGGCACGCTGATCTACCTCGTCCTGTGCCTGTCGATCGCGACCATCATGGCCCGTGTCGAGCGCCATTATGCGATCCCGGGTCTGATCTCGCGCGGCGGGGCGGCCTAGACGATGGACCTTTCGGTCATCGTCAACAACTGGAACTTCCTGATCGTCCAGGGGCTGATCGGCTTCGGCCCGTTCATCGGCGGCACGCTGCGGCTCTCCATCCCGGCCATCGTGCTCGGCTTCGTGCTCGGCATCTTCATCGGCCTGGCGCGCCTGGCCGAGGCGCGCTGGATCCGCGTGCCGGCCACCGCGTACGTCGAGTTCTTCCGCGGCGTGCCGCTGGTCATGGTGATCTTCTGGATCTGGTTCATCATCCCGCAGCTCTTGCGCTTGCCGATCCCCGAGTACGGCGTCGCCCTCACCGCATTCGTCATCTTCGAGGCGGCCTACTTCGGTGAGATCGTGCGGGCGGGCGTGCAGTCGGTGTCGCGCGGGCAAGTCGAAGCGGCCACCGCGCTCGGGATGACCACGACGAAGACCATGACCTACGTCGTCCTGCCGCAGGCCCTCAGGAACATGGTGCCATCGCTGGTGACCCAGATGATCGTCCTCTTCAAGGACACGTCGCTGGCCTCCATCATCGGCTACGTCGATCTCACGAAGGCCGCGCAGATCGTCAACAATCGCGAGATCAAGCCGTTCCAGCTGTATCTCTTCATCGCGGTCGTCTACTGGATCTGCACCTACTCCATGTCGCGCGTCGCCCAGCGCCTCGAGCATCGCCGCGTCGCCGCCTGAGCGTGCCTGAGACGACGCTGCGGAACGGCGTGCGCCTGCACTGGCGAGAAGCGGGCGATCCGGCGAGGCCGCCGGTGGTGTGGATCCATGGCGGGTCGGTGGAGGAATCGTCGTCGATGGTCGCGGATCTCGAGCCGTTCGGGGCGCGGATCCGCGCGCTCTTTCCCGACGCGCGTGGCCACGGCCTCAGCTCGAAGTTCGAGCGCGTGGCCGACTACACCTATCCGCGCAAGGCCGAGGACGTGGTGCTCTGGCTCGACGCGCTCGGGATCGAGGACGCGATCTTCGGCGGCGCGTCGATGGGCGCGGCGCTGTCGCTGTGGCTGGCGGCGCACGCGCCGGAGCGCGTGCGCGCGGTGGTGTCGATCAGTGGGCCGCCGTACGCGCCGCCGGCGGAGGATATTGCCTGGTGGCGCGCGCACCGGCCGCTCGTCGAAGCCGGTCGCTTCGAGGACTACTACGACGCGAACGTGCGCCTGCGGGTCGGCGAGGCGGCGCTCGCCCGGCTCAAGGCGCGCCCCGAGCGCTACGCGGCCGTCACCGGGATGCTGCGGCTGCATTCGGTGGCCTCGCTCCTGGCGCTCCTCGACGAGACGTACGCGCGCGAGGAGTGGCTCGAGGCGTGCGCGCGCATCCGGTGTCCGGTGCAGATCATCGCCGGCTCGCTCGATCATTTCCCGACGGTCGGGATGTCGCGCCGGCTCGCGGACACCGTGCCGGGCGCACGGCTCCACGTCGTGGAGGGCGGGAGCCACTTTCCCAACCGCTCGCATCGCGCGGAAGTGCAGCGGGTGGTGGGACGTTTTCTGGACGCGATCGGGGTATAAGATCGCCCCATGGCGATCATCGATCTCAGCTTCCCGATCCGACCACACTTCCGCTGGAAGGTGGAGCCGGCGCTGCGCTCGTCGCATGCCCGCGGGGATCTCTTCCAGTCGACGATCCTGACGATCAGCTGTCACGCCTACACGCACGTCGACGCGCCGGTGCACTTCCTGCCCGGCGACCGGGACATCGCGTCGATGCCGGTGGACCAGTGGATCGGCGATGCCGCCGTGGTCGATCTCACCCACCTTGGCGACAACGGCGAGGTGAGCGGCGCCGAGCTCGAGGCGCACGCGGGCCACGTCCGACGCGGGGACATCGTGCTGCTGCGAACCGACTGGCCGCGCAAGGTCAGCGTCGAGAGCGAGAAGTTCTGGCGCGAGGCCCCTTATACGGCGCGCTCGGCGTGCGAGTGGCTCGTGGGCCGTGGCGTGAAGGCGGTCGGGTACGACTACCCGCCCGATCAGTGCATCCGGACCACGATCTTCGCGCCCGCCACCAGGGTCGAGCGCCGCGAGTGCGTCACTCACGATGTCTTCTTCCCGGCCGGGATCACCGTCATCGAGTACCTGACCAATCTCGACCGCATCGGCGCCGCGCGCTGCCGCTTCCTGGCGCTCCCCCTCCGCATCGAGGGCGCCGACGGCTCGCCCGTCCGGGCGATCGCCGAGATCGAGTGATCGATTTCAAGGGGGGCCCCGAGATGGCCCCCCAAGCCCCTCAACGCTCGCCGCGCCCGGGCAGAGCCGTGGCGCGTCTCGCCGTGGCGCCGCGAGCGCGCCGGCGGCCTGGGGTATCATCAGACGGATGCGCCTTTACTGGGTTGCTGCGCCCTTGTTCATCGTGGCCGCCGCCGGCTGTACGGGCGAGACGAAGGCCTCGCAGGAGAAGCCCGCCGCCGCCTCACCCGCCGAGCCGCGCCAGGTCCGGGTGATCGAGGCTGTCGAGCAGCGCGTGGCGCGGACCGTTGTGGCCACCGGCACGCTGGCGGCTGAGGACCAGGTGGTCGTCGGCACGAAGGTGCCTGGACGACTCGCGGACATCGTGGTCGACATGGGAACGCCGGTTCGGCGTGGCCAGGTCGTCGCGCGCCTGGATGCCAGCGACTACCGATTGAGGGTCGAGCAGGCCGAGGCGGCGTTGCAGCAGGCGCGCGCGCGCCTCGGGCTGTCGGCGACCGGCGCCGACGAGCGGGTCGATCCCGAGCAGACCTCCATCGTTCGCCAGGCCCGCGCCGTGCTCGAGGAGGCCAAGCTGACGCGCGATCGCTCGGCCAAGCTCATGGAGCAGGACCTGATTGCACGTGCCCAGCTCGACACCGCGGACGCCAATTTGAAAGTCGCCGAGGGCCGCTACCACGACTCGCTGGAGGAGGTCCGGAACCGTCAGGCGGTGCTGCTGCAGCGCCGGTCGGAGCGCGAGCTCGCCCGCCAGCAGCTCGCGGACACGGCAATCGTCTCGCCCATCGACGGCGCGGTGGCGATCAAGCAGGCCTCGGTCGGCGAATACCTCGCGGCCGGGGCGCCGGTGGCGACCGTCGTGCGTCTCCATCCGCTGCGGCTGCGCGTCAACGTGCCCGAGCGTGAGGCCGCCGACGTTCGTACCGGGCAGGCGGTCCGCCTCACCGTCGAGGGCGACACGAACGTGTATCAAGGCCGGGTGGTGCGGCTCAGCCCGATCGTGCAGGAGCAGAGCCGCACCCTGTCGGTCGAGGCCGAGATCCCGAACGAGCGCGCCGTGCTCAAGCCGGGCGCCTTCGCCCGCGCCGACATCGTCACGCAGGCCTCCGAGCCGGTCATTCGCGTGCCGGCGACGGCGCTCGTGACGTTTGCCGGCATCGAGAAGCTGCTCGTCGTGCGCGGCGGCAAAATCGTCGAGGTCCGCGTGCAGACGGGCCGGCGCGCGAACGACAGCGTCGAGATCGTCGGCGGATTGAAGGCCGGCGAGCAGGTGGTGCTGCAGCCCGGCAATCTCGGCCCCGGGCAGGCCGTGGTCGTCACGCGCTAGGGAATGCGCAAGCTCGCCGACGTCAGCATCAAGCGTCCGGTCTTCGCCACCATGATCATCATGGCGCTCGTCGTGGTGGGCACCGCCTCCTATTTCCGTCTCGGCGTCGATCGCTTCCCGTCCGTCGATCTTCCCACGGTCAGCGTCCGCGTGGAGCTTCCCGGCGCGTCGACGGAGGAGATCGAGACCCAGGTCATCCAGAAGCTCGAAGAGCAGGTCAACACGATCCAGGGCATCCAGGAGCTGCGCTCGATCGCGAGCCCTGGCAACGCGCTGGTGATCATCACCTTCGTGCTGAACCGTCCGATCGACGTGGCCGCCCAGGACGTCCGCGAAAAGGTCGCGCTGGCCGTGCGCAACCTGCCGCGCGACATCCGTCCGCCGGTGATCTCGAAGTTCGACAACGACCAGGCGCCGGTGGTGACGGTGGCGCTCTCCGGCGACCGCTCGCTGCGGGAGCTCACCGAGATCGCCGACAAGACGGTGAAGGTTCAGCTCGAGCGCTCGAGCGGCGTGGGCGAGGTCCGGATCATCGGCGGTCTGCTGCGGGCCGTCAACGTCTGGGTGGACCCGGATCGGCTGGCCGCCTACCAGATCCCGATCACCGCCGTGCGCGACGCGCTGGCCCGCCAGAACGCCGACCTCCCGGGCGGCAACGTGACGGCCGGGCTCCTGGAGTCGTCGCTGCGCACGATGGGGCGCGTCGACTCCGCGCGGGACTTCAACGAGCTGGTGATCGCCACCCTCGGCGGGGCGCCGGTGCGCGTGCGCGACATCGGCTACGCGGAGGACGGCACCAAGGAGCAGCGCTCGGTGGCCCGGCTCGACGGCGTGCCGACGGTCGTGCTCGAGGTCCGCCGACAGTCGGGCGAGAACACGGTGGCCGTGATCGACGGCATCAAGCAGAAGCTCGGCGCGCTGCGCGCCCAGATTCCCGCCGACATCAAGCTCGAGGTCATCCGCGACCAGTCCCGCTACATCCACGCGGCTCTGCACGAGATCAACGTTCACCTCGTGCTCGGCTCGATCCTCGCCTCGCTGGTCGTGCTCGCGTTCATGCGCTCGTGGCGGTCGACCATCATCGCGGCGGTGGCCATTCCCGCCTCCGTCGTATCCGCCTTCGGCGCCATGTGGGCGCTCAACTTCACCCTGAACAGCGTGACCATGCTGGCTCTCGTGCTGATGGTCGGCATCGTGATCGACGACGCCATCGTCGTGCTCGAGAACGTCTTCCGCTTCGTCGAAGAAAAACGGATGCGGCCGTTCGAGGCCGCGCGTGAGGCGACGGCTGACATCGCGCTCCCGGTCATGGCCACCACGCTCTCGCTCGTGGTCATCTTCGTCCCCGTCTCGTTCATGTCGTCGATCTCGGGCCGGTTCCTCTACCAGTTCGGCCTGACGGCGGCGGTGGCGGTCATGGTGAGCCTGCTCGTCTCGTTCACGCTGACGCCGATGATGTCGGCGCGGATGCTGCGGGCGGAGGATGCCGGCGGCCACGGCGACGGTGTTCACGCGCGCTCGCGGCGTGGCTTTTACGCCTGGCTCGATGCGGGCTACGCGTGGTCGCTGGCGCTGGCCATGCGCTGGCGCTGGGCGGTGATCGTCGTCGGTGTGGCGGTCCTGCTGGCGACCATTCCGCTCTACCGGTCGGTCAAGCAGGAGTACATCCCGAGCGACGTGGACGAGTCGGAGTTCGAGGTGCTCGTGTTCGGACCCGAGGGCATGAGCATCGCCGCCATGGACGAGGCGATGCTGGCGGTGCAGAACGAGGCCATGCAGACCAAAGGCGTGGCGCTCACGCTGACGTCCACCGGCGGCGGGTTCCTGGCTCGCGTGAACCAGGGGAACATGTACGTGCGCACGGTGCCGCACACCGAGCGGACGTTCACCTTCGAGCGGTTGTGGGCCAGCGTGCGCCGCGGCGACCTCATGGGCGCTTTCCGCAACAACTACACGCAGCGCGACGCCATGCTGGCCCTCCGCCAGCGCTTCCGCAAGTTCAACGTGGCGGGAATCCGCACCCAGGTGCGGAACATCGTCGGCTTCAACATCGGCGGCGGCTCCTTCGACATCGACCTCGCGCTGCGAGGCCCGGAGCTCGAGAAGCTCGTGGAGTACGGCGAGCAGATGAAGACCCGCGCTCGAGAGCTCGGCGGCATCGTCGACATCGACACCACGCTCCAGCTCGACAAGCCCGAGCTGCGCGTGGTGATCGACCGTGAGCGCGCGGCCGACCTCCGCGTCGACACCGAGCAGATCGCCACCGCGCTCCGGCTCATGGTGGGCGGTGATGATCAGGTCTCGCGCTTCCGTGATGCCAGCGTCAACGACGACTACGACGTGCAGCTGCGGCTCATCGACGCGTATCGTGGCAATCTGCGGACGATCTCGCGCCTGTACGTGTCCCGTGCCTCCGTCACCGGCGCCCCGGCGGCCGTGGGGCTGGCGCCGGGCGGGCTCGTGCGCCTCGACAACCTGGTGAGGATCGAGCCCACCGTGTCGGCGTCGCGCATCGACCGCACCGATCGCCAGCGCGAGATCCGGATCCGCGCCGGCGTCGCCCCCGGCTTCGGTCAGGCCGATCGGATCGAGGCGCTGAAGCGCGAAGTGGCCAAGCTTGGCATGTCGCCCGCGTACTCGATGGCGGTGACCGGCAAGGCACGTGAGCTCGAGAAGACGTTCGTCGAGTTCCTCTTTGTCTTCCTGCTCTCCTTCGCGTTCATGTACATGATCCTCGCCTCGCAGTTCGAGAGCCTCATCCACCCGCTCACGATTCTCTTGTCGCTGCCGCTGTCCGTCCCCTTCGCCATGTTTTCGCTCTGGTACACCGGCAACACGCTGAACCTCTACTCCGCCCTCGGCATCCTCGTCCTCTTCGGCGTCGTGAAGAAGAACGCGATCCTCCAGATCGACCACATGAACAATCTCCGAGCCCGGGGGATGGAGCGGCTCGCCGCCATCATGCAGGGGAATCGCGACCGGCTTCGCCCGATCCTCATGACGACGCTGGCGCTGGTGGCCGGCATGCTGCCGCTCTGGGCCGGTACGGGGCCCGGGGCCGAGGAGCGCCGCGCCATCGCCGTCGTCGTGATCGGTGGCCAGACGCTCTCGCTGCTGCTGACCCTGCTGGTGACGCCGGTCGCGTACTCGCTGTTCGAGGACGCCGCCGCCGCGCTCAAGTGGGCCGCTCCGACGCTGGCGCCCTGGCAGCGCCTGGCGGAGCGTCGCGAGCGCCGGGCCTGGCGCGCCCGCCTGCGCCGCGCCGCCGCTGCCCGTATGTCCGACGTGAAGCCGCCCGCTGGCGGCGATTGATTACATGGGGGGCCTCGAAGGGTCGACCCCGGCGGGGCGGCGCGCCGAGCGGTTCCGGCGCCCCCGCGACTACTTCACGGCGCCGGCGGTGAGGCCGGAGACGTAGTAGTCGAGGAAGAAGACGTAGAGGATCACGATCGGGACGGAGCCGAGGATGGCCCCCGCCATCAGCTCGCCCCAGAAGTAGATGTCGCCGCGGATCAGCTCACTGGTGACGCCGACGCTGGCGGTGATCTGCTCGGACGAGGACGTGAACGTCAGCGCGTAGATGAACTCGTTCCACGAGAGCGTGAAGGCGAAGAGGATCGCGCAGACGAGGCCGGGCACCGCGATCGGAAGGACGATGCGCCACAGCGCCTGCATCCGCGTGGCGCCGTCGACCATCGCGCACTCCTCGACTTCCTTGGGCACCGTGCGGAAATATCCCATCAGCAGCCAGGTGCAGAAGGGGACGAGAAAGGTGGGGTAGGTCACGATCAGCGCCCACTTCGAGTCGGCCAGCCCCAGCCAGTTGATGACCTGCGCCAGCGGCAGGAACAGCAGCGAGGTCGGCACGAGATAGGTGACGAAGATCCCGGTGCCGAACGCGTTGACCCCGACGAATCTCAGCCGGGAGAGGGCGTAGGCGGCGATGGTGGCGATCATCACCGAGGCGGTGGTGGCGATGGCAGTCACCATGAGGCTGTTCTTCGTCCAGGTCAGGAACTCCGTCTCGCGCAGCAGCTTGGTGTAGTGATCGAGCGTCGGGCCTTGCTTGATGACGAGCGGCACCGCGTGCCGATCGTAGAGCTCGCGGTCCTGCTTCAGCGACGTCATCGCCATGTGATAGAAGGGAAACAGCGCGAAGACGAGGAAGGGCAGCAGCAGCACGTGCATCAGCACCCTCGTCCAGCGTGCCCGTCGCGACATCAGTAGGCCTGCTTGCGAACGAAGCGGAGCTGCGCCCACACCACGAACACCAGCAGCGGAAACAGGTAGAGCGAGATGGCGGCGCCCTCGCCGATGCGTCCGCTCTCGAGGCCGATCATGCGCGAGTACGTGGCGAAGAGGTGCGTGGAATTGATGGGACCGCCGTGCGTGAGCACGTACACGATGTTGAAATCACTGAAGGTGAAGATCGTGGAGAAGAGCACGACCACCGCCAGCACGGGCTTGAGCATGGGCAGCGTGACGTACCAGAAGCGCGCCCATGGCCCGGCGCCGTCCGCCTGGGCGGCCTCGTAGAGCTCCCGGGGGATGGCGACCAGGCCGGCCAGGATGGTGATGGCGAAGAACGGCAGGCCGCGCCAGACGTTGACCGTGATCACCGCAGCCATCGCGTAGTACTTCTGGCCGAGCCAGTTCGGCCCGGGCGGATCCATCAGCCCGAGCGCGAGGCCCGTCCAGTTCACCACGCTGTAGAGTGAGTTGAACATCCACCACCAGCCCAGCGTCGACAGCGCGGTCGGGATCACCCACGGCAGCAGCACGGCGCCGCGGATGAGGCGCTTGAACCAGAGCTGCTGGCTCAGGAGCAGCGCCAGCGAGATACCGAGCACCAGCTTGAACGCGACCGAGATGCCGGTGAAGACGAAGGCGTTCTGGAATGTCTGTCGGAACGCGTCGCTGTCCCAGAGGCGGATGAAGTTCGTGATGCCGACGAACTGGCTCGGCCGCCCGATGAACGCGTTGGACACGGAGAAGTAGAGCGCCATCACGAACGGGTAGGCGACGAGGAGCAGCAACAGGGTCAGGGCGGGCGTGATGAAGAGCGGTCCGAGGATCCGCTCGCGATCGAGGGCCTCGCGCACGCGCGCCCGCAAGGGCAGGCGCGCGTGCGCGGCACGGACCGGAAGAGTGCCGATGGCCACGGCGAACCTATCCCGCCATGATCTTTTTCATCTCGGTCTCGGCCCACGCGATCGCCTCCTTGGTGGCGGTGCCGGTGACGGCCTTGGCGATCATGTTGGGCAGGATGTAGGCGTTGGTGATGAGCTGGACCTTGTCCGAGGGCGGTGCCGGCCATCCGTAGGTGTGGTACTGCACGCCCTCGCCCTTGAGGGCGGCGTACTTCGGATCGCTGCGGAGCACCGGATGGTCCTGGAGCTTCTCGAACACGGGCAGGTTGAAGGCGTCGCCCGACGAGATGTACTCGTCGTACGTCTCGCGCTTGCCGAGCAGGTACCGGATCCACTCCTTGGCCGGCTCGATGTTCTTCGAGAACTTCCAGATGCCGATGTGCCGCGGCGTGTCGGTCTCGAAGCGCCCGGCGGGGCCGCCCAGGCTCCGGTGGTGATTGATGCCGTCGGCGGTGACCAGCTTCCGCTGCTTGGCGATGATGTAAGCGCTCACGGGATTGTGGATCCAGCCGGCCTTGCCTTGCTGGATCGACTCGTTGTTGCTCGCGTCCGACCAGGACAGCACCTCAGGCTCCATGCAGTCCTTGAACATCTTCTTGTACCACTCGATCGTCTGCACGGTGCCCGGCGAGTTGATCTTGACCGTCTTGCCGTCCTTGTCGACCTCCATGCCGCCGAAGGACCACAGCACCGGACCCGCCGTTGAGATGGAATCGTAGTTCTGGGCGATGGGGATGCCGACGGGGTTCCCCATCTTCTTCAGCTCCTTGCCGACCGTGTACAGCTCCTCCCAGGTGTCGGGGACCTTGAGGCTCGCCTTCTTGAAGAGGTCCTCGCGGTAGGTAGCCACGAACATGCCGTGGTACTGCGGCACCGCCCGCCACACGCCGTGAACGTGCGCGCCCTCGGACGCCGACGAGATCGCCTTGCCGTACTTCTTCTCGAGCTCGCCGACGATGTCCGACACGTCCACCAGCTGCGGCTCGTAGAGCCAGGGGAAGTGCATCCGCATCTCGACCAGGTCGTGGCCGGCCTGCGTCTGCACCTCGGAGGCGTACTTCGCCTGCTGCGGCCCCATGTGGGAGATGTGGTCGATCTTGAGCTTGATGCCGGTGTCCTTGGTGAAGCGCTGCCCGATCTCCGACAGCTTCTTGTCGGAGGCGGGCGCGAAATTGTTCCAGCAGAGGTACGAGATCTCGCGGGTCTGTCCCACCGCGGGCGCGGTGCGCGTCGCGAGGATGCCGGCGAGGCCGGCGGTGGTCGTCCCGAGGAACTGGCGTCGCGACACAGGCATGAAGAGCCTCCCTCGCGGCCCCGCGGGCCGCGTTGAGATAGGAGTCGTCGAACGGTCTGGGTGGGCGGAGAATATGACCGGCGATTCAACCTGTCAAGGCGCGGGGCGGCGTCCGGTGACGGTGAGGGCGCGCAGCGGAGCCTGCAGAGGCTGGTCGCCCAGCTCGCGCGCGAGTCGCGCAGCGACGGCGGCCTCGATCTCGGCGAGCGCGTCCGGTTGCCGCCGCATGATCTCCGTGACGACCGGATTGCCTTCGATGAGGCCGACGGCCGCCTCGGTCGCCGAGGCGCTCGTGCCCTGCTTCGCCACCCGCTCGCAGCGCACGGCCTCGAAGCCGGCGTCGCGGAGGAGCGCCTCCAGGACGCCGACGTCGTGATAGTTGCACGGCACCGTGTAGAACACCGGCGGGTCCTTCGGAAAGAATCCGGCGATCGTCTCGTGGGTGAGGCGCTGGACGGGATTCTGCTCGAGCGAATCCCAGACGCTGAACAGGTAGACGCCACCGGGCTTGAGGACGCGGAAGGCCTCGCGAGCGCCGGCCGCCTTGTCCGGGAAGAACATCACGCCGAACTGACAGACGACCACATCGAACGAGCGGGTCTCGAACGGCAAGCTGGTCCCGTCGGCGTGACGCCACGTGGCGTCACCGCGACGCGGCAGCCCCTTGCGCGCGTGCGCGAACATGGCTTCGTTGAGATCGGTGGCGACGATCGTCCCGCGGCCGGCGAGCTTGTCGACGAGACGCCGGGTGACGATGCCGGTGCCGCAGGCGACCTCGAGGATGCGCACATCGTCGTGCACCGGCACGCGCGCGACCAGATCCTCGGCGAACGGATCGAAGAGCAGCGGGGCCAGGTACCGATCGTAGTGCTCGGGAATTTTGCCGGTGAAGGCGGTGGTGACGTCGGCCATGGCCGCCGTCAGGCCTTCGGCGTCCAGCTCTTGAATCGCTCGCGCAGCACCTTCTTGTCGAACTTGCCGACGCTCGTCTTGGGCACCGCCTCGATGAGGACGACGTCGTCGGGCAGCGCCCAGCGCGCGAGCTTCGGCCGGAGGAAGTCGAGGATCTCGGCCGGCGTGATGTGCTCGCCCGGTTTCGGCACCACGCACGCGAGCGGGCGCTCCACCCATTTCGGGTGGGGGACGGCGATGACGGCGGCTTCCAGCACCTTCGGGTGCCCCATGATCATCGTCTCCACGTCGATGGAGGAGATCCACTCGCCGCCGGACTTGATGAGGTCCTTCGTGCGGTCGGTGATCTGCACGTAGCCCTCGGGATCGATCGACGCCACGTCGCCGGTGCGGAACCAGCCGTCGGCCGTGAAGCGCTCGGCCGACTCGGGATTGTCGTAATAGCCGGCGGTCACCCACGGCCCGCGCACCTGGATCTCGCCGACGCTGGCGCCGTCCCACGGCTGCTCGACACCCTCGTCGTTCACGATCCGGATGTCGACGCAGGCCGAGACATAACCTTGCTTGGCGCGGATGGCGAAGCGCTCCTCGTCGGGCAGCGACTCCATGTAGGACTTGAGCCGTCCCACCGTGCCCAGCGGCGTCATCTCCGTCATGCCCCACGCGTGCCACATGATGGCGCCGTACTTCTTCTCGAACTTCTCGATCAGCGTCCGCGGCGCCGCCGAGCCGCCGATGGGGATGCAGCGAATCGAGGAGATGTCCCATTGCGGCTCGCGCTCGAGGATGTTGTCGATCGCGATCCACACCGTCGGCACCGCTCCCACGAACGTGACGCGTTCGTTGTGAACGATCTCGATGATGTCGCGCGGCTGCGGGTTGGGGCCGCCGAAGATCTGCGTGGAGCCGTTGAGCACGCCCGCGAACGGGACGCACCAGGCGTTGGCGTGGAACATCGGCACGATGTGCAGGATCACGTCGCTCTCGGAGACCGCCAGCAAGTCCTTCAACGACGAGCCGAGCGAGTGGAGAAAGATCGCGCGATGTGTGTAGACGACGCCTTTCGGGTGGCCGGTAGTGCCCGACGTATAGCACATGCCCGCCGCGTCGAGCTCCGACAGGGTGGGCCACGTCTCGAGCGGCCGCGCGTCGGCGAGCAGCGCCTCGTAGTCCAGCGCGCCGGGCGGAATCGCGGCCCCCGGCGTGTCCTTCATGACGATGACGTGCTCCACCGTCTTCAAGCTCTTGCGGATCGGCTCGAGCGTGGCCCAGCAGGAGGCGTCAACGATCAGCACCTTGTCGCCGGCGTGATTGACGATGTAGGTAATGTCCGCGGGCGAGAGCCGAATGTTCACGGTGTGCAGCACGGCGCCCATGCAGGGGGCGGCGAAGTACACCTCCAGATGCCGGTGCGAGTTCCAGGCGAAGGTGCCGACGCGGTCGCCCTTGCGCACGCCGAGCGCGCGGAGTGCTGTGGCCAGGCGCGTGGTCCGCTCTGCCCAGCGGCCGTAATCGAGGCGCTCGAGGCCGACGCCGGGCACGCGCGTCGCCAGCGTCTTCCGCGGGAACACCCGCCGCGTGCGCTCGAAGAAGTGCGTGAGCGTGAGCGGGTAGTTCATCATGAGGTTGTCCAGCTGCGGGCTCATCGTCATCGGCCTCCCAGATCCTCGGATGTCGCGCAGCGGAAGCCCACGTGATGATGCCCCGCCGCCGCGCCGCGGCGATCGTACGAGCGGCGCACGGTGACGCCGAGCGTCGCCGCCGCATCGTCGTGACTCGCGCCGCGGACGACGACGCTGCCGGCGCCGGTGAACGGCTCGCGACCGTCGTCGTGTCGGTAAGGGTACGGCTTCAGCATCGTCGCCGTCCACTCTCTCAGATTGCCGAGCAGGTCGTGCACGTCGTACGGGCTCGCGCCAGCGGGCCGGGCGTCGGTCGGCTCGGTGGCGTTTTCGCCGCGCCCGAACACGGCCCGCGCCGGCGTGGGGGGCGCGTCGCCCCACGGGTATCGCCGCTGGTCATCGCCGCGCGCGGCCTTTTCCCACTCCGCTTCGGTTGGCAGTCGCCGGCCCCGCCACGCGCAGTAGTCGCGGGCACCGAACCACGAGGCTTCGACGACCGGATGCCGCTCGTAGCCGGGATCCGCGATCCACCCCGCATGCTGTTCGGCCGCCGGCCGCAGGTGGATGCGCGCGTCGGCGTCGTCGGCGTCGTAGCGGCGCTGCCCATCGACGCTGGTGATCCCACGCGCATTCAGAAACGCGGCGAACTCGGCATTGGTGACCTTGTGCCGCTCGATCCAGAAGTCGCGCACGTACACCCGGTGTAAGGGCGCTTCCTCGGGCGCGCCGTCGTCGCGCCCCATCCAGAAGGCTCCCGCCTGCACGAGCATGATCCCGTCGGCGGCGGCTGGCCGCGTCCAGGCCACGAGCAATACGATGGCGAGCGCCGGTCCGACCATCGTGCAGTTTCTACCACAGCCGGCTCGAATAGCCGCCGGAGGGTGGCCGTCTCATGAGCAGGGAGGATGAAGCCATGACGAATGCGTGGAAGCTGGCGACGATCGGACTCGCGATCGCGGGCGTGACCGCCCTCAGCACCGGGCTCACCACGGCCTGGATGCTGCGCCCCACGGCGCCGGCGCAGGCCGAGACGCCGGCCGCGGTGACGGCGGCACGCCCGGTCGCACGCTCGGCTGCGCCGACGGTGCCGGCGGTCCGTGCGACGGTGCCGCCGCGCGTGACCCCGGTTTCCACGACCGCCGTGGCCGCGGATTGCGGCACCGGTGGTGATCGCGCGCTGCGGATTGCCAAGCCCGGTGCCCTCGGGGCGCTGCTCGGCGCGGGCCTCGGCGCGGCCGGTGGCGCCATCGCCGATGGCGGCAAGGCCGCCGGCAAGGGCGCGCTGATCGGTGGCATCGCCGGCGCCGCGCTCGGCACCGGCTACGGTGCGTACAAGACGAAGAACGAGTGCGGCACCATCTTCGGCGACGGTCCGGCCTCCGCCGCCACCCCGGGGACGCTGCCCGCCATGCAGGTGTATTCCGCGCGGTAACCGCGGTTGGCGAATGGACGAGCGGCTCGGCTCCGCCGGGCCGCTCCGAGCGCTGGGGGCCAGCTCGCGGCCGAGCGTCGGGGGTTTGGGGGCCAGTTCGGGGCCCCCATGATGATAGATTGTCCGCGATGCGCTCCCGCTGGAACGACGCCGAGGCCGCGAAGCTCGACGGTGTCGACCTTCTCGTCTACGTCTCCCGACTGATCGGCGCCGAGACGTCGCTCGTCGTGTGGGGCGGCGGCAACACGTCGCTGAAGACCACCGAGCGCGATCATCGCGGGCGCGACGTCGGTGTGCTGCGCGTGAAGGGCAGCGGCTCGGATCTGAAGTCGGTGCAGCGCAAGGACTTTCCCGGCGTCCGGATGGACGACATCCGTGCGCTGCTCGACCGGCAGGACATGGGCGACCAGGAGATGGTCACGTATCTCGCCCACGGGCTCATGGATCCGGGCGGTGTGCGGCCATCCATCGAGACGCTGCTGCACGGATTCGTCGGCGCCCAGGCCGTCGTACACACGCATGCCGACGCCATCGTCTCGCTGACCAACAACGATCGACCGCGGGAAGTCCTCGCGGGCGTCTACGGCAAGGAGGTCATCGCGCTCGAGTACCGGCGCCCCGGCTTCCGGATCTCGCGCGAGGTCGCCGACGCCATCGCGGCGGCGCCGCAGGCGCGCGCCCTCGTGCTCGAGCGGCACGGCACCATCTGCTGGGGCGCGACCATCCGCGAGGCGTACGACGCCACGCTCGAGCTGATCACGCGCGCCGAGGAGGCGATTGCCGAGCGTCGGCGCGGGCGCCGTGTGTTCGGCGGCCCGCGCGTGGACGCGCTGTCGCCGGCGGCGCGGCGCGCGACAGCGCTGGCGGTGGCGCCACGGCTTCGCCGGCGCCTCGGACGTAGCAAGCGCATCGTGCTCGGCTTCGACGACTCGCCGGCGGTCCTCGGCTTCGTCTCCTCGGTCGAGGCACCGTCGCTCTCGCAGGTCGGGCCCGCCACGCCGGATCACACGATTTACACCAAGCGGCTGCCGTGCTTCGTGGATCTCCCGCGTGCCACCGACGATCCGCTCGCCGTGTGGGACGCCATCGATCGCGCGGTGGAGCGTTTCGTCGCCGACTACACGTCGTACTTCGACGGGCACAACGCTTCGGGTGCCGAGCTGCTCGATCCGTTGCCGCGCGTCGTGCTGGTGCCGGGGCTCGGCATGTTCACGGCGGGCCGCGACCGGCGGACGGCCGGCATCGTGAACGACATCTATCACCACACCATCGACGTCATCGGCAACGCCAGCGCGTTCGGGCGGTACGTCTCGCTGACTGCCCAGGACGCCTTCGATGTCGAGTACTGGCCGCTCGAGCTCTACAAGCTCACGCTGGCGCCGCCGGAGAAGGAACTGGCGCGGCGGATCGCGCTCGTCACCGGAGGCGCGTCCGGCATCGGGCGGGCGGTGGCCCGGCGGCTGGCGGCGGAGGGCGCGCACGTCGTCGTGGCCGACGTCGACGAAACGGGCGCGAAGACGGCGGCCGACGAGGTCATGGCCGCCGCGGGAAACGGGCGTGCCCTAGGGCTCCGGATGGACGTGACGAGCGAGGCCTCGGTCCGCGCGGCGTTCGAGGAGACGATTCTCGCGTTCGGCGGACTCGACATCCTCGTCTCGAACGCCGGGACGGCCCACTCGGCGCCGGTCGACCGCATGGCGCTCGGCGACTGGGAGCGGTCGTTCGCGGTGAACGCCACGGGCCACTTCCTCGTTGCGCGCGAGGCCATGCGCATCCTCATCCCGCAAGACCTCGGCGGTGCACTCGTGTTCGTGGCGACCAAGAACGTCATGTCGCCTGGCAAGGATTTCGCCGCCTATTCCGCCGCCAAGGCGGCCGAGGCGCAGCTGGCGAAGGTGCTCGCGCTCGAGGGCGCGCCGCATGGCATCCGATCCAACATCGTGAACCCCGACGCCGTGTTCCAGGACTCCAAGCTCTGGTCCGACGAGGTCCGTCGCGAGCGCGCGGCGGCGCAGGGCATCGCCGTCGAGCAGCTGGAGGACTTCTACCGCAAGCGCAACCTCCTCGGCGTGCGCATCCTTCCCGAGGACGTGGCCGAGGCCGTGCTCTTCCTCGCCTCCGACCGCGCTGCGAAGACCACGGGCTGCACGCTGACCGTCGACGGCGGAGTGAAGGACGCGTTCCCGCGATGACGATCAGTGTCCGGTTCGGCGTGCAGCTGAGCGGGATTCATCCGCCGCCGGAGCAGTTCGCGCTGGCGCGACGGGTGGAGGAGCTGGGCTACGAGTCGGTGTGGACGGGCGATCACGTCTCCTTCCACAGCCCGCTCTACGAGTCGTTGACGCTGCTCTCCACCTACGCGGCGATCACGAGCCGCGTGCGGCTCGGCACCGCCGTGTACCTGCTGGCACTGCGCCCGGCTGCCATCGCCGCCAAGATCACGAGCACGCTCGACGTCCTGTCGGGGGGGCGGTTCATCTTCGGAGTCGGAGTGGGCGGCGAGAATCCGAAGGAGTTCGATCTGTGCGGGGTCCCGCACGCCGAGCGAGGCGCGCGGGTCAGCGAGGCCATCGACGCCGTTCGCACGCTGTGGCGTGACACGCCGGCCACCTTCAAGGGCCGCTTCACGCGCTTCGAGCACGTCTCGATCGATCCGAAGCCCCCGCAGCCTCCGCCGATCTGGATTGGCGGACGCTCGGATGCCGCGCTGGCGCGTGCGGGTCGGCAAGGCGACGGCTGGATGTCCTACGTTGTCCAGCCCGAGCGCTACGCTCAGAGCCTCGAGAAGATCCGGCGGGCGGCAGAGCAGGCGGGGCGCACGCTGGAGTCGTTCGCCGCCGCGCACCTGGCCTTCGTCACCGTCGGTCGCGACTATGAGACGGCCAAGGCGGTCTGGGTGAAGTGCCTGACGAAGCGCTACGCGCAGGACTTCGAGCCGCTGGCGAAGAAGTACGGGATCATCGGCACGCCGGCGCAGTGCGCCGAGCAGATCGAGGCGTTTCGCGCCGCCGGCTGCAACTACGTCATCGTCAACGTGATTGGCGAGCCCGAGCACGAGCGCGAGCAGCTCGAGCGCGTGGCCGCCGACATCCTGCCCCGCTTCCGCTAGTGGCTTCAGAGAGGGGCGACACGGCTCCGTCGGCTCGCCCCGAAGGCGGGGGGGAGTGGGGGGCCATTTCGGGGCCCCCCACATCGACAGGCGGCGGCCTCGTCGCGCGCGTGCTGAAGCAGGCGGGCGTCGGCCATGTCTTCACGCTGTGCGGCGGCCATATCCTGCCGATCTATGACGGGTGTCTCGACGAGGGCATCGTCGTCATCGACGTGCGACACGAGCAGGCGGCCGCCCATGCCGCCGATGCATATGCGCGTCTCACGCGCGGTATCGGCGTGGCCATGGTCGCGCCCGGGCCCGGCGTCACCGACGCGGTCACCGGCGTCGCCAACGCGTACGCCGCGCGCAGCCCGGTGCTGCTCATCGGCGGCGCCGCACCGCTCGGTCTCCGAGGTCTCGGCGCCTTGCAGGAGATGGAGCAGGTGGCGCTGCTGCGCCCGATCACGAAGGGCTCGTTCAGCGTGGCCGAGACGCGTCAGATTCCGGAAGTGCTGACCACCGCCATTCGCACGGCGCTGTCGGGGCGCCCGGGGCCCGTCTTCGTCGAGATTCCGGTCGATCTCCTGCTCACCACCGTCGAGGGCCGTCTGGCCCCCATTCCCACCGCGTACGTGCACCGGCCGCGCGCCGCTGCGGACGCCGAGGGCATCGGCACGCTGGAGCGCCTGCTCGCCGCCGCCGAGCGTCCCGTCGTCGTCGCCGGCGGCGGCGTCTACTGGGACGATGCGGCCGCCGCCCTGGCCGCCTTCGCCGAGCGCGCCGGCGTGCCGGTCTTCATGAATGGCGCCGGCCGCGGCTCGCTGCCGGCGGCGCACCCGAACGCCTTCGCGCAGGCGCGCGGGATGGCTCTGGGCGCCGCCGACCTGGTGGTGATTCTCGGGGCGCCGCTCGATTTCCGGCTCGGCTATGGGCGTCCGCCGACGTTCGCGGAGGGAGCCAGGGTCGTGATGGTCGACGGCGACGCGAGCGAGCTCGGCCGCAACCGTCCGCTCGAGCTCGGGCTGGCCGGGCACATCGGAACGATCCTGCGGCAGGCCCTCGACATCGTCCCGAAGACGATGGCCGCGCGCGTGGCGCCGTGGCTCGGCGCGGTGCGGGCCCGAGAGGTGGAGAGCCGAGCGAAGCTCGAGGCATTCTGCGCGTCCGACGACACACCGATCTCGCATTACCGGCTGGCCGCGGAGCTCGCGCGCGTGGTCGGGCCGAACACGACGCTGGTGGGCGACGGCGGCGACGTCGTCGGGTGCGCCGCGCGCATCGTGCCGCTGCACCGCCCCGGGCAGTGGCTCGATCCGGGGCCCCTCGGCTGCCTCGGCGTCGGTCCCTCGTTCGCGCTCACCGCGAAGCTGCTCCATCCCGAGCACGCCGTCATCCTGCTCGCGGGCGATGGCGCGCTCGGGCTGAACGGCATGGAGCTCGAGACGGCGGTGCGCTTCAGCCTGCCCTTCGTCTGCGTGGTGGGAAACGACGGCGGCTGGGGCCAGATCCGTAACCCGCAGCTGTCGTTCTACGGCGAGACGCGCGCGGTGGCGACGTCGCTGCCGTCGACACGCTTCGACCTGCTGGCCGAGGCGCTCGGCGCACGTGGCGCGCTGGTGACGCGGCCGGGCGACATCCGGCCCGCGCTCGACAAGGCGCTCGCCTCGAACGACGTCTGGTGCATCAACGTCCTCCTCGATCCG
>Ga0075431_100001365_pt1 | contig 22399 bp, 22 predicted proteins | sample RhiMetdeltSRZDD5_FD_75297 | JGI IMG/M metagenome (GOLD analysis project Ga0075431, IMG submission 75297) | Populus rhizosphere microbial communities from Tennessee, USA - Rhizosphere MetaG P. deltoides SRZDD5 | ecosystem: Host-associated > Plants > Roots > Rhizosphere > Soil | place: USA... | reverse complement strand
GACACACCCATCGCGCCGTACTCGTTCATCGACTCGGCCAGCTTCTCGGGCGGGCCGGTGATCGTCCCGCGCGCCACCTCCCAGTCGGGCTCACCGACGTACATCGCCTCGGTGATCACGCCGATCTCCGGCTCGGCCCCCGGGCGCACGTCGTCCCGTTGCGCTCGGAGGTACGCGATCGAGTCCGGCATCTTCTTGCGCGGCGTCCCCTGCGGGATCCAACCGTCACCACGCGCCGCGACCCGCCGGAGCGCGGGGCGGCTCGACCCGCCGATCCAGATCGGTGGGCGCGGCCGCTGGACCGGTCGCGGCCGCATGCCCACCTGGTCGTCGTCGGGGCCGGTGAACTCGTCGCCCCACGCATCTTTCACGCCGTCGACCGCGTCGTCGAGCAGTCGACCGCGGTCCGCGAACGACAGTCCCAGTGCGTCGAATTCTTTCTCGACGTGTCCGGCGCCCATCCCGAGGATCACGCGACCACCCGACAACGTGTCGAGCGTCGCGAACGCCTTGGCCGTCTGGAGCGGGTGCCGGTAGGGCCCGACGAACACGTTTGTCATGAGGCGGGTCCGGGTCGTCTGGCCCGCCAGGAACCCGAGCGTCGAGATGGGCTCGTACCACGTCGTCGACATCGCCGGCGCGAGCTGCCGAGGGATCGCGACGTGGTCGCAGACCGCGACGTAGAAGAACCCGGCGCGGTCGGCGGCTTGCGCGGCTCTGACCAGCTCAGGCACACCGGCGCCGTTCTCCCGCTCCCACGGCGCCGCCACCATCGTGCTGAGCGCGACCGTCGGAAGCTGGATCCCGAACACCAGCTTCCCGGCCGGGACGATCGTGACGACGTCGTCACTCACGACGGCCGGCTCTTCCGCCGCGCTCACCCGGGCCAGACGACGCTCTGGAGCTCCGAGTACGCGTGGAGTCCGAACGACCCGCCGTCGCGGCCGACCCCGCTGAGCTTCGTACCTCCGAACGGCGTCTCGTGGTTGCGCTGGATCGTGTTGATGCCGACGTTGCCGGCCCGCAGGCGACGCGCCACGCGCATCCCTCGCGCCGAGTCGCCCGTGAACACGTAGTCGTAGAGCCCGAAATCGCTGTCGTTGGCGAGGTGAATAGCTTCCTCGTCGTCATCGAAGGTCTCGGCAACGATCACAGGACCGAAGATCTCCTCCCGCGCCACCCGCATGTCACCGCGCACGTCGGCGAGCAATGTCGGCTCCACGAAGAAGCCGCGGTCGAGGTGCGACGGACGACCGCCGCCCACCGCAACCTCCGCGCCCTCGTCGGCACCGGCGCGGATGTACCCCTCCACCCGCTCGCGATGGGCGCCGGTGATCAGCGGGCCGACGACGGTCTTCGGGTCGGTCGGATCGCCGACCGGGAGCAACGTCGCCATCTTGGCGAGACCTTCGACGAACTCCTGGTACCGCGACCGGTGCACGATGGCGCGCGTCGGCGCGGTGCAGATCTGCCCGGCGTGGAACGTCCAGACGGACCCGATGGCGGTGACGGCAGTCGTCAGGTCGGCGTCGTCGAGCACGATGCCCGCGCCTTTGCCGCCCAGCTCGAGGAGAAGGCGCTTCATCGTGCGGCCGCCGGCTTCGGCGATGCGGAGCCCCACCGCGGTGCTGCCGGTGAAGCTGATCATGTCGACGTCGCGCGACTCGACCAGCGCCTCGCCCGTCGCCGGGCTCGAGCCGGTCACGACGTTCACGACCCCGGGCGGGAAGCCGACCTCGTCGAGAATCCGCACGAGCTCGATCACCGCGAGCGGGTCCTGCGGCGCCGGTCGCACGATCACCGTGTTGCCCATCGCCAGGGCGGGGCCGATCTTGCCGGCCATGTTCACGATCGGGAAGTTGTACGGCGTGATGCAGGCGACCACGCCCACCGGTGCGCGCCGTGCCAGCGCACCCATCAGGCCGGCGGGTGCCATCGGCGTCGCCGGCATCTCCTGGGGCGCCAACGGGATGACACTCGGCTCGAGCGCACCGCGCGCGTACCGGTCGAACCGGCTGGCCGCCACCGGCACCTGCATCGCGCGCCCGACCGCCGTCGTGCACCCCGTTTCCGCGATCACCAGGGGGACGAAGTCCTCGAGCTTCTCGCGTACGCGGACGGCCGCCGCCGACAAGAGCTCGGCGCGGTGCTCGGGCGTCGTCTGCGACCACGTCTCGAACGCGTCGCGCGCGGCTCGTGCCGCGTCGTGCGCCTGCTGTACCGACGCCTCGGGGGCGACGCCGACCACTTCCTCCGTCGCCGGGTTGACGATCTCGTAGCCGCCGTCCCCGCCCGCGACCCACTCGCCGCCGATGAGGAGCCGCTCGTCCCGCCGGTCCGTCGTCACGCTCACGTCGCTCTCCCCCGCTACGATCCCCAAGGTAGAACGTGTTCTCATTTCGTGTCCAACGGAGTGACCACTGTGGATCTCGGCCCCGTCGGCATCTGGACGTTCAGCCTCGACCTCCAGCCGGCGGCGCGAGCACGAGCAGTGGCAGCCGAGCTCGAGGAGCTCGGCTACGGCGCGATCTGGATCCCCGACGCCGTCGGCCGTGACCCGCTCGTGCACGCCGTGCTGCTCCTCTCGGGCACCGGGCGCATCACGATCGGCACGGGCATCGCCCAGATCTGGGGACGCGACCCGCTCTCGATGAACGCGGGCTGGAAGACCGTGACCGAGGCGTTCCCGGGCCGCTTCGTGCTCGGGCTGGGCGTCAGCCACCAGCCGATCGTCGAGGGTCTGCGCGGCCAGACGTACGAGCGACCGCTCGCGACGATGCGCGAGTACCTCGAACGGATGGACGCAGCGGTGTATCTGGCCGCCGAGCCCGCCGAGCCGCCGCGGCGTGTGCTGGCGGCGCTGGGCCCGAAGATGCTGACCCTGGCCGCCGAGCGCACTGACGGCGCACACCCGTACAACGTCCCACCCGAGCACACCGCGCGCGCCCGCGAGATCCTCGGCCCCGAGAAGCTGCTGGCGCCCGAACAGGCGGTCCTCCTCGAGACCGATCCGACCGAGGCGCGACGCATCGGCCGCGGGCACGTGGCGATCTACCGCGACCTCCCGAACTACATGAACAACCTGCGCCGGTTCGGCATCACTGACGACGACATCGCCGACGGCGGCAGCGATCGTCTCGTCGACACGCTGGTCGCGTGGGGCGATGTCGACGCGATCCGCGCCCGGGTGCGGGCGCACCTCGACGCCGGCGCCGACCACGTCGCCGTGCAGGTGTTGACGCCCGAGCGCGGCGCGTTGCCGCTCGACGAGTGGCGGGAACTCGCGCCCGCTCTGCTCTCGGGTCCGGCCGCCTAAGGTCCGCGGGCGTGGCCGAGGACAAGGACGCGCGACCGACGTTCGACAGCTACGACGAGCGCGTCGCCGCCGACCTCGTGCGGGCGCACGAGAAGGGCGAAGGACTGCCCGGCTATCTCGGCATTCGCCTGACCGAGACGTGGCCGGGCGGGATGCGCGCCGAGGTCGCCGTGCGCGACGACCTGCTCAACCCGTTCGGCAACCTGCACGGCGGCGTACTGGCCGCCTTGTGCGACCACGTGCTCGGTACCGTCTGCTATCCGGTGATCCCGCCCGGCGCGTGGGCGGCGACGACCGAGTTCAAGCTCAACTACCTGGCGCCGGTCACCGCCGGCTCGTTGTCGGCGGCCGCGCAGATCGTCTCCCTCACCAAGCGGACCGCCGTCGTGCGCATCGACGTGGACAACGACGGGCGCACCGTCTGCCTCGCCCAGGGCACCGTCCTCGTGATGCCGCCGAAGACCGAGCGTGGCGATGAGTTTCCGGGCTCCACGCGGTCATAGGTGGCATGACCACGTACCCAGGGGAGTCAGCCGAGTACCGGGCGGCGCGCGACCGGTTGCTCGAGCAAGAGATCGAGCTGCGCCGCGCCACGGAGGCCGTGGCCGAAACCCGGCGCCGCCTCCCACCCGGTGGGACCGTCCCGGAGGACTACGTCTTCCGCGGGCTCGGACCCGACGGCGCGCCCACTGACGTGCGGTTGTCGGAGCTGTTCGCGCCGGGCAGGGACTCGCTCGCCATCTACAGCATGATGTTCCCCCGCTATCACGGCGACGACCGGCCCGGACCGCCGGGCGGGCAGACGGCGCGCCTCCCACTGGCCGAGGGCCCGTGCCCCTCGTGCACCGCGCTGCTCGACCAGCTCGACGGCGCCGCCGAGCACGTGAGTCAGAACATGAACTTCGCCGTTGTCGCCAAGACCCCGCTCGAACGCGTCGTCGCCTTCGCCCAGGAACGCGGCTGGCGCCGGCTCCGGGTGTTGTCCTCGGCTGACAACACCTACAACCGCGACTACCTCGCCGAGACGCCGGAGGGAGACCAGATGCCGATGCTGAACGTCTTCCACCGCGACCCCGACGCCATCCGCCATTTCTGGGGTTCGGAGATGTTGTACGCGCCCACGGACCCCGGCCAGGATCCCCGCCACGTCGGTGAGCTCGAGCCGCTCTGGAACTTCTTCGACCTCATCCCCGAAGGGCGACCCGACTGGGACGAGCAGCTGTCGTACTCCTGAGCGCTACAAGTCAGGCGAAGTCGAGCTGGAGCATGCGGATCGCGTTCCCGCGCACGATCTTCTGGATCTGCTCCTCGTCGAGGTCCTTCATCTGGCGCTCGGCGACTTCCTTGCTGTTCGGCCACGTGGAGTCGCTGTGCGGGTAGTCGGTCTCGAACGTGATCGTGTCGACGCCCATGTCCTCGAGCGACCGCAACCCGTGAGGGTCGTCGAAGAAGCAGCCGTAGACGTGCTCCCGGTAGTACTGGCTCGGCGGCTTCTTGACCTTGTCGGCGACACCGCCCCACGCCCGGTTGTGGTCCCACACCGCGTCGGCCCGCTCGAGGACGTACGGGATCCACCCGATCTGTCCCTCGGAGTATGCGATCACGAGGTCGGGGAACTTCTCGAACACGCCCGACATCAGATAGTCGGTGAGCGACATCGCCGCGTTCATGTACGTGAGCGTCGATCCGACCGCCGGCGGCGCGTCCTTCGACGTCGACGGCATCTTGGACGACGAGCCGATGTGCATGCACACGACCGTGCCGGTCTCGGCGCACGCCTGGAAGAACGGGTCCCAGTACCCACCCTGATCGTGGACCGACGGCAAGCCGAGGAACGGCGGGATCTCGGTGAACGCAACCGCGCGGCCGCCGCGAGCAGCGTTACGCCGGATCTCCTCACCCGCCAGCTGCGAGTCCCAGAGCTGGATGATCGGCAGCGGGATCAGTCGACCGTTCGAGCCCCCGCACCACTCGTCGAACATCCAGTCGTTGTATGCCTTCACGCAGAGGTCGGCGAGCTCCATGTCCTTGGCTTCCATGAACGTCTGTCCGCAGAAGCGCGGGAACGTCGGGAACGACAGCGACGCCTCGACCCAGTTGACGTCCATGTCCTCGAGGCGCGCCTTCGGGTCGTAGCAACCCGGGCGCATCTCCTCGTACGTGATGGCGGTGATCTTGACCTCGTCACGGTCGAATCCGACCGCGGCGCTCAGCCGCGTCTGCGGGATCTTCTTGTCCTCGTAGTGCCACCAGTCGCAGGGATTGCCCTCGCCCTTCTCGTACGAGAAGTTGCCGCCGACGAACGTCATCTCCCCCAGCGGCGCCCTCACGACACGGGGCCCGACGTCCAGGTACTTCTTCGGCAGGCGCTTCTGCCACACGTCGGCCGGCTCCACCACGTGGTCGTCGACGGAGATGATCTTCGGGATGTCAGGCATGCAATCCCCCTGGGTCGCGGCCGCGACGAAGCTTAGACCTGACGGGGCGTCAGGTCGCCGGGCGACGCGTCAGGATCTGGTCGACGACGAACCCCCCGGCCGCCACGACGAGCGCGCCGAGCACGATGATGAGCGTGGTATTGGCAAGGCTGCGCGCGATGACGTCCCACGCGGCATCGAACGCGTCGCGGGCGACGAACGGGTCGAGGCCGCGCCCGACCAGCTGCTTCGCCAACGCCAAGAGCCCGAGGAAGAGAAGTGAGACGCCGGCGACGACCGTGCCGGCGATTCCGAGCGCGCGCCAGCGCCGGTCGGACGTAACGACGGCCAGCGCGAGGAGCACGAGCACCACGAGAGGAGTGATCAGCGCCACCCGCCGCGCGCCGTCGACCGCACCCCACAGGATCGGCACCTCACTCCTCCGGGCGATGACGATGGGCGGCAACTGCGTGCCTCCGATCGCCCTCGCCACCTGAGGGTTCTGCGCCCGAGCGAGGTTCACACCCGGCTGGACGTCGAGCGTGATCGTGTCTTCGTCGGAGGTGAGTTGGTCGTGCACACCTCCGAGGGACTGCTTGAACGCGGCTCGATACGCCGGTGTGTCGAGCGCGCCCGCGATACCGGTCCTGATCGCCGGCTCGCTCGCGGCCGGCAGCGGCTGCGTGCGCCCGATGTCGGTCACCACGGCGTCGGCGATCCCCTGCCGCACCGCCTGGCGATCGAGCAGGTCGTCCGAGAGGTTGGTGAACCGCTCCCGATCCAGCAGCACCTGCTGGGTCCATAGCCCGACGAGCGCGAACGGGAGCAAGAGGCCCGCTGCCGCTAGGAGCAGCGTAACGAGAGCCCGTCGGCTCACACGGCCGGTTGTCGGCGCAAGACGAACGCGAAGCGGATCAGGACCACGCCCCAGAACAGGAGCATGAAGCCGATCACGAGCGCGACCACGAGGATCGTGATCCCGGGCCACACGACCGTGATCACGGCAGCGACCAACGCGGCGATGCCCTTGGCGAGGAAGTGGCCGGGGTGCGGGCGGTCGCCGCGATGCCGGTACGCATACCAAAGCGTCAGAGCGGCGTAGAAGAAGAGCCAAAACGCCAGGAGCAGCGCCAGCACGAGGGCGGTCACGTCCGGCCACGCGAGGACGACGATGCCTGTGACCAGATCGACGATCCCGCGAAACAGGATGAAACCCCATCCCTGGGTGTGGCGTTCGGCGATCGACCAGCCGATCTCCGCTCCGCCGGCGAAGAGGAGGAACACGCCCAGCACGAAGACGAGCGCGAGCACCGTGACGCCGGGCCACACGAGGGTGATCAGACCCGCGACAAAGGCCGCGATCCCGAGCGCGAGGACCCACGGCCAGCTCCGACGGGTGTCGACCCTGACGACTCCGACAGCGGGCTCGGAGGGCGGCGTGGTGCTCATCGTGACTCCCTGGGGTCGCGAACGCGCGTTCGGAACTTAGCGCCGCTCGCACCCGGGGCGCCGGGGTACGGTCCGGCCGACGACAGGAAGGACGGCACGATGCTCCTCGACGGCAAGACGGTGGTGGTGTCCGGGGTCGGCCCCGGCCTCGGCCGGGAGATCGCGGCCGCGGCCGCGCGCGAAGGCGCCAACGTCGCCATCGGCGCGCGCACGCAGGCGAACCTCGAGAAGGCGGCCGCCGATATCGACCCGTCCGGAGAACGGGTGGCGTGGGAGGTGACCGACATCACCGACCCGGAGCAGTGCGCGCGACTCGCCGCCACCGCGATCGATCGCTTCGGTCCGATCGACGCGCTCGTGAACTGCGCCGCGCTCGACGCCGTGTTCGGGGGCCTGGAGGAGGCCGACTGGGACAGCTGGCGCCAGGCGCTCGAGATCAACCTCTTCGGCACCATGCAGATGACGCAGGCGGTGATCCCGTCGATGAAGGAGCACGGTGGCTCGGTCGTGTTCATCGGGAGCCAGGCCATGTTCTGGTCGCAGCTCCCCCAGGCCGCCTACGGCGCGTCCAAGGCCGCGATCCTCGGCGCCGTCACCCACCTCGCGCGCGAGCTCGGTCCCTACGGGATCCGCGTCAACACCGTGGTGCCGTCGTGGATGTGGGGGCCGCCGGTCGAGATGTACGTCGACATGACCTCGAAGGCGCAGAACGTCGACCCGGAGACGGTCGTCAACGGGATCACCGCGCAGATGCCGCTGGGCGAGATCCCGAGCGACGGCGACGTCGCCGAGGTGGTCGTGTTCTTCGCGTCCGACCGTGCCCGCATGGTCACGGGCCAGTCACTGCTCGTGAACGCGGGCGAGTACATCCGCTGACGGTCTCAGACGGGTGAGCCGGCCGCAACGAGCGGCCACGGGCGCTCACGCTCGGCAATCAGCGCCAGGTCGAGCAGGAGCGGTTCCTCGAAATGGCGCCCGAGCACCTGGAGGCCCACGGGCATCCCGCGGGTGCGGCCGATCGGGATCGAGCACGCCGGGCTGCCGAACACGTTGGCGGGGATCGTCAGCGCGCCATTGTTGCCCAGGTCCGCCTGCTGGTCGCCCACCTGTGTCGGAAGGGGGCCTTCGGCCGCGAACGCGATGTCGGGGTTGGTCGCGGCGATGACGAAGTCGACCTGGTCGAAGACGTCCGCCATCGCCTCGTTCATCGCGGTGCGGCGGTTCTCGATGCGGGCGCGCGCCTCGAGGTTGTACACCTCGGTTGCAACCTTCAGCCCGAAGCCGATCTCGAGAGTGAGATCGGGCTCGCAGTCCGGGTAGCGATCGCCGAGGATCGCGAGCACCTCCGACAACCCCGAGAGTGCCCACTCGTAGCCGAGCTCGGGGAGCTTCACCGGCACGTCGACGAGCTCGAGGCCGGCGTCGCGAGCCAGATCCTCCCCGTGCGTCACGACCATCTCCGCGACCTCGGGGTGCACGACGGCGATGCCGAGATCCGGCACGATGGCGGCGCGCTTGCCGCGCAGCTCGTGCGTCCCGAGGCCGGCTTCCCAACCGTCGACGCGCGCCAGGCTGTACGGGTCACGTTGATCGAACCCGTTCGTCACGTCGACGAAGCGGGCGGTGTCTCGCACCGACCGGCTGACACAGCCGAGCACTGCGGTCAGCGAGCCGACGCACATCTCGGGGCCCTTCGGGATCCGGCCGTACGTGCACTTGAGCCCGAACAGCCCGGTGAACCCGGCCGGGATGCGCAGCGAACCGCCGCCGTCGCCGCCGGTGCCGACGGTGACGAGACCGCCGGCCACTGCGGCCGAGCCTCCTCCTGTCGACCCACCCGGAGTGAGGGTGAGGTCCCACGGGTTGCGCGTGACGCCGTTGAGGTTCGTCCGCGTCAGGTTCACGCCGCCGAACTCGCTCGACGTCGTGAGGCCGACGAGCACGGCGCCGGCATCGCGCACCCTGTGCACGAGCGCCGAGTCGTGCATCGCGACCTCGTCCTTCAGCGGGACGCTCGCCTGCGTGTATGGCCAGCCGGCGACGGAGTCGAGCTCCTTCACGCCCACCGGGACGCCGCCGAACGGCGCATGAAGGTCGGCGCTCGCGGCGGCGTCGTGCGCCCCGTCTTCGTCCAGGTACGAGAACGCGTCCAGGTCGGAGCGCTCGATGGCTGCGAGCGTGATCTCGAGCTCGTCGAGCGGCGTGCGCTCTCCCGAACGGAACGCTTCGACCAGCGAGCACGCGTCGCCGACCCAAGGGGTGTCACTCATGAGGCGGATGCTACGCGCGCCACGCCGCCGCTACTTCGGCCGTGGTGGTGAGCGTCGCGACGAGGCTCAGCGTGTTCTCCATCACCGCGGCGGCGTACTCGGCGGGGATGCCGGCGACCGCGTCGCGCGGCATGACGAACTGGTATCCGAGGTTCACCGCGTCGAACGCGAAGTTGGTCATGCCGACGTTCACGGACACGCCGACGCCGACGATCGTCGTCACGGCGAGGTTGCGGAGGATCGGATCCAGCTCGGTGCCCGCCATCGGGCCGAGCCCGTGGTGCCGGGGCAGCACGAGGTCGGCGGGGTCGACACCGATCTCGGCCGGGGGCTGGACGGCCGGCGAACCCGGAGTGAGGTCGATTGCCGCCTTCTGGACCCCCATGAACAGACGGGCGTTCCGGTTTGCGCCCTTGCGGTCGGCGCGTGTCTCCGCCGTGCAGTGGACGACCGGGACACCGGCGGCGCGGGCGGCGCGGGCCAGCTCGGCGCAGTGCTCCACGACGCCGGTCTTCTTCGCCTCGGCCGCCAGCATGGGCAAGGCCGACTCTTCTCCGACCACACCGTTCTGGACCTCTTGCAGCACGAGCGCGGTGTGGGCGGGCGCGACCAGTTCGTCGAGGTCCAACGGCATGGTGACCGGTGAGGCTACCGGGGGACGAGACGCTGCCGTCGCCGCATCAGGAGTGAACCGCCCGGGTAGCCTGAGTCGGTGGGCGTTTCCAGCATCCTCCGGCGCTACCTGCCGTTGAGCGGCTCCGCCATCGCGCTGTGGGCGTGGCGGAACCGCGACGACGTCATCGACTGGGCCGCGTTCGGCGTCCGCTCGGCGCAGGGCCTCGTCACTGGTAACACCGACGACGTGGCGACCGAGGCGCGCCTGCGCATGGCGCTCCACGGCGACCGCCGCACCCGGCGCGCGCCAGGTCTCGAGGTCCACGTGCGCGACGGTGTCGCCGTGCTCAGAGGGATCGTCGATCCCGAGGTGCGCGACGTCGCCGTCAAGCTGGCCGAGCGCACCGAGGGCGTGAAGAAGGTCGACGACCGGTTGGACGAGATCCGCCCGCGTCTCGACCCGCCGCGCGACTGAGCGTTCGTTCAGCCGAACAAGTCAGCCGGCTGCTGGTCGATCGGGACGTCGCCGGCTTCGGTCACCCCGAACTCACCACCGTTGAACGCGATCGCCGTCCGACGGGTCGTGGTCGGGCAGCATTCCGGTGACTGCTCGTCCGCCGAGTAGTCGACGATCGTCGTCCCCTCCAGCGCGACGGATCCCTTGTGCAGCCGCGGGCGGTGCGCGGCCACCTCGAGCTGCCGGCCCTGCTCGTACGTGACCACGTCGTACGCCTCGAACTGACCCGTTCCGCCCGACCGGTAGCCGACGAGCACCTCAGGCCGGCCGTCACCCGTCACGTCGGCGGCTTTCACCGAGACGTTGGCGAACATCGGGTTCGGCTTCTCCGGGAGCGCCAGCGCGACATCCCAGCCGCCGTCGGGCATCGACTTGGAGCGCACGCGGATCCGCAGGTGCCACACCTGCTCCCCGGTCCCGGTCCCGGGGAGCGCGTCGAGGGTCCACAACGCGTTCCCGCCCGCCATCATGACGATCTCGCACTGACCGCCGGGAGTCTCGACGAACGTCCGGCACCCCTGCTCGGGATCGATCTGGCGTGTGTCCGGGCTCGACGGCGCTTCGAGCTGCGTGCCTTTCGAGGTCACGCGGTCGCCGGCCTGCAACCCGGTCGACGCCGCGGTCGTGGTCGTCGACGCCGATGACGACATCCCGTTGTGGCCGCTCCCGCCGCACGCGGCGACCACGAGTGCGACGACTGCCCCGAAAACGACCAGCCGGGCTCGCATGCGCCCGAAGCTAGCCGTGAGGCTCGCCTAGCCTCGTCACCCCGATGGACGCTCCCGCCCGAACCTCGGCGCACGTGGCGCGCGCGCCGGAGCGCCTGCCGCTCCTCCCCTGGCGCGAGGTCGTGCTCCCCTGGCTCGTGTCACGCGTCTACTCGGTGGCGCTCATCGTCAGCATGGCATCGATCGGCCACAGCGGCATACGCGCGACGGGTTTCGCGAAATGGGACGGCCAGTGGTACCTCGCGATCGCGCGGTTCGGCTACGGGCCCGAGCCCGTCGAAGGAGTGCAGACCCGGTGGCCGTTCTTCCCCGGGTTCCCCGGCCTGATCCACGGGATTCGCGAGGTCGCGCTTCCCGACCGCGGGACGGTCGTCGTGCTGAACCAGTTGATCTTCCTGGTCGCGCTGGCCGGCGTGTGGCGCATCGCCCGTCGCTACACGAACGCCCGCCCCGCTCGCCTCGCCGTGTGGTCGCTGGCCTTGTTCCCGGGCGCATTCGTGTTCTCGATGGTGTACCCGTCGGCGATCTGGCTCGCGGTCTCGGTCTGGGCGTTCATTCTCGTGGACGAACGGCACGACCTTGCGGCCGCGGTGCTCGTCACCGGAGCGGCGCTGGTCAGGCCGAACGGCATCGTCCTCGCGATCGCGCTCGTGTTCGTGCTGCGCTCGTGGCGCCGAGTGCTGCTGGTGTGCGCACCGTCGGTTCTCGCGGTCGCGCTCTGGTGCGTCGCGTGTTACCACTGGACGGGCGACCCGCTCGTGTTCCTGTCGTCGAAGGAGGGATGGCCCGAGGTCACGGTGAAGGCGATCGCGATCGCGCCGTGGCGGTACGACTACGTGTACCCGCATCTCTTCCTCGCCCTGGCCGCACTGGGCGCGCTGTTCCTCGTCCGCCGCCGGCTGCCCGCGGCCTGGACGCTGTTCACCGTCCTCTATCTCTTGCCGTCGCTCGGTCTCGGCATGGTCGGACTCGGTCGGTATGCAAACGAGTGCTTCCCGCCGTTCGTCGCCGCCGGCATGCTGCTCGATCGCGCCCGCCGGTGGGTACTGGTCGCGGCGTTCAGTGCCGCCGTCGCCGGGCAGGCTGTGTGCGCATGGTGGGTGATCCACTCGCACTACCTCCCGTGACGACGACGAGGGCCTCCGCGCGCCTCTCTTCTGCTTACTCCTGGAGGCTCATGGGTCGGCAGAGCATCTGCTGACCACCGCTCGCCAGCAGCTGCCCGCCGGCCGACCACACCGACACCGCGCTCGAGACCAGTCCGTCCCGCGCCACGGGCGAGCTGCACTCGGCCAGCAGCCACGGCGTCCCGGGCGCGCGAGCGTGGAACCGCGCCGTGACGTCGAGGCTCGGCGCGTAATACGGCAGGTCGCTCGTGTAGGCGCGCACGGCAGCGGGCCATCCCAGCGTGTCGACGAGCAGCAACGAGCGGCCCGCGTCGACGAACGGGTCGTCGAAGGTGTCGCGCGGCACATAGCGATACCAGGATCGAAAGCTCGGGTCGCGGGGCTCGCGCGTCTCCCAATCCGCCCGGGGCAGCCAGGCAAGCGGCCGCTCCTCGAAGTTGTGCCAGAACGCGTGATAGGGCCCCCGCTCCTGTCCGGTCATGAGCTCGTCCACGTTTGGCAGGCCGTCCGGCGGTTCGACGGCCGGCATCGGCGCCGCGTCGTGCTCGAGGCCGTCGACGTCGCCCACGACCCAGACCTGCGCCTCGAGGATCGACTTCCCGGCTTGGGTCATCGAAACAGCAACGGAGGCAGCACGCCGCGATCCTCGGATCGTCCGGACCTCGAGATCGACGGCCTCGAAGTCGGCGACGCCCAGGTAGTGGCACGAGAACGTGGCCGGCCGCAGTAGGGACGTGTGCGCGCCGGCGGCGCGGAGCGCGATGACGGCGAGGTAGCCGCCGTTCGGCCCCCAGATCTCCCAGTCGCGCGAGAGCCGGGCCCGATACCGGCCGTCGGAGCCTTCGATCGCCGTGTCCATCGCCAGGTCACCCACGGGCTCATCCTCACCCGGGGCGGGGACCCGGCGCAGACATTTACAGGTCGAGCGTCTGGTCGCGCGCGACGGCGGCGCGCCTGGTCGCCTTGGCCTTCGTGCGCAGGAGCACCTCGCGGGGCGCCCGACCGATCAAGTCCGAGAAGCGCGTCACTTCGCCCGCCAGCTCGTCGAGCGGAACGACGCTGGACACCAGCCCGAGGGTCTTCGCCTCCTGCGCCTCGACCACGCGACCCGTGAAGCACAGCTCGCGCGCCAGCCCACCACCAACGATGTCGTGGAGCGGGCCGTAGACGACGTCGCCAAACTCGATCTCGGGGTGCGAAAACCGAGCCGTGTCGGCGGCCACGCGCACGTCGGACATCACGGCGAGGTCGAAGCCACCCGCGATCGCGGGACCGTTCACCGCGGCAACCAGCGGCAACGGGAACCGGAGCACGGTGGCGTGAAACCGGTCGCTCGATGCCCACAGCTGATCGGACAGCTCGGGCTGCTGGAACTCGCGCAGGTCGAAGCCGGAGCTGAAGACGTCGCCGGCGCCCGTGACGACGACGGTCTTGACCGCCTCGTCGCCGGCGAGGTCGTCGAGCGCGTCCGACAGCTCGTCACGAAGCGCGATGGAGAGCGCGTTCTTCTTCTCCATCCGGTTGAGCGTCAGCGTCACGACGCCGTCCTCCGGCGCCGTTCGCAGCACCAGCCGGTCGCTCACGAGAAAAGGCGGCGGTAGCCTGACGAGCCGTCAGATCGGGCGAAGGTGGGTGTTCGTGAGCGAGACGAGCGTTCGCGGCGACCTCGAATGGGGAACAACGCCTCGGCTCCTCCACAGCTCCGCGGAGCGCTTCTCGGCACGAGAGGCGATCGTAGACGTGAGCGACGGGAGGACCCTGTCGTTCGCGGGCCTGGCCACGGTCACGCACGACGCGGCGCGCGCGTTCCTCGCGATGGGCATCGAACGTGGTGACCGGGTCGCGATCTGGGCTCCGAACGTGTGGGAGTGGGTCGTGGCCGCCCTCGGCCTGCATTCCGCGGGGGCGGTGCTCGTCCCGCTCAACACCCGCTTCAAGGGTCGCGAGGCGGCGTACATCCTCGGGAAATCGCGGGCCAAGGCGCTGGTGACGATCACCGGCTTCCTCGACACCGACTACGTCGCGCTGCTCCGGCAGGCGGTCGACGTGGACACGGAGCTTCCCGATCTCGAGGCGACCGTCGTCCTGCGCGGCGAAGCGCCGGAGGGGACGAGGTCGTGGGCCGAGTTCCTGGCCACCGGCGCGGCCGTCGACTCCGCGCTCGCCGAGGCACGCGCGCAGGCGGTGGAGCCCGGTGACTTGTCCGACATCCTCTTCACGTCGGGCACGACCGGGAACCCCAAGGGTGCGATGCTCACGCACGCCCAGACCCTGCGCGCCTACCGCGACTGGAGTGAAGTCGTCGGGCTGCGCGAGCACGATCGGTACCTGATCGTCAATCCGTTCTTTCACGCGTTCGGGTACAAGGCGGGATGGCTGGCGTCGCTGATGATGGGCGCGACCGTGCTCCCGCAGGCCGTGCTCGATCCCGAGCAGGTCTTCGAACGCATCCCCCGTGACGCGATCACGGTGCTCCCCGGTCCGCCGACCCTGTACCAGACGATCCTCAACCATCCCGCCCGCGGGGAGCACGACCTCTCGAGCCTGCGCCTGTCGGTGACGGGCGCGGCGCCGACCCCGGTCGAGCTCATCGTGCGCATGCGCGAGGAGCTCACGTTCGAGACGATCATCACCGGCTACGGGCTCACGGAGACGTGTGGCATCGCGACCATGTGCCGGTACGACGACGATCCGGAGACGATCGCGAACACGTCCGGCCGCGCCATCCCCGGCGTCGAGGTGCGGGTCGTCGACGACGGTGGCCGCGAGGTCACGCGCGGCGAGCCCGGTGAGGTCGTGATCCGCGGCTACAACGTCATGCGCGCCTATCTGGACGAGCCCGAAGAGACGGCGGCGACAATCGACGCGGACGGGTGGCTCCATACCGGCGACGTGGGCGTGATGGACGATCGCGGGTACCTCCGGATCACGGATCGCACCAAGGACATGTTCATCGTCGGCGGGTTCAACGCCTACCCGGCGGAGATCGAGAACCTGTTCCTCCGGCACGAGAAGGTCGCGCAGGTCGCCGTGGTCGGCGTGCCGGACGAGCGCATGGGCGAGGTCGGGATGGCGTTCGTCGTGCTTCGCCCCGGCGCGGAAGCGACGCCGAACGAGCTTCTCGAGTGGAGCCGCGCCGAGATGGCCAACTACAAGGCCCCGCGCTACGTCGAGCTCGTCGACGAGCTCCCGTTGAACGCGATGGGCAAGGTCCTCAAGTACGAGCTGCGCGACCGCGGCACCAAGCTCCTGACCATCTAGCCCGCCCAGCTAAATCGTCGAGATCTTGATGTTCCCGCTGGTGTCGCTCACGAGCACCTGCACCGTGTCGGTCGTGCCCTGGGAGTCGGTGACGGTGCAGGGGATCATCGTCTGAGGTTTCGCCACGATCACGCTCTTGCCGGGGGCGCACGCCGCCGTCACCTGAACACCGACCTGCTGGTCGTACTGCGTCTGCACGAAGTCCTGCACCTTGGCCACGTCCAGCACCGCGACCTGGCGCACGACCCGGAAGCCGGGATCCTGGTTGGTCTGGGTGACGGTCATCGGCACGGGTTCGTTGCCGACCGCGGCCGTGCACGTGAACTGCTTCCCGGTCTTCTTCTTGATCTGGTTGGGGCATTTCGCCGCACCGAGGGGCGCGCCGGCGAAGTCTCTTCGGAGCTGGGAGCGGATCGTGCGCTCGATCTCCTTGCTGTCGAGCGTGCTCGAGCCGCCGCTGCACCCGGCGAGGATCGCCAGCGCGCACGCGAGCACGCACGCGACGCCTCGGGACCGGGGCACAGCGGGAGAGTACCGGTATCAGTCCAGAGCAGCCCGATACAGCGGGACGGCGTCGGGGATGCCCTTCATGACGACCGGCCCGAGCTCGTCGAGCCGGAGGCCCTGCACCCGCCCGTCCACCAGCTCGCGGACGGGTTCCGACAAGAGCACCTCGCCCGGTCCGGCGACGTCGACGATACGTGCCGCCAGGTTCACGTCGTGGCCGACGAGATCGGCGCCGCGACGCGCCGGGCATCCCCAGTGCATGCCGACGCGCACCCACAGCGGGACGTCGGTTGCGGCTTCCTCTTCGAACCGCTCGGCGAGCGCCAGGCACGAGCCGAGCGCGATGACCGCCTCCGGGAACCACAGCATCAGCCCGTCGCCCAAGTCCTTCACGACGCGCGCGTCGTCCGGCAGTGAGCCGCGCACCACTTTCTCCTGGCGGTTGAGCAACGCAAGCGCTTCGCCGTCACCGTGCTCGGCCGTGAACTCCGTGAACCCGACGATGTCGGTGAAGACCACCGCGCCCTCGGGCGTGTCGCTCACCGCTCGACGACCTCGATGTTCCCGCTGAGCGTCTTCACCCTGATCTCGCCCTCGCCTCCGTCGGGACAGTCGCAACGCACGTCGCCACTCAGCGCCTTCAGACGCGTCGACGGCTGGGTCCCGTGAGGCACGCTCACGGTGACCGACCCGGAAAGTGCCTTGACGTCGAGGCGGCCGGGACCGGCCAGGCCGACAACGACATTTCCGCTCCCGGCTTTCACCTTGGCGCCGTCGACACGCTCGGCGGCCACAGCCCCCGATCCCGTGGCGAGGTCGGCTTCGCCAGATCGGGCGACCTTGATGCCACCGCTACCGGTCTTGAGCCGGCACTCCCCCGCGCACTCGGCGATCTCGAACGACCCCGATCCCGTGCGCGCGTCGAGTCGTTCGACGTGCTCGACGACGACGCTCCCGCTGCCCACCGTCACCCGAGCGTCTCCGAGCCGTCCTCGCAGGTCGACGCCGCCCGAGTTGGCGCCGATGATGACGTCGCTCCCCTCCGGGCAACGCACGGACACGGAGCCCGACCGGGACTTCACCTCGATCGAGCCGTCGTCATTCACCTTGGCATCGCGCGCGCCGGTGACGACGACGTCGCCGCGATCCTCGCCCGTCACCTTCACGCTGCCCGAACGCGCGGTCACCCGGATCACTGCACCCGGACGAGCTTGGAGCGTCAGGTCGGACGCCATGCACGCATCATGCCGCCCTTCGGATGCGACGGCGAGGTGACGCCTGTCACCGCCGTAGTGCGTCAGCGCTCGAGGGCGCGGACGGCGGCGCCGCCGAGATCCATGAAGCGCGTGTCACCCGCGATCGCTTCCCCGAGCGCGTTCAGCGTGTAGGAGACGGCGAGCTCGCGGTCGGGATCGCCCCAGGCGCCCGACCCGCCGTAACCGTTGTGACCGAACCCGCGTGGGAGCACGGCGGCGGACGTCAGCACGCCGTGGTACCCGAGGCGCCACTGCATGGGGAAACCGAGGATGAGGTCGGGCCGGTCGTTCTGGGGCTCGATTGCACGCTCGACGGTCTTGTCCGACACCAGGTGCACGCCGTCGAGCTCGCCACCCCCGGCGAGACACGCGTACATGCGCGCCAGGGAGCGGGCCGTGAAGCATCCGTTGCCCGACGGCATCGGCTGCTCGACCCACTCGTCACCCCCGTGCGCCGTCAGGATCGCGGGCGGCAGTGCCGCCGCGATCAGCTCGGGCCGGATGGTGAGCCCGAGCTGCTCGGCAATGCGCACCATCGCGGCCGGGTCGCGCGTGAGCTGGCCGGCGTCGGGTGACGTGATCGTCTCGACGAGACGGCCGTGCTCGGAACGCGGCAGCCCCACGTAGCAGCCGTCGAGCTCGAGCGGCTCGGCGATCTGCGTGCGCACGAAGTCGGTGATCCCGAGGCCGGACACGCGCCGGACGATCTCGCCCACGATGAATCCGAACGTCACCGCGTGGTAGCCGTTCTCCGTACCGGGCTCGAACGCCGGCGCCATTCCCTCGAGCCCGTTGACCATCGCGTCCCAATCGAGGATCTGTTCGGGACGCTCGAGGAACGACGCCACGTCGTACATGCCGGCTTCGTGGCAGAGCACCTGACGGACCGTGATCGCGTCCTTTCCGTGCTGGGCGAACCCGGGCCAGTGGTCGGCGACACGGTCGTCGTAATCGAGGAGCCCTCGGTCCGCGCAGATGTGCAGCGCGGTGGACGTCACTCCCTTGGTCGTCGAGTAGGACACGGCGAGGCTGTCCGACTGCCAGGGCGTCCCGGCGTGGTCGGCGACGCCGCTCCAGGCGTCGACCACCGGACGGCCCCGGTGATAGACGCACACGGCCCCGCCACTCCCCGACTCCGCCACCTGGGCGTCGAGGATCCTGACGACCTCGTCGAAGGCCGGCTCCCACGTCCCCTGCGCCACGGTGCCGACCCCCTGTGCGCCTGTGCCCTTTGACACCTATTGCACACCTAGTGAAAGAACAATATCGTGCGTGGTCGTGGCGGCGACAAGTCTCACCGACGGGCGGTCGGCGCGCGCCGCGCGCACCCGCGATGCCGTGGTCGAGGCGCTCTTGTCGCTGCTCGACGATGGGAACTTCCGACCCACGGCGCGGCAGGTCGCCGAGCGAGCCGGTGTCTCGTTGCGGTCGGTGTACGTCCACTTCGACGACCTCGAGGACCTGTTCACCGCAGCGGCGCACAACCACTTCGAGCGCATGCGCGACGTCGTGGAGTCGATCCCGGGGGACGGCCCGCTCGAGAGCCGCCTCGACGCCTTCGTGCGGCAACGGGAGCGGGTGCATGAGGCGTCGGCGCAGGTGCGTCGGGCGGCGGTCCTCCAGGAGCCGTTCTCTCCCGCTCTGGCCGAGGTGCTGGCACTGGCGCGCAAGCTGTCGCGCGCCGAGATCGAGCTCGTCTTCGCGTCCGAGCTCGGGCGTCGCGACGACGCCGGCCGGGAGCAGCTGGCCGTCGAGCTCGAGGTGATCGCGAACGCGTCGACGTGGGAAGCCCTCCGCACCCAGCACGACCTGTCGGCAGAGGCGGCGCGCGAGACCGTCGCCCGTTTGCTCCGGGCCTCGCTACGCGACGCGTGATGGAAGCGCTGCGCACGCCCGACGAGCACTTCGCCTCGCTGCCCGACTACCCGTTCGCGCCGCACTACCTCGACGTCGACGACGGCGAGGGTGGCGCGCTGCGCGTCCACTACGTCGACGACGGGGCGCCGGACGCCGCCCCGGTGCTGCTCCTGCACGGCGAGCCGTCCTGGAGCTTCCTCTACCGGAAGATGATCCCGATCATCGCCGGCGCCGGGCTCCGGGTGGTGGCCCCCGACCTCGTCGGGTTCGGACGCTCGGACAAACCGTCGAAGCGCACCGACTACACGTACCAGCGCCACGTCGACTGGATGCGCGCGGTCGTGGAGCAGCTCGGGTTGTCTCGGATCACGCTGTTCGGCCAGGACTGGGGCGGTCTCATCGGGCTCCGGCTGGCCGCCGAGCAGGAGCACAAGTTCGCGCGCATCGTCGCCGCCAACACGTTCCTCCCGACCGGCGACCGCCACCCCGGCGACGCCTTCCTCGCCTGGCAGAAGTTCTCGCAGGAGACGGAGACGTTCCCCGTCGGCAGGATCGTGAACGGCGGGTGCACCACCGACCTTGCCCCCCAGGTCGTCGCCGCCTACGACGCGCCGTTCCCGGACGAGACCTACAAAGAAGGCGCCCGGCAGTTCCCGATGCTCGTGCCGACGCGCCCCGACGACCCCGCGTCGGAGGCCAACCGGCGGGCGTGGGAGGTCCTGCACCGCTGGGACAAGCCGTTCCTGACCGCGTTCAGCGACTCGGACCCGATCACGGCCGGTGGCGAGCACGTCCTCCAGGCCGACATCCCGGGGACGAACGGCCGACCGCACACGACCATCGAGGGCGCCGGCCACTTCCTGCAAGAAGACCGCGGCGAGCAACTCGCTCGCGTGGTCGTCGACTTCATCGGAGCGACACCGGGCAGCGGGTGAGACCGGTCGGGCGCCGTACGCGTCCGACCGCCAAAACGTAACGTTTGCACGCCGGCGCGCAGAGGGGGGACGTGGTGCGGCATGCGTGACACGACGGACGCGTCGTTGCCTGTTCGCAAACGCCTCGCGGACTTCGAGGGGCTCGGACGGCTGCTGGCCTACGTCGTCCCGGTGGCGGCCCTCATCTTCGCGGTGCGCGTCTGGCCGTTCCCGGCCCCCAACGGCGTGATTCTCGACGGCGCGCTGGGCGGGGGCCGGATCGCGCTCATCGCCCTCGGGATCGCGTTGATCTACCGGGCGAACCGGGTCATCAACTTCGCCCAGGGCGACCTCGGGCAGGTGCCGGCGACGCTCGGCGCGCTGCTGGTCATCACGCTCAGCGTCAACTACTTCGTCGCCTTCACGACCGGCCTCGTCGCCGCCGTCGTGCTCGGGATCCTCGTCGAGACCCTGATCATCCGCCGCTTCTTCCGCGCCCCGCGACTGATCCTCACCGTCGCCACGATCGGGCTCTCCCAGGTCCTGATCGGCGCCGGCCTGTACCTCGCTCAGGCGTTCGGACAGGACTTCCAGACCAACCGCCTCGACCCGCCGTTCACGGTCAAGTTCCAGGTCGGGAGCACGATCTTCAACGGCAACGACGTGATCGCGATGATCACGATCCCCATCGCGTTCATCGCCCTGGCGGCCTGGCTCCGGCTCAGCAACATCGGCGTGGCGGTGCGCGGCAGCGCCGAACGAGCCGACCGGGCGTCGACGCTGGGCATTCCCGTCCGCCGGCTGCACACGATCGTCTGGACGGTCGCGACGGTGCTCGCGTTCCTGGGGATGTGGCTGCGCGCCGGGGCGGTCGGGCTTCCCATCGGGACGGTCCTCGGCCCGACCTTCCTGCTCCTGGCGCTCGGCGCGGTGGTGATCGGCCGCATGGAGAGATTCGGCGTCATCGCCGCCGCCGCCATCGCCCTCGGCATCCTCGACAAGGCGATCACGTTCCAGCCCAACAACAACCCGGCGTTCAACGACGCCGTGTTGTTCCTCGTCATCCTGGGAGCGCTGCTCGTCACGCGCCGTCCGAGCCGCGGCCGCGTCGGCGCCGATCAGGTTTCGACATGGCAGGCGGCGCGCGAGGTCCGACCGATCCCCCGCGAGTTACGAGGGCTCCCCGAGGTCCGATTCGCGCGGTGGGCACTGCTCGGCGCGGTGGCGGCGTTCCTCGTCACGCTCCCGCTGTGGCTCGACGAGAGCCGCATCAACCTCGCCGCCATCATCGTGATCTTCGGGATCATCGGCGTCTCGCTCGTGGTACTCACGGGATGGGCGGGGCAGGTCAGCCTGGGCCAGATGGGCTTCGCGGGAGTCGGCGCGGCCGTCGGTGGCTGGGTCACGTATTACACGGAGTCGGACCTGTCGATCGCGCTCCTCGCCGGCGGTGCAGCCGGCGCGCTCGCAGCAATCGTGGTCGGCTACCCCGCGCTGCGACGCCGGGGCCTCACGCTGGCCGTGAGCACGCTTGCGTTCGCGCTTTTCGTGTCGTCGTTCCTGCTCAACCAGGAGCTGTTCGGCGAGAACGGCGAGCCACCGGGTTTCCTCCCCGGGCAGTGGCTGCCGGGCTTCAGGATCGATCGCACACCCGTCTTCGGGCGTTTCGACATCGAGAGCGAGACCCGCTTCTACTTCCTCTGTCTCATCGTCCTCGGGCTCGTGCTGGTCGTGGTACGCGGAGTGCGCCGCAGCCGCACGGGCCGGGTGCTGATCGCGATCCGCGAGAACGACTCGGCGGCGCGCTCGTTCGGCATCAACTCGACGCGAACCAATCTCGCCTGCTTCGCGCTCTCCGGCTTCATCGCCGCGGTCGCGGGCGTGCTGCTCGTGCACCAGCAGACCGGGCTGCAGGTCGGCGCGGGCAACCTCTATCTCCCGGAGGAGAGCCTGCGCGTGTTCTCGATGGTCGTCATCGGCGGGCTGGGCTCGTTGCCGGGCGTGTTGCTCGGCGCCGCCTACATCTGGGGCACCGAGTACTTCTTACCGGGTCAGTGGTCGTTCCTGGCGACCGGGGCGGGGCTCCTCTTGGTCCTGATGGTGCTGCCGGGCGGCCTCGGCGCCGTGCTCTACGACACGCGCGACTGGTTGCTCCGCCAGATCGC
>Ga0075431_100001364_pt1 | contig 22400 bp, 21 predicted proteins | sample RhiMetdeltSRZDD5_FD_75297 | JGI IMG/M metagenome (GOLD analysis project Ga0075431, IMG submission 75297) | Populus rhizosphere microbial communities from Tennessee, USA - Rhizosphere MetaG P. deltoides SRZDD5 | ecosystem: Host-associated > Plants > Roots > Rhizosphere > Soil | place: USA... | reverse complement strand
TGTCGATCACGGTCGGCTGGAACGCAGCGGTCGAGGCCGACGTCAGCCGGGAGGCCATGGACGCCTGGGCGTACCGCTCCCACCAACGGGCGGTCGCCGGCATCGACGCCGGCAGCTTCGCCGAGGAGATCTTCCCGCTGGAGGTCACCCGGCGGGACGGCAGCACGTTCAGCTTCGAGGTCGACGAGCACCCGCGGCGGGAGACCAGCCTCGAGAAGCTCGCCGCGCTGAAGCCGATCCACCCGGAGATCGAGGGCTTCAGCATCACCGCCGGCAACGCGTCCGGCATGAACGACGGCGCCGCGGCCATGGTGGTAGCCGAGCGGGCGCTGGCCGAGGCCGAGGGCCTCGAGCCGCTGGCGACGGTGCACGCCTGGGCGTCGGTCGGGGTGGCGCCCGAGCGGACCGGGCTGGCGCCGACCGTGGCGATCCCCAAGATGCTCGACCGCGCCGGCCGGACGGTCGGCGACATCGAGCTGTGGGAGATCAACGAGGCGTTCGCCTCGATGTGCGTCGCCACGACCCGGCTGCTGGGCATCGACGAGGACCGGGTGAACGTCCTCGGCAGTGGCTGCAGCCTCGGGCACCCGATCGCCACGACCGGTGCCCGGATGGTGATCACGCTCATCCACGAGCTGCGACGCCGAGGTGGCGGCCTCGGCGTGGCAGCGATGTGCGCGGGTGGGGGGATGTCGACGGCCCTCCTGGTGGAGGTCCCGTCGTCATGAGCATGCGATGGAAGGGACGGTCATGTTCAGGAAGCAGATTCGACTAGTCGCGGCGCTCCTCGCGCTGGCGTTGCTCGGGGCGGCGTGCAGCAACGCGGACGACGACGACACAGCCACCAAGAAGCCCAGCGGCGGCTCGGGCTCCGGCAGCAGCGCGCCGGGCGTCACCGACGACGAGATCCGCTTCTCGGCGTTCGGGACCGCCTCCAACAACCCGACGGGCGCGTGCGTCCTCGACTGCTACGTGCAGGGCATCAAGGCCTACTTCGAGTTCCGCAACAGCGAAGGCGGGCTGTTCGGCCGCAAGCTGACGCTGCCGACCGTGCTCGACGACGCCCTGGCCGACAACCAGAAGAAGGCGCTCGAGATCGTGTCGGCCGACGACACGTTCGCGACGTTCAGCGCCACCCAGCTGGCCAGCGGGTGGAAGGACATCGCCGACGCCGGCATCCCGCTCTACGTGTGGGGCATCCACGCGGCCGAGATGAACGGGCACGACTCGATCTTCGCCAACAACGGCGTGATCTGCGCCAAGTGCGTGGCCCGGGGCCCGATCTACGCCGGGACCCTCGTGCACGCCACCAAGGTGGCCGCGCTCGGCTACGGCGTCACCCAGCCGTCGAAGGACTGCGTGGCCTCCCAGGTCAACTCGGTGAAGAAGTACGGCAAGGACACCGGCATGGAGATGGCCTTCTCCAACGACAACCTGGCGTTCGGGCTGCCCAACGGCATCGCCCCCGAGGTCTCGGCCATGAAGAAGGCCGGCGTCGACTTCATCACCACGTGCATGGACCTCAACGGCATGAAGACCCTCGCCCAGGAGCTGCAGCGCCAGGGCATGGGCGACGTGCCGATGCTGCACCCCAACACCTACGACCAGGACTTCGTCGCCAAGGCCGGTGACCTGTTCGAGGGCGACCTGGTCAACGTCGGCTTCCGGCCGTTCGAGGCCGACCCCGGCGACAGCTCGCTGGCCGACTACTTCAAGTGGATGGAGGAGACCGGCGCCGACCTGACCGAGACCGCGATGGTCGGGTGGATCAACGCGGACCTCGCCTACCAGGGCATCAAGGCGGCCGGCGAGGACTTCGACCGGGCCAAGGTCATCGAGGCCACCAACGAGATGACGGCCTACGATGCCGGCGGCCTGCTCAACCCCATCGACTGGTCACGCCAGCACGAGGCACCGTCCGACGACGACCGCACGGCCCACGGCTACGCCAAGGAGTGCAACGCCTTGGTGCAGGTCCACGACGGGAAGTTCACGGTCGTCGGTGACAAGGAGAAGCCGTTCAACTGCTGGGACAACAGCAGTCTCGACTGGTCGGAGCCCGAATCGACGAGCTTCGACTGAGCCTCTGAACGGAGGGGGGAAGGGGGACCGACAACATGCCTGCCACCGCGATGCTTGCCACATCGGTCGCATCGGACCTGTTCACGGCGATCCTGCAGGGGACGCCGCCGGGCACGGTCTACGCGCTGATCGCGCTCGGGTTCGTCCTGACCTACAAGACGTCGGGGGTCTTCAACCTGGCCTTCGGGGCCCAGGCGTACGTCTCGGCCGTCATGTACTTCAAGACCCACACCGAGTGGGGCTGGCCGATCGTGCCCTCGCTGATCGTGTCGGTCTTCCTCCTCGCCCCCGCATTGGGGCTGGTGCTGGAGCGGCTCATCTTCCGGCACCTGCGGACGGCGCCGGCGGTGGCCAAGCTGGTGGTCACCATCGGCCTGACCGTGGCACTGCCGAGCCTCTTCGAGCTGGTCACCAACTTCAAGGCCATCGCCGGGGCGACGCCGGTCGGCATCGTCCCGGACGGGGCCACCGTCTTCTACAAGCCGGTCGGGTCCTACGCCTTCAGCCGGGACGAGCTGGTGGCCATGGCCATCGCGGTGGTGGGCATGGCGGGGCTGGGCGCCCTGTTCCGCTTCACCGGCATCGGACTGCAGATGCGGGCGGTCGTCGAGAGCCCGCGGATGACCGAGCTGGACGGCATCGCCGCCGACCGGGTCTCGGCGTTCGCGTGGGCGCTGTCGTCGCTGTTCGCCGGCATGGCCGGGGTGCTCATCGCGCCCCGGTTCAACACCCTGGTGCCCGGCGACTTTTTCAACCTGGTGGTGGTCGCAGTGGCCGCCGCCGCGGTCGGGCGGCTGGTCAGCCTGCCCCGGGCGCTGGCCGGTGGCCTCGGCCTCGGCATCCTCATCGCCGTCATCAACACGTTCCTCCCGCGGTGGAGCGAGAGCCAGGCCTGGCTCCGCCCGCTGCAAGACAACCTGACGCCGGCCATCCCCTTCGTCGTGCTCTTCGGTGTGCTGGTGCTGGTCCCCAGCATCCGCCAGGCGCGCGAAGCGGGGGACCCCCTGGCCGGCGTCGACCCGCCGCCGGTGTCGCTGACATCGGCCGAGCGGCCCGACGCCCGCAGGACACTGGTCACCCGGCTGGCAGGCACCGGTGCGCTGGTGGCTGTGGGCGTCGTGCTCTTCACCCAGGGCGACAGCTCGTGGATCTTCATGATCACGCAGGCCGTCGTCCTGGCGATCGTCTACCTGTCGATCACCGTGCTGACCGGCTTCGCCGGCCAGATCTCGCTCTGCCAGGGCACGTTCGCGGCGATCGGCGCGTTCACGGTCTTCCAGCTCGTCGACCGCTACAACATGTCGGTCCTCGTCGCCGCGGTCATCGGTGCGGGGGTCTCGGCGGCTGTCGGCGCGGTGCTGTCGCTGCCGATCCGGCGGTTGAGCGGCATCTGGGTGGCGATCGCCACGCTGGCGTTCGCGTTCTTCTTCGACTCCGTCATGGTCAAGCTGTCGTGGGTCGGCGGGGGCGACACGTCGCTCCTGCAGGGCACGAGGGTCCCGCGGCCGGGGGGCTTCTCGGACGACACGGCCTTCCTGGTGCTGGCCCTCGTCGTGCTCGTCGTGGTGGCGATCCTCGTGACCCAGCTCCGCGACGGCACCATCGGCCGGACGCTGCGGTCGCTGCGGGGCAGCGAGGTGGCGGCCCAGTCGATCGGCATCTCGCCCGCCCGGGCCCGCCTCATGGCGTTCGCGATCTCGGCGTTCATCGCCGGGCTGGGCGGGGCGATGATGGCCATCCACCAGGAGAGCGTGAACTACTCGAACAACTTCGCCCCGTTCGCCGCGCTGTTCTGGATGGTGCTGGTCGTCACCCTCGGCACCCGGACGGTCGAGGGGGCCGTCGCCGCAGGCGCTGCCTTCTCGATCTTCGACACATTGATCCTGAAGGGCACTGTCTTCGGGTGGATCCTGCGGAGCCCCGACCGGATCCCGAGCATCTTCCCGATCTCCCCGAAGTGGCGGCTGGTGCTGTTCGGCCTGGGCACCATCCAGTTCGCCCGCCATCCCGAAGGCCTGATCGAGGCCCGCAAGCGCAAGCGGTTGAGGTCGAGGGCCGAGCCAGAGCCCGAGCCGGCGCCGATCGAGGCGACGCCCCGAGTCGAGGAGGCGCTGGCATGAGCGAGGCTCCGGTCCTCTGCGCGAGGGAGATCAGCAAGCGGTTCAACGGGATCCTGGCGCTCGACGCCGTCGACATCGAGGTGGGCGGGGGCGAGCGGGTCGGGCTCATCGGGCCGAACGGCGCCGGCAAGACCACCCTGTTCAACTGCCTGCTGGGCGTGCTGCGGGCCGACGGGGGCACCGTCGAGCTCGCGGGGCGGGACATCACCCGGCTGCCGGTGCACCAGCGGGCCCGCCTGGGGATCGGGCGGACGTTCCAGCGCATCGAGCTGTTCCCTGACTCGACCGTCCGGGAGCACCTGCTCATCGCCGAGCGGGTGCGCCGGGGCAACGGCCGGCTCTGGAAGGACCTGGTCGGCCTCGGGCGGCCCCGCCGCGACGAGGTCGCCGCCTGCGATGCCGTGCTCGAACTGCTCGGGCTGGCCGACCTGGCCGACGAGCCGATCGAGCGGCTGAGCCTCGGCAAGGGGCGGCTGGTCGAGGTGGGGCGGGCGCTGATGACCCAGCCGAAGTTGTTGCTGCTCGACGAGCCGTCGTCGGGCCTCGACCGGGCCGAGACCGCGGCCCTGGCCCAGACGCTGCGGGAGGTCCAGGCGGAGCACGGCTTCGCCATCCTGCTCGTGGAGCACGACGTCGAGCTGGTCGCGGGCTTCACCACCCGCTCCTACCTGCTGGACTTCGGCCGGATGCTGCTCGACGGCCCGACCGAGGACGTCATGGCGAGCGACGCGATGCGCCACGCCTACCTCGGTGACCTGGAGGTTGCGTCATGAGCGAGGCCGCGGTGTCGACCAACGGCGAGGTCCCGGTGTTCGAGCTGCGGGACGTGTCGGCGGGGTACGGGCCGTTCCGGGCGCTGTTCGGGGTCTCGCTCAGCGTCGGCGCGGGGGAGGCGCTGGCGCTGGTCGGGCCCAACGGCGCCGGGAAGACCACGGTCGCCCGGGTCGCCTCGGGCCTGGTGGCGCCCACATTGGGCCGGGTCGTGGTGGAGGGGGTCGACGTCACCGGGCGCCGGCCCTACCAGTTCGCCCGGGCCGGCGTGGCCCATGCGCCCGAGGGGCGGTCGGTGTTCGCGACGCTCACCGTCGAGGAGAACCTGACGCTGTCGTTCCGCCGGGCCCGGGGCCGCAAGGGCGTGCGCAGCGGCCTGGAGCTGGCGTTCGAGCTGTTCCCGGCCCTGGCGAAGCGGCGCAAGCAGGTGGCCGGCAGCCTGTCCGGCGGCGAGCAGCGGATGCTGTCGATGGCCCGGGTGCTGGTCGAGGTGCCGAAGCTGGTGGTCGCCGACGAGCTGTCGCTCGGCCTGGCGCCGATCGTCGTCGAGCAGCTCTACGAGTCGCTGCAGAAGCTGCGGCGCAACGGCACGGCGCTGCTGGTGGTCGAGCAGCACGTGGCCCACGCTCTGAGGCTCTGTGACCGGGTGGCGGTGCTCGACCACGGCTCGGTGTCGTGGCTGGGCGCCAGCGCCGACGCCGGCGACCGGGTCACCATGCACCTGGGGGTGTGACTGGGGAGCGCTACGCCTCGGGCATCGGGAGCGGGCTGTCGGCCGGGCGGGGGGCCACGGTGACCGACGGGAGCGACATGCTGGCGTCGCCCTGCAGGATCGTCTCGACGACGCCGACCAGCTGGTCGACCGAGATCAGCGAGCCGCTCAGGTAGCCGCGGTTGAACCACACCATGCCGAGCTCGGTGGCCAGCTCCATGTCCCACCCCTCGGTGAACCCGGTGGCCGAGTCGCCCTCGCCGCCCCCGCAGTCGCCGACGACGAGCCGCGTGAAGCCGATGCCGGGGTGCTCCTGGCGCCAAGCCTCGACGAGCTTGTCGAGCGCCGCCTTGCTGACGGCGTAGGCGCCCAGCCCGGGCCACGGCGGCGTGAGCGACGCGCTGACCGACGACAGGTACACGGCGACACCGGCCGACTCGGTGAGGTGGGGGACGGCGGCGGCGGTCACGAGCGCGGCGCCGGTGACGTTGGTGTCGAAGACCCGCCGCCACATGGCGGCGTCGGTGTCGACGAGGCGGGCGAGCGGTCCCACGCCGGGGGCGTAGACGAGCGAGTCGATGCCTCCCAGCCCAGACGCGGCCTCGGCGATGGCTGCCTTGCAGGAGGCCTCGTCGGTGACGTCGCACTCGACCACGAGCGTGCCGGGGCCCGCTTCCTTGGCCGCATCGGCCAGCCGCTCCCGGCGGCGAGCGAGCAGGGCGACCTGCGTGCCGCGTTGGGCCAAGCTGACGCCGATGCATCGGCCGAGCCCGCTCGATGCGCCTAGGACAACCGTTCGCACGTGAGGTCCCCCCTCCGTAGACTGACTCGGATGTTAGTTGACGGGCGAGGTGATCTGCAGCCCTCCGAGGGAAAAGGTGACTGGGTTGTCAGATAACAACCTGGCCGGCAAGGTCGCCCTCGTCACCGGAGGTGGCGCCGGCATCGGCCAGGGCATCGCCCTCGGGCTCGCCCGGGCGGGCGCCGACATCATGATCGCCGACATCGACCCCGAACGCGCGGCCGACACCCGCCGGCAGGTCGAGGCCCTCGGACGGCGGGGCGGCGCGGTCACCACAGACGTCCGCGACACAGCGCAGGTGGTCGCCATGGTCGATGCCACCGTCGACCAGCTCGGCCGGCTCGACATCCTGGTGAACAACGCCGGCGGCGTGCGCCACGCGGCGTTCCTCGGTCAGTCGGAGCGCAGCTGGCGCCGGCACATCGACCTGAACCTGGTCAGCGTCCTCGCCGGCGTCAGCGTCGCGGCACCCGTGATGATCGAGCAGGGCGACGGCGGCGCGATCCTGAGCGTGGTCAGCATCGAGGCCTTCCGGGCGGCGCCGAACTACGCGGTCTACTCGGCCTGCAAGGCCGGCGTCGTGAACTTCACCCGCACCATGGCGCTCGAGCTGGCCGAGCACGGCATCCGGGTCAACGCCCTCGCCCCCGACCTCGTCGCGACCCCGGGCATCGGCGGCGCCCCGCCGCCCGAGGTCGCCCAGACGTACATCCCGCTCGGTCGGGCCGGGGTCATCGAGGACTGCGCCGGCCCGGCCGTGTTCCTGTGCTCCGAACAGGGGCGCTACGTCACCGGCGTGACGTTGTCGGTCGACGGGGGGACGTGGGCGGCCAGCGGCTGGACCCGGGGCGAGGACCCCGGCGCCTGGCGCCTCCACTAGGGGCGTGAGCGGCCCTGGAAGCCCTGCTCGACGATGTGGGCGGCCGCCTCGATCATGGCGGCCGACCGCTCCCGGGCACCGAAGGCGCCGAGCAGGCCGATCATGACGAGGGCGTCCATGCCCACGTCGCCGAAGCCCCGGGGCTCCAGGAAGCGGGCCAGGCGGCGCCGCCCCCAGTCGACGGCCGCGGCCGAGTCGGAGCGGAGGGTGGGGTCCTGGGTCACGGCGTCGCCCCAGACCCGGATCATGGTGGCCTCGGTGGCGTGGGCCGTGTTGTAGCGCCGCAGCCACCGGCGCAGCGCCGCGGTGCCGTTGGCGGCTTCGTGGGCCGCGGACGCCGGGATCTCGGCCAGCGCAGTCGACACCGTCTGGATGGCCCGCACCGCCAGGATCTGGGCGAACTCCTCCTTGCTCCGGAAGTAGCGGTAGAACGCGCCGTGGGACACGCCGGCGGCCGCGGCGATGTCGTCGATGCGGGTGCGGTAGTAGCCGCGGCTGACGAAGACCTCGCGGCCGGCGTCGGTGAGCGCCTTCAGGGTCCGTCGCCCGGCGGCGTTCAGCTTGGGCGGCTCGTCGTCGGTCTCGAGGGCCTGGCGCATGACCGGCCCAAACTCCAGTGCCGGCGGGGCGGGGTGGTCGGTGCCGTGGACGTTGACCTCGGGCTGGAGGCCGAAGAGCGAGCGGTGGACGACGTCGGTGAGGGCGTCGGCGACCCGGGCCTTGGTGTAGGCGGTGGGCGTGACGTCCCGCAGCGCCCCGGCGTTGTCGAGGGTCCGGGGCAGGCACTCCAGCAGGAGCTTGATGACCGGGTCGAGCTGGCGGGGCGGCAGGGTGGTGGTGGCGAGCCGGGACCGCAGGCCGGAGACGTGGCGCTCGCCCGCCCGCACCGAGCCCCCGGCCAACGCCTCGTCGCTCTCGGCGGCCGCGTTGAAGGTGCGGAAGACGGGCTCGTAGCGCTCGTAGACGTCGGCGTAGCGGACGATCCAGCCCCGGGTGACCGCCCAGCCGGCGGCGTCGCCGGTGAGCGGGTCGAGGGCCTCGATCGAGGCGTTCAGCTGGCGGTTCACCTGGCCGGCGAGGTGGCGGAAGACGTCCTCCTTGCCGGAGAAGTACTGGTAGAAGGTCGCTCGCGAGCATCCGGCGACCTCGGTGATCCGGTCGATGTCGCACTGGTGGTAGCCCTCCTCGCCGAACACCCGCAGGGCGGCGTCGAGGATGCGCTGCTGGGTGCGCTGCCCGCGCGCGCCGACCTGGGGGTTCTGCGAGAACGGCGCGCGGCGGACGACCGACCCGGGCCCACCGTCGGGGAGGAGGTCGTCGCGGCTATCCGTCGGCACGGACCTTGTCCTTGAGGGCCGGCACGATGGGCGGCGCGTCCTTCCAGTTCGGGATGCCCGAGTCCTCCTTGGCGATCGGGTACTTGTCCTCGTTGACCTGCGCCCAGTGCGAGTGGTTGAGCTCGTGGAGCGTGAAGCAGGCGTTGAGGGCGTTGTAGAAGCCCATGTTGTCGACCGACTGGTTGACCGCCTCCTTGATCAGGAGCGCCGACATGGTGGGCACGGCGGTGATGCGCTGGGCGAGCTCGACCGTGCGGTCGCTCAGCTCGTCGGCCGGGAAGACCTTGCTGACCATGCCGAGGGCGTAGGCCTCGTCTGCGTCGAGCGTGTCACCGGTCAACAGGAGCTCCTTCGCCTTGCGGGGCCCGAGCTCCCACGGGTGGGCAAAGTACTCGACCCCGCACATCCCGAGGCGGGTCCCGGTGACGTCGGCGAAGCGGGTGCCCTCGGCCACGACGATCAGGTCGCACGCCCACAGCAGCATCAGGGCGGCGGCGTACACGTCGCCGTGCGCCTGGCCGATGGTGATCTTGCGGAGGTTGCGCCAGCGCCGCGTGTTCTCGAAGAAGTAGTGCCACTCCTGGAGCATCAGGTTCTCGGCGCCCTTGCGGGTGCCGCCGTTGATGGTCCGGGTCGGGTGCTGGTTCGGGCCCGGCATGTACTCCTCGGCCGAGACCTTGGAGCCCATGTCGTGGCCGGACGAGAACATCTTCCCGTTGCCGCCGAGGATGACCACCCGCACCTCGTCGTCGGCCTCGGCGCGCAGGAACGCGTCGTTGAGCTCGACGAGCATCCCCCGGTTCTGGGCGTTCCGGGCATCGGGCCGGTCGAGCATGATCCGAGCGATCCGGCCCTCGTCGAGGGTTTCGTAGGTGACGAACTTGTAGTCGGACATCTTCGGGCTCCTCAGCTGTCAGATCGACAGAAGTTGACTCTACTGTTAGACCTCGTCGCGCACGGCATTTAACATCGTCTGCCAGCGAGCGGAGAAGTGGGCGGAGGAGGACCGAAGGCTCATGATGCTACGACCGGGTCAGAAGCTGCACAGTGCGGTCTGCGACGCGCAGCTCGTCGTCGTGCGGGCGCCGGCGACCGAGGTCGAGGTCGGCTGCGGCGGCTCGCCGCTGCTCGACGACGGGCAGCCGCCGGCGGGCGACGCCGCTCTGGACGCGTCGCTGGGCGACGGCCCCCTGCTCGGTAAGCGCTACGCCGACGAGGAGCTGGGCCTGGAGCTGCTGTGCACCCGCCCCGGCCAGGGCGCCCTGACCGTCGACGGGCGGTTGCTCCTGGTCAAGGGGGCCAAACCCCTGCCGTCCTCCGACTGACGGCCCCGCCCATGAACCTGCTCCTCCTGCTCGACATGGCCGCGGCCGGCCGCGGCGACGACGTCGCGGTCCAGGCCGGCGACGACCGCCTGACCGCCGCCGAGCTGCTGGCCGCCGCCTGGGGCGGCGCCGAGCTGGTGGCGGGTGCGTCGGCGCTGGCCTACGTCGGCACCAACGGCCTCGCCTTCCCGGTCGGCCTGTTCGCAGCCGCGGCAGCGGGGGTGCCGTTCGTCCCGCTCAACTACCGGCTCAGCGACGACCAGCTCCACGACATGCTCACGCCGCTCGGCGACGTCCTGGTGGTGGCCGAGGGCGCGGCGGCCGACGCCCTGGCGGCCCGGGGCTACCGGGTGCTCGACGCCGGCGCGTTCGTGGCGACGGCCCGCAAGGGCGCCGAGCTGGACGACGTGCCGGTCGACGGCGAGGGCCCGGCCGTGCTGCTCTACACCAGCGGCACCACCGCCGCCCCGAAGGCCGCGGTCCTGCGCCACCGCCACCTGACCGCGTACGTCATCGGGACCGTGGAGTTCGGCGGGGCCGCCGACGACGAGGCGGTGCTCGTCAGCGTGCCCCCCTACCACGTGGCCGGGCTCGCCAACCTGCTCAGCAACCTCTACCTGGGCCGGCGGATCGTCTACCTGCCCCAGTTCGACGCAGCGGCCTGGGTCGACGCGGTGCGCCGCGAGGCCATCACCCACGCCATGGTGGTCCCGACCATGCTCGCCCGCATCGGTGACGTGCTGGCCGGCGCCGAGGGCGACGAGCGCTCGCTGCCCAGCTTGCGGGCGCTGTCCTACGGCGGCGCCCGGACGCCGGCCCCGGTCCTGCAGCGGATCATGGTCCTGCTGCCCGCCGTTGCGCTCACCAACGCCTATGGACTGACCGAGACCAGCTCGACGATCGCCGTGCTGGGCCCGGACGACCACCGGGCGGCCCAGGAGGGCGACCCGGTGGCGGCGGCGCGGCTGGCGTCGGCCGGCAAGGTGCTGCCGACCGTCGAGGTCCAGGTCAGGGACGAGGCGGGAGGGTCGCTGCCGCCCGGCGAGCCGGGCGAGGTGTGGGTGCGGGGCGAGCAGGTGTCGGGCGAGTACGCCGGCCGCGAGGCTCCGCTCGACGCCGAGGGCTGGTTCCCGACCCGCGACCGGGGTTGGGTCGACGCCGACGGCTACCTGTTCATCGAGGGCCGCAGCGACGACACGATCATCCGGGGCGGCGAGAACATCGCCCCCGCGGAGATCGAGGAGGTGCTGCTCGAGCACCCCGACATCGAGCAGTGCGCCGTGGTGGGCGTTCCCGACGACGAGTGGGGCCAGCGCATCGCCGCCGTGGTGGTGCTGCGGGCCGGCGCCGACCTCGACGCCGCGGCGGTGCAGGGCTTCGCCCGCCGATCGCTGCGGGGCTCGAAGACCCCGGAGGTCGTCAGCTTCGCCGCGTCGCTGCCCTACACGGAGACCGGCAAGCTCCTGCGGCGGGTCGTGCAATCCGAGCTATCGCAAACGTGACCCGTTTGTTAGTTTTCGGGGGATAAGCACGACCCGAGGGGAGTCGACCATGGACATCAAGGACATGGTGCTGGTCAGCGTCGACGATCACGTGGTGGAGCCGCCCCACCTGTTCGAGGGGCGATTGCCCGCGAAGTACGCGGATCTCGCGCCGCGGTTCGTGACCCGGGAGGACGGGACGAACGCCTGGCGCTACGAGGGGCAGGAGATCGCCAACGTCGCGCTGAACGCCGTGTCGGGCCGGCCGCCCGAGGAGTACGGCATGGAGCCGACGTCGTTCGACGAGATCCGCAAGGGGACCTGGGACATCGACGAGCGGGTCAAGGACATGGACGCCAACGGGGTGCTGGGGTCGCTGTGCTTCCCGTCGTTCCCGCAGTTCTGCGGTCAGCTGTTCGCCCGGACCGAGGACAAGGACGTCGCGCTGGCGATGGTGCAGGCGTACAACGACTGGCACATCGACGAGTGGTGCGGCACCCACCCGGGCCGGTTCATCCCGTGCTCGCTGCCCGCGATCTGGGACCCGGAGGTCCTGGCAGGAGAGATCCGGCGCACCGCCGCGAAGGGTGCCCACGCGGTGACGTTCTCGGAGAACCCGTCGAAGCTGGGCTGGCCCAGCCTGCACTCCGACCACTGGGACCCGTTCTGGCAGGCGTGCTCCGACGAGCAGGTGGTGGTCTGCCTCCACATCGGCTCGTCGTCGCAGCTGGTGATCACCGCGCCCGACGCCCCGATCGACTGCCTGATCACGTTGACACCGATGAACATCGTGCAGGCGGCGACCGACCTGGTGTGGTCACCGGTGCTGCGGAAGTTCCCCGACCTCAAGTTCGCCCTGTCCGAGGGTGGCATCGGCTGGATCCCGTACTTCCTCGAGCGGATTGACTACAACTACCGCAAGCACCACCTGTGGACCGGTCAGGACTTCGGCGACCGGCTGCCCAGCGAGGTGTTCAACGCCCAGGTGCTCACGTGCTTCATCGACGATCGCTTCGGCGTCGCCAGCCGTGACTTCCTGAACCTCGACCACGTCATGTGGGAGTGCGACTACCCCCACTCCGACTCGACGTGGCCCTTCGCCCCCGAGACCCTGGCCGAGCACTTCGAAGGCCAGACGATCTCGGACCACGACATCGACCGCATGACGCACCTCAACGCCATGCGTCACTTCTCCTACGACCCGTTCGCGGCTCTCGGCGGCAAGGAGAGCTGCACGGTGAGCGCTCTGCGGCTGAAGGCCGCCGGCCACGACGTGGCGATCCGCTCGACCAACTCCAGCAACGTGGGCAAGCACGCCACCCGGTCGGTGGACCTGGGGGTGCCCTCGACCCGCTGACGCTGCGACAGCTTTTGATCAGAATGTTGCACTCTACGCAACTTTGCGTAGAGTGCAACAATGCCGACGACGGAGCAGCTCCCGCACCGCCAGATCATCGTGAGCTTCGTCGGGCTGATGCTCGGCATGCTCCTGGCCGCCATCGACCAGACGATCGTGGCGACGGCGCTGCCGACCATCGTCGGCGACCTCGGCGGGCTCGACCACCTCGCCTGGGTCGTCACCGCCTACCTGCTGACCGAGACGGTGTCGACGCCGCTGTGGGGCAAGCTCGGCGACCTCTACGGCCGCAAGCGCCTGTTCCAGGGCGCCATCGTGATCTTCCTGGTCGGCAGCGTGCTGGCCGGCATCGCCCAGACCATGGGCGAGCTGATCGTCTTCCGGGGCATCCAGGGCGCCGGCGCCGGCGGCCTGATCGTCCTCGCCCAGGCGATCATCGGTGACATCGTCAGCCCCCGGGAGCGGGGCCGCTACATGGGGCTGTTCGGCGCGGTCTTCGGCGCTGCCAGCGTCATCGGCCCGCTGACCGGCGGGTTCCTCACCGACCACCTGTCGTGGCGGTGGGTGTTCTACGTCAACGTGCCGCTGGCTGCGGTCGCGTTGGTGGTGACCAGCGCCGTGCTGCCGTCGTCCCCCCGGCGGCAGCAGGTGCGGGTCGACTGGCTGGGCACCGGGCTGCTGGCCAGTGCCATCTCCTGCTTCATCCTCATGACCACCTGGGGTGGCACCGAGTACGACTGGGCCTCGCCGATCATCGTCGGGCTCGGGATCGCCAGCCTGGCGCTGATCGGCCTGTTCGTGTTCGTCGAGCAGCGCGCCGACGATCCGGCCCTGCCGCTGCGGCTGTTCCGCATGCGCACGTTCAACGTGGCCGGGGCCGTGAGCCTGCTCATCGGCGTGGCGATGTACGGCGCGATCACCTACCTGCCGACGCTGCTGCAGGTGGCCAATGGCGCCACCGCCAGCGACTCGGGCCTGCTGCTGGTGCCGCTGATGCTCGGCCTGCTCGGCGCGTCGACGCTGTCGGGCCAGATCATCAGCCGCACGGGCCGCTACCGGCTGTTCCCGATCATCGGCACCGCGGCGGCGGGCGTGGGCCTGGCGCTGCTGTCGACGATCGAGACCGGCACCAGCCGTTGGGAGTCGGGTGCCTTCATGGTGGTGCTGGGCATCGGCATCGGCCTCACCATGCAGGTCATGGTGCTGGCCACCCAGAACGAGACCCCGGTCGAGGACCTCGGGGTCGCCACGTCGACGGTCACGTTCTTCCGGACGGTCGGCGGCTCGATCGGCGTCGCCCTGTTCGGGGCGCTCTACGCCAGCCGCCTCGGCGACCTGCTGGGCCCGGGTGCCACCGACCTGACGCCGAAGCAGATCGCAAACCTGCCGGCCGGCGAGCGGGCTCACGTGGCGAGCGCCTTCGCCGACGCCATCACCGGCGTGTTCGCCTACGGCATCCCGGTGCTGATCGTCGGGTTCCTGATCGCCCTGCTGCTCCGGGAGGTCCCGCTGCGCACCCAGTCGGGTCAGGCGTTGCGGGCGAACGGCAACGGCATCGGCGATGGCAACGGGACCAACGGCCAGGGTGCTCCCGAGCAACCCGTGGCTGTGCTGGACTACGCGGAGGCGGCAAGGGGACGGTGAGCATGAGCGAGGGGCTGCGAGAGCGCAAGAAGGCCGAGACCCGGCGAGCGCTCATGTCGGCGGCCCTGCGGCTCGCCGAGGCGCACGGCCCCGATGGCGTGACCGTCGAGGCCATCGCCGAGGCCGCCGGCGTCTCACCCCGCACGTTCTTCAACTACTTCCCGTCGAAGGAGGACGCGGTCATCGGCCTGACGCCGGCGCACACCTCCGAGCTGCTGGTCGGGCTCGTCGAGCAGCCCGCCGACGAGCCGCCGCTGGAGGCGCTGCGGGGCGCCGCCCTCGGGATCGCCGGGCGGCTCGAGGACGGCATCGAGGACTGGATGCGGCGGCGGGCGCTGTTCGAGGGGCACCCGGCGCTCGCAGCCCGGCACACCGCCGGCTTCGCCGAGGTCGAGCGGGGGATGGTCGAGGAGATCGCCCGCCGCACCGGCCTCGACCCCGACCGCGACACCTACCCGGCGCTGGTCGTGGCCGCGGCGCTGGCGGTCATCCGGACGGTCATGGCGGTCTGGTGGGAGCGGGACCGGCCCGGGCCGATCGCCGACATGCTGGGCGAGGCCTTCGACCACCTGGCCCAAGGCCTCACGACGCCGTTCGCAGCTCCGGCAGCACCTTCGACTCGATGAGCTCGAGGCTCTCCCACGCCAGCTCCGGCGGCAGGCCGCCCATGAGCGGGTGCAGCCGCAGCGCGCCCAGCTCCTTGGCCAGGGCGACGCACTCGTCGGGGGTCAGCACGGCGTACATGGTGTCCCGCAGCGCGTCTGCATCCTCAGTGGGCGTGTAGACGGCGATGCCCTCGGCGCTCGTCAGCCACTGGCCGTAGGAGTTCATCTCGTGCAGCGCGTGGGGCGCGATCTTCGCCCACGCCTGGTCGGGGTCGTCGGCCACGTGGATGAACATCGGCCCGCCGCCGGGTGCCGCCGGCCCGGGGTCCTTGCCGAGATCCCGGCACGCCTCCTTGTACACGGGCCACAGCGACGGGTCGACCGGCACGAAGCCGTCCCCGATCCGGGCGGCACGCCGCGCGGCGGCCTTGGTGGCGCCGGCCATGAGCAGCTTGGGGCCTCGCTCCTGGAGAGGGCGGGGCGTGACCTGGACGGTCCGGCCCTGGAACTCGAACGGCTCGCCGGTCCACGCGGTCCGCAGCGCGGCCACGCCCTCCTCGACGAGCGCGACCCGCTCGTCCATCTGCCGCCCGTACATCGCCAGCTCCTCGGGGCGGTAGCCGGCGCCGATGACGAGGTCGATCCGCCCGCCGCTGGCCAGGTCGAGGACCGCGAGGTCCTCGGCGAGGCGGATCGGGTCGTAGAGGGGCAGCACGAGCGCGGCGATCATGATCCGCACGCGGCTCGTGCGCCCGGCGATGGCGGCGGCCAGCACCACGGGGGACGGGCAGTAGCCGTCGTCCGAAGCGTGGTGCTCGGACACGGCCACGCTCTCGAAGCCGTGCTCGTCGGCCCAGGCGCACTGCTCGAGCGCAGCCCGGTACTGGCCCTGCATCGGCGGCCCGAAGTCCGGCGCCCGCAGGTCGTAGCGCAAGGAGAGCTGCACTTCCCCGTCCGTCGTCATCGTGGTTCCCCCTGGTCCGGTGGCTCCCCGAGAATATAGTTAGCGATTTTCGCGAGGCGCCTGTCCGTCGGCGCGGGATCACCAGGGGGCGGGCGGAGAAGGCGCCACGGGAGGCTGCAACGGCTGCGCACCGTTGCCGTTGCCGTTCCAGGGCGCGTTCCAGGCGGCGGGGGCGGGCAGCGGGCGGCCGGTCGGGTCGGCGACGTCGATGAGGCTGGCCGGGATGTCGACCGTGGCGACGATGCCCTGGGGCTCGGCCGGGACCAGCTGGATGCGGATGCCGTGGCGGGCGGCGAGTGTGCCGGCCACGTAGTGCCCGAGGTACTTCGACGGCGCCACCGTGAACGACTCGAACCCGGCGAGCCGCCGGTTGGCCCGGGCCAGCTCGTCGGACGCCATGCCCAGGCCCGCGTCGACCACCGCGAGGGTGTAGCCGGGGTGGCGGTTCCAGCCCCGGACCTCGACCACCTGGTTGGGCGGGGAGAAGATGAGGGCGTTCTCGACCAGCTCGGCCATGACGTGCGCCAGGTCGGCGGCGGCGGTGCCGAGCAGCGTCGCCGCCTCCATCCGCTCGATCTGCACCCGCTGGAAGTCCTCGACCTCACCCAGCGCCGCCCGGATGACGTCGACCAGGCGGATCGGTGCCATCCACTTGCGGGGCGGGTCGATGCCCGCCAGCACCAGCAGGCTCTCGGCGTTGCGGCGCATGCGGGTGGCGAGGTGGTCGAGCCGGAACAGGGCGGCCAGCGTGTCGGGGTCGGTCTCCTGGGATTCCAGCTGGGTGATGAAGTCGAGCTGCCGGCCGAGCAGGTTCTGGTTGCGCCGGCCGAGGTTGACGAACGTGTCGGCGATGTTGCGGCGCAGCAGGGTCTGCTCGACGGCCAGGTCGAGCGCCGAGGTCTGCACGGTGTTGAGGACGGTGGCCACGTCGGCGACCTCGTCCCGGGTCTGCACGGTCACCGGCTCGACCGGTGGCACCTGCACGTCCTCGCCCGGCGGGGTGTTGAGGATGTCGAGCACCGCCTCCGGCAGCCTGTGGTCGGCCATGTGCTTGGCCTGGCGGGTCAGGGACTCGAGCGGGCGGGTGATCGAGCGCGACACCAGCCAGGTCATGGCCGCCGCCCCGGCGAAGGCGAGGACCGCGAGGCTGACGAACAGGCGCTGGTGGGTGGTGGCCTCGGCGTTGAGGTCGTGGGCCCGGTCGAGGACCTCCTCGGAGAGCGCGTCTCGTAGCCCCGGGTAGCGGGCATCTTCGGGGGTGGCAGCGAGCTTGTCGATGAACGCCTGCACGTTGCCGATGCTCCCGGTGTCCAGGGCGCCCAGGACGTCCTTGTGCATCTGGGCGGCGTACTCGCGGGGGTACTCGTCGCGGACGATCGCGGCGTAGGGGCCGGTCGCGGCCAGGAGCCGTTCGTTGTTGCGGTCGAAGAGGGCCAGCTGGGTCGCGACCGTGGTGATCTCGTCGGAGGTGTCGATGCCGTGAGGGGTCAGGGTGGCGAGCGCCACCGTCTGCCGGTTGACGTCGGCGTCCAGCTCGACCTGGCGGCTGGCGATGTCGGCCAGCTCGGTGCCCTGGCGCAGCCGGGGGTCACGGACCTTCAGCGACACGGCGGCGTTGGCGTCGAGCAGGCCGTGGATCAGCTTGGAGTAGCGGCCGTAGATGGCGTTGTTGGGCCCCATGTTGTCGAGGGTCTTGGGGTTGGTGCTGGTGTCGATGTCGTGGCGGATCGCCGGCAGCAGCTGGTCGAGGTACCGGAAGGCCGTGCGGTAGGTCGCCTCGGCTGTGCCGCCCTTGCGCTCGACGAAGTCCCGGAACTTGTCGATCGCGTCGTCGGTCTTCTTGCGGGTGGGCCCGAAGCCGCGGACGGCCACCGGGTACTGGTCCTGCAGACCTACCCCCTCCAGCGCCGCCCAGTTCCGCTCCTCCTGGAGGCTGGTGATGATGCCCGCCGGCCCGACCGACGCCTGGGCCAGCGTGGTCTCGTTGCGCACGTCGGCCGTGCTGTGGGCCGCCTGCTGCACCTCCGCCGCGCTGAAGATCAGCAGCGCGAGCAGCGGCACGAACAGCGCCGCTGCCACCTTGGCCCGGATGGGGACGCGCATCACGTCGCTGTGAGCAGTCCCGGTCATGAAATCCCCCCGTTTGTCAGTCCTGCATCGCCTGTCGCTCCCCAGCCGCGGTGGCCAGCCGCTCGTTGTTGGCCGTTGCGAGGTGCACTGCCCGCTCGAGGGTGGGCAGGACCTCGGTGATGTCGAGCGTCCCGTCGGCGAAGCGGCCGATGACTGCGTACGACACGTGCCTGAGCACGAGCCCGAGGTCGGCCACGTAGGCCGGGTCCGCGCCCGCGAGGACGGCCTCGGCCGCGGGTGCGATGACCGCCATCCCCTGGCGGTCGAGGCGCCGCCCGTGCGGCCCGATCCGGCACCGGTGGTAGGCCTCGAGGATGCGCGGGCTGCGCTCCCACGGCTCGTAGACGTAGCGCAACACCCGCATGAGGCCCTGATAGACGGTCTCCCCGGGCGGGGGTGGCGCCACGTCGGTGTAGCAGCGGGTGGTCATCCACCGCTCGATGGCGGTGACGATCAGCTCGTCCCGGGTCGCGAACCGGCGGTAGATCGTCGCCAGCGAGACCCGGGCCCGCCGGGCCACCACCCGGAGCTGGACGGCGTCGTAGCCGTCCGACTCGAGCAGGTCCAGCACGACGGCGACGATCTCGTCAGCTGTCCCCGAGCGGGGCTCTCGCCGCGTCCGTCCCATCGCCGGCGGATGGTAACTCGGTTACTCACCCTCCGTCGCCGCGAACGCACTGCGTAGGCGGTGCAACGCGTGGCGGGTGCGAACCCCCCACCAGAGGAGGTCGCGGCCGTCCACGAAGGCCACTTCGCCCGCCGGTTCGAGCAGGGCGCGGTGGCGTTCGGCGAAGGGGTAGGGCTCGTCGGGGGCGACCACGAGGTCGCTGCCGCGGTCCCGGGCGGCCTCTGGCGTGAGCTCGGGGTAGGGGCCGTCGGCGGCCGCGACGTTGGCGACGCCGAGGGCGCGGAGGACCGCCGAGCCGTAGGTGGGCTCGCCGAGCGCCATCCACGGTCGCTTCCAGATGGGGACGTAGGCGGTGCGGGTGGGGCCGGGCTCGGGGATCGGGCCGAGCGGCTCCCAGGTGGCGCCGACGGCGGCGGCGAGGCCGCGCATCTGCTCGTCGAGGCCGGCCAGGTCGCGCACCGCCAGCACGTGCAGGGCCAGCCCGGCTGCTCCCAGGGCCTCGGCGTCCTCGCGGCGGTTCTCCTCCTCGTCGACGACCACCAGGTCGGGGTTCAGGTCGACGATGGCGGCGACGTCGGGGTCCTTGGTGCCGCCGACGTGGTGCAGGTCGGGCTGCTCGCAGAACCGTGTGCAGGCGACCGGCTCGATGCCCCACCCGAGCAGCGTCTCGGTCACCGACGGAACCAGGCTCACGATCCTCGGGTGACTCACCTGCCCATCCTGCCGGGCAGAATGCGGCATGGGGGCTGACGACACCATCACCGGAACGATCGCCGAAGCGCGCCTCGCCGTGCCCGAGGCGGAGCTGGACGACCTGCGGGACCGGCTGCGGCGGACCCGCTGGCCCGAGGCCGAGACCGTCGACGACTGGTCGCAGGGGATCCCGCTGGCGTACGTCCAGGAGCTGTGCCGCTACTGGGCCGACGAGTACGACTGGCGGGCCACGGAGGCGCGGCTCAACGGCCTGCACCCGCAGCGGACCGAGATCGACGGGCTGGCCATCCACTTCCTCCACGTACGGTCACCGCACGAGGGCGCGCTGCCGCTGGTCCTGACCCACGGCTGGCCCGGGTCGGTGGTCGAGTTCCTCGACGTCGTCGGGCCGTTGACCGACCCGGTCGCCTACGGCGGGGACGCGGCCGATGCCTTCCACCTGGTCGCCCCCTCGCTGCCGGGCTACGGCTTCAGCGACCGCCCGGCGGCCACCGGCTGGGGCGTCGAGCGCATCGCCACGGCCTGGGCCGAGCTGATGCGGCGGCTGGGCTACGCCCGCTACGGCGCGCAGGGCGGTGACTGGGGTGCCATGGTCACCACTGCGCTGGGCGCGGCCGACCCGGACCACCTCGCCGGCATACACGTGAACATGCCGATCGCCGGACCGCCTGAGGGCGGCGGCCCTGAGCTGACCGGCGAAGAGCTGACGGCGCTCGCCGGCTACGACGAGCATCGCCAGTGGGGGACCGGCTACTCGAAGCAGCAGTCGACCCGGCCCCAGACGCTGGGCTACGGGCTGGTCGACTCGCCGGCGGGGCAGTGCGCCTGGATCGTCGAGAAGTTCTGGGCGTGGACCGACAACGACGGGCATCCCGAGCAGGCTGTGGGCCGGGACCGGCTGCTCGACAACGTGATGCTGTACTGGCTGCCCGGCACGGGGGCGTCGTCGGCCCGGCTGTACTGGGAGAGCTTCCGTCGGCCCCGCCTCGACCCGGTCGCAGTGCCGGCCGGCTGCTCGATCTTCCCCAAGGAGATCGCCCGGCTGCCCCGTAGCTGGGTGGAGGGTCGCTTCACCGACCTCCGCTACTGGAACGAGCTCGACCGCGGTGGCCACTTCGCCGCGTTCGAGCAGCCCACGCTGTTCGTCGACGAGCTGCGCGCCTTCTTCCGCCTGGTGCGCTGACGCCCTTGCGCACTCGGTGCACACGCTGTGCACAGAGGTGACGCAGATGTTAGAAAGGATCCGATATGAGCTGCTCGTGCGTCGGAGCCGACAACGCGACGTTCTCGACAACCATCGCCGTCGGGAGCACCGGTGCCGAGCTCCGGCGCCGACTCCTCGACGCGCTCGCCGCCGGGGCCTGACGTCGTGCCGCTCGATCCGGAGGCTCGGGCGGCGGTGGACAACGTGCTGGCGACCACGCGGGCCGTGCGGCGGCGGCTCGACCTGGAACGTCCCGTGCCACGGGCGGTCGTCGAGGAGTGCCTGCGGCTGGCGGTGCAGGCGCCAACCGCCAGCAACGACCAGGACTGGCGCTGGGTGGTGGTCACCGACCCGGCCAAGCGGGCCGCGCTCGCCGAGCTGTACGCCGCCAGCGGCCGCGATTACCTCGCCGCCGCGGTCGACCGCACGACCGACCCGCAGACCCGGCGGGTCTACGCCAGCGCCCTCGGCCTGACCGAGACGCTGGCACGGGTGCCGGTCCACGTGATCCCGTGCATCGCCCGCCGGGTCGACGGCCGACCGCCGGTGATGGTGGCGTCGGCCTACGCGTCGATCATCCCGGCGACCTGGAGCTTCATGCTGGCGCTGCGGGCCCGCGGCCTCGGGTCGGTGTGGACCACCCTGCACCTGGCCTACGAGGCGGAGGCCGCGGCGCTGCTCGGCATCCCGGCCACCGTCACCCAGGTGGGGTTGCTGCCGGTGGCCTACACCGTCGGCACCGAGTTCAAGCCGGCCAACCGGCCGCCGGTCGAGCAGGTCACCTACTGGGACCGATGGGGGGCGAGCTGATGCAGGAGCACACCCACGAGCTGGTCGTCGACGCCGAGGTGCCGCGGGTCTGGCGGGCCCTGCACCCCCGCCGGCCCGAGGGAACCGAGCTGCCGTGGCGGGTCGAGTACCCGGGCGGGAGCATCGAGGTCATCGTCGAGGGCGACGAGGCCGGCGAGGGGCTGGTGCGGCACTGCACCTTCCGGGTGCCGCGCTACCTGCTGTCCGGCGGGCTCGGCCGGTCGTTCGAGACGATCATCGAGGCCCGGATGTACGAGCTGTCCCGTTACTCGGCGGTCGGCAAGCCGCTGTGGTCGCGGGCCGAGGGCTGGCACCGGCTCGAGGAGGTGGGGGAGGGCCGTACCCGGCTGACGTTCTGGGAGCGCTACGCGGCGTTCAACCCCGTGCTGGGTCGCCTCTTCGAAGCCCGCGTCCACCGCTTCATCTCCCGCAACAACGAAGCGGCCTACGCGGGCGCGCTCGCCCGCCTCACCCGGCGCGGCTGAGCACCCGCTCGGCCGAAGCGCCGAGGAACGCGGCCATGGCGTCGTCGTCCAGGGGGAGGTCGCGGGCGGCCGCCAGGGCCTTGGCCATCGGCAGCACCGGGTGGTCGGAGGCGAACCACACCCGGCCCCGCCCGCGGGACGAGCCCATGAACCGCACCAGGTCGGGGTCCATGTAGGTGGCCAGGTAGGCCGAGGTCATGAGGTACAGCTGCGGCCACTTGAGCATGTACTGGATCAGCAGCGCCTCGTAGGGGTGGCCCATGTGGGCGCCGACGACGGTGAGGGTCGGGAAGTCGATGAGGACGTCCTCCAGCAGCACCGGGTCCTGGCAGCGTGAGCGGACCTGGGG
>Ga0075431_100001360_pt1 | contig 22412 bp, 22 predicted proteins | sample RhiMetdeltSRZDD5_FD_75297 | JGI IMG/M metagenome (GOLD analysis project Ga0075431, IMG submission 75297) | Populus rhizosphere microbial communities from Tennessee, USA - Rhizosphere MetaG P. deltoides SRZDD5 | ecosystem: Host-associated > Plants > Roots > Rhizosphere > Soil | place: USA... | reverse complement strand
GCCAGCGCCGCCAAGGTGGACGGCGTGAAGATCTCGCTGCTCGACAAGGACAAGGAGATCGCCATGCGCCGCCGCCTCGCCAAGGGCGTGCGCATGTATACGGGCGACGATTTCAACTATGCGGAGCTGATCGCCGGCGACGCGCAGGGCTACTCGGATGCCCTGCTCGGCATCTTCGACGCGATCGCGCCGGCCGCGTCCGCCGCGCTGTCGGCGCTGGCGGCGGAGGATCTGGGGACGTTCCATTCCATCCTGGCGCCGACCGTGCCGCTGTCGCGCCACATCTTCAAGGCGCCGACGCGCTTCTACAAGACGGGCGTGGTGCTCATGGCCTACCTCAACGGCCACCAGGACCATTTCACCATGGTGGGAGGCCAGGAGAGCACGCGCTCGACGTTGCATCTGGCCGAACTGTTCCGCCTTGCGGACAAGGCCGGGCTGCTGACTGAGCCCGAGCGGGCGGTGGCGCGCATGCGATGCGTGCTGGCGCTGCGCGGCATCGAGGCATGAGCGGTGCCATGCGCGACTTCTCGCGGGATCACCACTGGCTCTCGATCAACACGGCGACGCTGCGCCGGCAGGCCGATCTTGTCGGCATCGTCGAGGCCTGCGCCAGGGCGGGCGTCCGCGCCATTGATCCGTGGCGGGACCAGGTGGCGGCGGTGGGGCTCTCCCGCGCCGTCAAGGCCGTGAAGGACGCTGGGTTGCAGCTCTCCGGCTATTGCCGCGGCGGCATGTTCACAGCGGACAGCCAACGCCTGCCCGAGGCGCGCGACGACAACTGCCGCGCCGTGGACGAGGCGGCGGCGCTGGGGGCCTCGTGCCTGGTGCTGGTGGTGGGCGGGCTGCCGCAGTACTCGCGGCCGGGCTCGGCGCCGTCCAAGGACCTGCTCGCCGCCCGCGCACAGGTGGAGGAGGGCATCGCCGCCCTGCTCGAGTATGCCCGCAGCGCGGGGCTGCCGCTGGCGCTGGAGCCGCTGCACCCCATGTATGCGGCAGATCGGGCGTGCGTGAACACGCTGGGACAGGCGCTCGACATCTGCGACCGACTCGACCCTGAGCGTGCCGGCGGCATCGGCATCGCCCTCGATGTCTATCATGTGTGGTGGGACCCGGCGCTATGGGACGGGATTGCGCGCGCCGGCAAAGACCGCCTGCTGGCCTATCACGTGTGCGACTGGCTGGTGCCGACACGGGACATGCTCAACGACCGCGGCATGATGGGCGACGGCGTGATCGATCTGAGGGGCGTGCGCGCGGCCGTGGAAGCCGTCGGCTACGCGGGTTTCTCGGAGGTGGAGATCTTCTCGGACGCCTGGGGCGAGCGGGCGCTCGCCGAGGTGCTTGATGCCTGCATCGCCCGGCACAAGGAGGTTGTGTGAGCGCTGTCAGACCCTGCCGGTCCGACCCCGCTGGATGACCGCGAGCTCCCGAAAATACTGCTCGACATGAAGCTGGAGCCATGGGGTCAGACCCGCAGGTCTGACCCCGCAAGAGGAGGAAACTGGAAATGCGTTTTGCTGGACTCTCGCGCCGCTGCGCCTTGATTGCCGCTGCGGCTTTCATGCTCGCGCCCGGCGCGGCCGTTGCCGATGACTGGCCCAAGGACAAGCCGATCAAGGCCATCGTGCCGTTTGCTGCCGGCAGCTCGACCGACATCATCGCCCGTCTGGTGCTCGACCAGGTCTCCAAGCAGATCGGGCAGGCCATCGTCGTGGAGAACCGGGGCGGTGCCAGCGGCACGATCGGCAGCGCGGCGGTCGCCAAGGCCGATCCGGACGGATACACCATTCTGGTGCATTCCTCCTCGCACACGGTGACCCCGTCCACCTACACCACCTTGTCCTACGACACCGAGAAGGACCTGGCGCCCGTCCTTCCCATCGTGACTGTCCCAAATGTCGTCCTCGTCAACAGCGGGCGGGGCTACAATACGCTGAAGGACATGATCGACGCCGCCAAGGCCAAGCCGGGCAGCTTCAATTTCGCCTCGGCCGGAGCCGGCAGCGCCACGCACCTGACGGCCGAGCGCCTCAAGCTCAGCGCCAAGATCGAGGCTGCGCACGTGGCGTTCAAGGGCTCGTCGGATGCGCTGACCGAGATCCTCGCCGACCGGCTGGACTTCTACTGCTCGCCCGTCAACGCGGCGATCGGGTTCATCAAGGACGGCAAGATGACCGCGCTGGCGGTGAGCAGCGCCAAGCGCTCCTCGGCGCTGCCCAACGTACCGACCACGGTGGAGGCGGGCTTCCCGGATTCCGGCTACGAGTTCTGGATCGGCGCTTTCGTGCCGCGCCAGACGCCGGATGCCATCCGCAAGCGGCTGCATGCCGAGCTGCTGAAGGCGATCGACGAGCCGGGGGTGGCCAAGAAGCTCGCCGACCTCGGCGCCGACCCGCTCAAGATCTCGCCTGCGGAGTTCGAGGCGATGGTCAAGCGCGAGATTGCCGCCAACGCCGTCGTCGTCAAGGCTGCCGGAATCAAGGCGAATTGACGGAGCGAATGGGGGTCAGACCCGCGGGATCTGACCCCAAAGCCCTGACCGGACCGGCAACCTGCCAGGGCGCCGGGGCGGAGTTCGGCGGCAAGGAGACGATCTACCAGCGCTCGTCCCTGGGATGGCCGCCCAGCACCTCGGCGAGCCGTCGCGTCACGGGGTGGCTCACGTCCTCAGGCAGGGCGTCGGCGGGGAACAGTCGCTGCTCGCGGATCTCGAAGCTGGGCGCCGGCAGCTCCGCCTGACGCCAGTCGCGCACCACGTAGAGGGCGATGTGATCGCCCGGGAAGCGCTCGAAGTTGGCGTAGATGCCGAACAGAGGCGGCGGCTCGCCCAGGATGACGCCGGCTTCCTCCTTGAGCTCGCGCGCCAGCGCCCCCTGCACCGTCTCCCCCCACTCCACGCCACCGCCGGGGAAATGCCAACCGGGGCGATAGCCGTGGCGTACCAGCAGGACGCGGTTGCCGGGATCGAGCACCATGCCCTGTGCGCCCATGGTCAGGGCGCGGCTCAGGCGCCAGTAGCGCTGGAGAGCCTTAGTGAAAAGTGTCGTGGCAACCATGGCCCCTCGCGCGGCAGGGCAGGCCTCCAGCCTGTCGTGGCCGGTCTATCTCCCTGCGGCCGGGATTTGGCAAGGGCGCGGGAAGCGGCTAGTGAGTGCGGGATATGACCACCACCATCGCCCACCTCACCGACGTTCATTTGGGACCGATCGGCGGCTTCGCGCCCCGCCACTGGAACCTGAAACGGGGTCTCGGCTATCTCAACTGGGTGCGCAGGCGGCGTCACGACCATCGCCGGGAGGTTCTGGACCGCATTGTTGCCGACATGGTGGAGCAGCGACCCGACCACATCGCGGTCACCGGCGACCTCGCCAACATCGGCCTGCCGCAGGAGTACATCGACGGCCTCGCTTGGCTCAAGAGCCTGGGGCCATCCGACCGTGTCACTGTGGTGCCAGGCAATCACGATATCTACTCGCAGGTCGGCCGCGATCCGGGGACGCGCCGGTGGGCCGACTACATGACCCCCAACGCCGAGGGGCTGGCCTTCATGGACGGGACGGCCGATGGTCCGCCGTTCGTGCGCGTCATTGGCGATGTGGCCGTGATCGGCGTCAATTCCGCCGTCCCGACGCCGCCGCTGGTGGCCTGGGGCCGCGTCGGGACCGGGCAGCTCGCCCGTCTCGCCGACATCCTGGAGCGGTTGCGCGGCCAGGGCCTGTTCCGGCTGGTCCTGATCCATCATCCACCCCTGCCGGGCCAGGCCGATGCCACGCGCGGCCTTCGCGATGCGGACAAGCTCACGGCCGTGCTTCGCCAGGGCGGCCCCGAGCTGGTGATCCACGGCCACAACCATCGCAACATGCTGGCCTGGCTTGCCTGCACATCTGATGGCCGGGAGATGTCCAGCCTGACGGCGGTGGTGGGCGCGCCGTCCGCCTCGCTTGGGCGCAGCCGGCATGGAGAGGCACTGGCCCGCTACAACCTGCTCCGCATCGCGCGCCAGCACGCGGGCGGCGCCCGTCCCTGGCAGGCCGAGGTGGTGGGGCGCGGCCTGGTGGAGCCGGGCGGTCCGGTGGTGGAGATCGAGCGGCAGCGGCTGAGCTTCGGCGGCCCGGTGCCCGCGACCTCGCTGCGGGCCGGATAGGGCCGGACGCGGCGCACAAAAGGGCGTCGCCTCGGGGAAATCACCGCGCGGCTCAGGGTTTACCTCGATACCCGCAGGTTTGCGCCACTGCCAAGGTCATGCCGTGGGCTCGGCCCCCCTGCATCAACACACCCTGGCCGGAGGCAGTCCGATGGCGCCCGAAGACAATCCGAGCTGCGAAACTGGTTGGCGACAGGTCTGGGCGGCTGTCACGGCGGAGCTGCTTGAAATCGCTTGGCTCGCGTCGACGATTGGTGCGCTGTCGGCTGCTGGCGTTGGATTGGCAATGTTGCTGGCGGGGGTATAGGCCCGCTTGAGCCTGCACACGCGAGATCACAAGTGCGAAGTTACAATCTCACCAATTAACGACATAATTGCACATCAGCGTCCGGCTGTCAGTGAAAAAAAGACCATCTATGGCGCTTGATCCCCATCGGCTCGCTTTTTTTTAGGACACCTTGACTTAAATTTTTAGGACACCTTGACTTAAAGAATGAAATGCTTAGAATTTGTTCCTGTGAGCCGCCCGGCTCGCGCCACGGGGGTCAGGGCGCGATACTCGCATATTCGGGGCCGCGCCCGGCTCAGCCGGTCAGGGCGCGGCCTCTTGTAATTTTCCATCTCAGAATTGGGTTTGGACCCGTGCGAGCCGCCCGGCTCGGCAGGGGTTACTTCCGCTTGGGCTTGCCCCTGCAGTACTGGGCGCACTGGGAGGCGGGCCAGCGGCGGACGTTGGTGCAATTCTGGTAGCAGGCGCTGCTGCCCTGGGCGATCGCGAGACTGCTGCCCATCCATTGCTCGGTTGCGGCGCCGCCAAATGTGAGAGCGCCGGCCACTGCCAATATGCCAAGAAGCGTCTTCATCGGGATAACTCCGTCGAGCCGAATGCGACCCGCCACGGCACTTGAGGCCGCAGAGGGGCGAACGCGAGCTGCGTCACGCAACTCGCACTCTACGGGCGAGGAACCCGGCAACAATCGGCACAAACCCACTAAGGGCCCGAGGCGAAACCCTGAGCGGCGGCATAGGCCCAGCTTCGCCCGGCAGCAGCGGCGGCGCTACTCGGCCGGCTCCGGCTTGTGCCTGGCCAGGGCGATCTGCCCCAGCCGGTCGACAAAGGCGATGCCGATGGCGGAGACGATGAAGGTGAGGTGGATCAGGGTCTGCCACAGCACGGCCGTCTCCGTGTAGCGGGCGCCGGGCTGGCCGATGTTGCCCGCCTCGATGAAGGTCCTGAGCAGGTGGATCGAGGAGATGCCGATGATGGCCATCGCCAGCTTGATCTTCAAAACGCTGGCGTTGACGTGGTCGAGCCACTCGGGCTGGTCGGGATGGCCTTCGAGCCGCAGCCTCGACACAAAGGTCTCGTACCCGCCCACGATCACCATCACCAGAAGGTTGGAGATCATCACCACGTCGATCAGGCCCAGCACCACCAGCATGATCTGCTGCTCGCTGAAGGTGGTCGCATGGGTGAGGAGATGCCACAGCTCCTTCAGGAACAGCACGACGTAGACGCCCTGGGCGAAAATCAGGCCGAGATAGAGTGGCAGCTGCAGCCAGCGGGAGCCGAAGATGAGCTGCGGAAGCGGACGCAGGTGCGAGGCGTCAGCGGGGACCGATGCGAGGCTCAAGGGAGGTTTCGACGCGGGTTTCGCCATGGGTTTCGTCGGGGGTCTCATCTTGATGAGGTTGACGGAGGTCGCACGGAGGCGGGAATGGAATGCTGCTCCGCGCGAGGGGCGTGGGACGCCGGTTGGCGGCGCGCTCTAATTGGTGTCAGATGGGCTCCGATGCCAGGGTGAAAATTTGCCACGGGCGTACGCGGCGCAGCGGCGCCTTTCAAGGGCAAAGACGCTCGAGGGCGAGGCGGGCCAGGGGCAAGTGGGGCACCGACGACGGGAGGAGCGAGGCATGAAAGCTGCGGTTGTGACGGACGGCGGCGTCGAGGTGCGGGAGGTGGCGAAGCCGACGCCGGGCCCGGAGCAGGTTCTGGTGCGCGTGCGTGCCGCAGGCCTCAACCGGGCCGACCTGCAGGTGGCGTCGGGCCGCAGCCACGGCGCCATCGGCGGCGCGGGCACCATCGTGGGCCTGGAATTCGCCGGCGAGGTGGAGGCGGTGGGCAGCGCTGTGACGGCGGTGAAGCCCGGCGACCGCGTGATGGCCACCGGCAGCGGGGGGTATGCGGAATATGCGGTTGCCGACTGGGGCCGGGTCTCGCCGGTTCCGGCCAACAATATGAGCTGGGAGCAGGCGGGGACCCTGCCCATCGCGCTCCAGACCATGCACAACGCGCTGGTGACGGCCGGGCGCCTCAAGGAGGGCGAGACGGTGCTGATCCAGGGTGCCACCTCGGGCGTGGGGCTGATGGGGCTGCAGATTGCCAAGCTCAAGGGCGCCCGCTTCGTGATGGGCACCTCCACCAACGGGGGCCGGCGCGCCCGCCTCAGGGACTTCGGCGCCGATCTCGCCGTCGATACAACCAGGCCCGACTGGTCGGAGGAGGTGGTAGCCGCGACCGGCGGCCGGGGCGTCGACCTCATCGTCGATCAGGTCTCGGCCAGCGTGGCCAACGAGAACATGAAGGCGGCGGCGGTGCTGGGCCGCATCGTCAACGTCGGCCGCCTCGGCGGCTTCAAGGGCGAGTTCGACTTCGACCTGCACGCGCTGAAGCGCCTCGACTACATCGGTGTCACCTTCCGCACCCGGTCGGTCGAGGAGGTGCGCGAGATCGTGAGCGCCATGCGTGCGGACCTGTGGCCGGACGTGGAGAGCGGCAAGCTCAGCCTGCCGATCGACAAGGCCTTCCCGCTCGAGCAAGCCGCCGAGGCGCTGGCGCACATGCGGGCGAATGCGCACTTCGGGAAGATCGTTTTGACGGTGTGAGACGGTGAGTGGTGAGATGGTGAGTTTCGGTTGGTGCGCGAAGGAGGGTCTGCACCATGCCCAAAGGAAGCACCATCAAATCCTGCAAGGACTTGGACGTGTGGACGATGTCCATGTCGCTTGCGGAGAGCTGCTGTCGAGCAACTCGGTATTTTCCGCGCGAGGAGATGTATGGGATGACGGCCCAGATCCGGCGGGCGTCCACATCGATCCCTGCGAACATCGCCGAGGGTTACGGACGCGACCAGACCGGGAGCTTCATACAGTTTCTCAGAGTTTCACAGGGCTCCACACGAGAGCTCGAAACGCACGTCATCTTGGCCGGCCGTGTTGGTCTGCTAGCGAGCGATGCCGTGTCGGGCCTGTTGGACGAATGCGAGAAGATCAGCAAGATGCTTCGCTCAATGATCCGGTCATTGGAAGCTCGCACTTGAGCTAATCTCAGCCGAACTCACCATCTCACCACTCACCATCTCACCACTCACCATCTCACCACTCGCGAGGCTCAACGCATGGACAAGACCCGCCACGGACCCTTGTCCCGCTACAAGGTGATCGACCTGACGCGGGCCCGCGCCGGGCCGACGGCGGCGCGGCACTTTGCCGACTTTGGCGCCGACGTGATCAAGGTGGAGATGCCGACCGCGGGCGATGACGACGCCCTGGGCGGCGACCGCGACGGGCCGGACTTCTTCAACCTGCATCGCAACAAGCGCAGCCTGTCGCTCAATCTCAAGAAGGCGGAAGGCGTCGCCATCCTGAAGAAGCTGGCGGTCACGGCGGACGTGCTGATCGAGAACTACCGCCCCGACGTGAAGCACCGGCTGGGCATCGACTACGAGACGCTGAGCGCCATCAATCGGCGGCTCGTCTATGTCTCGCTGTCGGGCTTCGGCCAGGACGGACCCTATGCCAACCGGCCGGGGTTCGACCAGATCGCCCAGGGCATGGGCGGGCTGATGTCCATCACCGGGCTGCCGGGCCAGGGGCCGGTTCGCGTCGGCATTCCGATTGCGGACCTCTCCACCGGCAACTACGCGGCCATGGGCGCCCTCATCGCTCTGCTGGAGCGCGAGATCTCGGGCGAGGGCCAGTGGGTGAAGACCTCGCTCCTGCAGTCGCAGATCTCCATGCTCGACTTCCAGGCCGCGCGCTGGACGGTGGCGCGGCAGGTGCCGGGCCAGGCCGGCAACGACCACCCCACCTCCATCCCCACCGGCGTGTTCCCCACGGCTGACGGGCACATCAACATTGCCGCCTCCGGGCAGCACATCTTCAAGCGTCTGTGCGAGGCGCTGGATGCGCCGGGTCTCGTCTCCGACCCGGAGTTCGCCACCGGTGAGAAGCGCTCCGAGAACCGCGTGCGCCTCAACGCGGAGCTGGCGGCCTGCACGAAGCGCTACCGCAGCGTGGAGCTGGTGGAGCGGCTCAATGCCGCCGGCGTTCCGTCGGGCCCGATCTACTCGGTCGATCAGGTGTTCGCCGATCCACAGGTGCAGCACTTGGGCATGGCGGTGCCCATGCCCCATCCCAAGCGAAGCGACGCGGGGGTGGTGAACCAGGCGGTGTCGCTGTCGCGCACGCCGCCGGTGATCGACCGCCCGACGCCCAGGCTCGGCGAGCACAACGAGGAGATCCTGGCCGAGCTCGGCTACGACGGGGCGGCCATCTCCGATTTGCGGGAGCGCAAGGTGATTTGAAGGGGTGAAAAACGGGGTCAGACCCCTCGCCACCAACGTTGCGGCTCTTTCGCGAGCATTCGCGCGCGGGGTCTGACCCCGTTACCAGCGCAGCTCCGTCATCGCCGCGATGGCCGGTGGTGCGTCGGCGGGGGCGAAGAGGGCGGCGAGCTTTTCGGGGTCGATCTCCCCATCCAGCAGGACCTCGCCGTTGTGGATGCCCGACGCGATGAACAGGGCGTCCACGCCCATGCCCTGCGCCGCCGCGAGATCGGTGCGGAGCGAATCGCCCACGGCCAGGAGGCGATGGCGCGGAGGTTCGGTGCCGCGCAGATCCGCTGTGCGCCGGAGCGCGGCGGCGTAGGCAGAAGGGTGCGGCTTGCCGGCCCAGAATACGGCGCCGCCGCAGCGCTCGTACTCCGCCGCGATGCTGCCGGCGCAGAGGTAGCGCGTGTCCCCCACGTCCACCACCAGGTCGGGGTTGGCGCACACGAAGGGCAGGGTGCGGGCCACGCCCTCCTCGATCAGCGCACGATAGCGCTCCACGGTCTCGTTGGCGTCGTCCACCAGCCCGGTGCAGACAATGGCGTCGGCCTCCTCGAGCCCCGCGGCCGGCCCCGGCAGGCGCTGGAACAGGCGGCTGTCGCGCTTGGCGGGGCCGATGCGGTGGAGGCGGCGGTAGCCCTGCTCGGCGATGTGGGCGAGCGCGATGTCGCCGGAGGAGACGATGGCGTCCCAGGCGTCGCGCCGCACTTGGGTGTGCTCCAGCACGCGCTCCACCCCGTCCGCCGGCACCGGGGCGTTGGAGACCAGCACCACGGTTCCCCCGCCGGCGCGGAACCGGGCCAGCGCCTCGCCCGCCCCGGCGTAGGGGCGGCGGCCGTTGTGGACCACGCCCCACACGTCGCAGAACACCGCGTCGCAGCGCGCGAGCAGCGGCCCGGCGTTGGCGAGGATGGGCGGTGGCGTCATGGTTCGCTTTGTCAAATGAGGTTTCAGGGACTAGGGATTAGGTTCAGGGACGACGTCGGAGTTTCAGGGGACGACAATGAACGTTTATTCGCACTGCGACCTGCTGGTCTGGCAGAAGTCGATGCGCCTTGCTAAGGAGGCATATAGGCTTACCAAGTCTTTGCCGAAATCGGAGGAGTACCGTCTCACAGGCCAGCTGTTGCGGGCGGCCGCCTCGGTGCCCACCAATATCGCCGAGGGCCATGGCCGAGGAACTCGAAGGGACTATGCTCATTTTGTCTCCATTGCACGCGGGTCACTGGCGGAAACGGAGACTATCCTGCTCTTGCTGATTGAAGTCGAGCTGCTGACAATCGAACGTGTGGAGGCCGCATTGGGGCTCTGTTCCGAGACCGGTAAGATGCCGAACCGACTCCACACGCGCCTGCGCACCCCCTGAAACCTAATCCCTGAAACCTAATCCCTAATATGCGTCTCTCCTACGCGCAGAACCTCGAGGACTACCATCTCGACCTGGTTTTCAGCGACCAGGCGGAGGGCACTTACGTCGACGTCGGCGGCGGCCACCCCGTGGCCGACAACGTCTCGTTCTGGTTCTACCTCAAGGGCTGGCGCGGGTTGGTGGTGGAGCCGCAGGACGGGCTGGCCGCCATCTATCGGGGCGTGCGGCCGCGCGACCACACGGTGAGCTGCCTCGCCGGGCGCGCCGACGGCGAAGCCGAGCTGCACGTCGTGGACCGGCTGCATGGCTTTTCGACGACTGTGCGGGAGCATGCCGCGGGCGCTGCCCGGTTCGGCGCCGGCTATGCAACCGTTCTGAGGCCGGTGCGGACGCTGGCCGCGCTGTGCGCCGAGGCCGGGCTCGACCGCATCGACTTTCTCAAGATCGATGTGGAGGGCGCTGAGGCTGATGTCATTGCCGGCATGGACTTCAGCCGCTGGCGCCCCCGGATGGTGGTGGTGGAGGCGGTGGCGCCGGGCAGCATGGCCGAGGCCTGGAGCGGGTGGGAGCCGGCCCTCCTTGCTGCCGGCTACCGTTTCGCGTTCTTCGACCGGCTGAACCGTTTCTACGTGGCCGACGAGGCGGCGGAGCTGGCGCAGCGATTTCCGCCGGAGCCGGCGCCCTGGGACCGGGTGCAGCACCTGTGGGACTGCGGGAAGGCGCCCGAGCGGCCGGACCACCCGGATCACGCACTGGCCGTCGTCCTCCAGGCGGGCTTGCTGGCAGCGCTGCCGTTGCTGGAGCCGGCCCTGATCGAGCGCCTTGTCGCCCTCGGCCTGGAGGTTACCGGCAGCGGGCCCTTCTCCGCCACCATCGCCGAGCGGCTCCGGGGCTCGGCCGAGCTGCCCCGTGCCCGTACGCCGGCATCGGACCTTGCCGACCTTATCGATAGCGACGACCTGCGTGCCGCGCTCGGGCGCATCGCCTGCCGCTACGACGGCGGGCACCTGGAGGATTGACGCCACAACCTCACCGTGCTTGTGGCCGCTCCCTCGCCACACAGCCTCAGGAACGGGGCTGAAACGGCCGTTCCCGGCTTGCCGCGAAGCCGGCAAGGGTGATATTGCCGCGCTGCGCCCTTGGTGCTGTCGAGCGCCGAGCGCTCTGGTGCGTCAGGGCGGAATATTTGGGCGGAAGGTTCGAGGCAAGGGACGGTCATGGACGCTTCATTCGTAATCCTGTGGGCTGTGGTTGGTGCCGTCGTCGGGTGGCTGGCGAACCAGATCATGACCAAGGGCAGCTTCGGCACGCTCAATGATGTTCTGATCGGCGTGGCCGGCGGCGTCATCGGCGGCTTCCTCTTCCCGTCGTTCTTCCTGCTCGGCGGCCAGCAGGCCCCGTTGCTCGGCCACCTCGTCAATGCGGCACTCGGCGCCGTGATCGCCACCTTCGGCGCCAGGAAGTACAAGGAATACCAGGAGAAGACGTGAGGCGGGTCGGGTCTGCAGCGCCGAGCCCAAACAAAAGGGCCGCCCCCGGCGGCCCGAAAGGGAGGTGAATTGCTCGCTCAGTTGAGCTTGTAGTTCACGCCGATCTTGAAACTGTCGGTCGATAGGTCGGTCTTGTTTGTATACCGGTAACCGACCGGGTCATCGGCGACGCTTTCCTGAGAGCCGGTCACGGCGTCGAAGTCGAAACGCAGCCATTCGAACCTGACGCTCACCCGGTCGGTCATGGCGTGCTCGAGGCCCGCTCCGTAAGCGAGCCCCTGGAAGGCTCCCGAGCGATGGGTGACGTAGCCCGGCTTGGTCGTCTTCTGCCCGGCGTCGCCGTCCAAGTAGGCATACCCGGCCTTGCCGTAGATCAGCGTCCGATCCCAGGCCAACCCGAGACGGCCGGCGATCAGGCCATAGAATCCGCCGTCTACGTCGAGAGCCTGGTGGTGCGCCGGGTCCGAGCTCGGGATGCGGCCCTCGCCGCTCAAATCCATGTAGCCGCCTTCGGCCTCAATGCCCGCAACAATCTGCTGAAACTGCATGTTATAGCCAAGAACGGCACCTGCTGTCAGGCCATCGGCATCGTAGTTGAATGGCCCGTAGGTCATGCCGCCGTTTGTTTGGGCATGATCGACACTGCCTGTCGACCATCCAATATTCGCCCCGACAAAAGCCCCCGTCCACTTCTTCGGCCCGTCGGCGGCGGCCGAGCTGGCACACACCAACACCCCCAGGGCCGCCGCAGCAGCCCCGCGCTTCCAGTTACGCATTCACAGTCCCCCAGTTGCAAAAACAATGCGTTAGCCTACTCAGCGTGCGAGTTGCCTGTCCATACGTCTGTGGATGCACCAGCAACATATGTGGCTGCCGCGCCACACCCATGAACAGCACGACTGCACCCGGAGATCCATCGAGGCGTAAATGCGCGCTCTCCGTCAGCGCCGTAGCGCCGTAGGTTGGGTCGAGGCGAAGCCGAAGACCCAACGCTGGTGAGCCTCCAACGTGTTGGGTCTGCGCTTCGCTTGACCCAACCTACGTCCTACCGTCAGATCACACCCTTCTCGCGCAAGGCGGCAATCGCCCGCGCGTTGTAGCCCAGCTCCGCCAGGATCTCGTCGGTGTGCTCGCCCAGCAGCGGCGGGCGCCGGCGGATCGAGCCGGGCGTTGCGGAGAGTCGCACCGGCACCTTGGCCACCGGCGCCGGCCGCGGCGCGCCCGGGAACTCGACCGGCTGGAAGAAACCCATCGCGTTGATGTGCGGGTCATCCAGGGTCTGTTGCGGCTTGAGCACCGGCCCGGCCGGGATCTGCGCCTTGCCCAGCATCTCCAGCGCCTCGGCGGTGGTGTGCTCGGCGCACCAGCGGCTCATGCGTTCGCTGACGATGGTGCCGTTGTCGCCGCGCGAGATGTCGTCCTTGAAGCGCGCGTCGGTGAGCCAGTGCGGCTCGCCCATCAGCCGCGCCCAGCGCTTGAACAGCGGCTGGCCGATCACCTGGGTGAGGATCCAGCCGTCCCTGGTACGGAAGATGTCGACCGGGGCCGAGGTCTGGCCGCGGTTGCCGGTGGGCACCCGGTCCGATTTGATGACGGCCTGCTCGATCAGCATGGCGTTGGTCATGGTGACGGCGGTGGCCAGCAGCGCGCCCTCCACCCACTGGCCCTTGCCGGTGGCCTGGCGCGCCATCAGCGCCGCCATGGTGCCGAACGCGCAGTGCAGCGCGGTGCCGAAATCCACCCACGGCACCTGTGCGCGGTAGGGCTGCTCCTCAGTACCCGTCATGTAGACGGCGCCCGACATCACTTGTCCGATCCCGTCGAAGCCCACGCGATCGCTGTAGGGGCCGCCGCGCCCGTAGGCGGTGACGGTGGTGAGAACGATATCGGGCTGCACCGCGGTCAGGCTCTCGTAGTCGAGCTGCATGGCGAGAAGCGTCTGCGGCGGCAGGTTGGCCACCACGACATCGGCCGTGGCAACCAGCCGGCGCACCACCTCCTGGCCATCGGGCGTCATCGGGTCGAGCGTGAGGCCGCGCTTGTTGCGGTTCATCTGCAGGAACAGGGCGCCCTCGCCGGTGGAGGCCACCGGGGCCTGAAAGCGGTCCTCGCTGCCGTCGCGCTTCTCGATGCGGATCACGTCGGCGCCGTGTTCGGCGAGCAGCGCGGCGCAATACGGGCCGGCGATGTAGCGCCCGAAATCGAGCACGCGAATGCCTTCAAGAACCCCCGCCACGATGTCCTCCTTCATGCCTCTCAGCCCGGCAGACCACAGCAAAGCCTATGATGCTCGCTCTTCAGAGAGTTGCAAGGGAGACACAGCCTGGCTGCCGAGCAAAGCCCTGCTCGCAGGCCGGCAGGCTTGTGGCGCAACGATAAATCGCCCTGTGCACTGCACACTCGCCTTGTTCCGTTATCGGCGGTTCCGCTGGCTGACCGGCGCGAAGCGCGGTAAATTTGGCACGGTGCCAGGGGCCGCCAGAGGGGCTGCCGGCGAGCCCGCGTACAGCCAAGGCAAAACATGGCAGCCCACCAAGGAGTGGTGCCATGCCCATAGACATCGGTGCTCTTATCGTTTGGCTGGTGATCGGTGCGATCGCCGGCTGGCTCGCAGGCCAGATCATGACCGGCGGCGGGCTCGGCCTGATCGGCAACATCGTCGTCGGCATCATCGGTGCCGTCGTGGCCGGCTGGCTGTTCCCGACCTTCGGGTTCGCGATCGGCGGGCCGGTGGTGGGGGCCATCATCAACGCGCTGATCGGCTCGATCATCGTGCTGTTCGTGCTGAGCCTCCTGAAGCGAGCGTGAAGCCAGGGGTCAGGCCCAGCGGAGCGTTGCGGGTCTGACCCCTCTCCAGTCCAGGCATCGGCGGCATCGCTAGCCGCTGAGTGCCGAGATTTGTCCGGGTCCCAGTAGTCAGAGGCGCCGGAGAGTCAGAGGCGCCGGAATGTGCGCCTCCGCCGCTCGCCGCGGTGCAGCCATGCGCCCTCAGGGATTGCCCGCGGGCGACCGATCCCGCATGCCGTGGGGCTTGAGCACCCCATGAGCGCCGTCCTCTCCTCCTCTCCCGTCCGCTCCGACAACCTGCGTGGCATCCTGGCCATGCTGGCGGCCATGGGCAGCCTGATCGTCAACGACTGCTTTCTCAAGGTCGCGGCCGCCGGGCTGCCGATCGGAGAGGCGATCTTTCTGCGCGGCCTTTTCGCCACCCTGCTCTGTGTCGCGCTCCTCGCGGCCAGCGATGGGCTTGGCGCGCTCCGCCTTGCCGCTGGGCCCTGGGTCATGGGGCGTGCCGGCGCCGATGTCCTCGGCACCATCCTTTATCTCAACGCGCTGATGCACATGCCGATCGCCGACGCCACGGCGATCATGCAGTTCACGCCGCTGGGCCTCACGGCGGCGGCCGCGCTGTTCCTGGGCGCGCGCGTGGGCTGGCGGCGCTGGCTGGCGACACTGGTGGGGCTCGCGGGCGTCCTTGTCATCGTGCGGCCGGGAGGCGCGGGCTTCAACGCGTACTCGCTGCTGGCGCTGAGCGCGATCGGGTTCGTGGTGGCCCGCGACCTCCTCACGCGCCGGATCGGCGCTGCGGTGTCCACGCTGGCCGTCGCTGCGGCCTCCTCCGCTGCCGTGACGCTCGGAAGCGCGGGGCTGGCGCTGCTCGAGGCCTGGACGTGGCCGTCCTGGCGGGCGCTGCTCCTGTTGCTTCTGGCGGGCGTCGGCCTGCTCGGCGGCAACTACTGGATCGTGGTGGCCATGCGCACCGGCGAGATCGCCGCGGTGGCGCCGTTCCGCTACTCCGCCAGCCTGTGGGCGATCGCGGCGGGATTCGCGGTCTGGAGGGAGGTGCCGGATCAGGCGACCTGGGCAGGCATGGCCATCGTCAGCGGCGCCGGCATCTACACCATCCTGCGCGAGAGACGGCTGGCGCGGGGGCGGGCGTAGGTTGGGTCAAGCGGAGCGCAGACCGAAGACATTCGGGGTTCTGCCGTGAAGGCGTTGGGTCTGCGGCTTCGCCTTGACCCACCTACGCCCGTCTACACCGCCGACCAGCCGCCGGAGGTGAGGCGCTCCTGGGGGTGGAAGCGCTCCTTGTAGCTCATCTTGGCGGAGCCCTTGATCCAGTAGCCCAGGTAGACGTAGGGCAGGCCGAGCCGCTTGGCGTGGGCAATGTGGTCGAGGATCATGTAGGTGCCGAGCCCGCGCCTGGCGGCCTCGGGATCGTAGAAGCTGTAGACCATGGAGATGCCGTCCGAGAGGCGGTCGCACAGGGCGGCGGCCACCAGGGGGGGCCGCGGCCTCTCGCCGGCCGCAGGGGAGGCCAGACGATACTCGGTCATGAAGGTGTCGATGATGCTGTCCTCCACCATCATGGCGTAGTCCAGCACCGACATGTCGGCCATGCCACCGTCGGCGTGGCGCTCGTCGATGTAGGCCCGGAACAGCGAGTACTGCTCGGAGGTGGGGGTGGCCTGGAGCCGCTGCGCCGCCAGGTCGCCGTTGGTCTCCATGACGCGGCGCATGGAGCGTGTGGGCTCGAAGTCGTTGACCAGCACCCGCACCGAGACGCAGCCCTGACAGCCCTCGCAGTAGGGCATGTAGGCGATGTTCTGGCTGCGCCGGAAGCCGCCCCGCAGCAGATTGTCGACCAGGACCGGCGACTTCTCGTGGGTGAGGTGGGTGAACAGCTTGCGCTCGAGCCGGCCCGGCAGATAGGGGCAGGCCTGCGGCGCCGTGACGTAGAACTCCGGGAAATGCTTCCTCTGCTCGGTCATCGGCACCCACACACGCACACCAGCGGCACCCGCCGATGATAGGTGACCGGGCGGCGCTCAATCAAGTGCGCAGTGGCGAGCTAAGCCTTTGTGATGCAACCCGAGAGTTGGGCGAATGGCGAGTAGCGAATGGCGAGTGGGGTTGGACGGCGGGCCTCCCATTCGCCATTCCCCATTCGCTATTCGCCCTTGAGCAACCGGGCAGCCCGCGGCGCGAAATACGTCAGCACCCCGTCCGCCCCCGCGCGCTTGAAGGCCAGTAGGCTCTCCAGCATGACCTTGTCGCCGTCGAGCCAGCCGTTCTGGGCCGCGGCCATCAGCATCGCGTACTCGCCGGAGACCTGGTAGGCGAAAGTAGGCATGCCGAAGGCGTCCTTCACCCGGGCCACGATATCGAGATAGGGCATGCCGGGCTTGACCATGACCATGTCGGCGCCCTCGGCGATGTCGAGCGCCACCTCGCGCAGCGCCTCGTCGGCGTTGGCCGGGTCCATCTGGTAGGTGCGCTTGTCCCCGACCAGGGTGGCGGAGGAGCCCACCGCATCGCGGAACGGGCCGTAGAAGGCCGAGGCGTATTTGGCGGCGTAGGCCATGATCTGCACATTCGAGCGGCCGTACGCCTCCAGGGCGGCACGGATGGCGCCGACGCGGCCGTCCATCATGTCGGAGGGCGCGATGATGTCGCAGCCGGCCTCGGCCTGCACCAAGGCCTGGCGCACCAGCACCTCCAGGGTGGCGTCATTGACAATCTCGCCCTCGTGCATCAGCCCGTCATGGCCGTGGCTGGTGTAGGGGTCGAGCGCCACGTCGAGCAACACGCCGACGTCGAGCTTGGCGTCGCGGATGGCGCGGGTGGCGGTGCAGACCAAATTCTCGGGGTTGAGCGCCTCGCGCCCGTCGTCGGTGCGCAGCCTGGGGTTGGTGTAGGGGAAGAGCGCCACCACCGGGATGCCGAGGCTCACCGCCTCCTGGGCCGCTTCCACGGCCAGGTCGACGCTAAGCCGGCTTACGCCGGGCATGGAGGCGACCGCCTGGCGCACGCCGCGGCCCTCCACCACGAAGATCGGCCAGATGAGGTCGGCGGGGGTGAGGACGTTCTCGGCAACCAGCCGCCGCGACCACGCCGTGCGCCGGTTGCGACGCATGCGCACCGTGGGGTAGCTGCCGCGTCCGGCCGTCCCGGCCTTGGCAGCGGCCTCTCCGGGCGCCGGCTGGTGTTTCGCGGGCGGTTTCATCGCACTCATGGCACACCTTGCTGGTTGGTCGGCCGCATTGCGCGGGTGCTCCGGCGTTTCTCGCGCCGGCCGCCTGTTAAAGCAAGGGGGCAGCCAATCTGGCGGGCTTTCCCCGGCATCCCGCTGGCACCCCGCGGTAACGCCAGTGTGATACGCAACTCGGCGCCCGATGGATCGCGGTCGGCGTACCGGGTGATCGTGAACCGAGGCTGCAAGGGCCGTCGACAGCGAGGCCTTGCGCGGTTCACTCGCAGATGCCGGCGCTCTTGCGCTCGGCCATGTCGAGGTGGAAATGGTTCTTGTGCGCCCTGTTGGCCTCTGGTCCGAGCACCGTGGCGAAGATGGTGCAGGCGGCCTTGTGCACGGCGCGCAGGAATGCGGCCTTCCCGCCCGGAGGACCGCCGGGCGCCGCGACGTCCGCCTCCTTGGGGCCGCCCAGCCGGCTCGGCGGCGCCCAGCCGAGACCTGTGGAGAGGTCGTCGTCGGCGCCGCCCGACCCGCGGATTCCAAAGGTGACGCGCGGAATGCCGATGGGGATCGAGGTGCCGGCCTGGAAGGACTTGACGGCGTCCGGTGTCGCCACCCGCGGCGTCTCGGCGGGGGTCTTGCCCTTGCGGGAGGCCGCCGCGGCCTCGGCCTGCCGCTTCACGGCCTCGGCCTTGGCATCGTCGGCGATCTCGCGGGCGACCGGGCCCCAGTCGGCAAGCACCAGCGTCTTCTCGCCCCGCTCGGTCACGAACGTGCCGATATCGATGGCGTTGACACGGCCGTGCTCGCTCAGCTTGCTCCTGGCCCTGCCATAGGCGTTGCGGCAGGAGAAGGAGCTCATGGTGGCGACCTCGACCACGGGAGCACCGAGATGCTGCCGGGCCAGTGGCTGCACCTCGCGCTGCAGCCACTTGTGGAGCGCGACGATCATGTCACAGGTGAGTGTGGCGGGCGGGGAGAAGGTGATCTTCGGGCTGGAGCCGATGCTGACAAGCTGCATGGGCGCCGGCGCCCCGCAAGCCTCGCTCTCGCGGATCGGCTGGGCGGGCTCGGCCACCAGGTCGAGGCCCTTGAGGAGGGCGGCACAGCGGGCGCGACCATCCGCGACTTCCCTGGCGGACCACTCCGCCGCCGCCTGCGCGGTTGGGCCGCCTGGCGGGCTCGGCGGCTGGCTGGGGGCCAGCACCACAGGCCAGGTTCCCGCGGGCTGGGCGGCCACCGAAGGGTTGTCGGGGGCTCCGGCCGGCGCCGGCTGTTGTGCGGAGGTAACGGGGGAGAGGACCGACATGGCGGCAAGTGCACACGTGATTGCCGCCCGGCGCGTCATCGGCATTAGGAATACCTATCCTTGAGATCGGACAACCCAACGCGAATCACAACGACATCCTGCTTAGACAACTATCACGGACGGGCGGATTTTGTGGCAATTCCGCGAAAGCGACACGAGGTTGGGGACAACCTGTGAAGGACAGCGTTGTGACAGGGCGGGAGAGACAGCCATGGCGGCGGAGCAGCCTGAACTTTTATCCGGAAGCGACATTTCGGCGGGGATCGAGGGCGCCGCCGGCGTCATTAGGCTGAGCCGCCCCAGCGCCCTCAACGCGCTGACCGCGGCCATGCGCGCCACCATCGCGGAGGCGTTCGCCGCCTGGGCGCGTGATCCCCAGGTCTATGCGGCGGCGATGCTGTCGGCCGCCGACCGCGCCTTCTGTGCCGGCGGCGACGTGCGCGAAATGGTGGATTGCGGCCGCCGCGACCCTGAGGCCGCGCGACGCATGCTGGCCGCCGAGTATGCGCTCAACTGGCAGCTCGACTGCTTCACCAAGCCCACGGTGTCCCTCATCGACGGCGTGGTGATGGGCACCGGCGTGGGCGTCACGCTCTATGGCACCCATCGCGTTGCTGGCGAGCGCTATCGCTTCGCCATGCCGGAGACGGGCCTTGGCCTGTTTCCCGATGACGGCGTCGCCTGGGCGTTCGCGCGGCTGCCCGATGAGGTCGGCATGTACCTGGCGCTGACGGGCCGTTCGCTGGGCCGCGCCGACGCCTACCGGCTGGGGCTCGTCACGCATTGCCTGCCCGCGGGGCAGTTTGCCGAGGTTCTCGGCGCGCTCAGGGATGCCGACCCGGTGGACCCGGTGCTCGATCAGCGCCACGTCGATCCGGGACACGCCGAGCTCGACACCCTGCGGCCGGCCATCGCCCGCTGCTTCGGCGGCGACAGCATCGAGGCGATCCTGGCCGCGCTGCAGGCGGAGCGGGGAGCGGAGGAGGTGTGGGCCGAGGGTGTGCTGAAGGACCTGGCGCAACGCTCGCCCACCTCGCTGAAGGTGACGTGCCGGCACGTCCGGGAGGCGCGCGGGCTCGATCTCAGGGCTACCCTGGCGCAGGACTACCGCCTCGCCTGCCGGTTCATGCTGGGTCACGATTTCTACGAGGGCGTGCGCGCCGCCCTGATCGATCGCGACCAGGCGCCGAGGTGGGAGCCTGCCCGCGTGGGAGATGTCAGCGACTTGAAGATCGAGGCCTATTTCGCCTCCCTCGGTGAGGGAGAGCTGCAACTCGCGCCGCGCTCCGAGATGCAGGCCGTGCGCTGACCGGTCGCAGCAGTGGCAGATTCGATGCGTCCCAGCCGCAGCATCCCGGGCATCGAGCGGCGGGACGCCGCCGGCAATCGCCGCGGCGACGGAAGCCGGCCCGCGCTGCCGTTGGAACGTCGCAAGGCATGCGCTGGCATGGTGCATGCAATAAATATCCGGGCCACCCCATCGCCTACGGCGCGTGCTGGCCCTAGACTGCCCAGGACTGGAGCCGAGGCGTTCTCACGTTCCGGCGGACGGCCGGCAGCGGGTTCCCAGGGGTGACGGGAGACTATGACGAAGAGCGGATCAAGGTCGCGCATGGGCTTCCTGGCGCCTGCAGTGAGCGTGACGCTGTCGGCTGCCGCAGTCATGGCGGGTGCAGCCTATTTTTTTTGGGCGGGGCCGGGCCCGGCGCCGGTGGAGTCCGCGAAGGCGGCAAGCAAGCCGGGAGACAAGGGTGAGGGCAAGGGCAAGGGGCGCGGCGGCCAGGCTGCGCCCGTGACGGCAGCCACGGTCGTGGAGGCGGACATGCCGGTCGTCCTCACGGCGCCGGGTACCGTGGAGCCGCTGGCCACCGTCGCGGTGAGGCCGCGTGTCGATGGCCAGATCGTGGAGGTGGCCTTCCGGGAAGGCGATCTCGTCACCGAGGGCAGCGTGCTGTTCCGCCTGGACGATCGCATGGTCAAGGCGCAGCTGGCGCAAGTGGAAGCCAACATCGCCAAGGACGAGGCTACCCTGCGCGATGCCCAGGCCACCCTGGCGCGGCGCCAGGCACTGATCGAGAAGCAGGTGGTCACCGAGGCGTCGCTCGACCAGGCGCGTTTTGCGGTGGAGGGCCTCAAGGCCGCCATCGCCTCCGGCCGCGCCCAGCTCGACTCGCAGAGGACGGCGCTCGACTATCTCACCATCCGGGCGCCGATCACGGGCCGGACGGGCGGGCTCGCCACCAAGCTCGGCGCCCAGGTGCGGTCGCAGGACGGGACGGCCATGGTCACCATCAACCAGACGCGGCCCATCCTGGTCACCTTCTCGCTGCCCCAGCGCGAGCTTCCTGCCGTGCGGCGGGCGCTGGCTGCCAGGGCCTCAGCGGAGGTGGCGGTGCCGGGACCGCAGCGTGCAGTCGTCCCCGCCACCATCGCGTTCATCGACAACCAGGTGGACAAGCAGACGGGCGCCATCGCCCTCAAGGTGCAGGCCGAGAACGCCGAGGAGGTGTTGTGGCCCGGCCAGGCGGTCGAGGTGAAGCTCACCGTCGAGGTCAAGTCGCGCGTGCTGTCGGCGCCGGCCACCGCGGTGCTGCCGGCCCAGCAGGGCATGATTGCGTGGGTCATCGGCCCCGACAACAAGGTGGCGCCGAAGGTCGTGACGGTGGAGCGCATCGTCGGGCAGACGGTATTCCTGAGCGGCGGTGTGGCTGCCGGCGACCGTGTGGTCACCGATGGGCAGATGCGCCTGGCGCCGGGAACGACAGTGACGATCGAGGAGCCGCGGACCCAGCCTGCCAAGGGGCCGCCTGGCGAGGAGCGCCGGGCCAACGGCCGCGGCTAGACGGAGGGAGCAATGCGCATCTCCAAGGTCTGCATCCGCCGCTCGGCTATGGGTTCCGTGCAATCCGCAATTTCCGCGGTGTCGGCGAGCTGGCCGCAAGACCTGCCTATGCCCGCGATCGTGACCAGGGGGAGAGGTCGCTAAATGCGCATTTCCGAGGTCTGCATCCGTCGCCCGGTGATGACGACGCTGCTGATGGCGTCGCTTCTGCTGGCCGGCTTCTTCGGCTACCGGCAGCTGCCGCTGGCTGCCATCCCCCGCATCGAGGTGCCGACGATCACCGTCAGCACGACCTACCCGGGCGCCAGTGCCGACACCATGGCCGTATCCGTGGCGGCCCCGCTGGAGCGCCAGTTCGCCACCATCGCCGGCATCACCACGATCACCTCGAGCAACACCGGGGGCAGCAGCCAGATCACCCTGGAGTTCGACCTCAACCGCGATATCGACGCGGCCGCGCTGGACGTTCAGTCCGCCATCTCTGTGGCGCTGCGAAGGTTGCCAGAGGATCTGCCGGCGCCGCCCTCCTATCGTCGCGTCAACCCCGCCGATGCACCCATCATCTTCCTGGCGCTCACCTCCGACACTGCGCCCTCCCAGGAGATGAACGAGTTTGCTGACAAGGTGATGAGTCCGAGGCTCTCCACGATCACCGGCGTGGCGCAGATCAA
>Ga0075431_100001358_pt1 | contig 22427 bp, 19 predicted proteins | sample RhiMetdeltSRZDD5_FD_75297 | JGI IMG/M metagenome (GOLD analysis project Ga0075431, IMG submission 75297) | Populus rhizosphere microbial communities from Tennessee, USA - Rhizosphere MetaG P. deltoides SRZDD5 | ecosystem: Host-associated > Plants > Roots > Rhizosphere > Soil | place: USA... | reverse complement strand
ACTCGTAATCGTTTGTAATGGATAAGTGTGGCCCTGCATATCGGCAAGACCGCCGGGATCAACCACAATAAGACGCCCCATATTCCGGCTGCGCTCGGCTGTGGAGATACCTGCGCTCTGTACATCACGCCAGATATAGTACAGCATCACACCAAGAAATACGTATAGAGCCAGCGCTATGGCAATTCGCAAAATGAGAAGAAGTACATCAAGGGGCATTTGAGCCTCGCGGCTCACAGAATGGTAGGCGAGTAAGGTTGAGTACCTTGCTTGGAGTCACCTTCTGGTTGGTCGGGCTGAAGCGTCTCCTCAACATAAATCATGGTTACTCCGGCCAGTGCAATGACATCACCTGATTGTAAGACTGCTACTTTGATTGAAACTCCATTGATTGTTGTTCCACCAGAACTTCCCAAGTCAAATAACGCGTACTTACCGAACCGTAGGCGCATCTGTGCGTGATGACGTGAAACGCGGGAATCATCAATGATAATGTGGTTATCAAGCTGGCGACCAAGATTGATAATCGGGCGATCCAGTTGAACATGCCGATCCCCGTTCATGATCAAACTAGCGGTTGGGATCGGGATTGATCCAATTTCCAGCACATGCGAATCTGTTGTTTCAAGTTCGTATCCGCGAAGCTGCGCGCTGATCTCAACATGGTAGGGATCAACATTGCTATCTGCCAGCAACCGGACCTCGGGAAAACCTGTGAGGGCAAGATCACTTAATTGGGCAAGCTCAATTAGCTCCTCTGCTAGGGAGCGGTTAATCATTGGCTCGGCCACGAGAACCGCATCATGGTCGGCAGGGTTCAGGCGGATCAGGAAAATATCCGGTGCAGTCATACGCCCTTCGGCGTCGGGGTATGCACGATCCTCCATTGCATGCGCCAACTGTACAGCCACCTCTCGCGGGTGCAGTCTTCCAGCGAATAGACGGGCGAAGCCCCCTTCGACTAACTGCTGAATGCGATCTTCAAAACGCGAGAAGTGATCTTGCATCATGGTTTGGCATTATAGCTAAGCAGAATTATTCTACCAATCTACGACTGCTCTACGGAGCGGGAGTCGCTTGTGAAGAACTCCCTAAAGTCTTGCCTTCCAATTAGTCGTTCGGTATAATCTTGCCCGCAATGGGGGATAGTTTAATCGGCAGAACAGCGGACTCTGGATCCGTTAGTTGGGGTTCGAATCCCTGTCCCCCAGTCTCAACAAGGCCCACTCACACGAGCGGGCCTTGTTCTTTACACCCTACTTCTTGACAAAGTATTGCGTGTAATTAATATCTGCGCGGCTTGCGTCAGTATAGTTAACGCTGCCATTGACTTGAAGCCGCCCGTCAAGGAGAATACTCAACTGCTGCGTTTCGGTAAGGTCACTGGATGTCCAGCTTAGATACAGAACACCATCGTTCGCGTCTGCTGCCGGGGTTGTGGTATCGCCGCGATCCACATCGGATGGAACGCCTTTATTCCACATGTGGACAATAATCACGCCTTCGACAACCTTGATCTCTAGCTTGGTGATATTGGTTGTGTCCTGCGCTTGCGCTACCCATGTTCCAATAAAGGGTGCATATGTTGGAGTTGCGGTGATAGTCGCTGCCGTTGTGGGAGTTACTGTGATCGTTGGGGTCGGTGCAGACACAACCTTTATATCGACAAACAACTGGTCGCCAAAGCCGCCTGCACCCGGTACACTGAACTGCCAGTAGCTCGTGTACTCACCGGTCGTTGTAGGAGCGGTTAAAGAGACCGTAACATTAACCGTATCACCGATAGCTGTTGCAGGCAGGGCGACACTCGCAGGGCCACCCATCTGATCGCCAAAGTAGTAGACAAGCTGCGTTCCGGTGGGCCACGCGAGGCAGCCATTGTTGCGAACCTGCCAGGTTTTATCGAACTTGGAGCCTGCTGCAACCTCGGTTCCGTCCGGGATAGTAAGGTCTTTAACGAAGCTCATGTTGTAAGTGCAGACCGTTGGCGATGGAGTCACACCAGGCTGTAGGGTAGCAGTTGGCTGGCCTGTATCAGGAGTTTCAGTTGCTGCCGGGGTGATCTGCTGCGCGATCTGCGTTTGTGTCAGGAAGCTAAGTGCGCCCGGTGTTGCTGTTATGACGGACGGCCCGGTAGGGGCGTTGCAAGCCAACCCGCCAAGCATCAACATGATCAGTACAAGGCCAACGCGCTTTCGAAGTGGATGGTAGTGGCCCTCCACAGGTTTCTCCTTAAATAGTTGCAAAGAGCAATACAGCTTCCACACGGTAACACGATTAGTGGTTCGGGGCAAGTGATGTGCCCGATGGTATAATCTCCAACCTGATTTCATCCTGTTCGGCTGACTATATGCCCTCACAATCTGTAGTTGTTGGGATTGATATTGGCGGCACGTTTACGGATTTTGTCATTGTTGAAAATGGCGAAATCCGTATTCATAAGGTTATGACAACGCCAGCCGATCCCTCCGTTGGGCTTCTTGCTGGTGTAACAAATCTCGATATTCCTTTAGATGCCGAAATAGTGCACGGCTCGACTATTGCGACAAATGCCCTGTTAGAGCGGCGCGGAGCACGAACAGCGCTGGTAACAACGCGGGGTTTTGGCGACGTGATCGAGATCGGGCGGCAAGATCGACCAGACTTATACGTATTAGTTCCGCACAAACCACCACCCCTCATTCCACCGGAGCTTCGTTTCGAAGCAAATGAACGTGTTGATGCCAATGGTGTTCCGATTATTTCACTTACCCCAGAATCGCTGAATCACTTGATTGAATCGGTTAAAACTGCTGAAGTGGAATCAGTGGCGGTTTCTTTCCTGTTCTCATTCCTGTACCCAGAACATGAAAAAATGATTGCTGACGCACTTCGAGATCAGATATTCGTTTCAGTATCCTCCGAAATTTTGCCGGAGTACCGGGAATACGAACGCACCAGTACAACTGTGATCAACGCATATATCGCACCAGTAATGGATCACTATTTGTGGCGAGTTGCGGCAGGACTGCATAACCGCCGCCTACGTATTATGCAATCTAATGGTGGCGTGATCACTGCTGAAACTGCTCGCCGGGAAGCTGTTCGTACTGTGCTATCCGGGCCAGCAGGCGGCGCGGTCGGAGCTTTTTACGTCGGCCAGATGGCAGGCCTCGACCATATCATTAGCTTCGATATGGGTGGAACGTCCACTGATGTAGCTCTGTTCCCGGGGGAAATTATCCGCACCCGTGAATCGAATATCGGTGGGCTACCTTTGCGAGTCCCGGTAGTGGATATTCATACGGTTGGCGCAGGAGGCGGCAGCATCGCACGAGTAGACGCTGGTGGTGCACTCCGTGTTGGGCCGGAAAGTGCAGGCGCTGATCCCGGCCCCGCCTGTTATGGGAAAGGAAATTTGCCAACCACATCCGATGCCAACCTTGTGCTGGGCCGACTGAGTCCAGAGCGGTTTCTGGGTGGGAATATGGCGCTCCTGCCTGATCGGGCACAGGCTGCGCTGGTCGCTTTAGCCAATCAAATGAGGCTCAACTCCCCAGAGGGTGCAGCGTGGGGCGTGATCCAGATCGCCAATGCAACAATGGAGCGAGCTATCCGGGCAATATCAGTTGAGCGCGGTTACGATCCGAGAGATTTCACATTGGTTTCGTTTGGCGGCGCGGGGCCACTTCATGGTTGCGCGCTGGCCGAAATGCTTGGCATCACCCGGATTCTCATCCCTCGAACGCCCGGTGTCCTGTCGGCATTGGGTATGGTTCTTGCCGATCTGGTAAAGGATTACTCACAAAGTGTCCTGGCTCAGGGTCTTGTGCTAAATCCGGGAGTCGTGGATAAAATCTTCGCTTCGCTGACCATCCGCGCCTACGAGGAGATAGCTTCCGAAGGGATCAAGAGAGAAGACATTTCAATAGAACGGGCACTCGATATGCGTTATGTTGGGCAGTCTCATGAAGTAACAGTCAATGAGCCAATGAATGGCGATTGGTATGAGGCGTTTCATACGGCACACGAACGCCGCTTCGGGCATCGTCATGATGACGAGCCTGTCGAAGTAGTCAATGCTCGGCTCAAGGCAATTGGTCGAATGACAAAGCCGCACTTCAGACCATTGGCCGAGTCTGGACCTGATGCGTCGCACGCGGTCATTGGTGAAGGCGCGGTCTGGTTTTCAGCAGAAGAACCGACAACGACACTGTACTACGACCGAGATTTCTTATTGGCAGGGAATGAGATTGTAGGCCCGGCTATTATTTTTCAGTTTGATACCACTACCGTGATCGGCCCTGGCTGGAACGCCATAGTCGATCAATGGGGAAACCTAGTTTTGGAATTATGAATCAGCGTTCCTTATTTATCGCAATTCTGCTGCTAACTTTGCTTCTTCCTATAACTGCTCATGCAGCACCAATTGCACCATCAATATCCATCACTATTACCCCTGATAAGCTCAATCCTGCTAACGCGGGGTATATCTATATAGGTGGTGTTTATCCCCTGAATGTCAAAGCGACACTTGATGATCAGCCCTTAAATGTATTTTGGTCAGGCGATGGGTACATGGCACTGTTCGCCTTCGACTTCGACCAGCCCGCCGGAGATCATACAATTGCCGTTACCGCAGACAACCCCGAAACAGGCGAACACGCGGAAAAAACACAGATTGTTACTGTGCAAGCTTATTCGTATCCACTCGAATCGGTGGCACTGCCGTCCAAACTAATCCCACTATTGGATAAGGACCTCAATATCCATGAGGTCGATCATCTCAACACAATTTATGCTGGGCGCACGAACCTCGGTGGATGGGATTGGCCCTTCAATTTTCCGGTTCCTGGTGGTATTGTGACTTCACGCTTCGGCGGGGATCGTACTTATAACGGCGGGATGTGGCATGCACATCACACCGGAATGGATTTTCGCCGCTCCATTGGAGAACCTGTCTATGCGGCTGCGGCTGGGCGTGTGGCCGTAGCGGAGCTTTTCGATGTTAGGGGAAATCTGATCATTATTGATCATGGTCAGGGCGTTTTCTCGCAGTATGCACATTTATCGGAGTTCGACGTGCAGCCTGGCGACTGGGTAGCACGTGGACAACTGATTGGACTGGCGGGAGCAACGGGTCGAACAAATGGCCCGCATCTGCATTTCGAAGTTATCGTAAACAGCATAACTGTTGATCCTCTTAAGCTGTTGGCTCTTATCCCGAACTTCGTTCCCCCGCGTGAAGTGAATCCTTCGACAATATCCTCTGGCGGATAATCGACGATCTTCGTCACCGCCCTGCCTTTTTGCCACAAACTTTGCTATTATAATAGTGCATAAGTTGGATAAGTCAGATTTATCAGATATTCCGCGATTAACTCGCAGATTGTTTCTCAGGAGCAGTTGCCAATGAATAATTCACTCCAAACTGCCGAGCAGTCGGCTCAAGCGGCTGAGGGCAGCACGGTTGTCAATGATTTCCAAATCATTGTAGCGACCGTCAATGGTACTGGTAGCCAAACTGCCAATTCCACTCTCATCCGTGCCCTGTTCAAGATGGGCATCCCCATTAATGGTAAGAACATCTTTCCCTCCAATATTCAAGGTCTTCCGACGTGGTTCATTATCCGGCTGAGTAAAGATGGCTATACTGCTTGGCGCGAAACCAGCGAGATTCTGGTGGCAATGAATCAAGCGACAATTACCGACGACATCCGCGATCTCCCGGCGGGGGGATTGTGCTTGTACCCAGAAGATTGGAAGATCAAACAGGATCGGCAGGACATTACTTATTACTCAATGCCAGTCAAGCCATTGATGGATCAAGCAGAGATACCTGCGAGTCTGAAGGACTATGTTGTCAACATGATCTACGTGGGATACCTTGCCCATCTGCTTGGGGTTGAACAGGCTGCCATCGAAGATGCATTGAAGTATCACTTTGGCGGGCGCGAGAAGCCCATCAAGATGAATATGGATATGGTGAATCGCGCTTACGAGTGGGCACAGGCAAATGTGCCACAGTCAGACCGTTATCGCGTGGAGCCGATGAACGCCACACAGGGCTTGATTCTGATGGATGGTAACTCGGCAGGAGCACTCGGCGCGGTTTTCGGCGGCGTAACGTTTGCGGCCTGGTATCCGATTACACCCTCAACTGGTCTGGCTGATGCTCTGAACGATTATCTTGCCGAACTCCGGCGCGATCCGGAAACGGGAAAGGCGACCTACGCAGTCGTTCAAGCCGAAGACGAACTCGCGGCAGTCGGCATGGTGCTCGGCGCAGGATGGGCAGGCGCACGCGCGATGACGACTACCTCTGGCCCCGGCATTTCGTTGATGACGGAATTTGCCGGGATGGCCTATTTCGCGGAGATTCCTTCGGTGATCTGGGACATTCAGCGTATGGGGCCGAGTACAGGGCTGCCTACGCGTACTTCGCAGGGTGACATCATCGCGGCTTACTTCTGCGGTCATGGCGATACGCAGCATGTAGTTCTGCTTCCGGCGAATTTGGCAGAGGCGTTCGAGTTTGGCTGGCGCTCTTTTGATCTGGCCGAACGTCTCCAAACATTGGTATTTGTGCTGAGCGATCTCGATCTGGGTATGAATTTATGGATGAGTCCGCCCTTCGAGTATCCCGATACAAATATGGATCGCGGCAAGGTGTTGAGTGCAGAAGATCTCGACCGGCTTGGCGATTGGGGACGCTACCGCGATGTAGATAATGACGGGATCGGTTGGCGAACGCTGCCGGGAACCGAACATAAAAATGCTGCCTACTTTACACGTGGTTCGGGTCATAATGAGAATGCTCGATACAGCGAGCACCCCGATGATTGGGCAAATAATATGGCCCGCTTACGCCGCAAGTTTGATACGGCCAAGACTCTGATTCCTAAGCCCGTTGTGGATTTGCAAGACTCGCCTATCGGCTTAATCTCGTACGGGACAAACGACCCTGCAATTGTCGAAGGGCGTGATAGGCTGCGCGAACAGGGTATTGAAACAGATTATCTACGGGTGCGGGCACTTCCACTCGAAGATACAACTCGCACCTTCATCGAGGCGCATGATCGCGTTTACGTGATCGAGAACAATTTTGACGGTCAGATGTACAAGCTTCTATGTATGGAGTATCCGCAGGTTGCGCCGAAGCTAGTGTCGCTGGCATTTTCCAATGGGCTACCCCTATCCGGTCGCTGGATTAGCGAAACAGTTCTGGAGCATGAAGGAGTGATGGTGAAATGAGTGCTGCATCTCCGCGCGTAAATGAAATCGGACTAGAGCGCAGCGACTACACAGGTCAGCCAACAACACTGTGCAAAGGCTGTGGTCACAATTCGATCTCGAATCAGATTGTTGCCGTTGCTTACGAGCTATCAATCGAGCCATGGAATGTCGTTAAGATGAGCGGTATCGGCTGCTCTAGCAAGTCGCCCGCCTACTTCATGAATATGTCGCATGGGTTCAATGCGCTGCACGGTCGTATGCCTTCGGTCACAACAGGCGCGATGACAGTAAACAATGAACTGCACGCTCTTGCCGTCAGTGGTGACGGAGATACTGGCAGCATTGGCTTTGGGCAGTTTAAGCATATTGTGCGCCGTAATGTGCCAATGGTTTACATCATCGAAAACAATGGCGTCTATGGGTTGACGAAAGGCCAGTTCTCAGCCACCGCAGAAGAGGGTTTGAATCTCAAGTATGCCGGGGTGCAGAAGTTGCCTGCCCTTGACTTATGCCTCGAAGCGATTGTCTCCGATGCGACTTTCGTTGCCCGCTCATTCGCTGGTGATGCGAAGCAGGTGCGTGAGTTATTGAAGGCGGCACTGAGCCACAATGGTACAGCCGTGCTTGACATCATCAGCCCTTGTGTCACCTTCAATAATGAGGACGCCTCGCAGAAAAGCTACGGGTATGGCAAGGATCACGAAATCCCTATTCAGGAGATTACGTTCGTTCCATCCCGTGAAGAGATTCAGGTGGATTACGATCCCGGTGAAGTGCAACTTGTCGAAATGCATGACGGTTCGCACATTATGCTGAAGAAGCTGACCGAGGAGGAACATGATCCGACGGATCGGCTGGCGGCAATACGCCTGCTTGAGCACAGTCGTCAAGATAATTTGTTTATCACCGGATTGATTTATGTCGATAACAGCCGAGTTCCTTTTGCAGAAACGATGGAGGTCGTCGAAACACCGCTTGCATGGCTGCCCGAAGAAAGAACTCGCCCCTCCCGGGAGACGTTAGATAAGATGATGGCGAGCGTTTTTCATGCCTGATTAGGTAATGTTGACATTTGTGGCTTTAGGCGAATTGGAAACGAACATGAATGTCAACATTACCTCGCTTGCACAACATCGAGTTGTTAGATAAAATCCGCATCTCAATGGTGGCTGTAGCTCAATGGCAGAGCGCTTCACTGTGGATGAAGAGGTTGTGGGTTCGAAACCCATCAGCCACCCTCTATTAAGAATGTTCATTCTAAACTGACCAACGAGGATGTTGGGCAGTTTTTCTTTGCCAACATGACCCTGCCCATTTGGTCAGGAGAATACTGCCTGTATCAGCAAAAGGAACTCGGCTGTTATCGACATAAATCAATCCTGTGAGACAATAGATGCAGAGATTGTGCCCAGCGAGATGCATGGTATGGTCGAATTTGGGCCTCCACAAGTCATCAATAGTCAATATCGAATTGTTGAGCTTCTCGGCAAGGGAGGTATAGCGATTGTCTACCGTGCCTATAATGATTCTCTTGAGCGCGATGTTGCTATCAAATTCTTAACGGCATCACAGTTTGGCGGAGTACAGGTCCGCGAACGTTTTATGCGCGAAGCGCGTGTCGTCGCACGGCTGTCTCATGCTCATATTATGGCAATCTATGATGTTGGGCAGGAAGACACACAGCCTTATCTGGTATTGGAATATATCCCCGGCACTTCACTCAGTACGTGGCTCCAAAGTCACAGAGATAAATTGTCCCTGAGGAATGTGTTGCAAATTATCACTGAGGTGCTTCAAGTACTGGCATTTGCCCACGCGCGTGACCTGATCCATCGTGACCTAAAACCTGACAATATTCTCATTACGCCAGATGGGGCCGTTAAGGTCGCGGATTTCGGACTAGCAATTGCCGTTGATGAAGTCAAGCTTACGCTCGAAAATGCTGTGATAGGCACACAGTTCAATACATGGCTCCAGAACTGCTGATGGGCCAACGGGCTACTCCACAGAGTGATCTTTATACTGTTGGCGTTGTGCTGCCCTCGATCTGATTGTTCATATGGAACGCGGATTCGACGGTCAGCGCCGGATTCTGAAAATTACTGAAGTCACTGGGATTCAGGGCGGAGATATTCAACTGCGCGATGTCTTCGAGTTTGTGCAGACAGATTATGCCAACAACCAAATCAGTGGGCACTTTACTGCGACGGGCCTCAAGCCCACATTCCTTCGCCGCTTTGAGGGGATAGGCATCCATTTAGATGAGACTCTTTTTATCCCTCAGGGAATATAATAGCGGTTCTTGTGCGCCCGACTAATGGGGAATTGCAGAAAGCTGGACAAATCCCCTTACTAGAAACTCAGGCGAACTCTAGGAAACCCATTCAGTGTATTGCTTTTGCTTAAAACGGAGTTTTTCTCGGAATGAAGCTGTTGGCGGGCGTAGATATTGGCGGAACTAAGTGTGCCGTGCTCATTGGGCGAGAAACAGCAGATGGTGTAGAGATCATCGACAAACGGCGTTTCCCGACTCCCAACAGCTTCCCCGCGGCGATGGAGCGGTTCATTCAAGGGCTTGCCGAACTGTTGAACGAGCATCCCGGCGATACCTTTCAATCAATCGGCATTAGCTGCGGTGGGCCACTCGATAGCAAATCGGGGTTGGTGCTTTCGCCGCCTAACTTACCAGGTTGGGATCAGGTTGATGTGTTGACACCTTTCGCAGAAAACTTTGGCGTACCGGTGGCGGTTCAGAACGATGCAAATGCTTGTGCTCTCGCGGAATGGCAGTGGGGTGCAGGTCGCGGCTACCAGAACATGATCTTCCTCACATTCGGCACAGGAATGGGCGGGGGCCTGATTCTGGATGGCAAGCTATATTCTGGCACGTCTGATTTGGCGGGAGAGATCGGACATATGCGACTAGCGGAAGATGGCCCTGTTGGATTTGGGAAGGCGGGATCATTCGAAGGGTTCAGCAGTGGTGGGGGTATCGCACGGCTGGCACGCCAGCTAGCAGAGCGACAGTTGGCTGAAGGTGCTGGCCCTTTATACTGCCCGACCATTGATGATTTGCCCAATATCACGGCGGAAAATGTGGCAAATGCAGCGCATTCGGGTGATGCGCTTGCACGCGAGGTTTATAGAACGGCGGGCTACTATCTGGGTCGTGGGCTGGCGGTATTGATTGATGTCCTCAATCCACAGCGTATCGTGATCGGCAGTATCTACCTGCGCCAGCATGATCTGCTGGAACCTCCAATGCGCGAAGTCCTCAGTCAGGAGGCCATTCCACAGTCGCTTGCTGCCTGCGAGATCATGCCGCCCGGCTTGGCTGAGCAAGTGGGCGATTACGCCAGCCTTGCGATGGCACTCGAAGCGCTGAAGGTCTGATTCATAATCCAATCTAACACAAAGGCGGATGCTCACATGATCCATCCGCCTTTTCGATACTGGGCCGATCCTATTCGACTTCGACTTTTGCTTTTCGAGTGGTACGCCGCTTGGGAGACTGTTCGACCTCTTCCTTCACGCCTTCGAGCCGCGCGATGCAGGTATCTACTGCGGCGCGCATGGCAAGAAGGGTTTCGCGCCCCGCCTCGGCTCCATAAGTCCAGAATTCATCTGGCAACAGGCTCTTCCACTGACGCACGAATGCCCTGCCAGCAGCCCGTGCATGGGCTGTAAATTCTTCGTGTTCAGCCTCAGTATTCTTCTTCTCTGGCATTGATTCCTCCACGCATTGCTTCCATAATCTCAGTCCGCAAAACCAGACTGTTCTATACCTTTTACGATTATCCCGATTGGAAGTTGCAACGTCAACTGGTGGTGTAACATGATAGATAGAGTAACATTGGTCATCCTATTAAATGAAAAGAAGGCGGAGATAGTATGAGCGCAGTTGAGCGCTTATCGAAAGTTATTCTAGATGGATATCACCTGACTCTGGAAGAGGTTGTAAATGTAGCCCGTGTCTATCAGGCAATTTCACCTATTGAACCCGGAACAGATGTCTATAATCGCGTATCTGAAAGCCGCGAATGGGTTGCCCAAGCGGTAGAACAAAATGCAGAATTAGCAGAAGCAGGCCGACCTGCGCTCGCTTATTACGGAATCAACACGGGTTTCGGAATTCATGCTGCGGGCCAACCAATGGCAAATCCTGAACGCACGCGGCAGGCGTCGCGCAAGTTAATCATGAGCCATGCCACAGGCGTTGGTGGTGTTCTTGAAGAAGATGTTGTTCGCGCAACGATGCTTATCCGCGCGAACACACTGGCACGGGGTCGCTCTGCCGTTCGCCCGGAGATTGTGAACCTGCTCATTGAGATGCTCAACCGAGATATTGTTCCGTTAGTGCCGAGCATGGGCTCACTAGGGGCAAGCGGCGATCTAGCACCCTTAGCCCATCTTGCGCTGGTGATCAGCCGCCCGCCGCAGAGTCTGGAAGATCAGGAACTATCACCCGGCTTCGGGATGATTAGCGGCGAAGCCTCCATCCCTGTATATAACAATGATGGGAAGCAAGGTGAGCGAGACATTGTTGCTGGTGCTGAAGCGATGGTGTGGAATGGAGAAGACCGTCGTGTTGTGTTGGAGGCGAAAGAGGGGCTTGCTCTCAATAACGGCGCGACCTTCTCTGCGGCGCTAGGTGTTCTGGCTTTGTCTGATGCAGAAAATTTGATCCGCCATGCTGAGATCAATGCCGCGATGTGCCTTGAAGCCCTGCAAGGTTATCGAGATGCATTTTTGCCACAGATTCAGGAGGTACGCGGTCATCCAGGACAAATCGCTACCGCCGCAAATGTACGCAGTTTCGCCGCAGGCAGTCACCTCCCCGACCCCGGCGAAGTTGATCATGACCCGATTCGCCAGCCTCCCCAAGACCCATATTCACTGCGCTGTGTGCCCCAGGTTGTGGGGGCAGTACGCGAAGCTGCCGCGCATATACGTGAAATTCTCGAACGAGAAATCAATGCTGCAACTGATAATCCGCTGATTTTTGTCCGGCCAGAAGATAATCTGCCGCGTGATTACAAGGCAATCTCCGGCGGCAATTTTCACGGCGAGCCTATTGCCTTCGGGCTGGATTATTTGTCCATCGCGCTGACAGAACTCGGCAGTATTTCCGAGCGGCGAGTTTTCTGGCTGATGAATGCGCATATGAATCGCGGATTGCCAAGCATGCTCGTTCGCAGCGATGACACGCATATTGATAGTGGCTTGATGATTACTCAGTATGTAGCAGCTTCACTGGTTTCCAGATGCAAAACGCTGGCGCACCCTGATAGTGTTGACTCAATCCCGTCGTCAGCCGATCAAGAAGATCACGTGAGTATGAGCATGAACGCAGCGCTTCATGCCCGCGAGATTGTCGAGCACATTACCCAGGTTATTGCAATTGAGACGGTTTCAGTAGTCACGGCCCTTCGACATCGATTGGAAGCAGTGAGCTTAACTCAGGCTGATCTTGGCGCAGGCACGCAGGTCGTATTTGAGGCGCTGCGCTCGGCGGCTCCACAAGTGTTCGACATCCCGCTCGATCATGATGTGGTTTATTACCCTTATCTGCGCCAGATGGTCAGCGCGATCAAAGGTGGTGCACTGGTTGAAGCCCTTCGCGAAGCAGGATTCACCTTCCGGGAAGTCAAATCTACAACAACCGTTATATAAATGAAGGGCCTGCAAACCCTAGGCCCTTCACTACCAGTTCAGAATTTCATCGGCGGCGCGGTCGCGCGGAACAGTACGCTGCTCGCTTTCTTTGGCGGTTTTGCCAAGCCGCCGGATTGTCACCTGACCATTCTCAATTTCATCTGTGCCGATGATCACCACAAATGGAATACCTTTGGCCGATGCATAGCCAATTTGATCACGGAGGCTGTCACCCGGTTCAAAGTATAATGATGTATTGATTTCAGCTTGGCGGAGCATTGAAGCAGTTTCCAAAGATACGGTCGCTGTTTCCGGGCTAAAAACAGTCACAAGCACTTCGGCGGTGGTCGTGCGAAGCTCCGATGGGAACATGACTAGCTCATCCATCGCGTCGATGATGCGCTCGATGCCGAAGCTGATTCCAGTGGCTGGATAGCTTACATCCGAAAACAGACCGATCAGTTCATCATAGCGCCCGCCGCCTGTAATGCTTGGCATTGCTTTCGGCTTCTCGATTGTCGTTTCGAAGATCGGCCCAGTGTAGTATTCCAGACCACGCACCATTGCGAAGTTCAGGCGAGAAATATTTTCTGGAATGCCAAGCACACCGAGATATTGGAATAGATCGCGCAATTCTTGAATTCCCTCCATTGCGCGGGACGAACTGCTCAGGCGTTTTGCCAGATCATCAAGTACCTTCTGCACTGGCCCTTGAACTTGTAGGAGATCGAGCAGATTATCCACTACTACTTCCGGGATAATTTCTGCTTGACCATCATAGTAACTTCGTAAGCCGGGTGCGAGATCATTGACAAGCTGTGCAGTTTCCGCTTGAAGCTGCCCGGAGGGTATCTGGCGCGCGATGATCGCCTGCACTTGCTTCTTCATGGGACTGAGAACGGCGTCAACCAATCGCGGATCAAGCCCTTCGCCACCATTGTCACGACTCTTTGTCAGATAGTCGCGTAGATCATCAGGACTCAGCTTGCCTTGAATGATCAAGCGTGCCCCTCGCTGGAGCGGTTCCTTCGGTTCTTTCGGAATTCCGACCATTAACAGTTCTTGACGAACACCGTCCAAACCGATCTTGTCGAGTTTATCGATGGAACGATACAACCCTGCTTGTAGTGATTTGGGGACACCACCATATTCCCCGATTCCGTCAAGCAGTTTGCGATTATTGATCGAGATAGTGAACTCTATAAAGCCGAGCCGATTAAGCACTTCGTAGATCAGGGTGACGACTTCTGCATCGGCCAGCATACTTTTTGTGCCGATAATATCGGCATCGCACTGGAAGAATTCCCGGTAGCGCCCTTTCTGTGGACGGTCAGCCCGCCAGACCGGAGCGATCTGATAGCGCTTGAACGGGCGCGGCAGATCAGGGTACATCGCTACCACCCGGCTGAGCGGCACTGATAAATCGTATCGCAGCGATAGTTCAGCGTTAGGCTCGTCACCATACCACGCTTTGTAGATCAGGCGCTCTGCGTCTTCGCCATATTTGCCACTGACCGTTTCGGTTAGCTCGATGGCAGGGGTTTGAAGCGGCTCAAAGCCAAATTCCTCAAAAACGCCGCGCACAACATCCAGCACATACTGGCGTTTCAGCATCTGTTCAGGAAGAATATCGCGCATCCCAGCAGGAAGACGCGGTGCAACTTTGTTTGGCATTTCTAGAACTCCTTTGAGGATTCAACTTTAAGGCAACAAAAAAGCGTGGAGATCGATCTCCACGCTTGCGGATGCAGCATTATCAGGAATCAGGCATGCGAGTCCTGCGCTGCTCCACAAGCGTGGTGGCGATGAGTATGGTGATGATGGTGGATCATCGCAAAGCGCAGGATTGACATAACCTCGTTCCTTAAGTGATTACCATTGTAGCGTGATTTGAGGTCATAAAACAAGCCCTTTTCAGAATACCGATAGGTTTATTCGAGTTCATCTAGCCACTGTCTTATTGCAGCGTCCAAATCAAGATCGGGTGTAAACAGAATACCATGCATCCCGACTGCGCGTGCAGCTTCTACATTCTGCGGAAAGTCATCGATAAAAACAGCATTTTCCGGGCGGACGTGCAGCGCATCGAGGATCATATGATATGTGGCGGCGGTTGGTTTCATGATTCCAATACGCGCCGAGGTGACAATCTCATCAAAAATATCTGACAATCCTAACTGCTCGATTTCCGTGATTAGATCGAGAATATTGTTGGAAAGAAGACCTATTCTCAGACCTTCCTGCTTGAAGCGGCTGATGAGATCAACCAGGTTTAGGTCGAGTTTATCTCCCTTATAGAACTCTGATTGAAGTTGTGCGAGCATCTCGGCAGAGAGATTTAGTTCTCGGCCAACTTCAGCCCAGTAGTTAGGTAGATCGCATAATCCCATCTGTACATCTCGCCATTTGGCAATCCCGTGAACGACGCGCTCGACTGATCCGGGTTCAAGCCCAAGCCGTTGATCCCATAAATCGCGGACACTGCGGTCTTCTGTCCGCATGAGAACTCCGCCCCAATCAAAGATGAGTGCCTTTGGTTCGTTTATCACGATTGCGAGTTTAACAGAATTCACTACCTTTGTGCAGATTGGCGCAGATGACTATACTCTAGCACTCGCAGGGAGTTATGGATTAAGCAATGCGGTTTCCTATCTTTAGTTCCATCCCTCGGCACGTTATGCTTATCAGGAGGAAATATCTTTATGTCTGACGCACGGGATGGAGAACGTGACGTTTTTGACATTACGATTGTCGGTGCTGGGCCAGCAGGATTGTTCGGTGCTTTCTATGCTGGAATGCGTGAGATGCGCACCAAGATCGTAGAAGCGCTCCCCGAACCTGGCGGGCAGCTTGCAGTTCTGTATCCTGAGAAAATGATCTACGATGTGGCCGGTTTCCCCAAAATTCTGGCGAAAGATTTGGTAAAGGGATTAGTGGAACAATGTTCACAGTGGCATCCGCGTTTCTGCTACGAGGAACGCGCCGAGACGTTGGAGCGCGGTGAAGATGGCGTCTTTACGCTAACAACGAATCAGGGGAAGCATTATAGTAAAACCATTGTTATCTGCGGCGGAATCGGCGCGTTCCGCCCGAACAAGCTCGACAATGACAGCTTGAATCGTTTTGAACATAATGGCGTTTATTACTTTGTACAGAATAAAGAACCGTTTCACAAAAAGCGGCTGCTTGTTGTAGGCGGTGGAGATTCAGCAGTTGATTGGGCGCTCAACCTAAAGGACTATGCGGAGAAAGTAACCCTTATCCATCGTCGTGGTGAATTCCGTGCCCACGCCAGCAGCGTCACAGAACTCATGAACTCAAATGTGGATGTGCGGACATTCCATGAGTTGAAGGAAGTAAAGGGAGACGATCACATTACCGGGGCGGTTATCGTAGATAATCGCACTGGTGAGGAAACGGAGATTGGTCTCGATTTTGTCTTAATGAATCTCGGCTTCAAAGCTGATTTAGGCCCGCTCAAAGAGTGGGGGCTAGAAGTCGAAAAGCGATATATCGTAGTTAATGCAAGGCAGGAAACTAGCCAGCCTGGGATTTTCGCTGCGGGTGATATTGCCACGATGCACGATGTAGAGCCACTGAACCTCATTGCAACGGGCTTTGGGCAGGCAACTGTAGCGGTGAATTATGCTTTTGCTTACATTACGGGCGGCAAGGTATTTCCGGGGCACTCCTCGGAGATGCGGCTATAGGATCGGATAAGGACTTCAGTACGAGCGCCCTTCCAATTCTCCCGTGTAAGCTGGTAGAAGTTCTCCAATCGAGCTTGGAGCTAGAGTACAATTGAAAACTTCCATAAAGGCTGAGGCAAAACTCTCAGACACATCCTGCATCTTCGGCACGCTAGCTCTCATGAGCGCCCAAAGTGATGTCACAGCTTTGTCGTGAATTCCACATGGCACAATGCCATCGAAATAGCTGAGGTCAGTCGTTACATTAAGGGCAACTCCATGCATGCTGATCCCGCGCGCATTTACCCGCACTCCGATAGCAGCAATCTTAGCAGGGCCTACTCGCGTATCGATCCATACCCCCGTTAAGCCTGATTCGCGCCGTCCTCTAATCCCAAACGGTGCAATAGTGCGAATCAGAACTTCTTCAAGAAGACGAATATAACCGACGTAATCTGCCTGAACTAATCGGCCTTGAGGATCAGGTTTGCCGAGATAGCGGATCGGATAGGCGACAAGCTGCCCCGGCCCGTGATATGTAATATCGCCACCACGATCTACCTCAATTACCTGAATCCCTCGGTTCACACATTCTTCCCGACTTAACAGTAGATGTTCGATATGAGTAGACCGGCCTAAGGTAAAAGTGTGAGGGTGTTCAAGTAGAATGAGAGTATCGTCAATCTGCTGCTGAGCGCGAGCCTCGGCAAGCTGTCGTTGTAAATCCCACGCTTGTTGATATTCGACTATTCCAAGTTCAATTATGTTGCAGATGTCCATTGATTCCTAGGGCGCAGCAGTTGGCTTGATTTGGCTAATCTTCCAGGCGGCTCCATCCGTTTCAGGTGGAGCGAATTTGAATTCGAACGTTCCCTGGCGTCCTTGGATGACAATCCGGTCAGGTTCATTGAGTATGACTTTGTAGGAGACTCCGGTCAAGTAGAAGCCGAACGAATTTGCATCGTCACTGACATGTGCGCCGACTGTCAACGAGGCCAACTCAGTGAGTTCATGTCTCTGTAAACGTTCGATGAATTCAACCAGTGTTGCATAGGGGGATGGAATCGCACTTGCCCACATCCAGGCTTCACGCGAGTCATAGCTGTCCGGCGAGGTTTTAAGTTGGAATGTATCTAGCCTCCGGTTCCATTCTAATCGGAACTGCCTGTGGGGTGTGTTTGATCCCTCCTCGAACGAAACAGTTGTGTTGACCGAGTCACCAATAACGATAATCGATGCTAAGTCAGGTGCAATATCTAATGAAGCACTGCGAGAATTGAACCACCAATCGGGTGCATCATCACTGATCCATGAAACAGACCATGTTTCTGCATCACGCGTGAGCAGTGCGAAATGAGATCGAGAGATGCCATCAGCGCCAACCGTGACATATGCGGAACCAGCTTCGTCACTTCGCCACACCACATTAATTGATTGAAGGCCAATCGTCCACTGGCTGATCAAAACAGGCACTTGATCAGATGTGCGTATGTCATAGAGGTAGAGACCCAATCCATCCGGCAGCCCAACGATAGCGAGATTATCATGCCGCCGCACAATTGCCGGATCATTTAAGGTCAGCGCATCGGACGCAAATGCCATTTCCGTTAATGAATGTGATGCATCATCGTCAGAGATATTTCTAGTAATTATATCTTGCAAAAAATCTCCAACGGCGTTCAAGACTGCCTCCCGGCGTTCGGCAGGATCGGCTTCGCTAAATGCTGTAGTGATTTCCTGTTGTACAGATGTAGATGAAGTATTGGAAGTGGTGCTGATTTCAGTATTGTTTAAGGTCGAACGAGAGGTACAGCTTATCAGGCTAAGGGAGGCCAGAGTGACAGCCCAAAGATACGAATACCTTTGAAACATCAGTTATTTGGGGCCGGCCTGACTCATCTCCGTGCTTGCCACGGCGTCGTTGATGAATCCGGCAATCTCGTTAAGTCGGATCGTTGCATTCTGAATGCGGTGTATAGCAGTATTTTGCTGTTCAGTAAGCGGGCCGAAGTCGCCATGCAACAAAGTTTCCACCAACGACTCAATTCCTTCGATGGGGGCCATCAGCGTTTGGGCATGAAGAATGATCTCACGAGATGCCTCGCGTGCATTATCTATCTTTGATTCGACTTGTTCGATACTTCGTATTTTGTCAATTACGAGCGCGGCATAATCAGCGAGATTAGTTAGAATTGCCTCGTCGATCTCGTCGAATGAGCGGTCGCCATGATTGTAAACTGCAACGACTCCTACAACAGTGTTTCCAGTAACAATAGGGACATTGATTAATCCGCGTACCAGATAACCGGTTTTTACCTTGTGCTCGGTATCACCACTTTTACGGATGGGTTGTCCACTCCGAAGTACTTCCATCGCATCGGAATCTTGTGATGGGCGGCGGATGATCTCCGACTGCTTCGCGCCAAGTCCCTTCTCCGCACGCAGAATCAAACTGGCCCCAGAATCTTCAGTAAGGAAGATAGCGCCTTCTTGTGCATGAGTGAGAAACACTCCGGCATCGACGATATGAGCGAGCATTTGATCAAGATCAGACTGTGCAGAAATCGCCCGCCCAATCCGCGAAAGCATAGTCATTTCTTCCATTCGGCGGGCCAGTGTTGCCTGAGTTTGAGCGAGCACTTGACTGGCATTGCTTTCCATTTGAGTCTGATGTAAGGCAGTTCCAAAATGCTTGATGCGCTCAAGCAAGTCTGCATCTTCGATGGGTTTAACTACAAAATCGCGAATGTCCAGAGCAAACATCTTTCCGGCCATTTGCTCATTAACACGGGGTGCAATGACCAGCGCAGGCGCATTGCAACCTAAACGGCGTTGGGCTTCCAAGCTGATGAAAGGGCTGAACATAATTCGAGTCACTTCGGCAACAACCATATCAACAGGCGGCGGCGCGACACCTTCTTCGGCAAGGATGACCGTGTATCCCACCTGTGAGAGAAGTGTGCTAAGGGCCGCAATATTCTCCTGCGCATCAGCTATAACTAAAACGCGGGCACTGCTCATGCTGGTTTAATCTCCATGACTTCATAAATTACAGTTGGCTGCTCGCGGCCCTTCAACATTCGCTGCCCCAAGGGATTAGCGGCAACGCGATCTTGAATGCGCCGATAAGTCTCTTCGCTGATGAGAACCTGACCCCCCTGAGCGACTTTTTCCAGACGGGAGGCGGTATTAATTGTATCCCCAATCGCTGTGTAATTCCGTAAGCGAGATGTTCCGACGTTGCCAACAATAGCATCGCCAGTATGAATGCCCATACGGAACTTGAGACGCAACTCTGGCGGCAAAGTTTCTTGATAGCTAATAACCTGCTGCTGAGCCTGAAGCGCTGATTCGACTGCCTGCAACGCATGATCAGGTTGAGTAAGTGGAACGTTAAAGAGAGCCATTACCCCATCACCTAGAAACTTATCGAGCGTTCCCTGATGCTCGATCACAGCATCTGCGACCAGGGAAAGGTATCCATTCAAGACAGTAAATAAGTTCTGTGGATCAGTACGTTCTGAAAGAGTTGTAAACCCTTCAAGATCGGCAAAAAGAACCGTCACTTCGTGGAGATGCCCCTCTAAAGCAACCCGCGTTGGGTCTTCAAGAAGCTGCTCCACAACCGTAGATGCCACATAATGCTCGAATGTACGCAATACCTGATCGCGGGTGGCTTTAATTTGATCGGATGCACTCTTGATTCTTAATCGCGCCTCAACTCTCGCGGTAAGCTCACGGGGGTTAAATGGCTTGGTGATATAGTCATCAGCACCCAATCCAAGTCCTTGCACCCGATTATCAATTTCGGCCATCGCCGTAAGCATCAATATTGGAATATCCGCCATCGCTGGATCGGCCTTGATGCGCTCGCACACCTCAAAGCCCGTCATTCCGGGCAAGTTGACATCCAGCAAGATTACATCTGGGATTGAGTTTCGGGCAATGTCGATTCCAGTAGTTCCATCGGCTGCAAAGAGTACTTCATAACCTTGTAGCTTCAAGATATCTACAACCAATTGGCGGCTGTCGTGGTTGTCTTCGATGACAAGTATTTTCACGTTATGCGCTCCCGGTCGCAAACGATAATTTACACATTTGACTGCGCAGGGCTTTCCTTCTTGTCATTATCCTCTTTAGTCACTTTAACGAGATACCGTTGAATCTTTTCGTTAAGCTCCATGAGATTGATCGGCTTGGAGATATAATCATCGCATCCTGCTTCCAACGCTTTCTCTTTGTCTCCCACCATTGCATGAGCGGTGAGCGCAATAATTGGAGTCTTTGCCATATCCGGGTTTGCTTTGATTTCTTTAGTGGCTTCCCAGCCGTCCTTACGAGGCAGCGAGAGATCCATGAGAATCAGAGCCGGTTTTTTGTCTAGCGCTATAGCAACGCCCTCGATGCCATCTGTAGCTTCGAGCACCTCATAGTTCAGCGCGTCAAGCACATCCTTAATCAATGTGCGGTTATCAGAATTATCTTCAACGACGAGAATACTTTTCTGCTCCGCCATGTCTATCTCCCGGCGTTTGCCCTTAAAGTTCCGCTAATTATAGCCCCATCTATTGAAGTGCTAATCCTGACTCTTTTGGGCAACTTCAAGTTCCGATGGCGCTTCTGCAACCAGAGGTAGTAATACATAGAAAGTGCTGCCTTGTCCAACCACGCTCTGTAGCCAAATATGACCGTGCATCATTTGAAGGAGTTTACGAGTGATCGCTAATCCTAGACCTGTTCCCTCATACTGGCGCGAAGGTGAGCTATCTGCTTGACGGAATTCATCAAAAATGATCTGCTGATCGTCTGGCGAGATACCAATCCCGGTGTCGATCACTTTGGTTAGCATCCACGGGCCTCTCTCTCCCTCGCGAAGTTCAACTGGAAGCTCAGAGATTTGGCTGCTGGTGATTGGTTCTATCTTGACTGTGACTTGCCCTTCAGGTGTAAATTTGACAGCGTTGCTAACGAGATTCATGAGCACTTGCACCACCCGCCCCCGATCTGCAAGGATAAGGGGAAGATTGCTGGGAATGTCGCGGGTTAGCTCAAGGTTTTTCTTCTGAGCAAGCGGTTCAGAGATAGCCATACATTCAGTCACAATACCTTGAAGATCGACTGGCTCAATATCCAATTCCATCCGACCTGCCTCAATTTTTGATAAATCTAAAATATCGTTAATAAGCTGTAAAAGGTGTTGGCCGTTCCGCATGACCCTATCCAAGCGATCCTGTTGCTTTTCATTCAACGGTCCGTAGATGCCTTCGTTAAGCATCTCTGTATAACCAATGATGCTATTGAGCGGGGTGCGCAGCTCATGGCTCATATTTGCGAGAAAGTGGGACTTCAAGCGGCTAACTTCGGTAAGCTGCATGTTAGCAATTCGAAGCTCCTCTGCAAGGGTTGATAGCTGCCGATTTGCTCCACCCAATTCCTTGTTTAGCTGGGCTAACGGGTTGAACAGGTTTTCATTCAAGATTGCACGGGCAAACAGCACACTGGCTATTGCAGCAGTGGCAATCGCGATGGAATATTGAGCCAAAAAACTGGAGAGCGAAGTCAGTACACCTAAGGTTAAGATGACCCCACCGATAAGAAGATTACCCGGGCGCTCTTTACGAAAGCGCCACAAGATTACGAGGGTGGACAAATAAAATATGTATGAGATGACAAACGTTATGTAGCCGGGAGGCTCAAAATGATAAGACAGTTGCCCAGTATTCGATATTTGTACGTTGTTATACAAGCGGCCCTGAAATAAAGAGGGAAGCATCACGATATAATATACGAGGCCGCCGATGAGAGCAGCACGAATCCACCAGTATTTCCACAAGCCCGCATAGTGAGAAGCGAGTGCACATAGCGCCA
>Ga0075431_100001355_pt1 | contig 22435 bp, 19 predicted proteins | sample RhiMetdeltSRZDD5_FD_75297 | JGI IMG/M metagenome (GOLD analysis project Ga0075431, IMG submission 75297) | Populus rhizosphere microbial communities from Tennessee, USA - Rhizosphere MetaG P. deltoides SRZDD5 | ecosystem: Host-associated > Plants > Roots > Rhizosphere > Soil | place: USA... | reverse complement strand
GGGAGGGGACGAGCTGCGCTTCAGCCGGCTACGGGAAGCCGTCGGCGGCGTCAGCCAGAAGATGCTGACCAAGACCCTCCGCCAGCTCGAGCGGGATGGGCTGGTGACCCGCCGCGTCTACGCCGAGGTGCCGCCCCGTGTCGACTACAAGCTCACGCCGCTGGGGCTGAGCCTGGGCGAGTCGGTTTGCGGCGTCTGGACGTGGGTGGAAGCGCACGCCGAGGAGGTCGCGCGCTCGCGCCACACCTACGACGCCGATGCAGTAGCACGCTGAGCCCCTGCAAGGACGCGGCCGCGCAGCGCAAGTGCGTCGGAACGCACGGCGGGGTGCAGCACCATTACGGGGGGATCCGCGCTGCGGATCACCGACTCGGCGGTGCTGCCGAAGACCAACCGTTCGATTCCCCTCAGCCCGCGACTCGACATGACGATCAGGTCGGCGCCGGTTCGCTCGGCGAAAGCCACGATCTCGACGGCGGGCTCGCCACGAAGGATCTCGAGGTCGTAAGGCACACCGCACGGGAGCATCCTGGCCCCCACCCGCAACCTCAACTCGGTGCTCCTCGACAGCTCCTGTCTCGGCGGCAGGACTGCCGGCACCGATTCGCGGTACGCCTCGGCCCAGGCATGCTCCTCGATCACGTGGAGCAACGTCAGCCGCGCCCCGTAGCGCATCGCAACGTCTCCGGCAGCGAGCAGGGCCTCGTGCGCTGACAGGGAGTAGTCGACCGGCACCACGATGTGGCGAACTTGCGGCAGCGGCCGGTTCTTCCCGTCCCCGAGGTCCCGCATCACCAACACGGGTAATGAAACCCGTCTCATGACCTCCTCGGCGACGCTTCCGAGCAGGAGTCTTCCCGCGCCACTACGACCGTGCGTGCCCATCACCACGAGGTCGATCTCCGCCTCCTCGGCATATTCGAGAATCGCCGCAGCTGCGCCAAACGCGGCCCTCTGGACGGTCACGAGCTTCGTCCCTTGGGCGCAAGAGGAGCCCGCGAGAGCTGCGAGCTTCTTCTCGGCAGCGCCGGCGGCTGCGGCGTACGCCTCGTCGGAAGCTGGCTCGCAAAACATCGGCTCATGGGGTCCCTGCCCGAAGAGCACGACCGCATGGAACAGGTGCAGCTCGGCCTCGAAACGGCGCGCGAGAGCCGCCGCCGGCGCAAAGGCCTGCCGCGAGCACGTCGACAGGTCGGTCGCGAAGAGGATCTTGCGAATGCCGGCCCGCGGCCACCCGCCAGAGATCGCTTGGTCGTCGCCGGCCGTAACCGCCAAATCGTCCACCTGGTTCATGACGTCACCTCCAAGCCCACAGCCTGCCTGGAGCGGCGCTGAACCGTGCCACCCCGATGGGCGGGTCGCCCTACGCAGCGGGGTATCCGACTCCTGCTTCGCGGTGACCGGTCTACTTCCTCGTCCTCCGCCGCATCTCGCCGCGTGCTCCGTGCCGGGCGTATCGGCCTTCGCCCAGGCTTCATCATCGCCTGCTGGCCTGCCTCCTGGGGGTCGGGCACGAAGACTCCAACGCTCTTCCGATTAGACTACGGCTCCGTCGGGGCGAGCCCGCCACGTTGAACGGCCCCCCACGCCAGGAGGACTCCATGAAAGCACCCGTCCGCGTCGCCGTCACCGGGGCGGCCGGCAACATCGGCTACGCCCTCGCATTCCGCGTCGCCGCCGGCGACATGCTGGGCGCCGACCAGCCGGTGATCCTGCACCTCATCGAGATCGAGCCCGCGCTCGGCGCCCTCCAGGGCGTCGTCATGGAGCTCAACGACTGCGCCTTCCCCACCCTCCAGGGTGTCGTGGCGACCGCCGACCTCGCCAAGGGCTTCGAGGGAAGCGACTACTGCATGCTGGTGGGCGCCCGTCCCCGCGGGCCCGGCATGGAGCGCAAGGACCTGCTCTCCGCCAACGGCCAGATCTTCGGGCCGCAGGGCAAGGCGATCAACGATCACGCCTCGCGCCAGGTCAAGGTGCTCGTGGTGGGCAACCCCGCGAACACCAACTGCCTGATCGCCGCGAGCAGCGCGCCCGACCTCGACCCTCGCCAGTTCACCGCCATGACCCGCCTCGACCACAACCGAGCGCTCTCCCAGCTCGCCGAGAAGACGGGCGCCCCATCCACGACGATCCGGCGGATGACGATCTGGGGCAACCACTCGGCGACGCAGTATCCCGACATCGCCCACTCCACGATCGACGGCAAGCCGGCGCGCGAGCTCGTCGACGAGAGCTGGTACCGCGAGACGTTCATCCCCACCGTGCAGCAGCGCGGCGCGGCGATCATCAAGGCACGTGGAGCGTCGTCGGCGGCCTCGGCCGCTTCGGCGGCGATCGACCACATCCGCGACTGGGCGCACGGCACGGCCGACGGCGACTGGGTGAGCATGGCGGTCCCGGCGGACGGCAGTTACGGGATCCCCCCGGGCGTCGTCTACTCCTATCCGTGCACCTGCACGGGCGGAAGCTGGGAGATCGTCCAGGAGCTCGCCGTCGACGAGTTCTCGCGCGGGAAGATGGCGGCCACCGAGAAGGAGCTCCGCGAGGAGCGCGCCGCCGTCGAGGAGTTGCTGTAGGGCCCGGATGGCGGACGTGGTCGACTGGGAACCGCTCATCGCCGCCGCCTGGCGGGCCCGCGAGCACGCTCACTCGCCCTACAGCCGCTTCGCGGTCGGGGCGGCGCTGCTGATGGAGGACGGCTCGATCGTCGCCGCCCCCAACGTCGAGAACCGCTCCTACGGGCTCTCGATCTGCGCCGAGCGCAACGCCATGACGTCGGCGGTGGCGATGGGGCTGCGCCAGCCGCGCGCCGTGGTGGTCGTGACCACGTCCTCGCCGCCTTCCGCGCCCTGCGGCATGTGCCGCGAGACGCTGCGCGAGTTCGTCGAGGACGTGCCGCTGTTGCTCGTCAACACCGAGGGCGAGCGCCTCGAGCGCAAGCTCTCCGATCTGCTCCCGGACTCGTTCCTCTTCCCGCCGCCCGCCTGAGCTCCTAGCGGCGGCGCACGCGGCCGACGAGGCGCCACCAGCCGGACACCAGCCGGAAGGCGCGCGACCGTTCGATCGTCGCCAGCGTGCCGCCGAGCTCGTCCCGGCGGGCCGCGGCATCCCGGTGGCGCGCCTGCTCCTCGCCGAGCTCCCGCTGGGTCACCGCCAGCCGCGCGCGCTCCTCTTCGAGGGCGCTGGCGAACGCTTCCACCGCCGACCTCTGCTGGCGGCGCAACGCGCGCGCCTCGAGCAGGTCATAGAGAAGTGCCTCGCTCAGGCGCAGCTCCGGCACCGCCCGCGCGGCGGAGGGATCCGGCTCCGGCTCGCCTTCCACGCCTGCGACGGGCGGTTCGGTCGGTGCCGGCGGTCCGGCGAGGTCGGCGATCTCCTCCAGGCGCTCGTACAGCTCGAGCTCCTCCGGGAAGATGCGTGCCCACGGCGGACGTTGCGCCTCGGGCACCGAAGGCGCGAGCTCCTCGGGTACGAACAGCGACCGCCCGCCCGCGGGGTCGAGAGGAAGCTCGAAACGATCGGCGAGACGCCGCACCAGCCCTTCGAGGTCGCCGGCGATCGCCGGCGCCTGAGCCACCAGGCAGCGTTCGCGGTGACGGTCGATCCAGGCGAGCAGCCGGCGGTTGTGCACCGACCAGGCCCGGAACGCGAGCCGCGGGTCGTCGCGGACCTCGGGCTCGGTGTTGCGGCGCAGCAACGACAGCACGACGTCGACGGGGTGGCGGTAGAGGACGAGGTAGCTGGCTTCGGGCACCAGCGGCTCCCAGAAGTCGAGGAAGAGGCAGGTGCGGGGGTCCTTCCACCCCCAGGCGCGCTGGCCGGCACGCGCCGCGACGAGCGCCGCGGCGCGCCGTTCGAAACCGTCGCCGCGCGGTGGCTCGAAGTCGTCGCCCGGCGAGAGGGGAGTGTGCCCGGCGGCGGCCAGCATCTCGTCGTGCAAGCGCCACACGTCGAGGTCCTCGAAGTGGCCGCGTGGATTGCCCGGCCCCGGCCCGTTCAAACGGCCGCCGAGGTGCAGCCCCGCGCGGCGCAGCACGCTCGCGGCAAGCGAGGTGCCGGAACGGTGCATGCCGCAGATGACGAGTGGTGATCCCAAGGCCGCGCCTCTCGACCAGCCGCTATCATGTCCGGCGCGCTGGCTGCACACAAATCCAAACGAGCGACCATGCGGATCATCGCCCTCATCGCCGCATACAACGAGGCACGCTTCATCGGCGGCTGCCTCGACCACCTGCGCGAGCAGGGGGTCGAGGCCTACCTGTGTGACAACGGCTCGAACGACGACACGAAGGCCCTCGCCTCCGAGCGTTTGGGCCGCGGACTGCTGGCAATGGAGGACCTGCCGCGCGACGGCACGTTCCGCTGGCGCGAGATCCTCCGTCGCAAGGAGCAGCTGGCCGCGGAGCTGGATGCCGACTGGTTCCTGCACCTGGATCCGGACATGTTCGCGCTGCCGCCTCCCGGCTACCCGACCCTTCGCGAGGCGTTTGCGGCGGTCGACGCCGCGGGCTTCAACGCAGTCGACTTCGCGGAGTTCACCTTCGTGCCGACCCGCGAGGCTCCCGACCACGATCACGCCGAGTTTCGGCACACCATGAGCTGGTACTACCCGTTCGCGGCGACCCCGCTCCACCGGCTCTGCGCATGGAAGCGTCAGCCGGGGCCGGTCGACCTGGTAGGCACCGGCGGGCACACGGTTCAGTTTGCGGGCCGGCGCGACTATCCAGTGCGCTTCCGCCTGCGCCACTACCTCTTCCTCAGCCGCGAGCACGCACGGGTGAAATACGAGCACCTGCGCTACGACGCCAAGGAGCAGCGCGACGGATGGCACGGCTGGCGCCCTTCGCTCCGCGTCGACTCGCTGCGGCTCCCTTCGCAGCGCGACCTGCGCGTCGCTCACAGCGACGACGAGCTCGATGAATCGTCGCCGCGCACCGAGCACTGTGTGGTCTGGTGGCAATGAGACGCATCCTCTGCGTCGTCAACCGTCCCGGCTGGGCCCACGACCGCAAGACCGATGCGCTCGTTCGCGGGCTGGCCGACCACTACGCCCTCGAGAAGCGGTTCCAGGCGGACCTCACGGCCGAGGACCTCGAGGCCGCCGACGCGATCTTGTTCTACTACTGGCTGCAGATCGACGAGCTCCCGCATCTGCGCGCCCTGCTCCGTCTCAGGCGGGAACGCCTCCTGGTCGGCGTCTGCAGTCACTACGAGCTCGAGGGAGCGTGGCGCGCGCCGGCACTCGCCACGCTGTCGGAGGCGCGTGCCGTCTTCGTCAACAACAGGTTGCTGCTCGAGGAGCTGGCACCGCTGCTCTCCGTCCCCATCCACTACACACCCAACGGCGTGGATACGACCTTCTTTCGGCCGCCGGTGCATCCGCGCGCGGCCACCACGGGCCTCCGAGTGGGCTGGGCCGGCAGCCTCACCAATCACGGGCCGACGCATCGCGGGGTGCAGGAGGTCATCGCCCCCGCCGCCGCCCTGGCGGGGGCGGAGCTCTGCCTCGCCGCACGCGAGGCGAGGTGGCGCACGGCGGCGGAGATGGTCGACTTCTACCACTCGATCGACGTCTACGTCTGCGCCAGCCGCAGCGAAGGCACGCCCAACCCCTGCCTCGAAGCGGCGGCCTGCGGGCTGCCGGTGATCACCACCCCGGTCGGCAACATGCCGGAGCTGATCCGCGACGGCGTGAATGGCTTTCTCGTGCGCCGCGAGGCGGACGACGTGGCTGCCCGGCTGGCGCAGCTTCGTGACGACCCCGACCTGCGAGCGCGCATGGGCCGCGCTGCCCGCGCCACGGTGGAGGCGGATTGGGACTGGCGCCATCAGGCGCTGCGCTACGCGCCACTGTTCGACCTGCTGCCGGCCCGCGGCCACGGAGACCCGTTGCCGGGGTCGGCGCGGGCGCCACACGCGCCGTAGCTGCCGGCGAACCGACCACCATTGACCGTGCTCGCCCCCGCCCACGCCGGCAACGAGGAAGCGGCGGCGGACCGACGCCGCTTCGCCTGGGCGGTGACCGTCATCTTCATGGCGCTCACGGCGCCTCGCCTGCTCGCCCACGAGCTGTGGCGGGACGAGGCCTGGCAATGGCTCGTCGTGCTCGAGAGCCGCTCCCTGGGAGAGCTGTTCGACGGAATGTCGCGCGGGGGAGGGTCGGGCTACCTGTTTCCGTTGCTCTGCTACCTGCTACGCCAGGTCTGGACGTCGCCGCGCGCGATGCAGCTCGCCCACCTGCTCGTCGCCGGCGCCGCGGCCTTCGCGTTCGCCCGCTGGGCGCCCCTCGGCCGCCGCGAACGCGCGCTCTTCGTGTTCGGCTACTTCCCGTTCTACGAATACGCCGTGATCAGCCGCTCCTACGCGCTGGGCGCCCTGCTCCTCTGGCTCTCGTGTCTCGCCGCGCGCCGCCGCGGGCGGCCGCTCGCCTTCGGCGCGGCGCTGGGCCTGCTCTGCCAGACGACGGTCTACGGCATGATCCTCGCCGCCGCCGTGGCGACGGGATGGCTGGTCGATCGCTGGCAGCGCCGCCATGAGTTGCCTCCTCTCTCCCGGCTGGCCCTTGCCGGAGGACTGTTCTTCGCCGGCGCCGGCGCCATCGCCGGGCTCGTCCAGCTCGACCAGGCGCCGGGAACGAAGGTGCAGCCCTGGCGCTTCGTGTGGCACCCGGTCGTCGCCCAGCAAGTGTCGACGAGCCCATGGCGGGCCTTCGTCCCCCTGCTCCCGCCCGAGGTCACGTTCTGGAACCGCAACCTCCTCGACCCCTGGCCGCTCGTGCACGCGACGGCCGGCCTGTCGATCCTGGTCCTCGCCATCGTGCTCCTCCGGAGGTCGAAGGTGGCCCTCGCCGTCTTCGCGGTGGGCGCCGCCGGCCTGCTCGCCTTCGGCTACACCTTCCTTCCCGGCTCCATGCGCCACGTTGGTCACCTCTGGCTGCTCTTCGCGGCGGCGCTCTGGCTCGGTGGCGGCACGGTCGTGCTCGGCGACCGGCGGTCGTGGCGCGCCCGCGTCGTCCTGGGCCTGCTCGTGATCCAGTGCGCAGCCGCAGGCCTCGCGAGCTGGGTCGACCTCCGCCACCCGTTCTCGAACGGCGCCGCCACCGCGGAGCTGGTCCGACGCGAGGGCCTCGACCGCTACCCGCTCTTCGGCCACCGCGAGCCTCCCGCGGCCACCGTGGCGCTCTACCTCGGGCGCCCGCTCTATTCGCCGTCGCGGAAGGTCTTCGTCACCCACCCTGACTGGGGCCCGCGCCAGCGCGAGCTCGCCGAGCCCGAGGTGCGTTGCGCCGCGCGCGAGCTGGCGCGCAACGAGGGCCGCGACGTCGTCCTCGTCATCAACCGCGCGCTGCCGCCGTGGGAGGAGCTGGATTCCGCCGGGGCGACGAGCGGGGCGATCCAGCCGAGCGAGGACTACCACCTCTACCGGCTCCGCCTCGGACGGCTACCGGCGACCGCCGCGACCGCCGGCTGTCCGGGCGAGCTGCTCGCCGACGGCGGCTAGGTCGCCAGCCCACGAGCTCGGCCTCGACGCGGCGCGGGGAGTCGGGGCCGTGCGCTATGCGGATCCTGGTCCGGGGTATTGGATGAAGCCCGGGGCGAGGATCGAGTCAGGATCGAAGCGGCGCTTCGCCTCGACGACCCTCGGCCACTGATCGCCGAAGTGGGCGGCCCAGCGCTCGGGGTTGTCGAAGGTGATGTAGCCCGAGAGGTAGCGCTTGCCGCCGAAGGCGATCGCCAGCTCGCTCGCCATCTCGAGCGAGGCGAGCGCCTGGGCGAGAAACTTCTCGGGCACCGCCGGCAGGATTCCCCAGCCCATGACGAACTGCCCCGGCGGATGCATGAAGAGCGGCGCGTCCGAGGTACCGGTGAAGGCCGGCCAGAGGAGCACGTGGCCGCCGGCGCCGAGCGCCTGCGGCGGCAGGCTCGACTGCGCCAGCTCGATGTACTCCTGCGCCTTGTCCCAGGGGAGGATGACCTCCATCCACGGGTGGGCCATCTCCCAGGCGCCGGCGCGCTGCCAGAGCTCGAAGATCGGCTCCAGCCGGTTGCAGAACTCGTTCTGCGAGTACTCGACCGTCTCCAGCCGCTTGTAGGGGTGGAGCCCGGAGAGGAACGCCTCGTCGTCGATCGTGTCGCCGGGCTCGTATTCCACGGTCAAGAAGAGCGGGTAGAGCCAGTAGGCGTAGAGCTGCATCCCCTCGGCGAGCTTGATGCCGTCGCCGATGCGCTTGGTGAAGACGGCGCAGGGGGCCGACCGCGACTCGAGCGAGTGGTACTTCTCGCTCGCCGGGTCCATGATCGCTTCCGCGTCGCGCATGAAGGCGCCGAGGTCGTCGTAGAGCAGGTGGTACATGCGCACCCGCGACTTGCAGTGGCGCAACATCACCTTGGCGCGGGTGATGATGCCGAACTGCCCGAAGCCGCAGCGCACGACGTCGAAGAGGTCGCGGTTGTTCTCGCGGGAGCAGGTCACCACCTCGCCGGTGCCGGTGACGACCTCGAGCTCGGCGACGTTGTCGGCCTGCAGGCCGTAGCGGAAGCTCGCCACGCCGATGCCGGCCACCGACACCGTGCCGGCGACGCAGACGCCGAGGTTGTTGGTCAGCACCCGCGGCACGAGCCCCTGCGCCGTGGTCGCCGCGACGAGGTCGCGCCAGACGACTCCGCCTTGCACGTCGGCGAGCTCGGTCTCGCCGTCGATCGAGAAGATCTCGTTCATCCCGGTGACGTCGAGGAGCACGCCCCCCTCGTTGGTCGACTGCCCGCTCTGGCTGTGCCCCTGGGCACGCGGGGTGATCGTCACGCCGTGCTGCCGGCACCAGCGCACGAGGTCCGCGACTTCCTCGGTGGTGCGGGGCCGCGCGACCGCGCCGGGAGTTTTCGTCGTCCAACGGCCGAAGTCCGTGGCATAGCGGTGCCGCGCCTCGTCTTCGAGCGTCACCCACTCGGGGAAGCGCTCCTTGAGGCCGCGCAGGGTGGAGGTCGTCTCCGTCACGCCGATGGCCATCGCCGTCTCCTTCGCTCTCGGGCCCGCGCCGCGGGACCTACTTCTCGGTGTGGAGCGCGCTCTCGAGGCTGTCGTAGATCGTGAAGAGGCGGTCGAGCTGGGCGATCGCGAGGAGCTTGCGGATCCGGTCCGAGGGGTTGATGAGGATCAGCTTGCGATTGCGGTCGCGGAAGCGGCCGAGGTAGCCGACGAGCTCGCCGATGCCGGTGGAGTCGATGTAGTTGATGCGCGAGAAGTCGACGAGGACGTTCCCCTCGTCCTCCTCCAGGGCGCGCTCCAGGGCCTGGGCGAAGAACTGCGCGCTCTCGCCGAGCTTGATGACGCCCTCGACGTTGAGCAGCGTGGAGTCCTCGATGCGGCGCTTTTCGACGATCATGGTCGGCGTCTCGCGGGCGGGCAGAGTCTAGCAGCGGCCGAAAAGGAGGGGCAAGGAGCGTTCCCGGGCCTTCCTTGCCGAGAGGTGTCACCGCCGGCGCGCCGGTGCGACCCTGGGTCCGCCGCGCGACGGCTTGGCCGACGACCGCATTCCGTTCCCCACGGTTGCGCCGAACAACACCTCGACTGCCCGCAGGTAGGCCTCGACGTCGACGTCCGGCTCCCACGCCTGTTGCAGCACGAGTCCCTGGAAGATGGCGGCGGCGACGCGCGCGACCGCCCGAGGGTCGGCGGTGGGAGCCAGCCGGCCCTCGCGTTGCGCCCGGGCGACGACGTCCGTGAGCACCTGCAGCGGCTCGCTCAGCCCGGCCAGCACCACGTCCCGAACCGTGTCGTCGCGAAGAGCCTCAGCCCAAAGCTGCACCGTGACGCGCCGCCATGCCTGCTCCTCGGGCTCCATCAAGCGGCCGAGAAAGGCGTGCAGCAAGGTTTGCAGAGCGGCCCCCGGCTCCCCCGCGGCCGCCTCGCGCAGCAATGCTCCCTCGCCGCGGTGGCGCTCGCCGGCGATGGCCGCGATGATCTCCTCCTTCGAGCGGAAGTAGCGGTAGATGGCGCCCGGGCTCGCCGCCGCCTCGTGGGCCACGTCGAGCATCGTCGTGCGATGAAAGCCCTGCCGCGCGAAGCAGCGGGCAGCCGCCGCCAGCAGGTCGGAGCGCCGCGCTTCCAGGTAATTGGCGCTCACCCGCGGCATCGGGCGCTCACCACGTGGTAGTAGGCGGAAGTCTCCGGGCTACGCTCGCCGTAGTAGACGCGCGCGAGGTCGGAGAGCGCCCGGTCCTCGAGCAGGTCCAGGCCGCGCTCGGCGAGGTACGCCGGCAGGCGCGCGGGGTCGAGCCCGAAGGTGAACGGCTCGCCGAGCCGGCGCACGTAGGCCATGTCCTCGGCGGCGCTCGCAAACGACGAGCTGTTGTCGAGGATCCGGGCGTCGACGTAGGTGAAGGCGAGCGCACTGCCGGCGACGGCGATCCAGCGTAGCGTGGCGTCGACGCTTTGCCCGTCGAGATAGTTGGTCACACCCTCCCAGATGAAGAGGGTGCGAGCCTCTCGGCGAAGGCCTGCCGCGGCCAGCGCCACCGCAGGGTCCTCGACGCCGAAGCGGAGGGGCACGAAGCGGACGTGGGAGGGTGGCCGCCCGAGTCGCCGGCGCTTGGCGACCTGTGTATCGGGATGGTCGACCTCGAAGACCTGCGTGCGCTCGATGCCGGGCGTGCGGTAGGCCCGCGAGTCGAAGCCGGCCCCCAGGATGACGACCTGCTCCAGCCCGTCGGCGAGAGCCCGGACGAGGAGGTCGTCGATGTAGCGGGTGCGGACGGCGACGGCGGCACGCGGGCCCGGCCACCTCCGGTCGATCGAGCGGGCCACCGCCCGCGCCGGCAGGAGGCTCGCCAGCCGGTAGCGTCCGCGCAGGAAGCGACGGGCCCAGGGGTCGCGGAAGAGCGGCGACGGCAGCCGCTGCTCGAGAGCGCGGAAGAGGGCGTTGTGTTGCGCGGTGCGGCTCGGGCGTCCGGGGCGCATTGGGGAACCTCCCTAAAAAAATGAACGATCATTCATTTTAAGGCGGACGTCAAGGCGGTCCCGACAGGCGACGACGAACGGCGATAATCCCGCCGTGCGCGTGGGAGTGCTTGCCGACACCCACGGTCTCCTGCGGCCGCGTGTGCTCGAGCTCCTCGCCGGCTGCGACCGGCTCCTGCACGCCGGCGACGTCGGCGACCCGCAGGTCCTCGTCGAGCTGCGCCGGCTGGCCCCCGTGGAAGCCGTGCGCGGCAACGTCGACCAGGGTCCGGGGCTCGACCGCCTCCCCCACTCGGTGAGCGGCCAGCTCGAGGACGTGCCGTTCGGCATGGTGCACCAGCGCGGGGAGATCCCGGCCGACTGGCGCCAGCGCCTCCGGCTGGTCATCGTCGGCCATTCGCACCGCCCGGAGCTCCTCTGGGAGGGGCGCTGCCTGCTGCTCAACCCGGGCGCCTGCGGCCACCGGCGTCTCCAGCTCCCGCTCACCCTGGCTGTCGTGCGGGTGGAGGGGGAACGATTCGTGCCCGAGATCTACGCCGTGGAGTGATTTCGCTCTGATAAGGTCGCTAGATTCAAGACTTACAGGGGGCGTCATGAACGGCACCCGTCGCGCTGTGGTGTTGGGGTGGTGTCTGGCGGTGGGCGCCGCCGGCGCGCGAGCGGCCGAGCCGCCGCTGCTGGTGACCGTGACCCCCTGGGGTCCCTCGACCGAGGTCGTCGAGGCCGCTCGCCGCGGCGTGCTGACGAGCCTCGACGTGCGGCGGGTGGTCGGCAAGGCCGACGTCGCCATGGTCTCCTTCGAGCTCGTCGAGGCGCGGCAGGCGCCGGGCAGGCCCACCATCCCGCCCAACGCATACCGGGCGCTGCTCGTCGACTACACGCGCAACCGCGCCTACGAGGTGACCGGCGCCCTTCGCGGCGGGCGCCCGAGGATCGAGCTCACCGACGAGCAGCCGGAGCCCGACGACGACGAGCGCTCCCGCGCCCTCGCCATCGTGACGCGCGATCCGGAGCTCGGACCGGCGATCCTCGCCGGGCGCCTCCTCCCCTACCCGCCGATGCCGCCCCTCGTCGACGCCGACTTCCCCGTCGGCGCCGCGCCGCGCACGGTCGCCCTCGGGCTTGCGGCGGGCGCGCCGGGCGCGGTGCACGAGATCGTCGGCGTCGACATGATCAACGGCAAGGTGGTGCGCTACCAGCGAAGGGCACCCGTCAGCTCGCGCGCCGAAGGCGTCGTCTGCGGGCCGCCCAACGCGAGCCAGCCGACGACCTCGCGCGGCACCGCCGGTCAAATGACGATCACCATCACCAAGGGCGGACAGACGATCTGGAGCATGCTTGCCATCCGACCCGCGGTGTCCTCGGGAACGCGCGCCTCGGGGGTCGAGCTCAAGGACGTCTTCTACCGCAACAAGAAGGTCTTCGCGCGCGCCCACGTGCCGATCCTCAACGTGCACTACGACGGCGACGCCTGCGGCCCGTACCGCGACTGGCAGTGGCAGGAAGGGATGTTCGTGGCGCGCGGCCGCGACGTCGTCCCCGGCGTGCGGGTCGGCAACGGCGCACCCCCCGAGTCGATGGTCGACAACGGATCCGACAACGGCAACTTCCGGGGGCTCGCGATCTACGTCGACGACAGCTCGGTGCACATGGTGAGCGAGATGCAGGCCGGCTGGTACCGCTACGTCAGCCAGTGGACGTTCGACAGCGACGGCACCATCCACCCGCGCTTCGGATTCGCCGGCGTCTCGGACAGCTGCATCTGCAACATCCATCACCACAACGCCTACTGGCGCTTCGACTTCGACGTCGCCGGCGCGGCCAACAACCAGATCTACGAGATCACCGGCGGCACCCCCGTCCTGCAGACCGCCGAGTTCAAGCACCTGCGCGCTCCGGGCCGCACGTGGAAGGTGCAGAGCTCATCGACCGGCGAGGCCTACACCCTCGTCCCCGGTGCCGACGACGGCATCGCCGACACCTACGCCAAGGCCGATGCTTGGGGCCTCGTCGGCAAGGGGGCGGCCGAGCTCGACGACGGCATCAACTGCACCACCTGCGCCGCCAGCACGATCCAGATCGATACCTTCATCGGTCCGGAGGCGCTCACCGCGAGCTCCGACGTCGTCGTCTGGTACGGCGTCCACTTCGACCACGACATCAACGACGAGACGCTCGCGGAGGAGCCGCACCACATGCTCGGCCCGGACCTCGTGCCGTCGGGCTGGTAGGCACGCGGCCTCCCAGCGATGGGGCGCCGGCGCGCGCCCGCTAAGATGACTGCCATGGGTCCCGAGAGCGTCGTCCCACGCGACCGTCTCGGTCGTCCGCTGACCGACCTGCGAGTGTCGGTCACCGACCGCTGCAGCTTGCGCTGCGCCTTCTGCATGCCGGGGGACCGCGACTACGAGTTCCTCCCCCGCGCCGAGCTGCTCAGCTACGAGGAAACGGTGCGCCTCGTGCGCCTCTTCGCCGGCCTCGGCGTCCACAAGGTGCGGCTCACCGGCGGCGAGCCGCTCCTGCGGCGCGACCTCGCGAGGCTCGTCGCGCTGCTCGCAGCGGTGCCGGAGGTCGACGACCTGGCGCTCACCACCAACGGCCTGCTGCTCGGCCGCGACGCCGCAGGGCTGCGCGCCGCCGGCCTCGCGCGCGTCACGGTCAGCCTCCACAGCCTGCGGCCGGAGACGTTCGACCGCCTGAGCGGCAGCCGCGGCCAGCTGCCGGCCGTGCTCGCCGGCATCGAGGCGGCGGCCGCCGCCGGCCTCGGCCCGATCAAGGTCAACGCCGTCGTCGTGCGCGGCGTCAACGACGACCAGGTCGTCGAGCTCGCGCGCTTTTTCAAGCGGCCCGGCTTCGTGCTGCGCTTCATCGAATACATGGACGTCGGCACCGTCAACGGCTGGCAGCCGGCGGGCGTCGTCACCGCCGACGAGATCGTGGCGCGGGTCGGCGCCGAGCTGCCGCTCGAGCCGGCACCGCGTCTCGCCAGCCACGACGTCGCGCTGCGCTTTCGCTATCGCGACGGCGAGGGCGAGCTCGGGGTCATCGCCTCGATCAGCCGCCCCTTCTGCGGCGACTGCTCGCGCGCCCGCCTCACCGCCGACGGCCAGCTCTACGCCTGCCTCTTCGCGACGACCGGGCTCGACCTCAAGACGCCGCTCCGCGCCGGCGCGAGCGACGACGAGATCCAGGCGGCGATCTCCGCGTTCTGGGGGCGCCGCACGGATCGCTACTCGGAGGAGCGCGCGGAGCGCCTGGCGGCGGGGCTGGTCGAGGTGCCGTCGCGGGTCGAGATGTATCGCATCGGCGGCTGAGCCGCCGGCGCGAGCTCACCGCCGCGAAGCTGGCGGAGCGCGACGAGAGCCCATGGGGATCGGGCCGCGCCGACGGCGCAACGGGGTCGCCGCGACGGGATGCCTGGACGGCCCGGCCGGGCTGCTCAGGCGCGGCCGGTGAGCCTGCGGCGCAGGCGGGTGGCGATCGTCGGCCTCCCCTGCGAGCCCGCGTCGGCCTTTCGCCGCTCGGCCTCGAGCGTCAGCGCGTAGCGCTCGGCCTCTTCCCGCATCTGCCGCAACCTGGCGTTTTCGCCCTCCAGGCCGCGGATGTGCTCCTCGGCGCCGCGCACGGCCTCGCGCAGGGAGCGATGTTCGCCGCGCAGGTGCGCGAGATAGAGATGCTCCTCCGACGGCTCCTCTCCGAAGACCAGCGGGAAGTGCTGCCCGGTGAGCGTGCTCAATGCGCGGCCGTCCATGTAGCAGGCCGTGAAGGCACGCCGCGGCACCGGCGACGGGTTGATCCCGGAGCGGTGGATGAGCCAGTTGTGCAGCAGCAGCGCGTGCCCGGCTTCGACCTCGAGCGGCAGGACGCGCTCCGCCGGGCAGTGCCGGGCGACGTCCTCGTCGCGCACCGTGCTGCCATACGTGGTGAGCAAGCCCAACCGGTGCGTACCCGGCACCACCTCCAGGCAGCCGTTCGCGCGCGTCGCCGGGTCGAGCGCGACCCAGATCGTGACGAGCGGGTCGCGGTCGAGCTTCCAGACGTCGCCCCCGTCCTGGTGCCACGGGAGGTAGGTGCCCTGCCCCGCCGGCTTGTTCATCACCATGGCGCGGAAGATCGACACCGAGGCGTGCCGACCATAGTGGCGGGCGGCGATCTCTGCGAAGAGCGGCAGGCGCAGCAGCCGCGAATAGAGCGCGTCGTGCTGCAGCCCCTGGATCTTGCGATAGCGGTGCGTGCCCTCCGCGAAGGCCCTCACCGCGCCGGGAAGCTGCTCATAGTCGCCCCCGGTGTCGAGCTGCATCTCCACCTCAGGGTTGCTGACGCGCCCGAGCGCGAGGTCGTCGGCGCGGTCGCAGAGCGCGCGGACTTCTTCCAGGTCGAGCACCGCGCCGAGCCTCAGGTAGCCGTCGCGGAGGTAGTCGGACCACTGCTGTTCGCTGACCATCTCGGGCTCCTCTCCCTGCACCGTTCGCGGCGAGCGCCTTCCCATCGTAGGCATGGATTGAGTCTTTCGGCGCGACGCCCGCCACGCCGCGCCCTTCTCCTCCTCGGCCGCCGCGGCGTCCCGCTCGCGGCCGAGCGCGGCGAGCGCTGCGAGCACCAGTGGCGGCGGAGCGCTGCTCTCGAGCTCACCCAGCCGATCGTCGGCGATCCCGAGCGCCGCGGCGAAGCGTCGCCAGCGTAGCTCGGAGGCGGCGACCAGACTCGAGCGTCGCTCGAGCATCGTCGCTCGCATGGCGTCCCGCCGTGACCAGAGGTCGCGGAAGCGAGGCAAGAGCTGCCCCTCCTCGATCGCGGTGGCCGACAGAGTCCACTCGGCGAGGTCGAAATGGGCGAGGGCTCCCTGCAGCTTGACGCGAGTGTAGGCGTCGCGGTGGATGCCGAGACCGGGCACGGCGCCGGCAGTGGCGAAGACGAGGCCATGGAAGCGCGACGAGAGGATGGCCGCCGCGCGCTGCGAGAGCCAGGCGAGGCAGCGGGGCGGGAGCGGCGGCAGTCGCTCGCAGGCGACGCCGTGGCCGGCGAGCAGCTGAGCGAGGGACTCACCGGTCCGATCGTCGTGATGGCCGGTCACACTCCCGGATCTGGGGCCCAGGTGGGAGAGGAAGACGGGCCGCAGCCCGAGATCGCCGGCCACCACCGCGAGGTCGCCGGCCAGCCGCCGGAGACTCTCTCGCTGGCCTCGCGCGGCGAAGCTCGCGTCGAGGCTGACGCCGACCCAGGGCTCGTCGATCCACCCCGGTATCGAGGCTGGAGGGGTCGTCGCCAGCAGGAGGCCATCATCCTCCTGGTAGCAGATCCGCTCCGGCGCCACGCCGAGTCGCAACGCAAGGGCAGCGGACGGCAGGTCGCGGACCCCGACGACCTCGGCCGCCTGGAGCGCGCCGCCGAGGTCGGCGGCCTGCCCCGGCGCCAGCGTGGGACCCAGGGTCTGACCGCCGAAGACGACCGGCCTTCCCAGGCGCCTGGCGGCCCGCACCGCGGCGGTGCGCTGGCGGGCGAGGTGGGGCCAGCTCGCGCAGAGATTGCCGCCGCCGGCAATCAGCACGCCGCAGGCGCGCTCGAGCGCGGCGACGAGCGCTCCCGCGCTCTCTCCACCCAGCTCCTCGACGGGCTCGATCACCTCGTCGACGCCGAGGCGCAGCTCCAGCCCGTCCGCGGGCTCGGCGACGAGCGCGACTCGCAGGCCCGGTGCCAGCGATCGCAGACGATCGAGGCTGGCGAGCAGGATCGCTTCGTCGCCGGCGTGAAGGACCTCGCCGCCGACGTCGGCGACGACGACGAGGAGGAACTCGGTGCTGGCGGCGGAGAGGGGGCCGGTCTCGGAGATGGGAGCCTCGGGGATGGGTGGCGAGTCTAGCGGGCGGTCCGCTCGGCCGTCGCCAGCTCCGCCGCGCGGTCCGTAGCGGTACCGCTCGGGCTCCCTTCGCCGCGCCGCGCCACGGCGATCATCCCCAGCCCCGGCCACGGCAGCCAGCGATCGACACGCCGCAACAGCGGCACCAGCCAGTCGAACCCCTTGAGCTGGACCCGCGAGAAATTGCGCCGGCGCAGCACCTTGCCATTGACCCACCAGGCGGGAACCGAGGCACGGTTGAACTGCTCCCAGCGCTCGAGCTCGAAGCCGGTTGCCGCCAGCTCGCCGAGGAGCATCTCGCGGTCGTAACGCACGCGGTGCGCGAGCGCCTCGTCCAGCGTCGAATAGAGCCGCGGTCCCTGTGGCACGTAGAGCACGAGCCGACCGCCCGGTGCGAGCGCCGTGTGAACGTTGCGCAGCGACTGCAGCGGGTCGCGGACGTGCTCGAGCACGTTGAGGCAGACGACCGTGTCGAACTGCCCGGCGAACTGGGCGAACGACGCCGGGTCCTCGAGGTCGACGCGTGCCACCTCGAGATAAGGCTTCGCCACCGTGCCGTTGCGCAGGTAGTGCAGGTAGTGCGGGTTGATGTCGCTCGCGACGTACCGCTCGCGCGGCAGCAACCAGTTCGTGAGATTGCCGATGCCGGCGCCGATCTCCAGCACGCGGCCGCCGACGAACGGCCGGACGGCGTCGGCCATCCAGCGGTTGAAGCGCTGCGCCCGCTCGAGGTTGTGCAGGATGGCGCCGCCCCACGGGTCGTCGGCGTAGAGGTCGTCGACCACCCAGTACTTGAAGATGGCGGCCAGGGCGCGGAAGCCGTCGCGCCAGCCGATCTTCTTCCCCTCGCGGTAGGTGCGGCCGACGTAGGAGATCGGCACCTCGAAGATCCGGCACTGCCGTTTGGCGATCTTCGCCGTGACCTCGATCTCGAGGCGGAAGTCGTTCGAGCGAATGGGGAGCGACTTGAGCAAGGTCGCCCGGAACATCTTGTAGCAAGTCTCGACGTCGGTGAGGTTCAGGTCCGTCGCGAGGTCGGAGAGGAAGGTGATCAGCTTGTTGCCGAGCGTGTGGCGGTAGTACAGCACCCGCCGCCTCTCGGAAGCCGAGAAGCGCGAGCCGTAGACGACGTCGGCACCGTCCTCGAGGAACGGCTTGACGAGTCGTCCGATGTCGCGCGGGTCGTATTCGAGGTCGGCGTCGTGGAAGACGATGAGGTCGCCCTGCGCCGCGGCGATGCCCGTGCGCACCGCCGCACCCTTGCCCTGGTTGCGCTCGTGCTCGATGAGCGCGATGCGGGGCTCGGAGGCGGCGAACTCGCGGAGGATCTCGCGGGTGCCGTCCGTCGAGCCGTCCTCGACGACGAGGACCTCGACCGCGGAGACCCCCTCCCACCCCGCGGCGGCCGCAAGGACGCGGCGGATCGACTCGCGGACGAGGTACCGCTCGTTGTAGACCGGAATGACGACCGAGAGGGAGAGCACGGGGCGTAGAGCATAGCGCGCGGGCGCCGAGCCCGGAGGCTCACGCCGGGGCGGCCACGCTCGACTGCTCTGCAGCTCGACGCACCCGCCAGGCCTGCCACAGGTGTCGCCGCTCGTGCGAGGCGATCACGTGCAGGCCCGTGGCGAGACTGAAGCGGACCCCGCGAATAAACGGGTTGACGAAGCGGATTCCCGCCAGGTCCAGCGTCGCGTAATCGCGGAGGAAGGCGACCGCGTCATGGTGGGCAGCCAGGAACGCGGTGAAGGTCTCGGCGAGCGGCGGCGCCGTGTGCGGCCGGATGCTCCGCGGCGCTGGCAGCTTGAGTATCCGCTTCACCGGCGGCTCGAGCGTCCACACGAACCAGCTCCCGACGAGCCCGGGCCGCGCCTCCCGCCGCCGCAGCCGCTCCGGCGCGGCGGACGCCGCCCGTCGCATCGCGGCGAGATAGAGGCGATTCGCGATCGCCAGGTGATCGAGACACTCCGCCACGCTCCACGAGCCCGCGGCGGCACGCCAGCCTCCCAGTCGCTCGTCGAGGCCCTCGACGAGCGAACGGGCATCGCTCTCGACGGCGGCGAGCTCAGAGTCGAGCGACTGGAGGTCGGAAGGCAGGCTCGGTTGCACGGTCGGACGCTAGCACCGCGTACCACGCCCAGGCGCCCCTGGGCTCCGCCATGGCACTTTCAGGGAAGCACTTGCGTGTTACGATCCGGCGCCCACAACGCCTTGGTCTGATAGGAGTTCCATGCCTCCGGACGCATCCGCGGAGGCCCTCCACCGCAGCCCCGAGCTTCGCCTCCTGCTGGCGGTGATCGTCGCAGGAGTGGCGCTCGCCTTCGCGGGGCTCGAGGTGCTCGGCGAGCGCACCGACGTCCTCATGCTGGACTTCCAGCAGTGGGCTCCTGTCGCGGAGTCTGCCTCGCCGAATGCGGGTGCGGTTTTCGCGACGCTGCAGTCGACGGCGCCGGCGCAGCGGCCCTTCCGGCTGACGCTCACCGCGGGCGGCGCCGGCATCGAAGGCGGGCTCGCCGCGGCCCATGCGATCGACGTCGATCCGGAAAAGCGTTATTGCTTCCGTGTGTTCGCCACGGCGCCCGACCAGCCCGGCGCCACCGGTGACTCGCGGGTCGAGGTGGCGGTCAACGGCCGGCCGGTGCGGCGCCTCACGGCCGGAGAGCTCCGCCACGGCCGCGCCATCACCATCGACGGCATTCGGCCCGAAGCCGGCCGCGTCGCCATCCAGCTCGCCGTACGGCCCGCGGCGGAATCTCCGCCAGCTCCCGCGCCTGATCCTGTGCGTTTCGAGTACGCCGTGCTCAGAGCCTGCATGCGCGGGGGGGCCGGCTGAGCCTCCCCAGCCGTGTCGCCGCGGCGGCCACCTCGTTGCCAGCCGTCCTCGGGGGCGCGGCAGTGATCGGCGTCAGCCTATTCGCGATGGCCCCCAGCGCCGGCGGCGCCGTGGTGGTGTTCTGGGCGGCGATGATCTACGCCCTCCGCGTACGGGAGGGCTCCGGTCCGCTGTCGTGGGAGCGAATGTTGCGCGTGGGGATTCTGCTGGTCGTGTTCCTGGGCGTGACGCTCCCGGCCACGGTCGGGCTCATCGGGGCGGCGAACACCCTGCTGTCGGCCGCCAGCGACCCGCAAGACCCCGCCGGCTGGCTGGTGCCGGCGGTCGTCGGCCTCCTTCTCTGGGCCAGCCTGCGCCTGGCGCTGCAGTGGCCGGAGCGGCTGGGACAGCGAACGTTCGTCGTCATCGCCCTGACGGCGGCGGTGAGCCTTCGGCTCGCGTACGTCCTCATGGTCGAGAGCCAGCCCGTCTCCGACTTCGGCGGCATGTGGCGCCTGTGCTGGCAAGCGGCCACCGAGGGTTTGGTTGCCACCCGCGCGGCGCTGCCTGCGACGTACACGGCTTGGGTGCACTTCGAGCGGGTGCTGCCGTACCTCCTTCCTCTGCGAGCCCTTTTCGGACCTGAGCCGTCCTCCTACTCGGTCGCCAACGTGGCGCTCGGCGCGGCGAGCTCGCTGCTCGCCTGCTCCCTCGCACGCGCCTGGTTCGGCGACGTGGCGGCGCGGGTCGCGCTCGTGCTGTCGCTGCTCGCCGTCGAGCCGCTGCTCGCCGCGGCGATCCCCACCCATGACATCCCCGGCGCCTTCCTCCTGCTCGCCGCGCTGGCCCTCGGCTCCGCTGCGTGGCGCTTTCGAGCGGCGGGCAGCAGCTCAGCCGCGACGCTGGCGGCCGTGGGCCTCGGCTTCACCGTGCTGGTGCTCGACCTGCAGCGGTCACTCGGCGGGCTGTTGCTAGCCTCGCACACGCTCGCGGCTCCGCTGCTGGCACGCGAGACCCCGCCGGCCGCGCCGGTGGCGAGGAGCGAGCGGACCCTCCTGCCAGTGCTGCTCGTCGTAGCGCCGCTGTTCATCTTTGCGACGGGCGACAGCTCCCTACGCGCCGGTGGATGGCGAGTGCCGTCGCGGCTGAACGCGCTGCCGCTCGGCGTGGCGGCGGCCACCGACAGCTGGGGCGACGCCAGCTACCAGCACGCCCTCGACAACTACCGGCTCCCCTACCAGGCCGTCGAGCTGAACTGGACGCGTCTCGGCATCGTCAAGCTCGCCACGGGCCTGAGGCTCGACCCGGCTGCGCAGGTCGGCTCCTACCTGCGCAAGGCAAGGGGGCTCTTCGACCTCGGCGCTCAGACCTACTTCTACCTGCACGATGTGCGCTGGCGCGACGGCGCGCCCTTCGGCTGGGTGCGACGAGCGGAGATCGCCGCGCGGGCATTCAGCGTTCCATTCCTCGTCCTCCTGATACTTGCGTCGGTGTGGCCGTGGACGCATCCGCGCCTGCCGCTGCTCGCCCTCTTTCCGCTGGTGTTCATGGCGCTGCTCTCGCTGGCCCTGCTCGCCGTGGGCGAGATCCAGTCGCGCTACCTTTACCCGCTGTGGTACATCGGCGCCGTCTACGTGGGCGGCTGGCTGGCCAGCCGGAGGCGCGATGACGGAGGCGGCAGTTACGCGGCCGGCTCCGGAGGGGATCCGCAGCTCGCCGAGACTACGCCGTCACCAGCCGTCGCTCGAACATCCCCGGCCGGTACTCGCTGATCACTCCGGTGAACGCCGAGGCGGCGACGGTCAGCGGCGACGCGAGGTAGAGCATCCCCCCGGCAGGAGTACCGGGCAGGAGTACACCAGGGCAGGAGTACACCAGGGCAGGAGTACCACACGGTCAGTGGCGAAGCCACAAGCAGGAGTGCCCACAAGCAGGAGTGCACAAGCGCCCAAGCAGGAGTGCCACCCTCTTCGGGGCGTCCCGGGCGCAAGGATCGACGGCGATTCTACGTTTGAGTAGCTTGTGGCACGACCCCTTCGCTTCCTTCCACGCGACTCGCTCGTCGAAGTCACCATTCGCACTGTGCACGGCAGGCTCCTGCTGCGCCCGAGCCGCGCCGTCAATGACCTCGTCGTCGGCGTCCTCGGGCGCGCTCAACGCAAGTGCGGCATGACGATCCATGCCCTCGCTGTCTTGAGCAACCACGCACACCTGCTGCTCTCACCCGAGTCCCCGCAGCAGCTGGCCGCCTTCATGGACTACGCTGCAGGGAATCTCGCCCGCGAGATCGGCAGACTCCACGACTGGCGCGAGAAGTTCTGGGCCAGGCGCTACCGGTCCATCGTCGTTTCTCACGAAGAGGAGGCGCAGGTCGCTCGCCTTGCCTACCTTCTCGGTCAGGGCGTCAAGGAGGGGCTCGTCGAGCGGCCTCAGCACTGGCCGGGCGTCCACTGCGCCGCAGCGCTCCTGGCCGGCGCCGCATTGGAAGGCACGTGGTTCGATCGCACCGCCGAATACGAGGCTCGGCGCCGAGGAGAGCAGCCGAGAGCGGCTGACTTCGCGACCGCCGAGCGAGTCGTCTTCTCGCCGCTGCCCTGCCTCGCTGACCTCGAGCCCGAGGCCTATCGCCAGCGAGTTGCCTCGCTCATCAGTAGTGTCGTGAACGACTGCCGTTGCGAACGCGCAGGACGACCGGTGCTCGGCAAGAGGGCCGTCCTGAACCAACATCCGCACGAGCGGCCCATCCACTGCGACCGCTCGCCGGCACCTGCGGTGCACGCTTCGAGCAGGGAGATTCGCCTCATGCT